>WNFR01000897.1_pt1 | contig 30379 bp, 34 predicted proteins | sample 5400221 | NCBI WGS metagenome assembly WNFR01 (sample SAMN13153357, study PRJNA577476) | soil metagenome | isolation source: 40 cm soil under Madrone tree | place: USA:California | collected 2016-06-14
GAGCTTCGTTTCTCGACATCGTGACCAAGCTGCGCAGTGAGGTAGACGAAGCGTCTGTTTCGCAGTTGCTCCATCAGAACTTCGCTAAAAACCTCGTTCTGTATGCTGATACTTGACATAAAATGTCCAAACTCCAGCGCCCTCCGTCAGGAGGGCCATGTCATCCTTACTTGATTATATTCTGTCGAATCCAAACATAATCGACTATACTCTGGGCGCCCTGGGTAACTGAGAGACTCGGAGGTAGGAGATGGCCCATACATTCACGCAGATTTACATTCAAGCGGTCTTTGCCGTTGCCGTGAGGCAAAGTTTGATAAGACCGGACTTCAAAGAAGAACTTCAGAAATACATCACCGGCATCGTTAGGAAAAAGGGGCAAAAGCTGATCGAGATAAACTCCATGCCGGATCACACTCATATGTTGATCGGGCTGAAGCCCAATATTGCGCTCTCTGATCTGATGAGAGACGTTAAGTCCGACTCGACCGAATTCATTAAGGGCAAAAGATGGATCAGAGGGAGGTTCAACTGGCAGGAAGGTTTCGGCGCGTTTTCTTACTCGCATTCGAACTTGGATTCGGTTATTCGGTACATTCGCAACCAGGAGAAGCACCATGCGAAGAGGAGCTTCAGGAATGAATACCTAACGCTGTTGAAGAAGTTCGATATAGCTTACGAACCCAAATATGTTTTCGACTTCTTCACTGATGAATAGACACATGGCCCTCCTGACGGAGGCGGGTGTTGCCGTCTCCCGAGTCTATAAACATGGCCCTCCTGGCGGAGGGCGGATTGGCTCGACGTCGGGATCTATAGCGACGCGTAGGGTTAGCGCAACCGCACGGCCTCATCTACTGCCCAATAGGTTACTGCCCAATAGGTTTCACCGGCGCAGGATAAATACCGGCGTCTGCCAGCTCTTTTAGCAAAGCCGGCAATGCGTTAATCAGCGCGTTTGCCTCTTGCACCGCTTTTTCGAGTACCGGACGTATCTCAGTAGCCTGTCTCATCTGCGTGTCTGTAGGCCTCGAGGTCGAACCCATGATCCCACCTTTCAGACCACCAAACCGGAAACGCAAATTCTCATTGAGGCGCTCAAAATTCCCTGTCTCAAACGGATTCTCTGCGCCGACGCCAAAGCGTCTGCCTACGGGCTCAAACTTCTTCGCGAAATCTTCGACCCTGGTTTTTATCGCCGCGGGCGCACTCGCATTATCTTTCAATGCCTGTTGAATGGCTTTGAGTTTTTCATTCACTTCGTTCAAGCGATCGAATGTTTCGTTCATGGTCTTCTGCAACCCATGCAGTTGATTCGCCGTGTCGAACCAGATTTTGCGGTCCTCAGCGGAGATTTGAATTTCCGGGTCGCCTTCGACGGTGAATGAATTGGTGGCGACGTCTTTGTCGTCGACTTTTAAAGTCACTTGATACGTGCCCGGTAAAACGAATGGCCCATCAAGCCCGCCACCACCAAAGCCACCGCCTCCCCCGCCGCCGCCGCCACCTTGAGGCGTTCGCGGACGCGGCAAAGGTTTAACGCGCAAATTCCAGATGACCGTATTGATACCGGCCGCGGTTTTGTCTTTGACGTCGTCGCCCGCAAGCTCACGCACAACACTGCCGGAAGCATCTTTCACTGTCAGCGTCAATGTCTTAGCGGGTGATTTTAAGTAATAAGTGAATGCCGCGCCGATATCCGAGTTTTTTCCCAGGAACTGCATGTCGCCTTCAAAGTCGCGCGAGCGATCTCCCGCCGAATTCATCTGCGTCGCCGGGCGAATATCAAACAAATGGGCATCCATTGAACGCGCTTTGGCAAACTGTTGAAGCGGGGTCAGATCATCGAGAATCCATATGCTGCGCCCGTGCGTCGCCAGGATCATGGCGTTGTCACGCGGATGCAGCGTGATTTCGTAAATCGGCACGGTCGGCAAATTCGCTTTTACGCGCATCCATTGTTTGCCCTTATCAAAAGTCACAAACAAACCGCTCTCCGTTCCGAGATAAAGCACGTCAGGATCCTTCAAATCTTCGGTAACGGTGCGCACCACCTGGCCTTTAGGCAAATCGCCGGCGATCGATTTCCAGTTCTGCCCGTAGTCTGTGCTCGAATAAACGTAGGTGCTGAAGTCATTCAGGCGATGACCATCGAAGGTTGCATAAACCGTCGCTTCATCGAAACGCGAAGGCGCGACTCGTGAAACAAACGTATTCTTTCCTAAACCGGAAACCTTCGACGTAACGTTAGACCAATTCGCCCCGTCATCACGCGAGACACTGATTACACCGTCATCCGACCCGGTGTAATACAAACCGGCTTTCTTCGGCGACTCACTAAAGGTCACGAGGTTGCCGTAAGAGCTAACGCCGTCGTGTTTGGCAATCGTGATGTCTTTGCCTTTGGCAGACATCAAATCAAGCGTTTCGCGGTCAGTATTAGTTGTTAAGTCGCCGCTGATCGCTTTCCACGAATGCCCTCGATCAGTTGATTTGAACAGGCGATTTGCAGCAACGAAAACTGTGGCGGGGTTATGCGGCGAAATCACCATCGGCGTATCCCAATTCCAACGATAAGGTTTGTCACCTTCCGGCGGCTCCGGTCTAATTGTCTTGCGCTCATTGGTCGTGCGATCAATCCGGCTCATGCGTCCGTCCTGCGATTCAGCATAGAGAATGCGAGGGTCCGTCGGATCCATTTGCGCCTGAAACCCGTCGCCGCCGCTGATAACAAACCAATCATCATTGCCGATGCCGTTTGCCGAACGCACACCGCTTGGACCGCACCAGGTATTGTTGTCGTGCAAACCGCCGCACACGGTAAACGGTGTCTTCATATCGTAAGCGACATGATAGAACTGACCGAGCGGCATATTCTTAAGCCACACATACGTTTTGCTTTTATCGTAAGAGATGCCCACGCCGCCATCGCCGCCGATCATCGTGTGATTCGAGTTCGCAGGGTTTATCCACATCGCATGAAAGTCAACGTGGATCTTCTGTGCGCCGTCATTGCGAAGGGTTTTGCCTCCATCATCAGAGATGTGCAGTTGTACGCCGAGCACATAAATGCGCTGGTCGTTATTCGGGTCAATGCGAATCTGGCTGAAATACATCGGGCGCGGATTGGTGTTGCCCATCTTCGTCCAGGTTGCCCCGGCATCTTCCGAACGAAACACGCCGCTCTCTTTCGGGTGTTCGATCCGCGCATAAACGATGTTGGGATTGCGGCGATAAACATCAAGCCCTATGCGTCCCTTTGGGCCTTCGGGAATGCCTTTTGTGAGTTTCGTCCAGGTGCGGCCGGCATCTGCGGTTTTATAAATCGCGCTACCGTTGCCGCCTCCGTTAAAGCCCCAGGTGGCGCGGCGACGTTGATAGGTCGCCGCGTAAATGACTTTGTTATTCGACGGGTCCATCACCAATTCGGTCGCGCCGGTGTCCGCATCTGTCTTTAAGACATTCGCCCACGTCAATCCGCCATCCGTCGTTTTGAATATCCCGCGTTCGCCGCCCGCGCCCCATAGGCTGCCAAGAGCGGCGACATAAACGACATCACTATCCACTGGATCGACGATGATGCGGGCGATATGTTTGGAATCGCGGAGTCCCATGTTCTTCCAACTCTTGCCGCCGTCAACCGATTTATAAACGCCGTCGCCCCACGATGAACTTTGGCGATTGTTGTTTTCTCCTGTGCCCACCCAGACGAGGTTTGCGTCGGTTGGCGCAATAGCGACGTCGCCGATTGATGAAGTGGTTTCATTATCGAAGACGGTGTTAAAGGTAGTGCCTTGATTGACGGTCTTCCACAAACCGCCGGTAGCTGTCGCGACGTAGAAAACCGCCGGGTTGCTTTCCAACACCGCGAAATCGTCAATGCGGCCGGCAGGAGAAGCGGGACCGATTTCACGAAACCGCAATCCGGCAAACGGCGAAGTCGAAGCGGATTCACCGTCCTGCGTAAACCCGACCGGCGTTATCAGGGAAGCTAACAAAAGGATCGAAAGAAAACCGAGAGCTCGGATTACCAAGCGCGTGTCAGGCATCGCATTTCCTCCTGATAAGAACTGGATAGTCGATGAATCCACTGAAGGTTAAGAGGCGAGCAGCAAACTTATCAACGTCGCTACTGTCTGGCAAGTCTGAACAAACTGACCGAGATTATGAATGTTCGAGCGTGATCGCTCTGCGTTAGATCCGGGTTAGATCCGCGTTAGGTCAGAACCTAATGCAGAGAGATAGCAAACGCCGAATGCTGTCTTAATGCAAGCTACGCAAGCGCCATTCGCGTTTGAGTCTGCGGACATCGCTTTTGGAATTACGATATCTCTTCGGCGAGCGCGCGGAAGAATTCCACCGGAGTTGCAATTCGGAGTCCTGTTCGCTTTGCCACCGCAACCGTGAAGTGCTGCGTGTTGTGAGTGAGCAGCCAGTCCGGTTGAGCCTGCATTGCTGAGAGTAGCACCGGTACATCCGCGGCATGCCGAATCAAATGACGTGAACGGGCAATCTCGCGCGCCGATGGCAGGGGAATGATCTCAGGTCGCGCCAGTTTGAGCAGCTTGCTGTAATCATCGATCACTTGATCGGCAACAGCAGGCGAAAGCTCACCAGCCCGTTTCAGCAGATTCTCTTCAACTTCTTCACGTACATACTCGGCTAAGACCATCCGGCAAATGCGCGCCGCACAGAGAGAGAGCACTGCTTTATCGAGTCCCCATTCCGACACGATGCCTCCGGTCAAAACGTTGGAATCAAGAAAGAGGCGAAGCGGTCTTTGCCTGCTCATCGCGTCTTCGTCTTTTTGACCTTAGCTCGATGCTTCTTTGCAGACTTGGTGAGTTCGGGATAATGACGCTGGAACACACGCTGTCGAGCTTCGGGCAATGTGGACAGGAGATCCTCTTCGGTGATTCCGAGGTTAGCAAAGACGTTTGCGATACGGTCACAAAGCTGGCGGAAGTAAGCGTGTTCAGGAATGAGAAGTAATGCGCCGCCGAGACGCAACACGGCTACCTGCGCACCCTTTTCTAACTGCAGCGCGTCGCGGTACTGGCTTGGCACAGTCAATTGGCCCTTGTCAGTTAACTGCGTAGTCGTCAAGAACTCTACTGGCAGCGATTCAGAAGACATAATCTATTCTCAATTCCCGCTCTGGCTACGATTGCCCATGAGTTGTTCGTGCGATACTAAAAAGAGTCTTATCACATCGACGCGAATAGCCGCAACGACACCCACTCGCATTGCGAGCCTAGTTGCAAAAAAAACCATCTCATATCCGCATAGCCACTCGATGCTTGATGCCACTCATTACATTCACGACGAATAGCAAATCTCACAATTTCAAGCCTGACCCCTTCTTGCGGTTTCCGCAAGATTTATGAGTGTCCTGGCGTGGTCGATCCGCGTTAGATCAGAACTTACGCACTCGATACGGGGCTCGAACGTTGAGGATGGGAATGTTCGCGAAGTGCGAAGCGTTCCGCGTCGCAAGAACCAATCCCTTGCGGACGGCAGTTGCGGCAATCAAGGCATCCGGTAGAGAGTTCCGCAGTCGCGTGCTATCGCGCCTCCAAGCCGTGCAACGGAGCCATCTACATATGCGATGCGAAAGAGATTAAGAAGACGGCTGACTTTAGAGGCCTGCTTTGACTGTCGCGTCCCCTGGCCAGCATAAACCTCGGCGACGGTGATGGCCGAAAGCCATAACGTTCAGGCACTGCGAGCCTGTCGAAGGAAAGTCGTCGCTTTGGGGACGCCGCGAAGGTGATCGATCAGAATGTTGGTGTCTACGAGCCAGTCCATTCAGCGTCGCTGCTTTCATTGTTCGCGCAAGGCGTTCTCATAGGCGATGCCTTCGGCTTCGCCTTTCCACATGCCTGCGGTCTCGCGCAAGACTCGTGCTGCGTCCGGCGTGTCAGGGGTGCGCGACAATAAGAAGTCAACGAAGTTCGCTACTTCGTGCTGGCGCTCTTCGGGCAATCGCTTCAGTTTTTCAGTGAGGTCTTTGTTCTGCATCGCGGTTCACCGTTCTCGTCGTGTCTTGCAGATTATGCGCGCCATCACAGCGTGCATCAAGTTAAGTGAACGTGCAGTCGCCTCCGCCGCGCTAGATCGTGACGAGGGCGGAACGCGACGTCTCGACACTGCTGAGCTCAAAGCTGATTCGGACGCCTTCGACGATGCGCGAATGTCAACAATATCAAGGCTGACCCCTCTTGTGGCAAGATTTCACGAAATCGAATCCGGCAAACGGCGAAGTCGAAGTGGATTCACCGTCCTGCGTAAACCCGACCGGTGACCATAAGAAAAGCATTAAAAGGATCGAGAGAAAACCGAGAGCTCGGATTACAAAGCGGGTGTCAGGCATCGCATTCCTCCTGATAAGGACTGAATAGTTGATGGATCCACTGAAGGTTAAGAAGCGAGCAGCAAACTTATCAACGTCGCTTTTGTGTGGCAAGTCTGAACAAACTGAGTGAGACCATCGCGGCGAGTTGATCGCGCCGGACGGGGTCAAGTTGTGGATGTTGGGTGTGGTCGATCGGCGTTAGATCAGAACTAACGGATTTAGGATTGCGGCTATGGATGGCCTTTGCTGAACTCGGACTTGAGGCGAAGAAGTCCTCAATGCCAGGCACATAAATGAGTGGTCGACAACGGTGGGTCAAGCGAGCCCGAATGTCAATATGTCAGGCCTGACCCCGATTGCCGTTATGGTTTGGGAATCACTGAGAACGTCCCAAGTTGGATAAAGTCATCCGATAGACTAAAGCCCATCGCCTGCAGGAAGGCGCCGAGAGTTCGCCTTGGTGTCTGTCGCCAGATAAGATAAGCTTGCTCAAGCCGAGTTCCTGGAAAAGGGAGATCACGTGAGATACTCTGAAAAGCTTTGAACTTGATTAATACCTCATCACTGAGATAATAGTACTGATCATTTAGCAGGCTTCGCCGTTTTGCGTCGCTCATCAACGCGCTGAAGAATCCCATAAGAAGCTCTATATTCTCACCGCCTTGAGCATCCATTGGGAGGTCAATATCTGGCCTTTTGTTGAAAGCCTTATGTGGTTCCTTATGGCAAACATTGCAGAGGGTAATTCCGTTACCGGTCTGAAAGCGTGCTTCAGGAAGAAAACTCTTTCTCACGATGTGGTGAGCAGTCAAGTTACTTTGAGAGTGACAAATTACGCATCGTCGAGCGTCACGTACCCGAATGAATTGACTCCAAAGCCGGAGACAATATGAAAGACTCGCGCCTTGAGCAACTGCTCGCTGGAGCTTATGAAATGAAGCTGTTATTTGCGCAGTGGCTGCCTTCATAATTTATCGTCATTCTATCGTAATGGAAACGCATGACAAATCCTATCCGTTCTCAAACAGCTATTGAGGAACGTGCTTTTTGCAAAGTTGGATCCCAGAATGAGTCCACTTTTCTGCCAGATTCGCCTATAATCCGTGCGACCGCGTCGCACGAAAACCAGATGAGTCAGCAGCCTTCTGTCATTACGACACCCGAGCGATCAAAACTCATGGCCGGCGTCCGACAGACTGGCACCGCGAATGAGCTGTCGGTTCAAAAGATTCTTCGCTCACTCGGACATCGGTTCAACGTTAAGGCGAAAGACCTTCCCGGAACGCCCGACATCATCAATCGAGCAGACAGATGGGCAATCTTTGTACATGGCTGTTTCTGGCACGCGCATGACTGCAGTCTATGGAGACTGCCAAAGAACAACCGGAAGTTTTGGAAAGAAAAGTTCATAGCAAACAAACTACGAGACAAGACGAAGTTGAGGGAATTACGAAATAAAGGGTACTCGGTCCTTACTCTTTGGCAGTGCGAATTGAAGAACGAGTCAAAAACTAAGCGCAAACTCCAAAACTTCCTCGGCGGAACGCATCGACTCGCGCGCCTCTCCATCACTGAACTTGAGACCCAACCCGTCGCCGCGGCGGTGTCATATCTGTTTGACGAAAAACGCCGGAGCGCAACCCGTATCGTCAAGACATCAGAGGGCAAAAGCTTCGAGACGAGATTGGATGTGCCGACGAGGGTCTCGATCCAACAAGATGCTCGCTCTATGTACGATCAAGTGTTTTTGCGGAGCACGAAACCTGCCTGCCATGCACCTTTGAGTGGGAGTGTCCGGACAGCGGATTTGTTTTCAGGGTGCGGCGGGCTTTCTCTTGGAGTGCGCGAAGCGTGCACGGCGCTCAGCAAAAAAGCTGAGTCAGTATTGGCCATAGATGAAGACTCGCCGAGTCTCGAAGTATTTAAGAGAAACTTCAAGCCAGAGGTGGCGATCAATCAAGACATTTGGTCCGTTCTGTCTGGCGAAATCGGTGCGCGTCTACAGGCAACAGAAAAGAACCTGGTAGAGAAAATTGGTGACGTTGACATTTGTCTGGCAGGTCCGCCCTGCCAGGGCCACTCTGATCTCAACAACCACACACGACGAAAGGACACACGTAACAAACTGTACGAGCGAGTGGCGAGATTCGCCGAAGTTGCTGAACCGACGCACCTGATTATTGAGAATGTACCGACCGTAATTCATGGACAGGATCGGGCGCTCGACAACACGATTGCGCGTCTTGAGAAACTTGGCTATAAGGTCGACGCGAACGTCGTAAATCTTACCGATTTAGGGGTGCCTCAGCGTCGCAAACGCCACGTTTTGGTCGCGTCCAACAAAGCATTGTCAATTGAGGACGTCGTCAAGCAACATAAGGTTTCGCATGAACGAACCGTGCGTTGGGCTATCGCTGACTTGACGCGGAAATCCTCGGAAGGCTTACTTGATACTCCATCGGTCCTTCATCCAGATAATATCAAGCGCATCGACTATCTGATGAAGCATGCAGACTATGATTTACCTAATCGACTCCGGCCCGTTTGCCATCAAGATGATCATTCGTACGTATCGATGTACGGTCGCCTGAAATATGATGAGCCCGCCCAGACCATTACCAGTGGGTTTAGTTCACCAGGGCAAGGCCGATATATCCATCCGACACAGAGACGAACTCTTACTCCTCATGAGGCAGCACGGTTGCAGTTTTTTCCGGATACTTTTGATTTCTCGGCGGTCAAGCTTCGCACATCAGTGGCCAATATGATTGGGAATGCGGTTCCTATGGTTCTGGCACTCGTGCTCTGCTTGGTAATACTCAGCTCATGACTGGTCTGACAAAGCGCAACACGACAAAGTTAGCAAGGAAGGGACAACCTTCGCACCCGAGCCATGGAACAATTCCGTTCAGCGTCGATTCGGCATTATTGCGCGAGCTAGGTGAGCGCTTAGTCGGAAAACCTCACATAGCATTAGCCGAACTAGTTAAGAATAGTTACGATGCAGACGCAACAAGCGTCATCATCAGATTCAAGGGCGATGTTATCGAGGTTCATGATAACGGTCATGGCATGGACTTCGAAGAATTTCAGAGTTTCTGGATGCGAATCGGCTCACCTCACAAACAAGAGCAACAGGTCTCAAGGAATCTTGCTCGGCCCGTAACTGGTTCTAAGGGTGTCGGTCGATTGGCAGTCCAATTCTTAGGGAACAAACTCAAGCTGCGCACGGTTTCCGAAAAGGATCACTTGGAGCTTCAGGCCTCAGTGAATTGGGACGAAGCCATTCACGCCGGTGAGCTCACGGAAGCAGTCGCAGAATACAAAGAAGGTCCGATTGCCACATCTTTCCCGGCGGATTCAGGACACGGAACCGTTATCATCTTGTCAGGCCTCAATCAATCCTGGCATTCGGAAGCCATCGTGGAATTAGCGAGGGAAATCTGGTGGCTTCAACCTCCTTTTCGGGAGAATCCACGTTTAGTCACAGAGCGTCAGAAGGGATTTGGAGTCAAGCTTGAGGGAGCAGACCCGGAAGCTATTGAAAAGTTTGAACAGCAAATGCGTGCATATCTAGATATATGGCATGCACGAATCGTGGGTAAGTTGAGCGAACCCAAGAAGAATGATCGCAACTCCTCAACTATTCACCTCTTTCTGGAGTTCATTGACGGCCAAAAAGCGCGCTGGGACTTCTCCGCTCCACGAGGATTAACGTCCCTAGAATTTGAGATTAGAGTGTTCCATCTAAGGTATCGGCAGCGTTTGGGCATTCAGGTTGATCTGGCCCGAGAGTACTTGAGTCAGTTCGGAGGAGTCCACGTTTACGATGCCGGCTTTCATCTACCCTATTACGGTATCGAACATGATTGGTTGGATATTGAAATTGACCATTCCCACAGGTTGTCCAAGTCAAAACTACTACCCGAATCGTTACAAGTGCCGGAAGGCATGAATTACTTGCCTACTCAGACGAGATTGCTTGGTGTTGTCCATGTTGATACCTCTCACGAGCGTGAGATTGCGACGCGTCGCAAAAGCGTGAAGGAAGGTGAATATCTAAAGATTCAAATATCGCGCGATCGTTTGGTTGATAATGGCGCATATCGAATCTTAAGGGCAATCGTTCGTACCGCCTTGGATTTCTACGCGATGCAAGAAGCACGACGGGCGGTTGAAGAGATTGAGGCTTTGCGACCGGTCGAGTCAACGAGTGAAAAATTTGAAAGAGTCGATCGAGTTCTGACTCATTATGAAAATGCTATTCCAGAACGCGTGTTTAAAGAGCTCCGTCGACACGTTCAAGAGGCGATTCGGGTGAGCGAGACCGAGTCAGAAGAAGTGGTTCGTCATATTGGATTACTCGGTTCACTCGCTACGGCCGGAATATCAGCACTTGCATACCAACACGAAGTCACTAAACAATTTCACTTGTTGGATTCGATAATCGAGCAACTTCGTTCTCTGAGAATAAGTGACCGGAAAGCGCAGAATAGGTTGAATGATGCTGCAGACCAGATGAGCAACTGGCTTAAGAGGGCACGATCAATGCGATCACTGTTTTCTTATTTACTGGACGAGGAGAATCGAGAAGCAAAGGGTCGATTCAAAGCAAAAGACCTGGTTGGAGAGGTTCTTCGCCAGATGAACGTTCTGATCAAAGGTGTAGTTGTAGACATAAACGAAATCGGTGAAGGACTGCGGTTGCCCGAAGGTGCATTCACAGAGTGGAGCGCAATTCTTCAAAACGTCATTCTAAATGCTGTAAATGCGATGATCGATACGAAGGTTAGGAAAATTCAGATCTCGTCGCGTCTGCGGGGCAGTCGTATTAGCATTATCATTCAAGACACTGGCGTCGGAGTAGACTTGGAAACGGCCGATGATTTGTTCAAGCCTTTTGTTCGTAAGCTGAAGATTTCTGCTGAGCGCAAAGCACTCGGTTTTGGCGGCAGCGGATTAGGTCTCGCAATCGTGAGAATGATTTCAGGAAATCTAAACACTACGGCTGCATTCATCAAGCCGGAGAAGGGTTTCAGAACGGCGTTCTCGCTCTCTTGGGAAGAACAGAAATGAAGAAGACTATCTTTGTTTACGATGATGAGAGGCAGATAGGCAAGAGATGGCAGAAAGATCTCTTAAACATTCCATCGGTAAGATCAGCCTTTGATGTCGAGGACCTGGATGCTGACTTCACCCAAGCCGTCACCGAGCTTGAGGAGAGAAGGCGCGACGCCCGTAAGAAGGACGGGGCGCCGCTCACCAGCAATCCGTTTGATAGAGCATCCGTTCTGATCATTGACTTCGACCTCTTTCGAAACGAGAACGCCCGATACTTAACCGGCGAGGAAGTTGCCTATTTGGCACGCTCTTACTCACGGTGTGGAGTAATCATCGGAATTAATCAGTTCGGCAAAGACAATCCCTTCGATCTTACATTGAGCGGACATCCGGAGTCATTTGCAGATCTGAACTTAGGTGGAAGACAGTTGGCAAAAGTAGGTTTATGGAGTGATCAGTGGTCAGGCTTCAGACCGTGGTCCTGGCCGCTGATAAACATAGCCGTGCGATCACTTGAATCTCGGACTAAGGACCTACTGGAAGGGAAAAACCTAGATCAGCCGATTCTGAAGTACCTTGAGTTTCCAGAGGAAGTAGTCACGACTTTGCCGCGATCGACGAGGGAGTTCTTAGGAAATGAGGATGACCCACAGAACTCAACATTCCGCGATTTCGTCCTCCACAGCGGAAACGGATTGCGTCTTAAAGACAAACCTATTAGCGACGAGTTTATTGCTCGCATAGCTGCTGCCCGAATATCAAAATGGTTGGAACGTCTGATATTACCCGGGCAGGACATCTTAGTAGACGCGCCACATTTGGTGTCCCGTTATCCGAGCCTATTGAAGGGCAATCCTGAAACGGTCAATACCTGGAATCAAACCACCTCTCTGCGTGGTATTGCGAAGCTAGGCATTGGTTACCAGCGGATAGCGAATTTTCGATTTCAGCATGACGCTTGGTTGTCACGTCCGGCATGGTTTTGGAGCAAACTAAGCAACTTCGAGCAGATTCCAGAAGTATCTGATCCTTGGTCGATGAAGAAAACCGAATATGTTTTTTGTGAAGACATCTCTCAATTCGTAGACAAAAAATTTGCTCGGGAATTTGTCGCCCAAGTCACATCACCGTTCGTGCGGCGATTCGTCATAGACCCAACCACAAAAGAAGCTAGAAAGCTCGCAAGGGATGCAGGTGAAGTCGATTATGTTCCTGGGGTTCGTTTCACGTTATAGACGCTCTCTACTCTTTCGATCCTAAGGTTTCTCTTGGCTATGGACGACGAATTAAGATCATTCCGCGACTTGATGTTGGTCATTTTTGACCACCATCAGAAGCCTTGGGAATACTCCAACCCCACAGCCCGAGCGATCTACGCCGACATTGCTGGAGGTTTCCCGACCTTTAACGATAGTGCTGCTTTAGAAGAACTCTTACCGTCCGAAGAGGCTGTTAGTCGCGCTTTTGATAACCGCTATCTTTATCTGAACCCGGTCACTCATAAGACGGTACTCGTACCGCTCCTGACACTCGAAGCTGATTTCGGTCGCTCAATACCGGAGGTTCGGCTTCAGCTCGGGTTGTTTCTCAGACACGAAGAGCAGACTCGCTTTGTCGGTTTCCGATTTGAAGCGCCGGAAGGTAAGAGCGCACAAGATCTCGGGAGACATAATTTTTACCACATGCAGATGATACGGAACTTTCGCGTCCCCGTTTCCTTGCTTTCCGGCGAATCAGGATGGATCCCTGACGCCGAACCAACCGTCCCGCTTGATGCAGACGGGGCCGTAAAGCTCTTGCTAACAATTCTGATAAGCCTATATGGGATCGAAGAAGTGATTACACTTATCGGGCGCGCGTCGACCGGAACTGAATTGCAAGGATATTTGGGTCAAATGCTTTGTCACCAGATTCCCGAGCTTGAGTGGTACTGGAAGGTTAAAGTGGGTAAGACAGGAAAATCAGAGTATTGGAAGACTCAAAGGTCCCCTGCCGATTTCAAGGCAATGATTAATATGAAACATCAAGGCTCGACGATGATTGGTGTCACCACAGGCACGTTTGCTGACGCTGTAAGACATAAGACTTTTTGAGTAATAGTTTTTCAAACGGTACTTTCGAGATAATTGAAGTATACGGCCACAGTTTCGCTCAGATAACTAAACGATAGGAAAACTGACGCTGATGTTGTGACCCACACAACGCAAGCATAATTATCCGTTCCTGCCAGCGTTTAAGTATTCCCGCGCAGATACATCGGTCTTCATTGAGCTATAATTAGACTGCGAAGAAGCGGGGTCACGCCTGAAGGTGGAAATTCTCTCGAATCGGGAGTTCAATATTTCAGCCCTGACCCTCTCGCTGACACCTTTCGGCTGTCGCCCGCTGACTACCTAATGTGTTTACTGTAGCCGCTGTCGCGGGCGCCACCCAGGACGCCCGCTTCCGCAGTAGTCTGTTGTGTCACGAGTAGGACCACAAAAATGGTCGCAGATTCTTGGAAAGACCTGCGCTACGGCGCGCGAATGCTGGTGAAGAATTCAGTCTTCTCGTTGATTGCCATTATTATGCTGACGGCGGGCATCGGCGCGAATACTGCTGTCTTTAGCGTCGTCAACGCGGTGCTGTTGAAACCGCTGCCGGTCGCTCAACCGGATCAACTCGTGTCCCTGTACACAAGCGATTTCAGGGGCCCTCGTTAACTGTGCGTCGTTTTTTCTCGTCTACATGGACTAGCGTGACCGAGCAGATGTTCTTAGCGGTTTGATCGCTTACTGACGACACTCGGTGAGAATAAGGAGCGTCGAACAAGCCGAAGATTTCATCACAGCGGACCTAGTCACAGCCAATTACTATGAAGACTATCGCACGGCTCTCGCTCATTCTTTTTTGCTCGCCCCTCCTGCCGGCGCAGCAGAGAACCAGTGGCAGCCAAGTCCTCGTCTTCACCCACGTGACAGTGATTGATGCCACCGGAGCAGAAGCAAAACCTGACATGACCGTGGTCATTCGTGATGGTCGTATCGCGGAGCTCGGCAGAAGCGGCAAGATACAGCCGGCCAAGGGCGCTCGGGTCGTCGACGCGAGTGGCAAATTTCTCATCCCCGGTTTATGGGACATGCATGTTCACGAGTGGAACAAAGAAGCATTCTTTCCACTCTTTATCGCCAATGGCGTCACCGGAGTCCGCGATATGTTTTCGCCGCTGCTCCAAATCAAGCAGTGGCGCGCGGACGTGGCGGCTGGAACAACGATCGGTCCACATATAGTCGCGGCCGGCATCATCGTCGACGGCCCAAATCCTGCCTGCGCCCCTTGCTCAATCGCCGTGAGCAACGCCGCTGAAGGAAGAAAAGCGGTACTGACGGTCAAGGAGATGGGGTCTGATTTCATAAAGGTCTACAGCATGCTGCCCCGCGACGCCTACTTCGCGATTGCCGATGAGGCAAAGCGACAAAACATGGTCTTTGCAGGGCATGTGCCTGAGTTCGTCAGCGCTGCCGAAGCTTCCGACGCGGGGCAAAAGAGCATCGAGCACCTGACCGGCGTTCTGGTCGCGTGCTCGGCAAAGGAGGGGGAACTACGAAAGGAGAACGAGGCGCGTCTGCGGGCGGATGGTTTTCGCGGCGACACGATGACGCTTGAACAATCCAGGGCGCTCGATAGCTTTGACGCGAAGCAAGCCGCCGCCCTCTTTGCCCGCTTCAAGAGCAACGGCACCTGGATGTGTCCGACGCTCTCTGTGCTGCGTGCCCAGGCATTCATCGGTGATCCGAACTTCAGAAACGATCCGCGCCTGAAGTACATTCAGAATTTCCTAAAGAAGCAATTTTGGGAGGATGGTTTTGGCTCTAGCAGTCGCACGGCTGAGGATAACGCGCGCGCCCGGAGAGTCTTTCAGAAGCAGATCGAGGTGGTCGGAATGATGAAGCGCGCCGGCGTCGACTTCATCGCCGGCTCGGACACGGCCAACCCTTACGTCTTCCCCGGATTTAGCCTGCACGACGAGTTGGCGTTACTGGTTCAGGCGGGCTTCACGGCTATGGAAGCGTTGCAAGCCGCGACGCGCGACCCTGCCCGGTATCTTGGCCGGCTCGATTCCGCCGGTACGATTGAGAAAGGCAAGATCGCCGATCTCGTCTTGCTCGACGCCAATCCGCTGGCTGAGATCGGCAACACCCGGAAGGTCAACGCGGTGGTGGTTGGCGGAAGGCTCATTACTAGACCCGAGTTAGACAAAATGCTCGCCGACGTGGTCTCGCTTGTAAGCAAAGGAGAGTAGCGATCCATCTTCCTGCGTGCCACACACGGGGGTGCCAGGACTAGTTGTACCGGAACTCAAGCTCGGTTCGAGTTTGAAGAAATTCCAGGGACTCGATGGAGAGTGATCTTTGGCAAGACCGCGCTACGGCGCGCGAATGCTGGTGAAGAATTCAGACTTCTCGTTGATTGCCATTATCATGCTGGCGGTGGGCATCGGTGCGAATACCGCTGTTTTTAGCGTCGTCAACGCGGTGCTGTGAAACCCCTGCCGGTCGCACAACCGGATGAACTCGTGTCCCTTTACACCGGCGTTTTTGCAGCCCTCGTTACGCTTATCGGCGACAGTCAGTGAGAATAAAGAGCGTCGAGCAAGCGGAAGATTTCATCACAGCGGACATAGTCAACAGGGGCAATTACTTTGATGTATTGGGGGTGCGACCGGCAGCGGGGCGGGCGTTCCTGCCCGAAGAGGACCGCACGACAGGGACGAACCCGATCGCAGTCATTAGTCATGGATCGCATATCCGCAAGAGTGGATGGATTCAGGCGGCGGAGGCCGTGTCATCACGGTGCTTCCCGAAAGCTAGTCGCGCATTCCAGCAACTGTAGACAAGGCGCTCGGCCTCGCCGGTCAGCTTGATTGGCTTGTTGGGCGGCCTCCCGGAATTAAGGCGTGTTTTCAGCCCTTCCGCCTAATCTTGCCGGCGAATGACTGGGCCACGATCTTACCGTCCCGCACGACGAACGTGTCCGTGCCCACCTCGTACACGTTGTCGGCAGTTTCTGCGGTCCACAGAATGTAGGCATAGTCGCCCTCGACGAACTGCTGCTTCATGCTGAACGCTGCGCCAGGTTTTCCAAACTCCGCAAACATCGCCTGGAACAACGGCCTAATTGCGTCGGATCCCTTGAGCTGTCCGTCCGGCGTGAACAGGACGGCACTCGGCGCATAGTCAGATAGGATGCCCTTGAGGTCGCCCTCGCCAAAACACTTTAAGTGGTGGTCCAGGACGTCTTTCGTCGAAGCCATTTCTCGGTCCTCCTTGTTGGTCTGGTCGCTCGCTTAAGCAATCGGCGTTCGCTCAGTCGTATAGTTTGTGGCCATCGCCGCTGAGCCAGCCACCCAATCCAATTGCAGTTGTCTCTCCCACTAAACGTCTCGATCCTTCTTCCGAAGTCTGGTGTGAGAATTGGAGCATCATTGCTTATTGAACATTCGGCTCTTCGTGGTGCTTCACGCGCGGTTCAGTCATCGGCGGGCGAGCCCCAAGTCCGCCCAATGGTTGCAAGTGTAGTCTGGCCTGCTGTTCCATCTTGGTGGAGACGCCTCGTGAGGGAAGTCGTATCGAGTTCGTGCGTCTCGCCGAGGTCAGCCCGTTACCCGTTCGCCTCCTTTAGAATCTCGATCGCTGCCGTAAGGGTCGCGAGTATGTTGAAATCCGCGAACAGCGCGTTGCCAGGGCGTTGGCGCGATAACGCGTTCTCGGCAGACTTGTAGATCTCGTTGTTCTCCGGATCCTCGGCTACCCATTTCAGCACCTCTTTGCGCAACGCGGCATTCTGGCCGAAGCCCCACAGCAAGTAGCGCCAGAAGACGCCCAATCCGCAACTGTAATCATCAGCATCGTAGTGGACGTCGAAACCGGTCGAGTACGGCATGACCCCCTGGGCATCCACCATGTGCGAGAACACGCCGCGAGCGATAGAGATGGCCCGCGATTGAGCCACCGGGTCCGAAGGCTCAACAGACAGATAGTCGAGCAAGCCTCCGAGAATCAATCCCTGGTCCCCGCCCCAAGCCCCGTCAGCGTGATAGCCCTGGACCGGTGGATAGGAATTCGTCGCGTCGCATTTTTGGTATGTTGCGACTCGCTCGCGGACCAGTAGGCCATTGTCGGAGAAGCGCCACAGGAGACTCTCGTCTTTTTCGAGATCGAACCAGGCGTTCAAGAACCCCATCTCGCTCTTGATCGCCCCGTCGGTCTCCGTTCCCTGGCCTTGCAGCCTTAGCCGGAGCGCCAGGACAAGATACAGACCGTTCATGACGGTGAGCTGGAACGGGCCCAAGGTAACCTGGTTTGGATCCGACGGATTGCTTGGCGAGCATTCTTCCAGCCTCGTGTAGTTGAACATATCATATTGCCACACGCCTCCCGGGATGCGGGGTTCGGCCCAGGTGTCAGGCGAGGTGAAGTAGCCGGGCTGCGTACCCTCGTCCCGGTTCGCCCAGACCAACGGCCCACCCTTATAGCTGAAAGCCCCCTTATTAGGTTTGCCGGTATGCATGACGTCCCAGCAGTGTGTCGCCATTGCCTGGAACACACGCCGGTCCGCGCCGAAGATGCTCGCGTATCGGTCATCGAATGCCTTTGCGGCAGCGATTCCCCACCAGCCGTAGTCGTCATACCAGCACCCTTCTGTATTCTTCCAGCGGTCGAGCGCCGCCTTGGCCACAGCGCCCGGGCTCGGCTCCGCGTCGGGAAAGCGGACGACGTAATCCGTCAGCGTATCGAAGACGTTGCCGATCTGCCACATATTGGTCCAGCCTTTAAATGTCTTGAGAAGACTGGAAAAGGTTGTCGACGCTTCTGATTTGTACTTATCAATCGGGTAGTTCATTGCGATCTCCCTTCATTCTGTCAGTCTTCGAAAAATCGATGCCGCCATCAAAGGTGACGTAAAACACAAAGAAGTGTCAAGCCGATTTACTGCACCGCAGCCGAACGGCGCAGAGCGCGCAAAGCGGGCTCGAGCGTGTAGCCCAGGGCGAGTCCGCGAGCCCTGAGTGTGCAACACGACACGGCGCAAGCCCGCAAAGCGGGCGACAGCCGCATACGCAACCGCGCTACTCTCCCGGCGCAAGATGTGTTCAATAGACGGAAGAGCTGTCGCCCGCTGCTCGGGCTTGCGCGGGCGCTCGCTGTTCCTACCCAGGGCTCGGGGACTCGCCCTGGGTGTGCAACACGACACGGCGCAAGCCCGCAAAGCGGGCGACAGCCGCATACGCAACCGCGCTACTCTCCCGACGCAAGATGTGTTCAATAGACGAAGAGCTGTCGCCCGCTGCTCGGGCTTGCGCGCGCTCGCTGTTCCTACCCAGGGCTCGCGGACTCGCCCTGGGCTACATGCTATCGCCCGCTTCGCGGGCTACTGCATCCGATCGTTGCTGAACTCGCGGCCTAGCTATGCCACACCGGCGGCTGATCACTGGCTCGGCCAAGGGCGTAGCCAACAACGAAGCGTTTGTCCAACGAAGCGATGCGCAGCCAAAAATCGCCATCGACCCAACACACGAACGGGTGGCCTCGAAAGTCAAACTTCGCTCGACCAAGCGACGGCAGCGCGCCGGGTAGCGCTGACGTACAAAGCCGTGCAGACGGCGGCCGTCGGCGCTCACAGGGCAGCCATCCTGCTAAACGCCCGCCCTACCAGCGCGCCAGCTGCGTGATTTGAATGAGGTTGCCGCAAGTGTCGTTCACCATGGCGATGGTCGAGGCGGTCACCTCGGTTGGCGGCATAGTGAACTCGGCGCCGCGGGCTTTGGTGCGCTCGTAGTCGTCCTTGACGTCGTCGGTGTAGAACATGGCGGCGGGCAGGCCCTGCTGAAACAGAGCCTGCTGGTAGGCCTTGGCCGCCGGGTTGTCGTTGAGCGCCAGCTGCAGCTCGGTGCCGTCCGGGTCTTCGGGTGAGGCCACCGTCAGCCATCGAAACGGCCCCTGGCTGAAATCGGCCTTCTTGGCAAAGCCCAGCACTTCGGTGTAGAAGCCCAGAGCCTTCTCTTGGTCGTCCACGTAGACGCTGGTCAGTTTGATCTTCATTGATATTTCCTCCGTTTGTACCAATGGGGGCGCCAGGCCTGCGATTCTGCGATTTACCTGGCTGCCGATTCTTGAAGCAACAACTTTAGTTCTTTGGATGCTTTTTCGATGGCGCGCTCGGCGTCTTCCACATCCCGTGCAGCCTGTTTTGCCTCGGCAGAGATGCGTTCCGCGCGATGTGCGGCATCTTGCGAAGCGGTGCTTGCGTTGTTGAAGCGCTGCTCTGCGTCGCGCAAGTGCTTCTCGGCCTGCCTTGCCTCAGCATCGGCCTCCTTTGCCTCTGCATCGGCCTTCTTCGCCTCTGCATGCGCCTTTTTCTGCGCCGCCTCCGAGCGCTCCGCCCTACGCTGCGCTTCAGTCAGCGATCTCCTGGCTTCTTGCAATGAAACTTTCGTGGCAGCAATTTTCGCCCGACGCGTCTCTTCACCCTGGAGGACCTTTTGTACGTTGCCAGATGGTGTCGCTTGCCGCGTTTTCGCGGCGGCGCTGCCTGACTTTTGAGAGGGGGTGACCCTCGTAAGTTCCTCATTGCGTTTCGTAGTGTCGGTGCCCGGAATCAATGACGCGAGCGATTCGAAACCCGGCGGGTCTACGTCCTGAGTGAGGCGTCCGGGAGTTGGACCATCTGAAGGTGTTGCGTGGGCGGAGAGCGCCTCGAGGGTAGTAGTTATGCGGTGTATCGTATCGGGCGTTGGGTTGTGACCTGCCTCGCGCAACAATACAGTCGCTAGATCCGACAAGTGGGAGAGCACTTCGCCTCGCGCGTCGAGCGATCCGCGCAAGTCGGCCATCCTCGCGGCGGGGTGCGAAGTCTGAGATTGTCGAAAGCGTTGACTGGTTGAGAGCAGCCGCTCGAATGCCTCGCGATGATTCCAGTGGAGCTGGTTGACAGCCCACGCTGAGATTGAAGGCTTCGCCAATGCCTTTACGAAGTTCGAGTCGTTAGTACGCCCCTCCCGCTTCAGCCGCGCGGCGAGATCATTGCGTGCGCCAGTGAACTCTGCTAACGGGAGCTTGAACAGGGCATCCACGTCATCTTCGAGGTTCCCCCTGGTCTCGCTCTCGATGCCCTCATCATCCATCTCACGACTTCCGCTGTTTCTTTTCTGTTTAGGCTGGATCATAGGGTTGATCCTCTCACGACCGATTTTCTCACAACTTTCTCACCTCTGACTCACCGCCGTGATGATCTTTCAGCTCGTCGAGGAAAGAAAATTAAAGCTGACGGACACGCTCGACAAATTCTTGCCGCAGGTTCCGAACGCCCAGAAAATTACCATCGCGCAGATCCTCGCGCATCGCAGCGGTATCCATGATTCTTTATTAGATAGGAATTTGCGACCCTCGTCGAAGACGAACCCAATGACGAAGGATGAAATGCTTGCCCTTATCGCCAAAGGCACGCCTGATTCGAGCCGGACGCAAAGCATTCCTACAGCAATTCCGGCTATATCCTTTCAGGTCTTATCCTTGAAAAGTTAACCGGCAAACCCTACGGGGAAGCCCTCAAGGAAAGAATCACTTCAAAGATCGGGCTCAACGATACATACACCGCGACCGGAAACATCGATGTGAACAAAAACGAAGCTCTTACCTATCGGTACGTTGCCATGTTTGGGTTGTTGGACTACCGGGACCGGCGCCATGGCAGGCTCCACAGTCCGCGCGCCGCGAGGATGACCGAGAAGAGCCCGGTCACACCGATCGCGATCATGGTCCAGACGAAAAAGAAATGTCCGCTGGAATTGGCGATGCTGCTGGTGACCCCGACACCCTTTCCCCTCATGTGGGCGAGGGGGACGACCAACGAAAAGAGCCCTCCGAGGAGGGTGATGATGTAGCCCGATCGCCGTTCGGCGAGCACCGACGCTCCGTACAGCCAGACGACAAAGGTGGGCACCGCAGTGAGGTTTGTGAGCGTTCCCGGCTCCATCCCCCGGACGATGTCATCCGCCAGGTGAAACGTAAAGAAGAGGATCGAGAGCAGGGACGCGATGGTTAACATAACGCTTTGTTTCATTTGATTCATCCTTGTTGGGTTTGTGTGTGCCCGTCGCCACGTTGAATGCGCGCGGGCTCAGCAGCGCGTTCATCGGCTTGCGCTCCGTTTGCTCGCCGCTGCCGGTCGCTCGCGTTCTGCTTGCTCCGGCTCAAACCGGAGAATGTCGCCAGGCTGGCACGAGAGCGCCTCGCAGATCGCGTCGAGCGTCGAGAAGCGGATCGCGCGCGCCTTGCCGGTCTTGAGGATCGAGAGGTTGGCCAGCGCCATTCCGATCCGGTCCGCGAGCTCGGTCAGCGTCATACGCCGATCGTGGAGTAGGTCGTCGAGCTTGACGGTGATCGCCATGTCACACCGTCCCTTCGAGGTCTTCGCGCATGAGCGTGCCTTCCGCGAACACCCGGGCCAGCAGGAACGTGAGGAGTACGGCGAGCCAGCCGCTGATCGAAAAGCCGGCGTTTAAGTGGAGCGGATGCGCCGGAGTCGAAACGGTCTTGGCGATTGCGCCGATCACAATGCTGAGAAGGTTCACCGCGAGCAGCACCCAGGCGATCGCCTGCAACCGGGACGCGTTCGCGGCGACGAACGGGTCGCCCGCGCGAACCGTCTCAACGATGGCGAGCAGCCGTTTTAAGACGGCGTAGTGCAGCGGGATCGCCGCGAGGCCGAGCACCGCGATTGCGCGCAGGCCCATGACCAGCCGCTCTGCCTCAGGCGAAGGAGAGAGTTTGAAAGCGGCCATGATCCATTGTTTGTTCGGCATGACAACCAGCAGAGCGAGGATCGCGGCGCCCCCCAGCCAGTTCACGACGATGAGGATCCGCAGCACGACGTGCGCGATCGGCAGCGCGGCGGATGACGAGTCTGGTCTTGACATGATTCACCACCTTCTCTGTATCGAATATCAATACACTATTTATCGACAATCGTCAAGCAGGGTATTGGCAATCGATAAAGGAACCACATCGAGCATCATCAAATCGGTTATATTGTTCGCAGCCGGACTCTGCGAAATTGGCGGGGGATATCTGGTGTGGTTGTGGCTACGTAGTAATCGATGAATACTTTTAGGCGCCGTTGGAGGGCTGGTTCTCTGCGCCTATGGGGTGATTCCAACATTCCAGCCTCCGACTTTCGGGCGCGTCTACGCCGCATACGGAGTGGCATCGATTGCCTAACCGGCCTGCGTCAACCCTCTCCCCTTCGAAACTTTATTCTTAGAATTGTTCAATTCTGAACAGGCTTGAACCGTCAATTGGTTTATCGTGTCGCTAGTTTACCAATGCCGTTTGCGGCGTGGGCGGGAAGGACATTCATTCATTCGACCTATACGAAGGTATCGCCGACACCATCGTCCAATAGATTCGGTTTCGCGCCCGTGGTTTCATGCGCTCCAGGAGATCGCCATGAAGTGCTCAATTGAATGGCCCGACGCGTTGCAGTCCAAAGCGGAGTCATCGTCTTCGCTGCGATGGTGGTCCCGCGCTGTCTTCGTCTCTTAATGGTCCTTTCGTGGGCTTATGACGGAACTATTGTCCGGCGCGCGGAATCCGGTACCACTTGCTCGCCTCGTCCGCGCTCTTGTGAGCCAACGCCATCCAACCGACAAAGGATTCCACCCATAGGTATTTCCGGTGCTTCCTATCCCGGACACGATAGAGCGCATACTCCGGGCCGCCCGGCTTCGGAGAGTACATCTTTTGTTTGCCCTGACCGTCCAGCACCGGCTCGAATATCCACTGGGCATTCTGGCGCCCTTGAGGGTCCTGATGGTATATGTAGTGGAAGACGTTCGGGTTCGGGTCATAAACGTCCCCACCGACCATGCAACGATTCGATTTCCTGTTGCGGATGTAAAAGTAGGGCTCTCCCCCCTCCGAGGACGGGGTTACCAGACTCCATTACCTGCTCGGCAGTCCAGTACGAATCGTCCAAAAATGCCGCTTTACCGGCGTAAACCACCTCATCGTTTTCACTTTGACGAGCGAGGCGGGCATGATGACCGGTGTCCGTGCACATCTGGAATGTCGGCATGCGCATTTTTGCTAGCTTCGCCTTGGATGCCCAGTCGTCTAAGAGTACAACCACCACTTGCTGCGCCAGCTTCAACATTCTAGTCGTCACCGGAACCCAATCGTCATGCGGCATCGCGGCCGAGAGCTTCGGGGAGTCCGAGGCGGCGATACCGATTGGAGACGTGGCCACACCTTTCCAGTTGTTGTACTCGGCCATCCCTAGCATCGCAGTCGAGTGCCAAAGCGCGCCGCGCTGCTGGCCGATCACCCAGGGATACAGTTCCTCGAGTGACAGCCTGCATCGATCTTGAATTCTCAGCGCCCACTGCTCGTAGGCCTCATGGCGAAACGACAACCAGGGAGAAATGGGATCATTCGGAAAAAGCCCGCAGTGCATCGGCTGCGTGAGGTCTTCCAGATAGTGCATTGCCAGCCCAAGGCTCCGCCCGCAGGAGAACGGGTTGTCATCCGCCAGCGCCTTTTCGAAGTAACGGGCTCCAAACTCCATCGCGTTGCGCTTGCCCACCTCAGGGTGGTTCAGGAGGAACTGAGGGTTGTTAAACGTATCCCAGTAGCCGCCGCTGTGGGTTTCCGGGTTGTAAAGTGTGCGCTGTAAATGAATCCGGCCGTATCCGGATTGCTCATTCCCAAGTTATCGGCGTCGTATAAACCTTTTGTGATGCCTTTGACAAATTCCGCGTCTTTGAGCCACCACGCAAGGTTCCCGGGGTTTGTTTTATCCCTTTCCAGCACAAGTTCAAGCGCGCGATGAAAAATCCAGAGGTGCGTGTTGTGCTTCTCATCCAACTCGGCCCCCTCATCTGCCACCCAAAGCGACCGCACTTTCTTATTGACGCCGGCAGCCGCATCCCTCGCAACTTCGTCCACCGCGGCCTCTATCTCTAGCGGCGGGGGTGGAGCCATCTGTGCTGGTTCGAGCTGGAAGGCGGTATTAGGGCCGGACTCGGTAATGAGCGACACGGCCGCACCCGGACCTGACGCACTGAGGTACAAACCGTCGTTGGTTCGAAATTGGACCAGTCCCTCTGGTTCGGGAGCTGGTTCCATCAAAAACGTCGTCTGCGCTTCTTCACTTAGCTGGAGCTCGCCCTCCTCGGCAACAAAGTGCTGAGGAAGATGCGGTACACCGAGCGTCACTACGCCAAGACCGATCATAGACACGGAAATTTCCGCCGAACCCGATCCGCTGTCGAGGACCAGCTTGTTCTGTTTGCGTTGGAAAGAATGCTTCTGTCCGTCAGAAGCCGTCATAGAAATCGTGAAGGTCCAGGGACCAAAGACGTTGCAGCAGCTTCGCCGCAACTCTGGCACTCGCTGAGCTTCATTTGCCATCGTTAGTCTCCTTGTAATCGACGGTATACCCTTCGCGAGCACGGCGCTTTCCCCGTCCGCCTTGTCCGCGCGCGGGCCGCGGCGCGCGGCCGCTTTCAGCTCTTGGACGCGCTCCTTCATCGCGACTCGCTCCTCGTCCGTGAATCCGTTGAACGTCTTGCCGATCGCGGTGGTGCTCTTGGCGGACTTCTGCGTGGCCTTCTTGGCGGTCTTAAGTCCCTTCCAAAAGCGAGAATCGCAAATCGCAGGCCTGGCACCGAAAAGCTATAAAAAGCGAGAATCGTCATCAGGAACGGTTCTGAACGCGGTAACGCAGTTGAACCACACCATCCTCGAAGCGTTCGACGGCCTGCAAATCCAAGGGCACGTGGCGGTGACGTCGCGCTATCAGTGGAATGCCATCCCCAATAAACACGGGGGCCACACTGACGACGAACTCGTCGATCGCGTGCTCGTCAAGAAAGGAGGCGATGAGCTCGCCGCCGCCCATCAACCAGATATCCTTGCCAGACTGCTCTCGAAGACGGCGCACGAATGGGCGGATTGCACCGTTCACGAACTCCACGCCTGGCGGGGCGCCGGCTGGTGGCGCATGACGGGAGAAGACGACATACCGACTCGTCGAGTCGAACTTCGCCCCCATGCGCAGGCTCCACTCGTAGGTCTTCCGGCCAAGTAGCTTCGTGTCAATCGACCTCATGAAGGCGCTCATGCCATAGAAACCTTCGGGCTTGGGCCGGGACGTCAGCCATTCGAGGTCACCGTCAGGACGCGCGATGTAGCCGTCCGCGCTGGTTCCGATGTGGACGATGACGTTTCGGCGCTTGGTCATGAGTACGGCTCTCCGTTTGGCGAACGGCAACGAACAATTTGATTGGCTCAGTCGGTACTCTAACGCCTGGCATTAAGCGGCGACCGAAGCCGCAGGCGGCGGACGCTCGCGTGCACGCCGTTGTTAGGCTTCGCCGATGTCTGTATCCTGCGCGCGCACTTCCTTCACTCTTCTTTCTTTACTCAGTATCGCCACCTGATCACCCAAAGGCTGTGTCGCAAGACCGGCGGGTGGCGGTTGGCTTCTTGGTGGATCCTGACTGGCCGCTTTGAGTCGGCCCAATTGCCGCCCCGGCGACTCCACGACCGAATAGCTTTCACGGCGCAATGCGTCCCGATCGGTCGCCATCAGGTAAATGTAAGAGACTAGATAGAGTAGAAACGAGAGCCCAGTCAAACTACAGAGAAAGATGCCTGCCCACACTGGCACGTGAAACAGTAAGGCAATCACCGTTGCCCACACCAGCACGCCGGTCATCCAGATCGTGGGGCGCACTGGCGTATTCCGTGTATATTGTAGCGGCACGGGAGTAGTTGAGGTCTCGTCGGGCTCGCGGTCCGGCATCTTTGTTCCTACGCTTCTATCATTCATCAATTCTTAGGCGACCAATTTCAGAAGCCGAACGCTACGGTTCAGCGGCGGCGCGCAGCGCCGTCCGCCGCAACCGAGTTGTTAGGCCGCAGAGAGCGCACTGATCGTGACGTAATACCCGTCCGGATCTCGTAGTGAGAACTCCGGAGTTCCAGTGTTCGGGTTCACGTGGGGCTCCTCCTCGAGCCGAGCGACGAGAGCGCGTGCCCTTGGCAGCGCCGTGTCGAAATCATCGACACGGAAAAACAAGAGGAGGCCGTTGCCATGCTGCGCGTGATCGGGGCTCATCAAGGAGGGATGCTCATGGGCACCCCACTCGTGAAGGCAGAGCAAGACCGTTCCATCCGAGTCGAGGATTTGACCGAAGTCGTCATGGGCGGGAGCCGTCTCCGGCAGGCCAAGTAGCGACTGGTACCACTTGAAGCTGCCAGGCACATCGCCAACGCCAATGATCGTCCACGTGCGCTTCATGGGGTCCCTCCTGCGACCTAACGCTCCGGTTCAGCGCCGTCCGCTGCGACCGGTTGTTAGACCGCTTGATCTTAGGTAGCCGCCACTAGCAGTTCCTCTGAATTATTTGGCGGACGAAGGCCATCTGTCCTGCCCGCGAAGTAGCGTTGGGCAAGCATAGCGGCCGATACGTGCTGGACCTCTCTAAAGCCGGCATCGCGGGCCAGTGTCAGCATCTCTGTCGGCGTGAACAAGCTCATGAAGGGCGTGCCATTTGCTCGCGCCCCCGCTGCCGCTCGCTCAATCCCGGGACGCACCTCGGGATCCGCCAGCTCGATCGGAAGCATGAACGACATGGCGAGCGTGGAGCCCGGAGCGAGCGCCGCGACCTGGCGCAGCGTCGCCGCGATCGCGTCCCTGGTCAGGTACATGCTGACACCGGTGGACGCCAGGACCGCCGGCCGTCCGGAGTCGAAGCCCGACGCTGCCAGCCGCTCCCACCACGCGTCGCCTGCCTCGAAGTCGACTGGCACGAGCCGCAGAAACGACGGGATGCCGAGGCCGAGGTCGACGAGGCGCTGGCGCTTCCACGCCTGAGGGCCGGGCTGATCGATCTCGAACACGAGCAGACGGGAGGCAAGCTCCGGCCGACGCTGGGCGAAGGTGTCCAGGCCCGCTCCGAGGATGACGTACTGCCCGACGCCACGGGCAGCTTGTTCCGCGACGAGATCTTCGATGAAGCGGGCGCGGGCCACGATGGAGGCGCGGAAGGGCCGCGTGAACGGACTCATATCCGGACGGCTGCGCCATCCGTCGTCTGGAGCCGTCAGCTTCAGGCCGACTTCGTCTTCGAGCACGTGCGGCGGCGAAGCGACTTCTACGTGTAGCGCCCGCCACAAGGCGACCCGCACCGCCGTGTTGTCTGGCGCCGCCGCTTGCTTATCATGCATGACGTTCTCTTTTGAATTTTGGGGAGCTCATTTCTTTCCGACTCCTCGTGTAAATCCCACAATCGCATTTGCATGCCTATGGCCCATTTCGTGTGAAGGCGGCCCGAGGCGGCTAGGCGTTGTCTGCAGCATCTTGTTGGGCCGATCTTTTCGAAATTAGTCGTCGAAGGACATGGCCTTTCCACATCCAAAATCCCGTAAGGACAAGTACAGGAATGGAGACAAACCGAACCACGGGGGCGTAGTTTGGAAGTTCTTGAAACGGACTATAAACATAACCGACTATTGGAATGCTAAAGATGAGGTGAATCAAGCGAGGAATCCAACGTTTGGTGGCATTACTCATCATTTAATCCCTTTCCACTGAGAATTTGCTGCACACATTTTTCAACCCTTGACTCCCGAGTTTTGGATTGTTTGGGTGCAGAAAAATAAAGAACGTATGCTCTTTGCCGTCCCGGCGTCAATGCATCAAAAGCAGTTTTCAAGGCAGGGATTTCATGTAATTTATCTTGAAATTCTTCAGGAATAATAAATTCTGTTGTCTTTTTAAAATTCACTTTCAAACCGGCTTTTTCCACTTCAATGGCTTCATAAATATAGGCTTTCAAGATGGGTTTCATCTTAACTATTTTCCGAACATTGGTGAACCGAATCTGGCGAGCTGCCTGCGTATTCTTCGTTTGTGTGATTAGAATATCCTTGGCATCATTTAACAAGGCGCCTTTGACAAACAGAAGCGCACAGTATTCTTTAAATCCATGTATTAAAACTATGTTTCTTTTCTCAAACGTGTAACAAGGAACACCCCACTTCAATTCTTCGGTCAGCCCACAGTCAAGAATAATCATTCTCAATTTCTCAAATTCTTCCTGCCACTTTTTGGCTTTATTGAAATAAAAATCAACCTTAGGATTCATTCTATTCATTTATTGATACTCCTTTGTATGAAATATGTGCTCCAAGCCACCTGGTAGCAATTTCTGGCGAATGCTGCATAACGTTTTATGCAAAGATCACTTTCTGCATAATCCAGCTCGAGTTGGTACCGTTGATGATCCATGATTCTTCTCCGGTTCAATGGCTTGCATTGCCAAGCCGGACCTATCGCTTTACATGGGATAGCCAGAAAGTTCCTTTCCGCATCACGCCACCGACTTAATCACAATCTGGATTTCCTGGGACCGGCCGGGACCCGGATTCCGCGACGATCTTATTGAGTAACTAAACTACAGGTCAAGACGTTTTCCAAGGGTCAAGCACCAAATAGGTCTTGCGTCCGGGTCAGGCCTGAATGTAGGAACAGCGAGCGCGTGCGCGAGCCCGCACAGCGGGCGATAGCTCTTCATCTATTGAACACGTCTTGCCCCGAGAAAGTGGCGGTTGCGTATGCGGCTGTCCCGCATTGCGGGCTTGCGCCGTTGTCGTGTTGCATACCCAGGGCTCGCGGACTCGCCCTGGGCTGTCGCCCGCTTTGCAGGCTTGCTCCGTTGTCTTCTCCTGTGACCTTGGTCAGGCGTGCAATTGCAATTTAGCAATTCTGATTTGGACGGGCGAATTTGATATCGCACGCGCGACCTTCGATCCCCATCAAACGCGATCGCTGTCGTCGCCGTCCTGCTGTCGCCCGCTCACTACTCAATGTGTTACTAAATCCACGGTGCCAGGCCTGCGATTTTGCGATTTTGTGGAGCTACGGAAGACCCTTGGGCGGGGCCCAATGGCGAGCTCAGCCCTCACCTCACCGCTTTCTTCACGAGCGCGCCGATCCTTGCCTCTTCGACGGCGGTCAACTCCTTCAGCGCGAAGGCGACCGGCCACAGGGCGTCTTCGTCGAGGTTCGCCGCGTCGCTGAAGCCTAACGTCGCGTACCTCGTGTTGAACTTCTGCGCGCTTTGGAAGAAGCAGACGACCTTGCCGTCCTTGGCATACGCGGGCATCCCGTACCAGAGTCTCGGCGAGAGGACTGGCGCGCTGGCTTTGATGATAGCATGGAGTCGCTTGCCCATGGCGCGATCGGGTTCCGGCATCTGGGCGATCTTCGCGACCACGTCGCTTTCCGCGTCCGCCTTGTCCGCGCGCGGGCCGCGGCGCGCGGCCGCCTTCAGCTCTTGGGCGCGCTCCTTCATCGCGACTCGTTCCTCGTCCGTGAATCCCTTGAACGTCTTGCCGATCGCGGTGGTGCTCTTGGCGGACTTCTGCGTGCCCTTCTTTGCAGGTTGGCTCATAGAAACCTCCTCATATTGCGGTCTTCATTCTTCCCCTCCGCTCCCGCAACCACGCCGGATGGTTGCCTCCACACATTCTTCACTCAGGTCCGCCCAAAGCTTGTTATCCGGCGGTGGGCCGCGGCGCGCGCCGCCCTGTGGCCGCAAGCGCCGCAGCTGCCGCAAGCTTGTGTTGGGCCTGCCAAGGCGGCCCGATCGATCGGCCCATCGCGTGCAGGAAAGCGTCGACGTCCTCGCGGCCGAGCACCGCTGCCGCGTCGCGAAACACGCGCTCGCGGTCGTACCAATGCACCGACCAGCCGCGCGCCTCGGCTGCGGTCGCGACGGCCTCGCGATACATGACGGAGTCGGCGAAGGTCTGCGCGCGATTGTCGGCGATCCGCTCCTCGATCGTCGGCGGAAGCTTGGGGCACGCGCGGATCGCGATGCTCGCAATAGGCACGGGCACCGCTGCGGCCAGCGCT
>WNFR01001500.1_pt1 | contig 30347 bp, 30 predicted proteins | sample 5400221 | NCBI WGS metagenome assembly WNFR01 (sample SAMN13153357, study PRJNA577476) | soil metagenome | isolation source: 40 cm soil under Madrone tree | place: USA:California | collected 2016-06-14
CTACGCTTAGAAGCGATCATTACTGCTCGCCTCCCAAGGTCTTGCTACTCGGTGGCTTGCTAGGCCTTTCCGTGGTGGGCTTCCCACCCACTGGACTACCCGGTATTGCCCGGTCGCTTCCAACAAACTCAAGCCTGACACCTCTCGACGCTGCTTGATTGACAGATCGACGAGTCTAGTCTGACTGAAGGGGACTCCGGTAGCCCGGTTAGTCTAACCGGGAAGGTGTGCGAACTAACTGTTGACCTAGTTGATCGGCCGCTCGGGGTCAACTTGAATAGATGTACTAACGACAGTATTATTCCACACGTTTTTAGTACGGCTATGCTCGTCGAAAGCTGCGCACTTATCTCCGCTGTATGACAAGCAGCGGCACCTGTTGATCAGGAGTTTAGCTCGACCTCATGAATTCATTTCAGTTCATTAGTGATCTCAAGGGCACTAGGGGCGAAGTGTGGGGCTTCTTGGTGAACTTCCTAGGAAACTTCGGACGTTCCGCTCGTCTAATGCACAGGGTTCTCGCAACGCTTCGTGACGATAAGGTCGTCTGCGAGGAGGCGATGCGGGGTTACATAACAGCAATGGCTTCGTGTTTAGAAACGTTTTATCGAGATCTCTACATCTACGTTCTTTCGCAAGACGAGGAGTCGTTGAGGCGAGCACTGGCCGAGGTCCGCGATAAGGCCACGCTTGCTGAGATTCATTCGCTCCTTGCGGATGGGCTAACGTTCTCTGAGATTGTTACTGGCAAGGCCACGTTCCAAAGCATATCTGAGATCGACTCGTTCGTGTCTAAGCTTTTTCACCCGGCAGGATATCTCGACACGCTCCAAGACTACGAACATATGTGTCTAGTGCCATCGCGCGCCGCCCGACAAGCGCGTTTCAAGCTCGACGATAAGTGGCGTACGAACCTCGCTAAGATCTTTACAACTAGACACGCGCTTGTGCACGACGCCAACATGAGCTTTCAACTGTCAGCAAATGAAATGGCGAGTCTAGAAACAACAGCCCTATTCGTGCCCCAACTAACCGCCGAGCTGGTTTCCAAGAAGTTTGACGGGAAAGGGACACTGAGAATTCGTGACCTGCCGGTTCTAATCTTGGTTGATGATCTTCTTAGTGATGACTGGGAAGTAGCCGAGGAAGAGGGTATGCGTCTTCACTGCGGCTCAGAATCTGAGAGTCAACCATGAGTAAGATCCCTTTCGACCCGAAAGAAGAAGGAGGTCTCGAGCTTGCGCGAATCATCGTGCTTGAGCGGCTACGCAGGGACCCAGTGTGGAAGCAGATTAATCCTTACGGCGATGCGGGATTCGATCCGTACGTCGAATACGTGGGTGATTCGACTCTAGGCAGAACGAAGCTGCTAACGCTCATACAGGATGTCTTTTGGGAGCTTGTTATTCAGGGCGTGCTCGCACCAGGTCTGAATCTTTCGAACCCAAATCTTCCATGGTTCCATCTCACCGGATATGGGCAGAGTGCGGTGGCTGCAGGCGAGCTTCTACCTCACGACCCTTCAGGTTACCTAACTCGCTTTCGAAAGGACATCGGCGCACCAGACAAAACCGTAGAGGCATATCTCTCTGAGAGTTTGGACTGTTTCGCGCGAGGCAGTTTTATCGCTTGTGTCGTGATGCTAGGTGTCGCTTCGGAAAGAGCCTTTCTCCTGCTATGCGATTCTCTTCTCAATGCACTCTTGACCCCAAAAGAGCGCGCAACGTTTGCGGCCGTGCTGAAGAGCAACTCAATGAAACCCAAACAAGACTGGGTCTTAGATAAGATCCAGGCGATTCAAAAAGTGCGTCCGCGGCCGCTTCCAGACAACGTCAACGTCATGCTTACTGTTATCTTTGACTTCATCCGAACTCAACGAAACAGCTTGGGTCACCCGCAAGAGGTTCCGCCAAGAGTCTCTCGCGAAGAAGCATACGTGAATCTAAGGCTCTTTCCGGGCTACTATAAGATGCTGAACCAAGTTATCGATTACCTTTCTCGCAATAAGGTGTGACCGGATGTGATTACGAAAGAACGGCGTCAAATCGCTTCAGGCTCCCTCCCCGTGACCACTACTGGTGCCGTAACAGTATCCGGTACGTGGCCTGGGGCGGGCTGGGGAATCGCGGCGACCGCAGTTGGGTGCACATCTTTCTCCCCCCCGCTCGCGTGGACTGCCGCAATCTGCATAGCCTACGGCGTACCTTGGATGCCGGCTGACATCTCGGGTACAGGCATCACGGTTCGGTTCTACGCACGGTGGATCTGGAAAGCAATCACCGTTGAAGAAAACCATCGACCGAGTCGCGGGTCGTCCTTGAAAGTGACATCCTTCACATTCCTGAGACAAAGAGCTGCCCGGAAGACTTCATGTACTACATTTACCACGCAAGGTCGAAACACAAAGGCAGAGACGTGACACAAATGACAACGTACCTTTATCACTCGTTTCCGAGAAGAAGTCGCAGAGCCTGGAAGAAGGCCGAGGTCATTTTGGAGAACATGGTCGACTACGGTCTTCTACTTGTCCCCGAGCTTGTAACGTGGATCGAACGGAGTCGGAATACCGGAAGACGGCGGAAGTTCCGATATGTCCAGACACGAATCTGCTTCACTGAGCTCTCTCCTTTCGAGTTGAGGTCACACGCCGAGAGCTTTGGATCCTATGCGCTGGAGTTCACTACTGATGCGGCTCGCGAGCTCGGTGCGATACCTGTTTTCTATGTTCCGTCCAGCGACCCACCCCAGGGGTTAAATGCTACAGGTCCATCTATGATGCACAGATTGGGTGAGGTTCTGGAGGTCCTCGATCTATGTGAACGACTTCTCGAAGCCAATCCTGAACAAGCGGGCCGCCAAATCTTAGTCAACAATGAGTTGTATCAACACCCTATTGGTGCGGCACAAGAGTGGGTGAGACTGCTCTTCAAGGGTAAGAACACACCTACAGAACTCGCTAATTGGCTGTACGCATTTCTTGGGCATTTCTATCCAACGGAGAACCTTCGATACACTCCAATTCTTCACTACTACCGACAGCGTGAATGGCGGATATCAGGCCGGCTTCAACACGTGGAAGGAGGAGGGGTAGTACCTGCTCCACGAGCTCTCCGGAAGAGCTTGCTCGCTATCGACAGAGAGTTCTTTACCCGGAGGATCCCCGTTGGTGGACGGCGGTCGTGTAGTAGTCGGTGTCTCCATTATCCGGAATTGCTGGGAAGACGCCTGTTCGACTATGTGAACAGAGTAATCTGCCCAAAAGCTCGGGCTCTCACAGTGACCAAACTCTTGCGTTCGAGAAACGTGAATACGCCGGTCATCCCTCTGGAGGAATGTCGGTGATTCCGACGACGTCGACCAAGACACCAGTCATGTTATTGATAATCGCTGATTCACGGCTTCGGTTCTCGGTAGCGCCTGCTCAGTCGAAGTCCGTTGCTTTAGGGGGTTGTGCTTTCCGAGAGACGGGAGGAGTCTGAGAAGGAGAGTCAGGCTTGAAATATTGACATTCGAGAAGCGGTTGACCCAATCTCCGGGCCGTTGAATTCCTCGAGCTTTAATTCTGCTACCACTCGCAACTACTTCTTTGGCGCCGAGTTCACCTCGACGTTAGCCGTAGTCAGCGTCGTTCCCATCACTCGCTGAAGCTCCGACACGGCCTTGCTGTAATCGGTCATCGCCTTCAGCTCACGGCCCTGAGCGGCTGACAGGTCATTCTGACGCTCGAGCACAAAATACGTTGTGGAAAGTCCCGCTTGAAACCGCCGCTGCTCGCTCTCGCTCTGCTTCTCGGCGGCTTCGCGAGAAAGTCGGGCGGTCTCAACCCGTAGCCGGTCTGTCTCGACCGCTTGAACCGCGTTGCGAACCTCGACCTCAATCGTCTGTTCGAGCGTCTTGCGCTGCGCTCCGATCTTGCGACCCTCGGCGACCGCGCGACCCAGTTGTCCTTCGGCTGCGCGGTTCTTCACCGGGAAGCTGAACGCTACGCCGAAACGAAACGTGCGAAAGTCGTTTGAGAACAGATTGCTAAGGCTTTGGCCGTAGCCGCCGAGCAGGAATCCCGGCAACGCGGAGCTTGGCGGAACCGCGACCGGAGAAATTCCAGCCAGACCCGACAATAGGTTCACACGATCGAGCAACAAGGTGGTTGTCGAGCCGAATGGGTTTGCGAGTAACGAAGGCGTGCCGCTCAATCCCGTCGATGTGTATGAAGCGATCAGATCAACCTGAGGCTTTGTCTGACTGGCAAAGTATTTGACGTCGATCTTGTTGACCTCTTGCCTCAGGTTGTTCTGGGCAAGCTCCGTCCTGTTCGCAAACGCCGAGGCGACCGCGTCTGAAAGGGCATAGCTGACCGCGCGCAGATCGGGAGCCTCTGTCGGAATGATTGGTTGATTCCACACGCCCGACTGGCGATCGCCAAGCACCAACTGCTTGAGCGCGTTCTCCGCGCGGGTCACGGCTTCGATCGCGGTCAAGACGTTCTCCCTTCGCTTCTCGAGTTCTGTTTCGACGGAAACAAGCTCGATCGGCGCGAGTGTACCTTCGTTCACCATTCGTTTGTTTCGCTCGAGTTGAGTCCTCGCAAGCTCAACCGACGCGCGCTGTATTTGCACGTCTCTCAACGCAAACACCAGATCCCAGTACGAGCGCTGGACGCGGGCGATGATATCGATCGCCTTTTGCCGGAACTGGCTGTCCGAAAGATCGAGCGCCCGGCTGGCGATTCGAATGCGGCGCCGCGCGTCGTCAATCGAGAAGTTGCGAAGCACCGGCTGCCGAATCTGGATATTCAGCGCAGTCGTGTACTGCGGATTTAGCGAAGCGAATACACTGTTGCTGTCCGCCCGTGAGTTGGTGAATCCGGCCAGCCACTGCGCGCCCGTCGGCAGCAACTGCTGGGCGGTGAAGTCGTAGTTCAACGATTTCGTCGTAAGGCTTCCGTTCGGCCCTCCCGCCAGCACCGAACCGACCGGCACATTCTTGTGCTCGTAGAAGCTCGAAGCTCCCAGGGAAATATCCGTCGCGCCGCGCGCAGCAAACAAGTCGTACTCAGCCTGGCGCACGTTTATGCGTTCGACTTCGATCTCGCGATTGTGTTCGAGCGCCATCTTCACCGCGTCGAAGAGAGGGAGCGCGAGCGGGCGGCTCTCGTCCACACCCACTCGCGGCGCGGCCGGCGTTTGCGCGGCGGATGAATCGCGTTGCTTTGATTCTTGCACCGGAGTCTGCGCGAGCTTGACTATCTGCGCGGCTGCCGCTGTCGGCAACGCCAGCGACAACACAAGCGGCAACGAAACAGCCCGCAGCCCAATAGACAATGATCTGTACTGAACTCTCATGACTTAGCCTCTTGATTACTTGAAAAGACCCAGAAACATCGAGGTAGCCGCGGCCGCCTTGCGCCGCGCCCACACGAATGGCAATCGCATCCCGCGGCCGATACGTCCCCAGATTGTCGACACCGTCCAATCGTCGAATATCGAATAAGCCACCGGCGTGACTACCAGCGTAAGCAGCAGACAAAGCGACTGCCCTCCGATCACCACGACGGAAGTCGAGCGGTTGATGCCCGCACCGGGGCCGTTGCTCAAAGCCAGCGGTGTCATGCCCGCGACGAACGCGATTGTCGTCATCAGGATCGGGCGGAGCCGGTCGCGGCTCGCCTGAAGCAAAGCGTCGTGACGTTCCATTCCCTTCTTTCGCAATCCGTTGGTGTGATCGATCTGCAGAATCGAGTTCTTCTTTACCATCCCGAACAGCACCAGCAGCCCGAGCATCGTGAACATGTTCATCGCCTGCCCGGTGACGATCAGCGAAATGAGCGCGAACGGCAAGCTCAGCGGCAAGGCCAGCAGCACCGTCACCGGATGAATGAACGATTCGAACTGCGCCGCCAGCACGATGTACATGAAGATAAACGAGAGGGTGAAAGCGACCAGGAAGCCGCGTATCGTGCGGCCGATCTCTTTGCTCGAGCCAGCAACGCCGGCGCTGTAGCCGGGCGACATACTCATCGCCTTTACTTCATCCCCCAATCTTCTGAGCGCGTCGCTTTGAGAAAAGCCGGGCTTGAGATTGGCGGTCAGCATCACTTGGCGCTGACGAGAGACGCGTTCGATCTGTGTCGGGCCGGTTCCCTCCTGCAACTTTGCGACGCTGTCGAGGCCGATGCTCCCCAACCGCGTCGACGGGACGTTCAGCCGGCTGATGCTGCCGGCGTCCGTCCGGAAATCCAGGTTAGCGCGGACGTGCACTTCGTACTGTTCGCCGTTCTCGTTGTAGGTTGAAACTTGATCGCCGCCTACCAGCAGCCGCAACGATTGCGCGATGTCGGAAATGTTCACTCCAAGCTCAGCGGCTTTTTGCCGGTCAATCGATGCTCGCAGTTCGGGCTTGCCCACGATCAATGAGGTATCGGCGTCGACCACGCCCGGAAAATGCTTGAGCTTATCGAGCAGGTTTTGGGAATACTGATCGAGCTGGTCAAGGTTCGGGCCGAGCAACATGTAGGAAACGTCCGCATTGGCGCGCCCCCCGCCGCTGATCGTGGCGACAGGAGCCACTATGGTGCGCAGGCTGTAGGACTCGAATTGCGGCAAGACTCTCTCGCGCACCCGCCCCATAATCGCGAACTGCGAGACCGGCCGATCCGCCAGATCGACTAGCTTGACGTAGATCTTCGCCTGGTTTTGGATCCGCTGGGCATCGTCGCCGATGGTCATCAGCGTGTAATCGACGTGATCGAGCTTGCGAATGCCGGTCGCGACAGTTTCGGCCATCTCCAGAGTCTTTCGTAGCGAAGTCCCTTCCGGCGCGCGGACCGTGACCTCGAATTCGCTCTGATCGTCGATCGGGAAGAAGTTGAACCCGACGTAGCGGGCGAGCACAAAGGTCGACGCGAACGTCAGCAAAGCGATCATGCACACGGCCAGGCGGTGGCCCAGCGACCACCTCAGCAACGACGTGTAGCCGTGATCCAGCACGCGGTTGATCCGCGAGCTCTTCTCCCCGCTCGGCGCGGCGGGTTCTCCCGGCCCGCCTTCCGCGGTCTTCCGCTTCAACCGCTTGAGCATTCTCGCGCTCAACATCGGCGTCAGCGTGAAGCTCACGAGCAGCGAGACCATGATCGCGAACGACATCGTCAGCGCCATGGATTTGAAGAATCTCCCGGGGATGCTCTGCATGAAGGCGACGGGAAGAAAAATCACCACCAGCGACAAAGTCGTGGCCATCACCGCCATGCCGATCTCTTTCGTCGCTTCGATTGCCGCGGAGAACGGCTCGTAGCCTTTCTCTTCGATGTAGCGGAAGATGTTCTCCAGCACCACGATCGCATCGTCGATTACGATGCCGACTGAAAGCGTCAACCCGAGCATCGATGGGCCATTCAGGGTGACGCCGAAATAATCCATGATCGCGAATGTCGAGATGATCGAAGTGGGAATCGCTATCGCCGAGATGATCGTCGCCCGCAGGTTCCCCATAAACAACAGAACGACCAACGCGGCGAGCAGCGACCCCAGCAACAGGTGCTCGCGAACCGCGTGGAACGAAGCAAGGATAAAGATCGATTGGTCGCGCACGACATCGACCGCGTAACCGGCGGGCAGTGATTTCTTCACTACCGCCAGCCGCGCCTTGATCGCATCGACCACCTCGATGACGTTTGTGCCCGATTGGCGCCGCACCTGCAACAACAGCGCGGGCTTGTCGTTCAGGCGGCCGGCCGTCAGTTCGTCCTCCTCGCCGTCTTCGGTGTGGCCGATGTCGGAGATTTTGATCGGATATCCGTTGCGACTGGCGACGACGATGTTGTTGAAGTCGGCGGGAGATTGCAGGCGGCCGAGCGTGCGCAAAGTGAGCGCGCGATCCGCCTGTTCGACGCGCCCGCCCGGCACTTCCAGGTTTTGGGCTTGCAGCGCTCCCCACACTTGCGTGACGGTCAGGTTGTAACCACGCAACTTGTCCCCGTCCAGATAGACGTTCACCTGGCGTTTGCGGCCGCCGATGATCTGGGCCTGGCCGACGCCGTTGACCGATTCGATCTGCCGGCGAAGCACCTTGTCGGCAAACTCGGTCATCTCGCGGATGTTGCGATTGGAAGCGACCGAGATCGTCATGATCGGCGAGGCATCCGGGTCCAGCTTTTCGATTGTCGGCTGTTCGACGGTGCGCGGCAGATTGGGCAGCACGCGGTTGATCTTGTCGCGCACGTCCTGCGCTGCTTCGTCGAGGTTGCGTTCGAGATCGAACGCGACGAACACCAGCGAGACGCCTTCGGCTGAAGTCGAGCGCAACTCGTCGATGCCGCTGATGGTGTTGACGGCTTCTTCAATCTTGTCGGTGATCTCTGTTTCGACTTCTTGCGGCGCCGCGCCCGGCAACCGTGTGGTGATAGTGATCGTTGGAAATTCAACTCGCGGGAACCGTTCAACAACCAGCCGGTTGTACGAGAAGATGCCGAGCACGATCAACGTCATTATCAGCATCGTCGCGAAGACGGGACGACGAACACAGATTTCTGCGAGTTTCTGCATAGCCTCTCCTGCTAGGAAGGATTCTCGTGATAGGTCATATAGGTCATATAGGTCATATAGGTCATATAGGTCCTATTCTCATTTCCCGGCGCTGACTGCGCTGCCTTCCTGCAATTTTTCCAGGTTGCTGGTCGCAACCACTTCGCCCGATTTCACGCCCTCGACGATCTCGATCAGGTCGCCGTCGACTGCGCCCAGTTTGACGATGCGCTCGGACACCCGGCCATTCTCGACGACGAAGAGCTTGTTCAATCCGGCTATGACTTGAACTGCGCGCCGCGGCGCCATCAACGCAAGCGCGTCGTTCGCCGTGACCAAATTCGATTTGGCGAACATGCCTGGCCGAAGCAAATTGCCCGGATTGCGGACCTCGGCTTCGACCGTCAATGCGCGAGTCTGTTCATTGAGCGAAGGACCGATGCGGACGACGCGCCCGGTGAAAGTGCGGCCCGGGAAACTCTCGACCGTCAGGGTCATCGTCTGGCCGGTTCGCACCGAAGCCGCGGCGTATTCCGGAATGTCGGCGCGCAATCGCAGCGGGTCTACCTGCACGATGGTGACGATAGGTTTGCCTGGTTGAAGGTACTCGCCTCGCGACGCGGCCTTCTCCTTCACGACGCCGCTGATGGGCGAGACTATCTCTGTGTCGGTTAGCTGCTTCTTCGCCAGATCAAGCGCAGCGCGTTTCTCCTCGACGATAGCTTCGAGATTGCGAACGTTTTCCAGAGCGGCCTGATACCGAGCCTCCGCTTGATCGACGGTTTTCTGATAAACGTCAAGCTGTTGTTTGGATATGTCGCCGCTCTCGGCCAGGCTGCGGGAAGCTTTGAGATCGTATCGAGCGCGTTCGAGAGCCGCAAACGCCATCCGCACGTCAGGCTGCTTTTGCGGATCGATGCGTTCTCCTCGCTTGACGCCAAGGCGCGCTTCGGCCTGATGCAGAGTCCCCTCGGCCTGGTCGACCTTGAACTTCAGCTCACGCTGGTCTATGCGCGCGATGACCTGCCCGCTGCGCACCGCCGTTCCGAGGTCCACGGTTATGTCGGCCAGGTTGCCGGATGCCTGGCTGGATACCTTGACCTCATCTTCGGCGACGAGCGAACCTACGACCTCGACGCTTCGATTGGTGCGGCGTTCGATTACAGGAGCAGTCTTGACTTCGATCGCCGGGGCCGGCTCCTCCTTGCTATCAGCTCTGGCGCCGGCTCCTTTACTCTTGCTCGAGCAGGCCGTCAGCAGGCCCAGCGACAACAGCGCCACGAATACGAGAGTTCTCTGTTTGCGAATAAAGGTCATTCTAGTCACCCTGGTTTTATTCTTAACTACTAGCATCAGTTCAAGGGGCGTGAGGGAACTGGCGTCACCCTTGCGTGTGACGGGGCCCGCGAAGACCGGGCTTGCGGATCCCGTTGAGAAATATATCGACGAATCGATCGGCCATTTGGCGGTTCGAGAATCTCAGGTCGTCGTCGCGAAAGATATCGCGGACCTGGGCTTGATTGAGCATCATTCCGACGAACGCGCGCGCGGCTACGGCAGGGTCAATGGGACGGAACGCGCCGTCAGTAATCCGCTGTTTGATGTAACGCCGGATGTGATTTTTCATTTCGCGGGCGGTCGAGTGAAAGAAGATCTCCGAGAGGTCGTGGCCTTCAAGCGCGCTGAACAGCAGCAGCCTCATGAAGGTTCGGTCTTTGCTGTGGAATTCCAGCATCTCGTAGGCGAGCGATCCGAAGTACGCCTGGTCGTCCTTGCGCCCGGCAGCCTCGTTCAGGTTCTCCTTCATCCGCTCGGAGGTTTGGTCGACCCTATCATCGAGAATTGCGCGATAGAGGTCATCCTTAGTCGCGAAGTGCCGAAATATGATGGCTTCGCTGACGCCTGCTTGATCGGCGATCTCTTTTGTGGTTGTGCCGCGAAAACCCTTCTGCGAAAAGAGCTCGGCTGCGATCGCGACGATCTGGTTGCGTCTGCCCTCGGCGCGCATTCGGGTCGGCTTCGGCTGCGGTCTCTGCCGCAATGCTGCTGATGCCATCTATCAACTCCTTGGGGGGCGGAAGTTAGTAAGCACTAACATACTTAGGCAATTGAATTAAGTCAAGTCTTCATCTCATCAGTGTTCATCTGATCAGTGGGACAGAACAGCTTTCGTTGACACGCGTTGTTTCTATCCCGTAGCATCTGCGTCGAACAGAATTCTGATCAGCTCTATCGCCCTGAGGATTGCCAAGGAGAGCGCATGAGTGCACTTCCGATAATGATTGGCGTGCTGTGCGTTTTAGCCATCGCCTATCGCTACTACAGCGCGTTTCTGGCCGCAAAGGTCATGATGCTGGACGACACTCGCGAGACCCCGGCGCACAAGATGTACGACGGCCAGAACTACTACCCCACAAACAAGTGGGTGCTGTTCGGGCATCACTTCGCAGCGATCTCGGGAGCGGGACCGCTGGTCGGGCCGGTGCTCGCCGCGCAGTTCGGCTTTCTGCCGGGACTGTTGTGGCTGGTGATAGGAGTGACGATCGGGGGCGCCGTCCACGACTTCGTGATACTAGCGTCGTCCGTGCGCAGAAAAGGTAAGTCGCTCGCCGAGATTGCCCGCACCGAGATTAGCCCGCTCTCGGGACTCGTGACGGGGATTGCGATCATGTTCATCGTAGTGATCGCGCTCGCTGGGCTCGGACTGGTCGTCGTCAAAGCGCTCGGCGAAAGCCCGTGGGGCACCTTCACTGTCGGTTTCACCATACCGCTGGCGCTGTTTATGGGGCTTTACATGTATCGCTTCCGCAAGGGGAAGATTGCCGAAGCGACAATAATCGGCGTGATCGGCCTGTTCATCGCCGTAGTCCTGGGCGGACGTATCGCCGAGTCATCGCTTGCTTCGAGCTTCACGTTTTCTGAGAGCACAATAACCTACATGATGGCGGGATACGGCTTCATCGCGTCAGTGTTGCCGGTATGGATGCTGCTCTGTCCGCGCGATTATTTGAGCTCATACATGAAGATCGGCACCGTCGCGTTTCTGATCATCGGCGTGATCGTAGTAGCGCCGCGTCTCAATATGCCTGCGACCACGCCCTTCGTCGGGGGCGGCGGTCCTATTATTCCGGGCAAGTTGTTCCCATTTGTCTTTATCACGATTGCCTGCGGCGCGATATCGGGGTTTCACTCGCTGGTCAGCTCCGGCACTACGCCGAAGATGATCAACAAGGAATCGGATGCGCGAATGATCGGCTACGGAAGCATGTTGATGGAGGGACTGGTGGGAGTCGTCGCGCTTGTTGCCGCGACGTCGCTGTTGCCGGGCGATTACTTTGCGATAAACGTCGACCAGGCGAAGATAAACGCCCCGGAATCTGTCGTCGCAACAGCGAGCCCGGGACAGGATTTGACGAAGGCCAGGTATCAGTATTTTGCAGAGACGCACAGCAGCGAAGGCTTCGACATCCGCGAACAAAAACTCGAAGAGTTAACGCAGGAAACCGGTGAGAAGAACTTGCGCGGTCGGACGGGCGGAGCGGTTACGCTTGCCGTTGGAATCGCTCAGATATTCAATGCGATTCCCGGGATGCGCGGGCTGATGAAGTACTGGTATCACTTCGCGATCATGTTCGAAGCGCTCTTCATTCTTACAACCATCGATACAGGCACTCGTGTCGCCAGGTTTATGCTCGGGGAGTTTCTCGGGAGGTTTCATAAACCTCTCGAACGACCTGACTGGATGCCGGGCGCGATCATCACGTCTGCGCTTATCGTTGCGGGGTGGGCGTACTTCATTCGGACGGGCTCGATCTCGACGATCTGGCCCATGTTCGGAATCGCCAATCAACTGCTCGCCGCGATTGCGCTGTGTGTCGGTACGACGGTCATAATCAATGCCGGCCGGGCCAAGTATGCGTGGGTTACGATCACGCCTTTGTGTTTTGTCGCGACCACGACGCTGACAGCCGGGTGGCGCTCGATTTTCGACAACTTCCTGGAAGAGGCGAAGAAGCCCGAGACAATGTTCCGGGGCTATCTTAATGCGACGCTCACCGGAATAATGATGACATGCATGGTGATCGTGCTGATCGATTCGATAATGCACTGGAGGCGGGCTATGCGCGGCGCGCCAATCAAGGAGCCGGCCGTTGAAGCCGGCGACTGAAATATCGTCCGATCCGTAGCTTGACGTTCGATTGGGTGACTCCATCCAACAGGCGAATGTAGTCGAACCCCTCGGTCTCGATGGTCTGCAGTGTCCTTTCCAGCAACGCGTACTGGCTCATCAACGCTTCCTCTGGGACCTTGCGGTTTCTCGCGGCGTTTCGCGTGAGACAAGTCTCAATCGGCACATCGAAGACGATCGCCGCGGTATTGAAATGAAATCTCTTCGCGATGCGTGTTAACGTTGCGCGGTGCTTTCGCTTCAGGTTAGTCGCATCGGCGACCGTAAGGCGGCCCAATCTCAATCTCTTTTCGATGATGAAGTACATCAAGTCGAATGCGTGTTGTGTGACGGACTGATCGGCGGGATCGTCAAAGATAATCGCCCGGCACTCATCGGATGAGACTACTTGCGTGGGCAGGAAATGATTTGCTGCCCAGGTCGATTTGCCGCATCCGGCTGGGCCGCAGAGAACGATCAATGTGTTTCTAGGAATCAGGATTTCGTTCAAGGTGAGAAGTCTCAACACAAAGGCACGAATTCACAAAGACGAAGTCACAAAGAACTGAAGCAATTCCTTTATGACTTTGCTGGCGTTGTGTTTTGTCATCGTTGTCTATACTGATCGGTAGCGGCCACCGTCATAGCGGCTGACTCGGCCTTCCTCTTCGAGTTTCTCCAGGTGAGCGACAGTCGAGCGCTCTGCAAGGCCCCATAGCGCGGGGTTCACGTCGGTGTATGCCGCTTCGACGATCTCGTGCGGAAGCGCGGCGCCAGCTTGCACCGCCGCAAGAATCTTATCCTCTCGCATCGTGCGATGCTCGATGTACTCCTCAATCTTCTCGCGAGCCGAGCCGATCGCCGGCCCATGCGCAGGGAACAGGATTGACAGCCTCGGCAGTGCCAGCAGCCTGCGTAGCGAATCGAAGTACTGCTTCATATTGCCTTCGGGTGGGTCGATCACCACCGTGCCGATACCAACGACCAGGTCCCCGGTGATTATCGCGCCGGTGATCTCTTCGTAGAAACATAGATGTCCCCGCGCGTGTCCCTGTGTGTGAAGCGCTCGAAGCCGCCAGCCGGGATCGCCCTTGAGCTCTATCAACTCATCATCTTCAATCAGCCTATCAACCGTCACCGAATAGCTGATTCGATCGGCGGTCAATCGGTGAGCGGCCACCGGAACACCGAGCCGGGCGCGAAGATGCGCCGCGCCGCCGATATGGTCCGGGTGGAGATGGGTGATAATAATTTCTCTCACTCGCCGCCCTTCTCCAATCAGCCCATCGATAAACTTGTCGAGCTCCTGCTGTTCTTCCTCGTAGGGCGAAGCCGGATCGATGACGACGAGCTCGTCGCCGCCGATGATGTAGCAGTTGGTGTGTGTAGCCGGAGGCAAGGTCGGCGTTCTTACGGGGAAAAGAAAAATGCCCGGGCGAAGCTCGATGCGCCGAACCGTTGCGCGCTTCGCTTCGGGGATTGCAGCGAGCGCCGATTGCAGTTCTTCGATTCGATCGGCGTGTTGGGCAAGCGTTCGAATGATGTGAAGGGTGGGCGGCGCCAACGTTATCTCGCCGTGCTTCCAGTGGTCAAGGGCGTCCGCAGGCCTGATCCATTCACCGGTTTCCAGTTCACCCGTTTCGATCAACGCCTCCTGGCCGTCGGGCATCCAGGCGAGAAAAAACCACGTATCGAAACGGCGCGGCGCGAATGCGGGCGTCACCCATCGGCCGGCCGGTTCGAAATCCGAGCAGGCAATTTCAAGGCTGTCCTCATTGAGAATCTGCTTGAACGTCTTCGTGCCTTCGGCCATCGCACGCCGCTTTGCCGCGATCCGTTCAAGAGACAACCTGTCTGTGCCACGCGCGAGGAGCACGCCTGCCTCCTCGAAGAACTCGCGAACCGCGCACGCTCGCATGAGTGATTCCTCGCCTTCACAACCCGCGACCATGACCGAGCTGTCTTCCTTGTCGAGTTGGCCGCCAGGGAACGCGTGATAGCCTCCCATGAACTGAAGCTTCGGGCTTCGTTTGACCCAGAAGACTTTTGGGTGAGGCTGGTCCTTCAACAGGATAATCGCTGCCGCGTCTTTTGGTGTAACTGCCATGGGCCAAAATATAGCACGAAATAATTCATATAGGTCCTATAGGTCCTATAGGTCCTATCCCTTCGCTATTGCCGAGGCTCACCGGGATCCTATAATAGTCCGAATGGCCCTGCAGAAGTTCGACTCCAGGAGAGACTACTACCGCGTGCTCGGCGTGAACGAAGATGCGAGCCGTGAGGACCTCGAGCGCGCTTATCGCGGCGAGGCGCGAAAACGTCACCCGGACGGGGGCGGCAGCGAAGAGGAGATGAAGGCTCTTAACGAAGCGCACGACATCTTGAGCGATCCTGAAACTCGCAAGGCATACGATGCACAGCGCCGACCAAAGCGCGCAGTTTATGCGTCACCGGCGGCGTTCGATCCCGAGGCTGCATCGAAAGCCGGAACGCTGGGGATACCGGTTGCCGACCCGGATTTCGCGGGTCTGGTGATGGGCGCGATTGCGTGTTTCGGGTTAGGGATTCCGCTTCTTCTGTTAGTCGAAATGCAATGGATGTTTTTCTTGTGGCCGTTGCGCATAATGGCGCTCGGAGCGTTGGCCGTGGGTGTGTACCTGGCACATTCGGCACTGCTTACGAAGCAGCGCAAGCTCAAGAAGGCGGGGCACGGGGATTCGCGAAAGCGCGTGGTTATCCGAAAGTTGCTGTTCTGGTTGATAGTGACCGGAACAATCGGCCCGCTTCTGGTAGCGCTTTACGCCATGCGCTGAAGCCTTGCCCGTCGAAGTCATCTTCGAACGATCTTAGTGTCTTTGGGCAGATCCACCTTGAAAGTTGAATCGGATACCCCCTGGTTTTTCTTTACGCCGCTTAAGGTGAAGGTCGTTGGGTTCCCGCCGGATTCGACTACGGTGTACTTCATCGGCAACCAGTTCGACTGATCGACCCACAGAGTGAGCTTCCGGATCGACGACTTTGCTTTAGGAGTCAGTTCGAGCTTTGCCATACTCTGATCGTCGCCGGCATACACGATGTCATACTGGCGCTTCAAGTCAGGCACTGATGAGTAAGGCGTCGCAATAAATGCGAACTCGTCGCCTTTGGCAGCGGCGGCCGATCGAGTCGTTACGATGGCTTGTTTTATTTCGGCTTGATAGAGAGTGATCGTTTCGCCCACCACCCAGATCGTCTGACCCTTAGGCATCGAATAGACGATCTTAACCTTGTCGTTTCCTTTCGCGGTGTGTTTGAAGAAGATCTCGCCGGTGTACTTCTCAAATCCTCCGATATCGAGGTTGTGTTTGAGTTGGTCCATCTTGGCTTGAATGGATGTGATGCTGCCGGCAGCCTTCTGCATGTTGGCGAGGATTTCATCGAGTTTGCCGTTCGCGTGCGATCCCCACGTAGGCACGACTGACGCCGCACCCAGCGCGATGATTGTAAAGATCAACTTACTTCGTTTCATATCGCTTCTTTGCCAATTTAGTTACTTCTGATAGACCACGTAGTTGGTTTCGCCAGAACTATCTTCAGCCTTTTCGATGCGCGAAATGTTCACTGAGTGTCCTTGCCGGTCCAGATAGACTCTTATCGCTTGTTCGAGATTGGTCGGATCGACCGGTCCGATCTCGGCGGCTCGAACGGTAAGCGGCGCCGGCGAAACGCGGCTCTGAAAGATGCGGTTCGGCGACAGAAATATGAAGGCGAGGATTAGCACGCACATTATGTCGTACTGCCAGCTTCCGCGCTCGTAGGACCAAAAGAGAATCTTCTTCAGCGTGGTAAGAATAATCTTCATGGCCGCCCCTGAACTGCTCCCGCAGGCACACGCGAGCGAACGACGTGTCCGTCTCGCATCTCAATAACCCGATCGGCGCGCGCTGCTGCCTCGGCATTGTGAGTGATCATTATGATTGTCTGCCGGAACTCCTTGTTAAGCTGGCCCATCATATTCAGAACGACATCAGAGTTCTCTGTGTCCAGGTTGCCGGTCGGTTCATCCGCAAGAAGTATAGCCGGACGATTGATCACCGCGCGAGCGATCGCCACGCGTTGTTGCTCGCCGCCCGACAGCTCGAGCGGCTTATGGTGCGTCTTGTCCTCGAGGCCCAGCAGTCTGAGAACCCCCTGTCGGCGCGCGGGGTCTTGAGTCTTCTTCCCCGAGTAAATTCGCTCAGCCAGTTTCAGGTTGCCCTCGGCCGTCAGAGTAGGGAACAGATTGAAGCGCTGGAATACGAACCCGATTTTGCGGCGCCGCAGATCGGTGCGCTGGGCGTCGGTCATCGCCGTAAGATCTTCACCTTCGATGATCACACGGCCGGACGTAGGCTTGAGCATGCCTCCGACGATATGCAGGAGTGTTGACTTGCCGCATCCCGAGGGACCCATGATCGCGACGTATTCGCCCGCTTCGACCTGCAGGGTCGCGCCACGCAGTGCAGGCACTTCCATTTTGCCTACGTGGTAGACCATCCTGAGATCGATTGTTTCGAGGACTGGGTTCATTGTTGGTCCGTAGTCCGTAGTCAGTAGTCCGTAGTCCGTGGTCAGTAGCACGGCAAGCTACGGACTCCTGACTACGGACCAACGACTAATCATAACTTATCGCTTCGACTGGATCGAGGTTGGCTGCGCGCATCGCCGGGTAGATCGCACCGATGATCCCACCTAAAACTCCTATCAGCGCGGCTATCAGGAGCCATTTGGGCTCCAGCTCGACGATCAATCTGGTGTTTGCTTCAAGCCACAGCTTTCCGATCAGGGCGACAGCGAAGCCGAGCGCCACCCCCATCGCGCTGATCAACGCGGCCTCCTTCTCGATGATCATCACTATGAAGCGCTTCGATGCCCCCAGGCTCTTCAGGATCCCTATCTCGCGCGTTCGCTCGATTATGGTGGTGTACATTGCAAGCAGTATGACGAGCACGCTGATGATCAGGCCCAGTCCTATGACGACCTTCAGAAAAATCTCCACCGGCGCCAGGCCCTGCGAATATAACGCCGGTATCTCGTTGGTTAGAATGACGCGATTGCTGGGATAATAACGCCTCAGTTGTTCGACCACCTGATCCGCTAGCTCCGGCCTTTCGCACTTGACCATTACAAACGTGCAATTCTCAGGACCGCCCAGTAGTTGTTGCATAGTGCGAAGCGGTATCTTCACTCGCGCGAGCACCGCCGGCTCGTAGATACCCGCGACCGTGAACTCGTGCGCGAGCACCGTAATCTTGCTGCCGATTCGAACCGGTTTTCCGTCGATGTCCTTTCCGAGGTCAGCATAGTACCGGTCGACGATGGCTTCGTATTCAGTATCCGGCCCGAGTCCGTCGCCGAGCCCTCGGCCTTTTGCAAGAGTCAGGTGGGTCGTGTTGATGAAGCTGGCGTAGTCCAAGCCGTCTACCATCTCGAAGCCAATCCCCGCGACGCTATTCTGCACGTATTCGCCGACGGCTGAGGTTGCGGTGACGCCGTAGATGGGGGGCTTAGGTTCGAGGTCAGGATCATCGGCCGTGGGCTGAACGCCGTGAAGGATCGCATCAGCGTATCGTGCTGACAGCATCAACGGGTTACCGGCTAGCGCCACATTACCGCCCGGAAGAAAGCGGACTTCTGCATCGACGCTCGACTGACGCCGCGCGGCATCGTGCATCATGCCGCGAGCGAGCCCTACGAACAGGGTGACCAGGATGACTCCAAGCGCGACTCCGATGACGCTGATGGCAGTGCGCAGCGGCCGCTGGCCGATGTTTGCTGCTATGAGGCTGTCCATTATTTGTTCACGGCGCCAGCGAAGTCACCGAAATCGATTTGGCTTCACAGCCGTCGGCTGCCGCCTCACACTCGCTGGTCACTCTGTCGCCAGCTTTCACATCGGCAAGAGTGATAGGTCTGCCCGATCTCGTGATCTTAGTGGATGACCTTATCAGAAGGTGAGCCTCTTTTCCGGCGTCATCCTTAATGACTATTTCGTTCTTAGTCGCGTCGACCAACACGACTTCACCGGCATGCTTCATCCTGGCAGGTAAGGGAACGTTGGGTTGGCCGGGTGGTTCGGTTGCCGCCCTGTGCGGCGCATCCAGATTCAGTTCTTCCAGCTTCTCGGTATTCTCGAGATCGAAGGTAGTGATTGGCAGATCGGCATTCACCTCAACCGTCTCGGCGACTAGCCTCAGATCCAGGCGGTACCCATCATTGCGGCGGTCGATGATAACGTGTCCGGGCCAGGCCGAACTGCTATTGGGTGCTGTGAACCAGTCCGCATAGGTAACGTCGCTGGCGAGCCTGCCGACACCATTCTCGAAGGTCTGCTGGCGCACGAGAGGGGTGCCCGTTTGGTTCCGATCGAACCAAAACTTGCGGCGCAGTTTGACTTGACCTTTTTCGTCGCGTTCCAGGACGTATACGACGTAGTAGCTTCGCTCGACCAACCGATTCTTCTTGCCCGGGCGCGTGTCTGGCTCGACTTGCCGGACCTCTTCCCGAAAGGCATCAGGCCGGTCGCTCTCGCCGATGGGCTTGATAAGAAACGAATCGGTTATATGTTGTGGTCGCATATTCACCAACCCGCCCGCCTTGGTTAACTGCGGGTCGTTGGTCTGTTTGATCTCGGTTGCGTTCATCCGCTCGATATCAGTCAAGTTGCTGCCGTAGATGAAGCGCCGCTTGTCTTGCGGGCGATACATGGCCAGCTTGAACTTTTGCCCGTTGCTAACCATCTCAGCGACCTTCGCACCGATGAAAGTCACGTTCATCCGCGTGTCTTCGGGCCGTTTGAATCGAATCAACCCGGTCGCCTGCGGGAACTCGTCAGCCTTTTCTTTCTCTCCGGTGAAGTAATTCCAGACAGTCACGTCGGATTGCGCCGAGAACGTTCGGATTTCGCTGTAGGCGTTGATCCGATTTATCAGTTGGTCAGTCGATAGTTGCTCTTTGACCGGCAGTAGCTCGTTAACGCTTACCCGGTGAACGAACAAACAGGCCGAGCCGAGCAGAGACGTTACCGTAATCAACAAGAACAAAGAGTATCGAGCGCTTTTCATGCCGAACAGGTTTTTAAACATTATGGTGCTGTATCCGGAGGCCGCCATCGCTAACCGCGCAAGATTGAACGCTAACAAAGTATTCAAACGCTTGTCAACGATGCGTGCCTGGTAACGCAGGCATCCCTTGGGAATGCAAGCGTTACTTATAGTCATCGCGATGTCGCTTTCGTTTCCCGGCCCTTGAATCACAAAAGGAATAGCGGCGTCGCGAAGACTTGCCGCCGCAGTCCAAATAAGTCACGTCTGCGCTCCAAGCGCTCGATTCCGTTGCAGCGGTGATGTCGGGGCCTTTAGTATTCTTCACAGGAGCCGAATATGCCGAGACTTAAGAGGGCGCCCGTCCCCGGAGAGCAGCCGGGCAGCTTGTTTGAAGAGCCGGTTGACCAAACCATCGGTGCGAGCGACGATGAATCGAGCAACCGACCGCTCGCGGACCGGATGCGGCCGCGGACCCTCAATGAGCTCGTCGGCCAGCAAAAGATCGTTGGACCGGGCCGCGCGCTCCGCAAGATGATCGAAGAGGACCGCCTGCAGTCGCTCATCTTTTGGGGTCCGCCGGGGACGGGCAAGACGACAATCGCCCGCATCATCGCCGAACAAACCGCGGCGCGCTTTGTTTCCTTCAGCGCAGTGTCCGCCGGCATTAAGGAAGTGCGAGCGGTGATGTCCGAAGCCGATGAGTACCGACGGCGCCTCGGGAAGCGGACCGTCGTGTTTATTGATGAGATACATCGCTTCAACAAGGCCCAGCAAGACGCGTTTCTACACTATGTCGAAAGCGGGGGGATAATCTTGATCGGCGCCACCACTGAGAATCCTTCGTTCGAGGTAAACTCGGCGTTGCTGTCGCGGTCGAAGGTTTTCGTGCTTGAGCCGCTAACCACTGATGACGTCGTGATGATACTCCGGAGAGCGCTTGCCGACACGGTTCACGGGCTCGGTGATCAGCGCATCGACGTCACCGAAGACATCCTTCGCGCGATCGCGGTCTATGCGTCAGGCGACGCGAGAGTCGCGCTCAACACCCTCGAGCTTGCGGTTTCGGTTGCGGATATCGATTCCATCGGCGCGAGGGTCATCACCGACGAAGTGCTTCGCGAAGCGATGCAGCGCGCGGCGATCAGATACGACAAAGCCGGCGAAGAGCATTTCAATCTCATCTCTGCCTTCATCAAGTCTATACGCAACTCCGATCCTGACGCAGCCGTCTATTGGCTTGCCCGAATGGTCGAAGGCGGCGAGGACCCGCTTTACATCGCACGCCGGCTCGTCGTTCACGCGTCAGAGGACATAGGCCTGGCGGATCCCATGGCGCTGGTCGAAGCGGTCGCTGCAATGCAGGCGACTCATTTTGTGGGATTTCCTGAAGCGAAGCTCGCGCTGACCCAGGCGACCCTTTATCTGGCGACGGCCCCGAAGTCGAACTCGGTGCTCGAAACCTATGGCGCCGCGATGAAAGACGCGGTCGAAACCGAACGCGAGCCTGTGCCTCTGCACCTGCGAAACGCTGTGACGGGATTGATGAAACGGTTCGGCTACGGCGAGGGTTACCAGTATGCGCACGAGTTTGAGTCCGGCAAGGCCGAGGATATGGACTGTTTGCCGGAAAGATTGAAGGGGCGGAAGTATTACAAGCCTTCGAAGCGGGATCGAACGGCATCAACCGAGGGCTCTCCAAGCCCAGATGAATCAGAAGTTAGGTCGCAACGTTGAACTGAAGCGAGCAATGTGGAGGAGAAACTTGTATAAGGCACTCGTCAGGATGTTTATTGCTATGATGCTATCTCTGGTTACTGATGGCCAAATCGCACGTGCCCAATCAAACGCACCAAGATTTGAAATAGGTGGACAATTCTCTGCAATACGCGCAGACAATTTCCCAGGGTCGACCTTCTTTCTGGGCAGGCCAGGCGACAGATTGGACTTAGGCGGCGGTGCACGATTTACAGTTAATCTGAACCGCTATGTTGCGTTGGAGTCCGAAGTTAATTTTTTCAGAGAAAAGGTTACCTTCGACCTGCCTACGAGACTCACATCCAATGAGACTAAGATAGAGGGATTGTTCGGGGCCAAGGCAGGAATAAGGAGAAATAAATTTGGCTTGTTCGGCAAATTGCGGCCAGGGTTTATGCATTTCAATCGAGATAGTGATTGCCCTGGCTGCAGTGTTCAAGGCAACTTTGAGTTCGCGCTAGATGCGGGTGGCGTCGTTGAATTCTATCCCTCAAGAAAATTCGTCGTACGGTTTGATGCAGGGGACACGATGATTTTTCTGGAAGAGAAGCGCCACCCTGTGGAAGGATTCCCAACGGTATTTCAGAGTGCTATTAGGCTTCACAGGCTTCAGTTTAGTATCGGGGTAGGTGTGCGCTTCTGAAAGAGCTGACCTAACAACAACGGGATGAACCGGAGCTTCGCAATCGAGTGTCGAATCGTTCCGTGAGTGTTAAGTGCGCGGCCCGGTCATCCCAATCGTTAGAGTGCACTGATTCGTAGGAGTCCAATGTTTGAACGCTACACAGAGAAGGCGCGGCGCGTCATATTCTTCGCCCGCCAGGAGGCAAGTGAGCTTGGCGGTCCCGCAATAGAGCCTCATCACATCCTGCTGGCATTGATTCGGGAGGATCAACCGTTAATCACTCGATTCTGTAAGCTCACACTTCCTCTACTCGGTCTAAGAGCCAGAATCCGAGCGAGCACAGGGCCAGTCAAGAAGCTTCCAGCCTCTGTAGATATGCCACTTTCTAGTCAGACAAAGCATGTACTGAGTTATGCGGCGGACGAATCCCAGCAGTTGAATCACAGATATCTAAGTACAGAACACCTACTGCTTGGACTCTTGCGCGAGGAACAAACCACGGCTGCTGAGATACTGATCGAGCATGGAGTTTACCTCAACATTGTCCGTGATGAGTTAAGAGGCGGGACTATCGGGAGTGCCGATATGGGTAAGGCTGGTTGCGTCGAAGAAATGCGGGGGTTAGCGGCGGAAGCGCGCGATCTAGCCACTGCAATACTTAGGAAGGCCCAACGTATGGAAGCGATTTGTGATGAGTTAACTGAAAGCTCACCCGATCAGAAGGGTGACGGCTGAGTGCACGCGCCGGTTGATAGAACTGAGCGCACTCATCGGATCGGATCCGCGTTGATCCGTTGCAACGGTCTGATCCGTGGTCGATCTTTCCTTGATGATGGGGGTTGCATTATGGCTGAAGTTGTCGTCTCTTCCGACGGTTACTTAAGGCAAAAGATATCAGCAGGGAAGCACACGTTGATCGCCGATGAGCCTCGCGAGGCGGGCGGCAGCGATGCCGGGCCTGATCCCTACTCTTTTTTGCTGGCGGCGCTTGGGGCTTGCACCGCGATGACTCTGCAGATCTATGCTCGGCGAAAAGAGTGGCCTCTGGAAAAAGTTGAAGTGAGCCTTCGACACTCTCGCATTCACGCCGAGGACTGCCGCGACTGCACAACGACGCAAGGCAAGATCGATCAGATCGAGCGATACATCTCGCTCTCGGGACCGCTCAGCGGCGACCAGAAGGCTCGATTGCTCGAGATTGCCCAGCGCTGCCCGGTGCACAAGACGCTTACGTCTGAGGTCTCAATCAAGGACTTTTTGGACTGATGCTCGTTATCGGGACGTGACGCCGAAGTGGCTTGGTCGCGCCACCTCGCCGCTCAAGCGTCCGCAGTAGCTTTGTTCGCGGATGTTGTCTTCTTAGTCACCCATAGAATCACCGAACCTATTAACCAACCCAGCAGTGGGAGAGCCACGAACCCAGCGATCACGTGTGCAACAACGTGGCCCCACGTCTTGCCGTTTCCTGCAGGGCTGAACTCGGGCGCGCTGAAGATGTTGTCCTTGCCGTTGATTATCGCCAGGACTATCCCCCCAATGACTATGAGATGCGCCAGCGCGGTCTGAATGAACACGAGCGGCAACAAGTGCTTGTAACTGCCGAAGCCGCTGGTATGGACCCTGATCGAAACGTACAGGAGTCCGATAAATGTGACGGCCGTTAAGCTCAGCCATTTTGCGGTGGAGTTGGGAACACCGCCAAGAGAAAGGGCCAATCGCCCGAGACCGACAACTACGATCAACCAGAGTATGACCTTTTCGAAGCTGACATATTCAGAAAAGCTCTTTCCAAATATCTTCATGCGCACCCTCCTGAGTTGTAGGCTTGATGGCCGTCATACTATCACCGCATGCGCACGCGACAAAGTGCGAATCCGAATCCCGATCCGATGTGCGACTTCTCTGAATAGCTGTCGCGACCGATTTGTGCGCTTTCGAACTTGCCTGCGACGTGTCGCTGCTGAATACTGATTACGCATGCCGTCGAAGACAATTACAATATCCACCGGGCGCGATAAACAGGTGCTCGACATCACCGATCGCGTACAGAAGTGCGTTTCGGAACTCGAAGTCGATGAAGGACTGTGCAACGTCTTCGTCACTCACACGACAGCCGGGCTCACGACCGGAGAATCGACTGAAGGCACTGATCAGGACCTGATGGAGGTGCTCGAGCGAATCATTCCCGCGATCAAGTTCCGCCACGAGCACGATCCTTCACACGCACCGGATCACATGATCAGCTCGTTAGTCGGAGCGAGCTTGACGATTCCAATTGACGGCGGGGCCGCGTGACCTGGAAGCAGCCCGTCCTGCCGCCGCCCGCACAGCCATCCTTCGACGCGATTTGATTCGACGCCGCGTCCGGCGTACTATCGGCGTAACTCGGTCCGACTCGCTGAGGTGAAATATGTACTGCCCGAAGTGCGGAAGAGATAACTTGAACGAGCAAAGGTTCTGCGCTTCTTGCGGAACGAACCTTGAAGCTGTCTCTCAGGTGCTCTCTGGAACCGGGAACGATTTCTTTACCAGAATAGACACCGGGCTCGATCAATTCATAGCCAAATATGCTGAACATGTTTTTACGGATGCTCCATCCAAAGCTACCGATCGAAGTGTGAGCAATTCGTGGAAGCTCCTTGGCAGAGGTGTTCTGACGTCATTTATCGATCTGTTTCTATCCCTGGTCATCTGGAATGTCTTCACTGTCAGGTTCAATATCCTCTTGTTCTCGACGCCCTTCAGATTGCTCTGGGAACGAAGCAGCCGTCTGAAGAAGTTGAACGCGGGAATTGACACCGACGCACCGCTCAGGCTGCCTGAGCCACGGCAAAACGAATGGATATCCGGCGCGGTTCCAAGTGTCAGCGAGCACACGACTGAGAGACTTAAGGAGTATCGACCGCCTGCGCGGGAGTCGTCTGGTGAGAGATAAACCTGTCGCAATGAAACGGCGAATCGAGGATTCACAGTCGGTCAGCATCGGGCTGCGCGCGAAAACGGCGCGGGCCATCGCGGTGGTGTTGGGCGGTCAGCTTGACTCGCCGCGGGTGTTGAAGCGCGTGGAGCTGAAGCTTGCCGATCCGGCGTTTCCGGAGACCAGCCAGCCCTATCATGAAGTCCTGGACCTGCCCTGGGGAAAGGCACAGGTGGCGGTGCGGAAGATAGCTACGAGAATCGAGAAGCTGGCGACGAAAGAGCTTGCCCGGCTGGTTCGGGAAGCGCAGGCTGAAGGATCGATCGTGAGCGGCGTCGGGATCGTCGGGGCCGGCGATAGGAATCTTGAAAAGATTGGCAGCACACACATCCGAGCGCACGCGGCGGAGGGCGTGCTGTTCCGGGAGGTGCTCGAAGTGGCGGCGGCGGCAAACGATCTGCCGAATCGACTGTTCAATGAACGAGACCTGGATGAGACGGCCGAGGTGGAACTGCAGCTTCCAATTGCGAAGATCAAGGCGCAGCTTGCGGAGATGGGCCGCGCAGCCGGAAGTCCCTGGCGCGCTGACGAGAAGGCTGCCGCGACCGCCGCGTGGCTGGCTCTGGCGGCGCATAGACGTGAAGGATCGAAATAGACCGCGGATCGGACGGATTCGGCGGATGAGCACTGATCTGATCCGTAACTTCCGTTGCATCTGCTGAAACCGTGTTAGTGCGGTCCGCGGTCTTTTGGATACCAATACCTTGGGGATCAAATGACAGTCGGCATTACTTCGAGCATACTAATGATACTTTTTCCCTGCCTACCCTTCGGACAAACAATCACCAAGAGTCAACAGGCAGCTCAGCGAGAGTGCACAAACGGTGGACAGACTGTAGCGGCTTGCTTCAGGGTGTCAGCAACGCTTAGTGAGCCTGCAATGGAAGAGACAGCCTGTGCAGAGTCGCCTGTTATCATAACTGGAATGAAGAGCCGCGGTGACGGATCATTCTGGGTCTCATTTAGAAACCTTGATAAAGAACGCAGAGTGACAGCAGTAAGCTATTTAGTAACGGTCTTCGATGATCAAAACCGTAGAATCGTAAAGGGCGCCCTTTGGGGACGACCGCTTAGCAAGCCCGTAGAGCCCGGCGCTGAGATGGAGTTTGAGAACGAAGAACCACATATACAGCTTGGGCACTTAACGCCGGGAAGGTACTTGGTGCAATTCAACAGTGTGCTATTCACCAATATGTCTGAATGGCAAATGAGAACACGTTGCTTACTCTCAAAAGAATCAGGATTGATCGCGTGTTCTGCGGAGTAACAATAATGAGACCTAATTGCGCCTAACTCGGCGATGCACGCGAGCGCAAAGGCGCGCCGCGTGATCGTTGGCGTTCTATTAACGCTTGACCAAAAATCCTCGTACTCAACTCTTATCAACCCATTCCGGATGCTCTGAGGCTCTCCACTTCTGGAACTCTTCTTCCTTTCGCAACCTGATGAACTCCGGCGCCCAAACTCCATAACCCAAACTGGCAAACGGGAGCCCGAGTGTGTTCAAAATCTCGGTCTCAGTTTCCGGACAGAAGCCAAAGAAGCAGAGCCGCGCAATCTGGCCCTCCACCTCCTCGAAGCGAAATATCTCGCGCACCGCGCGCTTAGCCGTATCATCGAGGTCCGAATACCAGATCACCACGATGGGCTCGCTCAGGAACGCGTGCCGCTCGGCGCGAGGATTTCCCTTTTCAAGGAACAGGCAGTAATACAGCGAGCTGTCGCGGATGGGTTCGCGTCCGTAGGAGGTGCCCATTCCAATGGTCTCGGCGACGGCGTCTTCTCGTAACAGAGCCGCGAGACGATTCAGATCGCGGGCATTGAAGGCTTCAACGAATTGATCGAGCAGCGCTTCGCTCGGGTGTGAGAGGACTCGAGTAATGCGAGGCGCGGCGAGCTTCTCTCGCCCTCGATGCAGCGCGGCTTTGATCGCGCCCACGGTGGTCTGGAGGATCGCCGCGATTTCATCGAGTTGAAAATCAAACACGTCCTTCAGCACAACGGCCGCGCGTTCCTGTGGGGGCAGAAGCTGCATTAACTGCCTCGCTGCGTCTCGAATCTCGGTCGACAACTCCGGACTGCCGGTCGCGGGGCGCTCTTCAATTGCCACCGCCTCCACCCGCCGGAAGCGATCGATCCACAGGTTGCTCGCGATGCGAAACAGGTACGACTTTGGGTTGTCGATCGGGTTGGTGAATTCACCGAGCTTGGCAAAGGCGCGAAGCAACGTGTCTTGCACAAGATCCTCGGCGTCCCACACCGATCCGGTGAGCGAACGGCAGTAGCGGTGAAGGTCCGGTCTGCACGGCTCGGTGCGTTGAAGAAAACGGTGCCACGCCTGGCGAACTTCTTCGGCGAAACCCTGCGACAGCTCGTCCATGAGTCACCTTTCGAGTTGAACGCTTAAACGACTTACATAGCAAAGACGAATGAGATGGCAGAAAGGATACGTCACAGTTCGGCGCACCGGCGATAGCTCAGACTTGACCAAAGCGCTATGCCCCTGGCCACGTTGCCGCCTGTGGAGAGTCCGCTGTAGCATCCAGTCACCAGAGGGTACATTGATGTGACCAGTCAGCGGCACAGGCGTGAACGTTGTCCTCACGAAGGTAGCATCCAGTCACCAAAGGGTACATTGATGTGACCCTCTCGCGTTGAGCACACGTCGCAAGGTCACTCCAGTCACCCTATCGCCGAGAATCTCGAGGAAGCAAATTAAGCGATGAGGGAGATTGGCTATGCAAAGGGCCTCGACACTAATCTGTCTTGTTGCGACCGAGATTTTCGTGGCAGCGTCGCCAAAGGACAGGTTGCAGCGGGCGATGAGAATCGGCGTAAAGATCGCAATGGGTTCCGACGCCTGGCCTTGTTCCCAGGCAAGACACGAGGTGAAGCAACGCTCGTTGAACTAAAGAGACTGCAGGACGAAGGCATGGCTGGCATCGACATCATACGCAGCTCGACGATGAACGCGGCGGAGCTGATGGGTTGGGCTGACCGAGTGGGGGAACTGGCGGCAGGAAAATTCGCCGATATGATCGCAGTCGAAGGAGACCCGGTGCAGGACATCGGGCTTTTGCAGCATGTGCAATTCGTCATGAAAGGCACGACGGTTGTGAGAAATGATTTCGCGAGGAGGTGAATTATCCAGGAGACGAATTTGATGTCGTCCACAATCATGAAAAATTTACACTTCTCAGCCGGTGTTTCCCGAGATAGCATGTTCCTTTGCAACGGACTGGAGGTAGTCTAAACTGCATCTGACGAAGCGATGAGACTCAGGACTCTTAGCCGCTAACTAATTATGTCAACAAGCCAGGGAAGAAGGCGCCTGAAATTCGACCGCGCGGAAGTAACAAAAGAAGCGGACGGACAGAGCCGCGTGCGGGTGACACTGACGCTTGGCCAGCTCATCTTCGAGGCGGGCGCCGCCGCTGCTGACGGCACCGGTGGTCCCTTGAAAGCGGCCGCGGTAGCCACTTTGGAGGCTGTGCAGCAAGCAGCCGGGAACAAGTTTAGCTGTTCTTTATCGGACCTCGATCACGTGAATGCTCTCGGCAAGGATCTGATGGCGGTTCTCGTGGACTTCAAGTTTGAGGGCAGAGATGTCCAGGTTTTCGGGAGCTGCCAGATCGCCGGAAGTGAAGTCGATTGCACGGTGAAGGCGGTGCTCAATGCCACGAATCGAATGTTTGAGCTTGCGATTCGAGAGTAGGCTATCTGAAAAATAAGCTCGGCAAATCCCTCCTGCGATTCGACAGCGTCTCGTCGACCAATGATGTCGCCAGAGAGCTCGCCCTGGCGGGCGCAAGCGAAGGACTCTGCGTCGTCGCGCGCGAGCAAACGGCGGGGCGAGGTCGTCAGGGGCGTTCCTGGTCATCGCCTCCAGGCGAAGGACTCTACATGTCATTGATCCTTCGTCCTCAGGTCACAGCTTCGGCCGCGGCTATGATAACCCTCGCCGCTGCGGTTGCCGTTGCCGAGACGCTGAGGCTGGATTTCCAAGCCGCCGCCGACATCAAGTGGCCGAACGACGTCTTGGTCAGAGGCCGCAAAATTTGCGGGATCCTGGTTGAGGCGGCGATTGAAGGCGACCGGCTCCAGTATGCCGTAGTGGGCATTGGAGTAAACATCGCACAGCGCTTCTTTCCGGAGCAGATCACCGAAGGGGCAACCTCTCTTTTCCTTGAAACTGGCCGGGCGATCAAGCCGGAGGATTTCGCGGCGGTAATGCTTCCGCGGCTCGATCACTGGTACGCGGCTTCTATGTCACAGGCCGACGAAGTGATCGCGCGATGGGGGGAGCTTTCATCGTCCGCTCACGACTGTCTCGTTCGAGTCGAATCCCTCGATGGTGCGGTCGAAGGTGTCACCCGTGGGCTGACAGCAACCGGAGCCCTTATCGTCGAGCTTGCGAACGGCGAACTATGCGAGATTGTCTCCGGCGAGGTGAAGGTGAGAGCGGTGAGCGCATAGCGCAGAAGAAGAGGGCGATCATGTTGTTAGTTCTTGATGTAGGAAACACCAACACAACGCTCGGGGTTTACGAAGGGACAACGCTCACGCATAGCTGGCGGCTTACCTCTGAACGCCAGCGAACCGTGGACGAATACGGCATCATGTGCCGCACGCTGCTTCAACTCGCCGGGCTTGATTCTTCTGGCATAAACAGCATCGCGATTTCATCAGTCGTGCCTCCACTTGACTTTACGTTGAACAAAATGGCGCAGGTCTACTTTCACATCGAACCGCTCTTCGTCAACGCGGCCAACGCGGGAATACCTGTGTTGTACGATGATCCGGGAGAAGTCGGCGCCGATCGTATTGTCAACGCAGTTGCGGCGCTTGCTCGCTACGGCAGCCCCTGTATCGTTGTTGACTTCGGCACGGCCACAACATTCGATGCGATTTCGGCGGCGGGAGAGTATCTTGGCGGGATCATCTATCCGGGTATTCAGATTTCCGCCGACGCTTTGTTCCAACGCGCTGCGAGATTACGCAACACGGAGATACGCCGGCCGGAGCGCTTGATAGGGACCAATCCTACCGGGAGCATTCAATCGGGATTGTACTACGGCAATATCGCACTCGTGGACGGGGTGCTCAGGAGAATGATTGAAGAGCTCGGTGTGAATACGCGCATCGTCGCGACCGGTGGGCTGGCGCCGCTAATCAGCAGAGGTTCTCAGTTGATCGAAACAGTAGACGCGGATATCACGCTTGAAGGATTGAGAAT
>WNFR01001884.1_pt1 | contig 30345 bp, 28 predicted proteins | sample 5400221 | NCBI WGS metagenome assembly WNFR01 (sample SAMN13153357, study PRJNA577476) | soil metagenome | isolation source: 40 cm soil under Madrone tree | place: USA:California | collected 2016-06-14
CGCTGCTCGACGCCGTGCGCAACGAGACCGTCACCCATATCGTCGTCACGCATACCCACCGCGACCACTCGCCCGGCGCCGCGCGCGTGAAGGCTGCGACCGGTGCAACGACCTATGGGGAGGGGCCGCACCGGGCGGCGCGGCCGCTGCATATCGGCGAGGCGCCGCGCCTCGACGCCAGCAACGACACCGATTTCCGCCCCGACCGGCAGCTCGCCGACGGCGACGTGGTGAGCGGCCGCGGCTTCACGCTCGAAGCGATCGCGACGCCCGGCCACACCGCCAACCACATGGCTTATGCGCTGCGCGAGCAGAACCTGGTTTTTTCGGGCGACCACGTAATGGGCTGGTCGACCTCGATCGTCGCGCCGCCCGACGGGGCGATGAGCGACTACATGGCTTCGCTCGGCAAGCTCGCAGGCCGCAGCGAGAGCGTCTACCTGCCGGGCCATGGCGACCTCATCCAGGACGCGCCGCGCTTCGTCGAATCCTATATCCGCCACCGCCAGGGCCGCGAGGCGTCGATCCTGCACCGGCTGGGCAAGGGCGCGGCCGACATCCCGACCCTGGTGCGCGCGATCTATATCGGGCTCGACCCGCGTCTCGCCCGGGCCTTGTTTGCCGGCTGGTTGGTCTTCTGCACCGGCCGGACCGCCTTTTCGGGCTTCTCGACATTGGCGATGTCGTCGATGTCGTCGAGCAGCACGCGCACGCGCGCCGCGTTGGTGCCGAAATCGTGGCGGCCGTAACGCGAGGCCGAGCGGACGTCGACCCGCGCGCCCTGGCCGATCGCCCGGATGCGCACCGCGACGTCGTCGCGGAAGCCCATGATGGGAGTGCGCGCCACCGCCTCGATATAGCCGTCGCGGCGGCCGGGCTGCGGGGGGCGCTCGTTGATCACCTGCCAGCGGCGCTTGGTGATGACGGCCCGCGCCGCATCATAGGCGGTCTGCGCGCTCGTCGTGGTTTCGAGCGGGACGACGTCGGGATAGGCGGCCTTCTGCAGCTCGGCCGCGTAAAGGCCCGCATAGACGATCGGGTTGGCTTCGCGCGAGCGCAGGCGGCCGACGGTCTCGAAGCGCGGCGGATCGATCGGGTCGGTGGTGATGTCGGCGATCGCCGGCAGACGGAACGCCTTGGTGCCGAGATAGGCCGGGTAGGCGAGCAGCGCGATGCCGATCAGGATCGCGGTGATTGCCGCGCCGAGGCCCTCGATGCCGTGCCGCCAGACCGACCCCAGGGCGACGAGCGCCATCAGGATGGCGATGACCGCCATGGCGAGTGCGGCCGCGAAGGTCGCGAGCACGGGCTCGATCTCCAGCAGGCCGGCGCGCGCGATGATGATCGCCAGCATCACGACCGGAAGCGAGAACACCGCCAGCCGGCGGGCCCAGATGGCCAGCCGGGACGCGGGTTCTTCGGCAATGCGGCGTCTGGCCATCACTGTTTTCCCAGCACGCCTTGTTGCGGCGCTGTGGTGCAGATCCGTTTCAGGGCCGCCCATTCGAAGTCATCGAGCAGCGTGGCGGCATCGGTCCCGCCGGGACGCGGCGGGGCCGCGCGCGCCAGGGCATCGATCGCGGCGGCGCGTTCCTCGGCTTCGGGATGGTCGAGCAGGATCTTCGCCATCGGGCCGGGCGTGCCGGCGATCCGGATCAGGATCGTGCCGAGCGCGTGCGGGTCGCGGCCGAGCCGGCCGAGCAAGGCCGCCCCGTAGCCGTCCGCCGCCGCTTCGGTCTCGCGCGAATAGGAGGATTGCAGAACCGTTCTCATCGCTATCACCGCGACCCCGCCGCCGCTGAAGTCGCCAATCAACATGCCGAACAGGAAGGACAGTCCCGCCGCCTGCATGAGCACCCGCACGCCGTCGCGCTGGGCGACGTGTCCCATCTCGTGGGCGATGGCGCCGGCCAGCTCGTCGGGATTGTTCGCCTTGGCCACGAGACCCTGGAACACGTAGACGCGGCCGCCCGGAAGCGCAATGGCATTCGCTTCCGGGCGGCGGATCACGCTGGCGCGCACCGGGAAGGGCAGGGCGGCCGCCGCCTCCAATTCATGCACGAGCTTGTCGAACGCAACGCGGCCGGCGTGCGCCGCGGTTCCGCACTCGAACGGGCGTGTGCCGGGGTCGAGCAACAGGCGCACCTGCTGGTCCACGCTCGCGCCCGGGCGCTGCTCCAATCGGGCCGGAACGAGCGGCGTCAGGCGCGCCACGATGGCCGGCACGCCGAAGATCGCCACCAGCACCGCCGAAACCAGGGCCGCAAAACTCCAGCCGACGACCTTGGCGCGGCTGCGGCGGTCGACCTCGCCGACGCGCCTGACCGCGCCGGCCCGCTGGCCGAACCCGATCGCGAGGCCGCTGTCGCGAATCTCGAGGCGGGCGGCGTCCGGGCTCCTGGGGCGGCCGAGGCGCAAGACGCCCTCGGGGGCGGAAAAGATCCCGAGCTCCGCATAGGGCCATTCCGCCAGCAGGTCGCCGGACGGCGATCGGATCTGCAACGACTGCGCGCCGAGCTCGGCCGTTGCCGCCAGCCGGGCGCTGGTGCGGCCATCGAAATACAATGCCGGGCCGGAGGTCGTCATCGCTCAGAGATATCCCGGCAGGACGCCGAATCAAATACCGCCGGTGCCGAGCGCCGCCGCCAAATCAAATACCACCCGCGCCCAGCGCATCCGCCAGTCCCTCGCCGACCGCAGAGCTCGGCCGGGTGCCGTCGGCGCGCACGCGCTCGATCGCATCGAACCCGGCGAGCTCGACCGAATCGACCGCCATGCGCCAGATGCCGAACTTGATGGTCAGCTGGTAGATGACCCAGAAGCCGACCGCAAAGGAAACATACAGGCAGATCACGAGAATGGCGCCCATGATCTCTTTGGCCTCCTTGGTGACGGCCACGCCGAGGCTGAGCAGGGCCGCGAGCGCGCCGACGACAAAGGAAACGACGATCAACAGCAACAGCCCATACAGAAAGCAACGCAAATAGGCACCAAAGACCTGGCGCTTCTTCAGCGTGGTCGCGACCACGACCGGACCGAAGCGCAGGCCGGCAAGCCACCAGCGCGTGATGATCCCTTGCAGGATGGCGTAAACGACGGCAGCCACGACGAACAGGCCGGTTCCGAAAAAGACGATGAGAAACATGACCATCTGGCTGGGCGCGTTCTCGCCGCCGGTCGGTGCAGCGCGATCAAACGTTCCTTTGTTGATGAACTGGAGGGCAAGGCCGTACGCCACGAAAGAGGCGATCATTATCAGCCAAAGCCCGATGCCGCGGAGGAACAGCCGTGTTCCGCTGCCGGCGAATTTGCTCTGCCACTCGCCGTAATGGGTGTGCGCGAGCTTGTAGCGCTCGAGGCTCGCCACCGCCCACGGATAGGCCAGACCAAGCGTGATCCCGGTCGCGATCCACCATGCGAGGGCGCGCAGCGCATAGGACAAGGCCGACCCGCTCTGGTGAAAGCGCAAGCCGCGAAACACGGTGCGGGTCAGGCGATAGCGGCGGGCGCGGAAATAGGCGTATTGACCGAACACCGCCAGGAACACGAAAGCGGCGGCGCTGGAGAGCTGGCTCACCAGGCCGAGCTCGAGCGTCCCGAAGAACAACAACACATAGAAAGGCACCAGCAACGCGACCGCGATCAGGAAACCGAGGAACAGCTCTATCGCGGTCCCGGTGTATTCGAGGCTGTCGCCCGCGATTTCCGTATTGACCCACAGGAAGCGGCGCGCATCGGTGGTGAGCCAGAACCGATAGATGCCGAGCGTCACCACCTGCAGGAGGGCGCCGCGGATCATGAGATTGCGGAACGCCCGCGGGTCGCCCGTGAATCGCGCCTTCGCGACGTTGCCGGCGGCCGGCGCCGCCGCGGCGGTAAGTTCAGACGACGCGATGTCGCTCACGTTTGCCCCCATCGCCGGCGACGCCGCAACCCAAAGAGGCGAACGGCGGCCCGTGCCCGCATCTTGCGCCGGGCCGCTTGTCGCTATCAATGGGTTCGCGTCGGGCCGGCCCTATGAGGCCGCCGCGCTCGGCAGGACGTAGTCCTTCATCTGCTCGCGCAGCGCGGTCTTGAGGATTTTTCCCGTGGCGGTGTGGGGGATTTCCGGCACGAACACCACGTCGTCGGGCATCCACCAGTTGGCGATCTTCCCCCGCATGAAGCCGAGGATCTCCTCCCGGGTCGCGCCCTGGCCCTGCTTCAAGACGACCACGAGAAGCGGACGTTCGTCCCATTTGGGATGCTTGACGCCGATCACCGCTGCCTCGGCGACGGCGGGGTGGCCGATTGCAAGATTCTCCAGGTCGATCGACGAGATCCACTCGCCGCCCGACTTGATCACGTCCTTGGCGCGATCGGTGATCTGCATGTAGCCGTGCGGGTCCATGGTGGCGACGTCGCCGGTGTCGAAGAATCCGTCCGGGTCGAGCACGTTGCCGCCATCGCCCTTGAAGTAGGACTTGGCGACCGCCGGTCCGCGCACCTTGAGGCGGCCGAAGGTCTTGCCGTCCCATGGCAGCTCGCGCCCGGCATCGTCGGTGATCTTCATCTCGACCGTGAAGGGCGGAAGTCCCTGCTTCTGCTGGATGTCGAGCCGCGCGTCGCCCGCGAGGCCGGCATATTCCGGGATGAGCGTGCAGGCGCTGCCGAGCGGGCTCATCTCGGTCATGCCCCAGGCGTGAATCACCTTGACGCCGTAGGTGTCCTGGAACGTCTGGGTCATGGCGCGGGGGCAGGCGGAGCCGCCGATCACCACCCGCTTGAGGAAAGGCAGCGTGCCGCCGGTGCGCTCGAGATGCTGCAGCAGCGCCAGCCATACGGTCGGGACCCCGGCCGTGCAGGTGACCTTGTGGGCGTTCAACAGCTCGTGGATCGAGGGGCCGTCGAGCTTCATGCCGGGCAACACCAGGGTCACGCCCGAGATCGGCGCCGCGAAAGCGAGCGACCATCCGTTGGCATGGAACAAGGGCACCACCGGCAGCACCACGTCGGTCGACGACAGCCCCAGAACGGACGCGCTGCTGTGCGCGAGCGCGTGCAACACGTTCGAGCGGTGCGAGTAGAGCACGCCCTTGGGATTGCCGGTGGTGCCGGAGGTGTAGCACATGCCCGCCGCGGTGTTCTCGTCGAACTGCGCCCAGGCGAAATCGCCGTCGACCTCGGCGATCCATTGCTCGTAAGGAACCGCGTTCTTGAGCGAGGTCGCCGGCATATGGGCCGCGTCGGTGTAGATGACGTAGCGCTCGATGCTCGGAAGCCTGTCGCTGAGCTTTTCCAACAACGGCACGAAAGTGAGATCCGTCATCATCACGCGGTCCTCGGCGTGGTTGACGATCCAGGCGATCTGGTCGGGGAAGAGACGCGGATTGACCGTGTGATAGACCGCGCCGATGCCGACGATGCCGTACCAGGATTCGAGATGCCGCCAGGTGTTCCAGGCGAGCGTCGCCACCCGGTCGCCGCGCTTGATGCCGTCGCGGGCGAGGCGCTGCGCGACCTTCTTGGCGCGGGCGCGGATCTCCGCATAGGTGGTGGTGTGGATGGGTCCTTCGATCGCGCGCGAGATGACGCGCCGCCCGCCATGATAGGTCGCCGCATGATCGATGATGCGATGAAGCAGCAGAGGCCAATCCTGCATCAGGCCGAGCATCTCGTCCCCTCCGGTCGGCTGTTCGTTGGGCCACGCAACGGCGGCCGGTTCCGAGGTTACCTCCCCGTCGGCCGGGCGCAACCTCCCCGCAGCTAAGGGCCGATGTCGCAATGGGTTCAGCCGAACCGGGCCAGCCGGAATCGCGAGATGTCGTGGCGCGTCGCCCCGGTGATGGCGAGGTCGGCCAGGATTTCCCCGATCACGGGCGCGAATTTGAAGCCATGGCCCGAGCAGGGCGAGGCCACAATGATGTCGGGGCTCCCGGGCAGGCGATCGAGGATGAAGTCGCCGTCGGGGGCCATCGTGTAGAGGCAGGTCGTTGCATCGAGCAGCTTGCCGTTGGCGGCCGGCAGGTGCGCGGCGAGCGCGGCACGCAGCAGGGCTTCGTCCGCCCCGCTCATCGGGCGGACGCGCGCGGCCGGATCGGCCGTCTCGTCCTCGTGGTGATGCTTGGCGAATTTGATGCCCGGCTTGGGGCCGGCCGGGAAGCCGTAGAAAATGCCGTCCGCATTCTCGATCATGAAGACCGGGCAGCGGTCGCGCCCGAATATCGCCGGGTCGACCGGCTCGAACCAGCCGAGCACCTGGCGGGTCACCCGCACCGGCACGGGAAAATCAGGCAGCAGCTTCTTCAGCCAAGGCCCGGCCGCCACGATCGCCTGCCCGGCCTCGATCAGCCCGGTGTCGGTGACGATGCGCACGCCGCCGGCCTTGGGTTCGATCGCGCGCACGGTCTCGCTGGTTCGCGTCTCCGCCCCGGCCGCCTTGGCGAGCGCGAGTTGCGCGTGGATCGCGGGCTCCGCCGCCAGGATTCCTCCCTCGGGCTGGAACACGCCGATGAACCCCGCCGGCGCCCGCAGGGCGGGAAAGCGGCGCATGATGGCGGCGGCGTCGAGCACCTCGTGGACCAAGCCATGCGCGCGCGCGGATCGCAGCGTGCCGGCGACGAGCGTGCCGTCGGGCGCGCCCAGCTCGATGATGCCGGTGATGTGGAGCAGCGTCTGTCCGGACTGTCGCTCGAGCGCGCGCCACAGCGGATAGGCGGCGCGCACCAGCGGCACGTAGGAGGGATGTTCGAAATAGCCGAGCCGGATGATGCGGGTGTCGCCGTGCGACGAGCCGCGATCATGGCCGGGCGCGAACTGCTCGATGCCGACGACCTTCTGGCCGCGGCTGGCGAGATGATGAAGCGCGGCGCTGCCCATGGCGCCGAGCCCGATCACCGCTACGTCCACCGCCGACATCTGGTTCCATGACCCTCCTGGTTGCTACGCTATCATGAAGGCCGCGGCCGCCGCGCCCGCAGAAAACCGCATTTGTGCCCGACCGGTGGCAACGATGCGAATTTCCCTCACAATCGGCCTGCTGATGGCCGCCATGGGTGTTGCGGCGGCGAACGATATCCCGCTGCCGCGACCGCGGCCGGCCGAGATTGCGTCGCCGGCGGAGGCCCCGGCGACGCCCGAGGAGCCGTCCGCCTGCCAGGTGCGGCTGTCGGCCGACCGCGCGATTTTCCACCCGTTGCCGGCGCTCACGGGGCCGGGTGGATGCGGTGCGACCGACGTGGTGCAGCTCGACGCCGTGGTGATGCCGAATCGGGAGCGCGTCATGCTCACGCCGCCGCCGACGCTTCGCTGCGGCATGGCCGAGGCGGTCGCCGATTGGGTGCGCGAGGAGGTCGCCGCCGCAGCCGCGGACTTGGGCGCGCCGCTGAAGTCGATCGAGAACTTCGATTCCTATGATTGCCGCGGTCGAAACCGGGTGGTCGGGGCGAAGTTGAGCGAGCACGGCAAGGCCAATGCGCTCGACGTCCGATCGGTGAAGCTCGCCAACGGCAAGGATTTCCGCCTCACCGAGCCGGTCGTGCCGCGCGAGTTCCGCGAGCGGATGCGCCAGACTGCCTGCGCGCGCTTCAAGACCGTGCTCGGCCCGGGCTCTGACGGGTATCACGAGGACCACGTCCACCTGGACCTGGCCGAGCGCCACAACGACTACCGGATGTGCCAATGGGATGTGCGCGAGCCCGGCCAAGCCGTCGACATCCCGCTGCCGCGGCCGCGCCCGTTCGCGGCGGCCGGCGACCAAAAGCCTTGACGACACCGCGTGGTGCCGAAGGCTAGAATGCGCCCTGCGACCCCCATGGCCGAAATTCTTTTCGCGGATCAAATCTCATGACCATTCTCAGCAACCTCGCCATGCGCGACATCGAGACCCTCGCGCATCCCAACACCAATCTCGCGACGTTGCGCGACACCGGCCCGCTGGTGCTCGAGCACGGCAAGGGCGTGTTCGTCTACGACAGCGACGGCAAATCCTACCTGGAGGGCATGGCGGGGCTCTGGTGCACGGCGCTCGGCTACGGCAACGAGGAGCTGGCCGATACCGCGGCCGCCCAGATGAAGAAGCTTCCCTTCAGCCATCTCTACAACGGCAAGAGCCACGATCTGGCGATCGAGCTCGCCGAGAAGCTCAAGGAAATGGCCCCGGTCCCGATCTCGAAGGTGTTTTTCTGCAATTCGGGATCGGAGGCGAACGACACCCAGATCAAGCTGGTCTGGTACATGAACAACGCGCTCGGCCGGCCGAAAAAGAAAAAGATCATCGGCCGCCTGAAGGGATTTCACGGCCTCACCATCGGCGCCGCCTCGCTCACCGGCCTGCCGCACAATCACGCCGATTTCGATCTGCCGATCCCCGGCATCCTGCACACCGGCTGCCCGCACCACTATCGCTTCGCCAATGAGGGCGAAACAGAGGAGGATTTCGCCACGCGGCTCGCGGACGAGCTTGAGGCCTTGATCCAGCGCGAGGGACCCGACACCGTCGCGGGTTTCGTGGCCGAGCCGGTGATGGGCGCCGGCGGCGTGATCGTGCCGCCAAAAACCTATTTCGAGAAGATCGGACGGGTCTGCGCGGCGCATGATCTCTACGTCATCTCGGACGAGGTGATCTGCGGCTTCGGCCGGCTGGGGCGAAATTTCGGCTGCGAGGCGCTCGGGTTTCGTCCGCATGCGCTGTCGGTCGCCAAGGCGCTGTCATCGGCCTACCTGCCGATCGCCGGCGTGATGCTGCCGGAGATCATGTATCAGGCGCTCTTGTCCGAGAGTCGCAAGCTCGGCGGCTTCCACCACGGCTTCACCTATTCGGGCCATCCGGTGGCGGCGGCGGTGGCCGTCAAGACGCTGGAGATCTACGCGCGCGACAAGATCTTCGAGCGCGCGGCGGCGCGCATCCCGCAGTTCCAGCAGCATCTCAAGCGGCTCGGCGAGCATCCGCTGGTCGGCGAGGCGCGCGGGCTGGGGCTGATGGGCGGCCTTGAGCTGGTCGCCGACAAGCGCTCCAAGCGGGCTTTCGACCCCAAGCAGGGCGTGGCCGCCCGCTGCGTACGCCTCGCCGAGGAAGAAGGCCTGATCGTGCGTGCGGTCATCGGCGACACGGTCACGGTCTGCCCGCCGCTGATCATCTCGGCCGCTGAGATCGATGAGCTGTTCGGGCGGCTCGCCCGCGCGCTCGACCGCACCCTCGACTGGGCGAAGCGCGAGCGGCTGCTGGTCTGACGGGGCTCAAGCCGCCTGTACGGATTCGTGAACCCTCCGTTCATGGGTCCCGGCTATCACTGATTCCGATGTCCACGGTCCGTCATTCCTTGCTGGCGCCGCCGGCCGATCGTCCGGGCTCACGCCCCGGCGTCAGCCGGCGCGGGGTCATCCGCGCCTTCGGGGCCTTGGGGTTTGCCGGCCTCGCGACCGTCGGCTACGGGGCCGGCATCGAGGCCGAAAGCCTGCTGGTGACGCGTTATCGGCTCACGCCGCCGCGCTGGCCGACGGGCATGCGTCTGTCCATCAGCGTGATCGCCGATCTGCATGCCGGCGGCCCGAACATGCCGGTGAGCCAGATCCGCAAGATCGTCGACACCGCCAACCTGCTGAATTCAGACATTGTCCTCCTGATGGGAGATTATTTCGCCACGCATCGTTTCGTCACCGAGCGGGTTCCACATCCGGTGTGGGCGGCCGAGCTGGCGCGCCTGAGGGCGCGGCTCGGGGTCTGGTCGATCTTCGGCAATCACGACTGGTGGTACGACATCGCCGGCGTCAGGGCGGCGCTCGCGCGGGTCGGTATCCCGGTTCTGGAAAACAAGGCGCTTCTGCTCGGCGAGGCGGAGCGGCGCTTCTGGCTCGCCGGCGTGGGCGATCAGCTGGCCCATCCGCTGGGCCACCATCAGTTCAAAGGCGAGGATGACCTGCCGCACACGCTCGCGCAGGTCGATACCGGCCATCCGGTGATTCTGATGGTGCACGAACCGGACATTTTCACCGAGGTCCCCGACCGGGTGTCTCTCACGCTCGCCGGCCACACCCATGGGGGCCAGATCCGCCTGCCATTCGTGTGGCCGCAATACGTGCCGTCGGCCTACGGGGCGCGCTTCGCCTATGGCCACATCGTCGAGCAGGACCGGCATATGATCGTGTCGGGCGGCCTCGGCTGCAGCAACGTGCCGATTCGCCTCGGCGTGCCGCCGGAGATCGTGCGGATCGATCTCGGCTGATCGGGGGCTTTCCAAAACAAAACGGCGCCGCCCGAGGGCGGCGCCGTTGTTGAAATCGAAACAGCCAAGCTCAGCTGTCGCGGCCGAACGAGAAGGCGACCCGCGGGTTGACCGGCGAGTCGCCCTGGCCCGGCGCCAGCACCACCACCGGGTTGCCGACCTTCACCCGATTGTAGAGGTCGATGACGTCCTCATTGGTCATTCGGATGCAGCCCGACGAGATGGCCGAGCCGATATATTCCGGCTGGTTGGTGCCGTGGATGCGGAACAGCGTGTCCTTGCCGTTGGCGAACAAATAGAGGGCGCGCGCGCCCATCGGGTTGTGCGGTCCGCCGCTCACGAATTTGGGGATATTGCCGAGGCGCTGGTGCTCGCCCGGCGTCGGGGTCCAGGACGGCCACTCGGTCATGCTGCCGATCTTGGCGACGCCCGACCAGATCTGGGCGTCCTCGCCCACGGTCACGCCGTAGCGAATCGCCTTGCCCGGCGCCAGCACGAAATAGAGGTAGCGCGCGTCGGTATCGACCACGATGGACCCGGGCGCTTCCTTGCGGTGAAAGTCGACGACATGCCGCCGATACATCTCGGGGAGGGCCACCCGCTCATACGGCGCCTTCGCGAGCAATTCCTTGTCGCGCGGCTTCATGCCGGCTTCCGACGCGGGTTCGAGCGTCGACTGCACGCAGCCGGCCATCAGCAGACCCAACGCAACCAATGTGAACCCATTCGCCAACTTCATTGCTTCACCTGTCGTCCACCAATACGAACGCCCGGCCCCCGAGTCATCGGAACGGACTCTGTCTAACCCAAAGCCAACCCCGGTTCCAGGCATGAGGCCCGGTCTGACGACCAAGCCTCGTCACCTGTTGCAGGAATGCCGCAGTTTAGGCCCGGCCGACGCGACACTCGGCATGATGCTACCCGACCGCCGCCGCGTTCCGCCCTGCCGTCGCTTCCCTGAGCCTACGCGCGACCCCTTAATGGTCCGTTCACCCTCGTGCGCTGTAGTCAGGACGTCGCCCTGGGGGGCGGAATGCCGCTTAATGGTGCCTTTTTCAGCCCATTTCCGCCGATGTCGCGGTTGAAATTGCGCTGGAGGTACAACGAGAACTCAACGGAGGAAACGGTGGAAAAATACGCGAGTTTGCTGGAAGTTTCAGGGGGTTATGAAAGCCGCGGCGGCGCCCGCGGGGACCTCGACCGGCGCTACCAGAAGATCGGGATTTCAGCCGTCGCGGCGGCCGTGCGCTATCAGGGCGAAGCCAAGTCCGCCAATCATCGCGACAGCAAGCAGGCCGCGACCAAGTCGAAGGCCTAAAGAGCGCGCGCCGCGCTGACCGGCGCAGTTCGAACCGCTGCCATCCAGCCGATCCATCGGTCGCTTCAACGCGCGCCGGAATGTCGTCGCGCGCCGCCCCCGTGCGGTCCCTGCGCGGGTCGTGACATTTCGCCCGGATCATGACTTTACTGCGCGGCAGCCGGTGGGGATGGGCATGCTCACGGTATATGTTCCGCGCGGAAATTCGCTCGAGCGCAAATCGGTCGAGAGCTCCGAGGAGCTTCCCGAAGGCGCGGTCTGGATCGACCTCGTGATGCCGACCTCGCTCGAGGACAAGAAGGTCGAGCGTGCGCTCGGCATTGCGGTTCCGACGCGCGAGGAAATGCAGGAGATCGAGGTCACCAGCCGTCTCTATGTCGAGAATGGGGCGCGCTACATGACCGCGACCATGATGTGCCAATCGGAAACCGATGCTCCCAAGACGACGGCGGTGACCTTCATTCTCGCCGGCCACCGGCTCATCACGGTGCGTTATGACGAGCCGCTTCCCTTCACCATCGTGGGAACCAAGCTCGGACGGCTGTGCCCGCCCTCGATCACGGGCGAGGCGGTGATGATGGAGCTGCTCGATGCGGTGATCGACCGCGCCGCCGACATTCTCGAGCGGATCAGCGGCGACGTCGATCAGGTGTCGCACGATATCTTCGAGCCCGAGGATTTGCCGGTGCGCTCGCGCAGCTACACCGACATTCTCAAGACGATCGGACGCAAGGGCGATCTCACCTCGAAAGTGCGCGAAAGCCTGGTGTCGATCGGACGCCTTCTGCTCTTTCTCGCCAACGAGGCCGATACCATGCGCTGGGCCAAGGAGCCGAAGGCGCAGCTCAAGGGCATGCAGCGCGACATCCAATCGCTCTCCGACCATGCCACCTATCTGTCGAGCAAGATCCAGTTCCTGCTCGACGCCATGCTCGGCGTGGTCAGCCTGGAACAGAACAATATCATCAAGATCTTCTCGGTCGCGGCCGTGGTGCTGATGCCGCCCACGCTGGTCGCCTCGATCTACGGCATGAATTTCAGGCACATGCCGGAGCTCGAATGGACCTTCGGCTATCCGCTGGCGATCGGCCTGATGCTGGTGGCGGCCGCCCTGCCGTATATGTTCTTCAAATGGAAGAAGTGGCTGTAACGAATCCCGCTAGCGCGGGATGACTTTTCTTCGAATCGTCATCCCGCTCTAGCTTATTGTCGGAGCATGATCTTTTCCGAAAACCGGCGCCCACTTTTCGGGATCATGCTCTAGACGTGCTGGCCGCCGTTGATGTGGATTTCCGCGCCGGTCACATAGGACGAGGTTTCGGTGCACAGCACGTAGACGATCTTGGCGACCTCGTCGGGCGTTCCCAGCCGGTGCATCGGAATCTGATGGGCGACGATCTCCTCGGTGCCGGGCGAGAGAATCGAGGTGTCGATCTCGCCCGGCGCGATCGCATTGACGCGCACGCCGAGCGGGCCGAAATCATGCGCCATCTCGCGGGTCAGCGCGGCAAGCGCCGCCTTCGAGGTCGAATAGGCGGCGCCGGCGAAGGGATGCACGCGCGAGCCCGCGATCGAGGTGACATTGACGACGGAGCCTTTCGCCGCCTTCAGCTCTTCGACCAGGCCGCGGGCCAGCATGATCGGCCCGAAGAAGTTCACGTGAAAGACGTGCTCCCACACGTCGAGCGTGGTGTCGAGCGCGCTGAGGCGCGCGCCGCCTTCCGCCTTGGGCGAGATCGCCGCGTTGTTGACGAGGGCGTGCAGCTCGCCGTGATCGAGGCGGTTCTTGATCTCGGCGATGGCCGCGCGCGTCGAATCCGGATCGGCGAGATCGACCTGGATATGATCCTCCGGTCCCATCTCCCAGGGGCAGTTCTCCGGGAAAGCGTGACGCGAGCAGGTGATGACGCGCCAGCCGGCGGCCGAGAAGCGCTTGACCGTCGCGTGGCCGATGCCGCGACTCGCTCCGGTCAGGAGCAGCGTGCGGCGCGGATGATTGGATTGCGAGGTCGTCATCGAGTCGGGATTCTCCGGATATCGCGGCATTTCCGGCCAAGGCCGGTCCCGGGCTTGATCCGGGATGGAACCGCTTCGGTCATGCTAGCTCAAGGGTACAAGCGAGTCTTGATCCAGGGGCTATCCGGCGCGGTGCGGCGGAATTCGACCCGGTCGTGCAGCCGATAGGGGCGATCCTGCCAAAACTCCATGATCAGCGGCACGATGCGGTAGCCGACCCAGAAGGGTGGACGCGGCACGGTGCCCACGGCGTAGCGGGCGGTCGCGAGCGCGACCGATTTCTCGAAGGCGAGGCGGCTTTCGAGCGGCGCGGACTGCTTGCTCGCCCAGGCGCCGATCTGCGACAAGCGCGCGCGAGTCGCGAAATAGGCATCGGCCTCGGCACCCGCAACCTCGACCACCGGTCCGCGCAGGCGGACCTGCCGCTTGAGCGACTTCCAATGAAAAACCGCGCCAGCCGCCGCACGAGCGGCCAATTCCTGCCCCTTTTGGCTGGCTTGGTTCGTGTAGAACACGAATCCCCGCTCGTCGAAACCTTTCAGGAGCACCATCCTTACGTTCGGCAGACCGTCGCCATCGACCGTCGAGAGCGCCATGGCGTCGGGATCCACCGGCTCGGCCCGCTTGGCGTCATCGAACCAAGCGGCGAACAGCCGCAACGGCTCCTCGGCGTCGGCAAAGTCACCAGACGTTAACCAACTCGGGTGTGTTATCGGAGCCGTGTCAGTCATTTCTCAAAACGGTCTCGTGGCCGGTCCGGAGCCAGCATCGGCGTCCCGGTGGCTCCGTTATAACGGAACCGCCGGGTCGAGCATATGGCGCCCGCTGCGGCTGGCCGCCGTGCTGATGCTTGCTTTGCCGGCGGGCGCGTGCAGCTTCTCCTATCAGCTCGGTTCGTTGTTCGGGCAGGATACCGCGAAACCCGAAGTCACCGGTGCGGTCGCGGCGAAGCCGGTATCGGCGGCCGCGCCGGCCGTGGCCGCCGGCGAATTACCGGCGGACGGCGATCTCGCTTTTGCACGGGCCGCGGCCAGCGAAGCGCTCGCCAAGGACGGCAAGACCACCAGCGTGCCGTGGGAAAATCCGCGCACCGGCGCCCGCGGAACCGTGACGCCGATCGCGGCGGCCTATACCCAGGACGGCTTCGTGTGCCGCGATTTCCTCGCCAGCTATGTGCGCCAGGGCACCGAATCGTGGCTGCAGGGCGAGGGATGCCGCATCCATCAGGGCCGGTGGGAAGTCCGCGCCATGCGGCCGTGGAAGAAAACAACCTGACGCCGCCCGCCTGTTAGCCCCCGGGCTTCGGGTCCGGGCCGGATTCCGCATTGCGAAGCGCCCGCGCAGGCCCCACATTCGACAACCAGGGGCCGGGGTTCTGTTCCGGCGGATTGAAGGATTTGGAGTTTTCCAATTATGCGCGACCCCTATGACGTGCTGGGGGTGCCGCGGTCAGCGGAAGCTGCGGCCATCAAGAGCGCCTATCGGCGGCTCGCCAAGAAACTGCATCCGGACGCCAACAAGAACGATCCGAAAGCGGCGCAGCGCTTCGGCGAGCTCAATACGGCCTACGAAATCCTGAGCGATGGTTCGAAGCGAAAGGCCTTCGACCGCGGCGAGATCGACGCCGAGGGCAAGCCGCGGTTTCAGGGCTTCGAGGGCTTCCGCCAGCAACCAGGCGCCCGCGGCTTCGGGCAGGCGGAGGACTTCGAGACGACCTTTCCGGGCGGCGGCGCCTTCCGGCGGGGAGGCGCCCGCGCGGGCGGATTTGGCGGCTTCGAGGACGTTCTCAAGGGCATGTTCGGCGGAGCAGGGGGCCGGCGCACCAGCTTCGAGTTCGAGCCGGATGATTTCGGCGCGCCGCCCGGCGGCCGCGACGTCACGGTGCCGGTGACCATCTCGCTCGCCGAGGCCGCCAAAGGCGGCGCGCGCCGCGTGCACCTGCCGAACGGCAAGGAAGTGGACGTCAAGATTCCGGCGGGTCTCACCGACGGCCAGCAGATCCGGCTCAAAGGGCAGGGCCTGCCCGGGCCCGGCGCGGTCGGCGACGCGCTCATCACGGTCACGATCGCGACGCATCCGCTGTTCACGCGCGAGGGGGCCAATCTGCGGATCGAGCTGCCGGTCACGCTTTACGAGGCGGTGCTCGGCGCCAAGGTGCGGGTGCCCACGCTCGACGGCGCGGTGTCGCTCGCCATTCCGGCCGGCACCAGCAGCGGACGCACCTTCCGGCTCAAGGGCAAGGGACTGCCGGGCAAAGGCGGGGCGGGCGACCTGCTCGCGAAGGTCACCATCGTGCTGCCCGACCACAAGGATCCGGCGCTCGACGAGCTGATGCGCAAGTGGCGCGACGCCAACCCCTACGATCCGCGCAAGGACATGGGCTGAACGCGCGCGCCGTGCCCTTGCGGCGCGGACCTTTCGGGATCGCGCAGGCGGGTTCGGGCGAATCTATGCGGCGCGGATCTTGGCCAGGAAGTCGTGGACCTGCCCGCGCAGCTGCTCGGTCTGCACGCCGAGGGTTTCGGCGGCCGACCTGACATTCTGCGCCGCCGCTCCGGTGGCGTCGGCGCCGGCGCTGACGCCCGCGATGCCGGCCGATGCGTCCTTGGTGCGGCGCGCCGCTTCCTGCGTATTGCGGGTGATCTCCTGCGTGGCGGTGCCCTGTTGTTCGACCGCCGACGCGATCGTGGTGGCGACCGCGCTGACCTCGCTGATGGTGCTGCCGATGCCCTTGATCGCCCCCATGGCGTCCTTGGCGACCTTTTGCACCGCCGCGATCTGCGCCGAGATTTCCTCGGTGGCTTTTGCGGTCTGATTGGCGAGCGATTTGACCTCCGAGGCCACCACCGCGAAGCCTTTGCCGGCCTCGCCTGCGCGGGCCGCCTCGATGGTGGCATTGAGCGCCAGCAAGTTGGTCTGGCCCGCGATATCGTTGATCAGCTTGACCACCTCGCCGATGCGCTCGGCGGTATCCGCCAGGCCGCGCACCGTGCCGTCCGTCTCGCGCGTTTCCTCGACCGCGCGGCCGGCGATGCCGGTCGCATGCACGACCTGCCGGCCGATGTCGGCGATCGATGCGCTCAATTCCTGGGATGCCGCCGCGACGGTCTGGACGTTGACCGAGGCTTCCTCGGACGCCTCGGCGGCCGTCTTGGCCTGCGTGTTGGTCTGCGCGGAGGTCGCGGACATTTTCTCCGAGGTCTCGCGCATCTGTCCGGCGGCCTGCGCCAGCGCCTCGATGCCCTCGCGCATGTGGCTTTCGAAGGCGACGATCGCGCCTTCCGTCGCCTGCTGGCGGGCCGCCGCTTGCGCATGCCGGTCGCGCTGCTCGTCCTCGATCCGCGCCTTCTCGACGGCGTTCTGCTTGAAGGTTCCGAGCGCGCCCGCAAGCGCGCCGATCTCGTCGGTGCGATCGTTGAATGCCGCCTCGGCGGCGAGGTCGCCGCGCGCCACCCGCAGCATCGCCTCCTGAATGGCCCGCAACGGATTGATGACGCGACGGGTGACCGCGGTCATGCCGCCTGCCGCGAGGGTGATGGCCGCGGCCAGCAACATGAGCTCGATGATCAAATCACGCATCGCCGCGTCGCGCTGCGCCACGGCGTGGTCCTTGGCGGCGTCGAGCGTACCCTCGGCGACGGTGAGCACACGCACGAGGTTTCCGACCGTGAAGGGCGTCCATTCATTCGCCGTCATCGACGGCTTCTCGCCGGCCAAGAGCGCCTTGAAGAGGCTGTCGCGCTTGCCGGTGTATTCGTTTCCGAAATAGATGTTTTTCGCGTCGGCGATTGCCTCGGTGAGGCGAGGGGGCAGCTGCGTCCCGGCCGCCATATCGAGCATGCCCGCCCAGATGGCCTCGGCGCCGCCGACGAAACCCGCATATTTCTCGCGCGCGTCGGGAGGAAGGCGTCCGGCCGCGAGGCCGTTGGACACCATCAGCGAGGCGTCGCCGCCGCCGTTGCGCACCCGCCAGGCCAGCTGTTTCATCGTCATCATCTGGTCGACGAAGGAATCCTTGCCTTTGACGGATTCGAAGATGCGCGCCGACACCTTGTCCAGCGTATCGAGCAGCCTGGCGGTCTCGTCCATGTATTCCTTGGCCAATCCTTCGCGCCGGGCCGCCTTCGGCTTGGTGAAGGCCTGCCAGGTTTCGGCATGCAGCGCCGTCATCGACTTGTGCTCCCGCTGCAACTCGGGGAGCAGCGTGGCCCGGTCGGCGAAATCGATCGACTCCAAGATCCCGAGCGCGGACTGGAGGGCCGGCATTTCGGAATCGCGAATGCCGCGGACGTATTTTTCGATGGCCGGGCTGATGGTCTGGTCGCTGTTGAGCTCGCGGAATGTGGTGGCGCGATCGGTGCGCAGATTGTGCAAGACCTTGAATGCAAACCCGGAGGCGTCCGCCACGACCGCGATCCGGCTCGCGTCGGAGAGGCGTCGCCAGCAGTCCCAGGCGTTCATCGCCAGCATGACGACGACAGCGACGGCCATCGTGGCGATGGTGGACTTGAGCAGCACGTTGGCCGACAGCCGATTGAGCATGGAACCCTCCCGAGCGAAGTTCCATGGATCGGCCATCTAGGTAAATAATGCGTTGTCGGCGGTACTCCGGGAGATGATTTAGGTCGCGGGAGGTATTTTAACACCCGTAGCGGCGAGCCGGACGCCGGAAGACGGAGGGAGCCCGCCGTCCGCGCTGGGAGCGGCCGGCACCATCGCTCCCGGCCCTGCGGTCGAACCACTATCGCGCCGGCGCCCGCTCGAGCTGCGCGTAGGCGATTTCCGCGACCCGGTGCAGCCGGTCGCGATCCGCCTCGCCGCTCACCACATAGCCGACCGCGCCGTCCGCCCAGGAGAGCGCCGCGACGGGTCCCGCCGCGTTGTAGCGCAAGGCGGTGTCCGGTCCGTCCGCGCGCGTGCTGTAGAGCGTGAAGCGCTCGCCGGATTTTCCCTCATACATGAAGAAGGCGGCGGGGCCGTGAGGTCCCGGCAGCAGTCGGCCGCCGACAAGCTTCAGCCCGACCTTTTCGAGGTCGGGGATGCGCAACTCATAGCCGACGCGCTTCGACAGCCACTGCGTCAGGTGGGCCGATTCGCTGCCCGGCACCTCGACCGGGTGGCGCACCTCCACCACGTAGAGCTTGTGGGCATCGAGCGCATCCGTGGTGAGCGTTGCGGCCGCGCCGGAAACCGCCGCGGAGGCGCCGCGCGCCATCCAGCCCGCCAACCCGCCGACCAGAAACGCCACCACGGCGGCGGCCGCCGCGATGCCGCGCCACGACCGGCCCGCGCGCTCGATCTGGCGCAGGCTGAGGCGGGCGGGCACCCGTTCGGTGGCCACCACGCCGTAGCGCGCCCGAATGGCATCTGCGAGCGAGCGCCACGCCGCCACGCGCGCCATGTCCTGCGGGTGCGTCGAAAGCCACGCTTCCACGGCCGCCAGGCGGTCGGGCGGAAGCTCGCCGTCGACATAGGCGTGAAGCTCGTCTTCGGCTACGGGCAGATCGCGATCAGTCATCGTGCCACCTCTTGATCACTTGATGCGGCGAAGCGCGGGGCGCTCGCCGTCCAGATAAGCCCTGATCTGCGCCCGCGCGCGCGCCAGGCGCGACATCACGGTTCCGACCGGCACGCCCTGCGCCTCGGCGACCTCGCGATAGGTGAGGCCTTCGAGCACGACCAGGAGGAGCGCCGCGCGCTGGTCGTCGACCAGGCTGGCGAGCGCCCGTTCGATATCGCGCGAGCCAGCCTCGGGGCCGGACATGTCCGGCGCGTCGTCTTCGCCGATCAGCGTCATGACGGGACGGCGGGCCAGCGAACGAAGCCGGTTGCGGTTGAGATTCGTCAAGATCGTGTAAAGCCAGGCCCGCACGTCACCGCCATGAAACAGATGCTCGGAACGCAATGCACGTACCAGCGTGTCCTGAACCAGATCGTCCGCCGTTTCCGAGTTGCGCGTCAGCGCCCGCGCATACCGGCGCAATGCCGGTATCGCCGCCTCGACGCCGTTCCGGAAACTGTTCAAGCGTCCGTTCCCAAAGTCCTTGCCGGCCATCGCGCCCGCGGTCCGCAACGCGGCGACCGTCGAAAAGTCAAACACCGGGCCTGCCACGCTATTCCGGATAGCACAATTCGGCCGGGCGCTTGCGGTCAACGACCCTCGACCGGCCAGCTTGAAGGCAGGGGAACCCTATGCCATAGGGTCCTGGAGCGTGTCCCGACAAATCGGAACACGCCCCAGATGGCACATTGGTCATTTTTTCAGGCGAACCGGTGCTCCGGGCGAAGTCGGGGCGGCCTCTCGCCGGAAAATGCTCCGCAGGCCGTCGCGCAGCCGAACGAGGAGCGTCATGCCGGAATCCGCCGGGGTCATGCGCGGAAAGCGCGGCCTGATCATGGGGGTGGCGAACAATCGCTCCATCGCCTGGGGCATCGCAAAAGCCGCCCGCGCGCACGGCGCCGAGCTCGCCTTCACGTATCAGGGCGACGCGCTGAAGCGACGCGTCGAGCCGCTGGTGCAGGAGCTCGGCGGCCACGTCGTCGGCCATTGCGACGTCACCGAGCCGGCGACCATCGACGCCGCATTCGCGGCGGTCTCCACCCTGTGGGGCTCGCTCGATTTCGTGGTGCACGCCATGGCGTTTTCCGATCGCGGCGAGCTCGACGGCCGCTATGTCGACACCACGCAGGACAATTTCACCCGGACGATGCTGATCAGCTGCTATTCGCTGACGGCGGTCGCGCAGCGCGCCGAGAAGCTGATGCCGAAGGGCGGGGCGTTGCTGACGCTCAGCTATTACGGCGCCGAGAAGTGGATGCCCCATTACAACGTGATGGGGGTCGCCAAGGCGGGCCTCGAGGCCTCGGTGCGCTATCTCGCTGCCGATCTCGGCAGCAAAAACATCCGCGTCAATGCGATCTCGGCGGGCCCGATCAAGACGCTGGCCGCCTCGGGCATCGGCGATTTCCGCTACATACTGAAATGGAACGAGTACAACGCGCCGCTGCGGCGCAATGTGTCGAGCGAGGAAGTGGGCGACGCGGCGGTCTATCTGCTCTCCGACATGTCGCGCGGCGTCACCGGCGAGATCCACCATGTCGATGCCGGCTATCACATCGTCGGCATGAAACATCCGGATGCGCCGGATATATCCGTGGCCAAAGACCCGTGACGAGCACGCCGCCAGACACCAGCAACGCGCGGGCGTGATGTCGCAGCCGCTGCTCTACTTCATGCGTCACGGCGAGACCGACTGGAACGCGGAACGCCGGCTGCAGGGTCAGCACGATATCCCGCTCAACGCCCTCGGGCGCCGCCAGGCCTCGCGCTGCGGCGAGATCATGCGCGCCTTGTTCGAGCGCGACGGCCGCGATCCGGAAAGCTTCGACTTCGTCTCGAGTCCGCTCGGGCGCGCCAGAGAGACCATGGAGCTCATGCGGACCGGGCTCGGGCTCGACCCGGCCCGGTATCGCACCGACCCTCGGCTTGCCGAGCTGTCGTTCGGCCGCTGGGAGGGTTTCACTTTTGCGGAGCTGCAGCGGGATCAGGCCGACATCCGCGCGCTGGCCACGCGTGAGCACGACAAATGGGCTTTCGTGCCGCCCGGCGGAGAAAGCTATGCGGATCTTCTGGTGCGGGTGCGCCAGTGGCACGCGACGGTCGCGCGCGACACGGTTGCGGTGGCGCATGGCGGCGTCGCCCGCACCCTGATCGTGCATCTCGGGATCGAGCCGGCGGCGGCGGCGCCCGTTCACGACATCGAGCAGGGCGTCGTCTACCGGTTCGCACCGGGGAAGTTGACGCGCTTCGCCTGACGGTTGATCGCGGCCCGCCGCACTGATCACGGCGACAAAAGAAAAAAGGCCGGCAAGTGCCGGCCTTTTTGATTTTTTCGGGCCTTCGCCGCCGCATTGCTGCGGCGGTAAGGCCGATTACCCGCGTGTGACACGCAGGCCCCGGTTTCGGGAATTACGAGGTCTTCTTTTTCTTCTTCTTCTTCGCCATGGTGCAATCCTCCTGGGTTCATGATCGGCGCATGAGATTTCCGGAAATTCCAAGCCGATGACCCTTCAATAGCACACCTGAACTCCGGGTTCCACTGGTTTTTCAAAATTAGTCGTGAGATTTCAGTGTCTTAACGGATGTTCAGATTGGCATTAACTATTATTCATGCAGATGAATTCCCATTCAGCGCGGGCCGAAGTTATTCACAGGTCGCGGCCGGTGACGGCGGATGCGGGCCGCGCTTTCTCGCGCGAGCCGGGTCCCCTTTGGGCGAAAATGCTCTAAACACGGGAGCGGAATTGCGCCACAGGGGCGCGAGCGCTGCGAAGCGGTTGTCGTTTGCATGTCTTACAACACCTTCGGCCATCTCTTTCGGGTCACGACCTTCGGCGAAAGCCACGGGCCCGCGATCGGCTGCGTGGTCGACGGCGCGCCGCCGCGCATCGCGCTGACCGAAGCGGATATCCAGCCCTATCTCGACAAGCGCCGGCCGGGCCAATCTCGCTACACCACCCAACGTCAGGAGCCGGACAAGGTGAAAATCCTCTCCGGCGTATTCGTCGACGAAGCGACCGGCGTGCAGGTCACGACCGGCACGCCGATCGGGTTGCTGATCGAGAATGTCGATCAGCGCTCGAAGGACTATTCCGACATCAAGGACAAATATCGGCCCGGCCACGCCGACTATACCTACGACGCCAAATACGGACTGCGCGACTATCGCGGGGGCGGCCGCCAGTCGGCGCGCGAGACCGCGACCCGGGTGGCGGCCGGCGCGATCGCGCGCAAGATCGTGCCCGGCCTGACGGTGCGCGCCGCGCTGATCCAGATCGGCCCGGGCCGAGGGCGTGCCGGCCGGGCTCGGCGCGCCGGTCTACGGGAAGCTCGACGGCGATCTCGCGGCTGCCCTCATGAGCATCAACGCCGTCAAAGGCGTGGAGATCGGCGCGGGCTTCGGCGCCGCGGCGCTGACCGGGGAGGAGAATGCCGACGAGATGCGCATGGGCAACGACGGCAAGCCGCGCTTCCTGTCGAACCAGGCCGGTGGAATCCTGGGCGGCATCTCGACCGGGCAGGCGGTCGTGGCGCGCTTCGCCGTCAAGCCGACCTCGTCGATCCTCACACCGCGCCGCACCGTCGATCGCTACGGCCGCGAGACCGAGATTTCGACCAAGGGCCGCCACGATCCCTGCGTCGGCATCCGCGCGGTGCCGATCGGCGAGGCCATGGTGGCCTGCGTGATCGCGGATCACTATCTGCGCCATCGCGCCCAGGTGGGCGATGGCACGGCATGGCCGTTCGCGCCGCCGCACGCGTGAAGCGGTGGGCTGACGGACCGCAATCGACGGAACGTCCGGGCTACGGCGGCATCTTGTCGGGCGGGTTCCGCGGCGCCGAGCCGCCGCCCGCCAACGGCTTGATGATGCGATAAAGCTGGAAACGATCGCCGTCGGCGACAAGCGTCAGGCGGGACGGATCCGGATTGGCGGCGTCGTCCTCGGTGGACAGAATGTAGATATAGTCGAACTTCGTCCAGTTGAGCCAGAATGTGGGCGTATCCGGAAGCGGGCGCTCGGCCGCGAGGATGAGTTGCGCCGTCAACGGCGGCGTCCCGTCGTGGAGATCGACAAAATCACGATATTCCGGACGGACATGCAGCACCTGCTTGCCGGCCACCGTGAAGACCGTCGTGACCAGCGCGGAGCGCTCGATCATCGCGATGCAGGCCGCGTGGACGAGACCGAGATCGCGCACGTCATCGCCGAAGGTGCCGTCCGCATAGGCAACGAAGACCTTCGAGCCGGGCGCGATCCGGCGCACCGAGGTGCGGAACGCGCTCGTCGAGTCCGACAGCTGCGACCAGTTGTAATCGACCTCGATCAGCCGCCCGGCGGTCAACACAATAAGGATGAGCAGGAAGCCCTGCCGCACCAGGCGGCTGCGCGCGTCGAGCTCGCCGCATCCGAAAAGCATGAGGGCCACGCCGAGCGGCACGCGTTGATCCGCCATATAGGTGTCGAACATCATGCGCGGCAAGGCGAGATAGACGATGCCTCCGACCACGAGCAGCACCAGGGTCATCGGGTGAAAGCGCAGAACGCCATGGCGGATCGCCCAGATGGCGCTCGCGACCAGGATCGTGACCAGCCCCATCGCGGCGATGTCGGAGTAATTGGTGACCACATACATCAGCCCGTCGATCTTGCCGCGCTGGTCCCAGGAGACGGCGGACGCGAGCTGCATGGTCGGGCTGGCATAGAGCAGCGGCGCGACGGCGAGGAACGGCAGGCCGCCGACGACGAAATCCGCGATCCGGCCCGGCCAGGGGTCCTGGCGCCGTTCCCATAGCCGCACGATCTCGAAGGAGAGCACGCCGATGGCATAAAGGCCCAGCGCCGAGAGATGGCAAAAGAACAGCGCAACGACGCAGGCGGTCGACAGCAGGAGCCGTATCGGCCAGGCCCGCTCGCGCACCGCGACCCAGCCGGCCAGGGCCCACAACGCCACGCCGATTCCAAAGATGTAGTTCATCAATCCGACGAGGAAGACGTAATTATAGAGCAGCGGAATGGCGAAGAGGGGCAGGGCGGTCCAGCGTCCGTTCAGCACGCGGCTCAGCACCAGCGCGCCGGAAATAATGAGCGCGAACATCGCGACGATGAACACCTGGCCGGCGAGATAGATGTTCATGACACGCGCCAGCGGCGGCACCAGCAGATCCATGGTCAGGTTCGGGATCCACTGCCAATCCAGCTCATAGAATCGGGCGAGCTGCACATTGGTGGTCAGCGTCGCGATCGCATGCATGCGCGCCAGGTGATTGATGTAGTCCGCCAGCGGCGGCAGCGGATGCGTCCAGATCGGTATCGAGATCAGCAACGTGAAGGCGGCGAAAAGAACGGCGATTTGCGGTCCGGAGAATCCCGGCGTGCGAAATTGCGACGGCGAAATGACCGGCGAAGGGCCGGGCGGCCGCGAGAAGGTTGGCTTGTCCGGCAACAGCATGCGCAATCTCATCCCGTTCATGCTTGGCGTGGCTGATTGCGGCTGAACATGCAATGAACAGGCCAGATCACCAGATCCCCGGAATGAGGCGATAGCGCACGCGCGTCGCGTAGTCACCATATCCGGCGAGCTTTTCCTTCAGCAGCCGCTCCTCCATCGGAATCCGCAAGGCGAGCAGGACCACCCAGAGCGGCGCGAGCGCGAGGCCGTAGACCGAGCCGAGGAGCAGCGGGACGCCGACGAATATCAGGATCGCTCCGGCATACATGGGGTGCCGCACATAGCGATAGGGGCCGGTGGTCACGACGGTCTGTCCGCGCGCCTCCTGGATCTTTACGACGGGCGCCGCAAAGCTGTTCGCGCGGAAGGTCAGGAAGGTCGCGACCATCGAGAGCAGGATCAAGAGCGCGCCGACGCACTGCGCCCATGCCGGCACCTGCGATAGCCGATAGCGCATCGCGTCGAGCGCCATCAAGATGTGCCAGCCGATCCACAAGACGGCTATGCACATCATGAAGATCTTGTCCTGGCGCTCCTGGTCGCGCTGGATCGGCGGCGCCAGGCGCTCCGCCAAAAGGCCCGGGTCGTGCCGGGCGAGCCAGAGCCCGACCGCAAACCCGCTTGCCGCCATCTCGATGACCAGGATCCAGGCCTGCGGCCATCTCCACGTCCCGGCGGCCGTGAACAGCAGCGCCGCGGTCGCGGCATTCACGGCGATCGTCGAGATGATGAGCTTTGCGATCATGTCGGCTCCGATCGTGGCGGGGCTTCAATGCGGAAGGCATGGCCGGGAAGCGGTTCGACGGCAAGCCTGAGCGACGAACCGCTAGCCGAGTTCCGCCGCCCGTTTGAGGCTCGCGATCATCGAAATCCGCAGCAGATAGTCGCGCGTCAGGCCGGCGTCGCCCGCGATGGTTCTCAGCTCGTCGCGGAACCGCGCCTGCTCGGCCGGGTCGCTCGCTTCCAGATTGCGCTTGTTCTGGATCGAGTGCTTTTGCACATATTCGAGCGTCACCAGCCGGCGCTGCCTGTCATAGCGGTCGAGCTCGCCGTCGCCGGCCTCGCCGTGCCAGACCTGCGCCAGCCGTTCGGTGAGGTTGATGGCGTCATGGATGCCGCCGTTCATGCCCATGCCGCCGAGCGGATTGTTGATGTGGGCGGCGTCGCCGACCAGGAAGGCGCGGCCCATCCGAAACCGCTTCGCCACCCGCTGATGCACCCGGTAGAGCGTCACATGCACGATGTCGTCGTCGGTCACATCGGGTTGGATGCTCGCGAGGGTGCGCCTGGCGAAATCGCGCTCGGTCGCGGCCTCGTCGGAGACGTCGGGCGCGATCGGAAACATCAGGCGCCACATGCCGGGAATTTGCAGATAGAAATGCCACTGCGCCGGGTCCGCCACGTAGCTCACCGCGTCGAGCCCGGGCACCACGGCGTGGAAATCGAAGGTCGTGCCGATCACCAGGAAGCGCTCGGGCCAGGTGAACCCCTCGAACTCCACGCCGAACGCCTTGCGGACCTCCGAGCGCGCGCCGTCGGCGCCGATCAGCCAGCGGCCACGGCGCTCCTCGGTGCTGCCGTCCGGCGCGACCAGCGTCACCGCGACGCCATCGGCATCCTGGCGCGCCGCGCAGACGCGCCGGTCGAACTCGATGCGGTAATTCGGGTCCGCTCGCAGCGCACCATCGATGATGCGGGTGAGGTTGTGCTGCTCGCTTTGCAGCCGGTAGGGATGGCGCGTCACATCCGCGATGCCGGCGAAGTCGAAAGCCGCGATGACGCCGTCGCGTCGCGTGCGGTACTGCAGGCGCGGTGCCACCAGCCCGGTCGCCACCAGGGCATCGGCAACGCCGAGATCGTCCAGCATGTCGAGGGTCGACGGATGGAAGGTGGAGGCGCGGGATTCGCGGCTCAAAGCCGGTGCGCCTTCGAACACCGTGACCGGAATGCCCCGCCGGACGAGAGCCGCCGCCGCGACCAGACCGACGGGTCCCGCGCCCGCGACGAAAACCCGTTCCTCTGTGATCATCGACGACCCGGCACGCCCCCGACCTGATGTATCTGGCAAATCGGCCGACATTTAAGGCAAAGACGAGGCCGCCAACAACGGCTATTCTCCACGCCGACGACGGCCTCGACGGGAGGGCGGCCATGAAGGCGATCCGGCGTATCGTTGCGGCGCTGTTGCTGCTGTCGACGGCGGGGCCGTCGGCCGCCCAGACCGGCTACCCGGACCAGGCCGTCCGCATTCTGGTGGGCTTCACCCCGGGCGTGGCGCCCGACATCGTCGCGCGCGTGCTGGCGGACAAGTTCTCCGAAAGCTGGGGGCGGCCGGTCCTGGTCGAGAACGTCACCGGCGCGGGCGGCAACATCGCCTGCGATCGCGTCGCCAAGGCGGCTCCCGACGGCTACACCCTGGTGATGTGCGGCAACGGTTCGCTGGTGATCGCGCCCAGTCTCTACGACAGGCTCTCCTATGATCCGGTCAAGGACTTCGCGCCGATCGCGCGGGTCTTCGTCGCCGCGAATGTGCTCGCGGTGCATCCCGACGTGCCGGCGAGGACGCTGCCCGAACTCGTGTCGCTGGCGCGCCAGCAGCCCGGCAAGCTGACCTACGGGCATGCCGGCACCGGCACGTCCCAGCATCTCGCGGCCGAGCTGTTCAAATACATGGCGCATATCGACCTTCAGCCGGTGGCCTATCGCGGCACCACGGCGGTGCTGCCGGACCTGCTCGCCGGCCGTCTCACCCTGTCCTTCGCCAATATCTCGAACGCGCTGCCGCTGGTGCGGGACGGAAAGCTGCGCGGCTTCGCGGTGACCTCCATCAAGCGCTCGGGCGCGGCGCCCGATCTGCCCACCATGGCGGAGTCCGGCTATCCCGGATTCGAGGCGGTTCCGTGGTTCGGCTTGATGGCTCCGGCCGGCACGCCGCCGGCCATCGTCGACAAGATCCATGGCGAGATCGTGAGGGCCCTGGCGATGCCGGACGTGAAAAAGCGGCTGGCGGAGCTCGGGATCGATCTGATCGGGGGCTCGCCGGCGGAATTTGCGGCCGCGATCGATTCCGAGACGCCGCAATGGGCGAAGCTGATCAAGGCGGCCGGCATCAGGGCGAGCGAATAGCGCGGCCGCCCTCTGGTCATTTCGTCGGGCCGCTTATACAAAGCCCCGGCGGCAGGAGGCGTCTGCCGCCCGCTATGCCGCTCATGATGCCGCCGAAACGAACCGAATGGCCGCCGATAACCATCAACTCGTCGAAGCCGTGGTCGCCGCCTTCGCGCGCGGCGAGCTCGTGGTCGTTGCCGACGACGACGACCGCGAGAACGAGGGCGACCTGTTCGTCGCCGCCGCGATGTGCACGCCCGAGAAGATGGCCTTCATCATCCGCAATACGTCGGGGATCGTGTGCGCGCCGCTCGCGGTCGAGCAGGCCAAGCGCCTCCACCTCGATCCGATGGTGGCGCTCAACGACGCGCCGCTCGGAACCGCCTTCACGGTCTCGGTCGACGTGCGGCATGGCGTGACGACGGGCATTTCCGCCGAGGAGCGCACCAACACGGTGCGGGCGCTCGCCAACGGCAACAGCGGCGCTTCCGATTTCGTGCGGCCGGGCCATGTCTTCCCGCTGGTCGCCCGCGAGGGCGGCGTGCTGATGCGCTCGGGCCATACCGAGGCCTGCGTCGATCTCTGCCGCCTGGCCGGCCTCGCGCCGGTCGGCGTGCTCGCCGAGCTCATGAACGACGACGGCACCGTGATGCGCGGCCCCCAGGTGGCGGCCTTTGCGGAACGCCACAACCTCAAGCGCATCACGATCGCCGACCTCATCGCCTACCGCCAGGCGCGCGAGAAGCTGGTCGACCGCATCAGCGAATTCTCGGTGCCGACCGAGATCGGCACGCTCAAGGGCTACGCCTATGTGACGCCGTTCGACCAGGTGCATCACATGGCGCTGGTTTACGGCCGCATCGGCGACGGCCGCAACGTGCCGACCCGGCTGCATCGGGCGAACCTCATCCGCGACATGTTCGGGGGCGCCAACACGGTCCACAAGGTGCTCGAGCACTTCAAGCGCGACGGCAACGGCGTGATCGTGTTCCTGCGCGACGGCTCGGCCGGCGTGCCGGTGTCGGCCATTCCGCGCAACGGCGACTCCGGGGCGGAAGCCGAGCGTAACCGTCAATGGCGCGAGATCGGGCTGGGCGCGCAGATCCTGCGCGACCTCGGCATCTCGTCGATCCGCCTGCTCACCTCCGCCGAGCATCGTTATGTCGGGTTGGCCGGCTTCGGCATCGAAATCGTGGCGACCGAGCCGATCCAAGGCTGACGCCGGCTGGCGCGCGCCGAGCGCGCTCGATCGACAATAGGATTTGATTGCCGCCCGACCCTTGGCGCTTTCCCCCGGACATCACCCGTGTCACCATGTGGCGCCGACGGAGGAAGAGGATGCGCACACGGCTGATCTGTTGCTTGACGGCGGTCGGCGCTGTGCTCGGCGTCTGGGGCCATGGCGCCGCGGCGCCGAATTCCGCGCCGCGATTGGCCGACATGCCGCGCCAGGCGGCCGACACCAATGTCGACGTCGAGTTGGTGCTCGCGGTCGACGTGTCCTATTCGATGGATCCGGACGAGCAGGCGCTCCAGCGCGAAGGCTACGTGCAGGCGCTGACCTCGCGCGAATTCCTCGACGCGTTACGCCGCGGCATGCACGGCCGGGTCGCGGTGACCTATTTCGAATGGGCGGGCGCCGCCGACCAGAAGATCGTCGTGCCGTGGCGTCTGATCGACGGTCCGGCGAGCGCCCAGGCGGTGGCGGACGAGATCGGGGGCGCGCCCTATCGGCGCGCCTACCGCACGTCGATCTCCGGGGCATTGTCCTTCGCGGCGCCGTTGTTCGCGGGGAGCGGCTATCGCGGGCTGCGGCGCATCATCGATGTCTCGGGCGACGGCGTGAACAACCAGGGGATGCCGGTCACCATGGTCCGCGACGAGCTCGTGGCCCAGGGTTTTACCATCAACGGGCTGCCGATCATGCTCAAGCGGCCATCCGCCGCCACCATGGATATCGACGAGCTCGACGTCTATTACGAGGACTGCGTGATCGGCGGACCTGGATCCTTCGTGATCCCGATCAAGGAGCGTGAGAAGTTCAAGGAAGCGACCCGCACCAAGCTGGTGCTGGAGGTCGCCGGGCTGGCGTCGCAGCCGCGTCTCATGCCGGCCGCCGCGACCGAGCCGCGCATCTCCTGCACCATCGGGGAGCGCATGTGGCAGCAGCGCTGGGGGCGGGGATACGATTTCAACTGAGGCGTGCCGTGGGCGCGCTGCCGCGCTAGGATCGGGGCTGGCGGCCGAGGCGCCTGGTTTGGGGTGAGAGATGTTCGCGAAACTCAAGGCCATGTGGGCCGCGCTGGTTGCGACACGAGAGGGTGGCGAGTCCGACGGGCCGCCCGCGGCGGCGGTCGACTACAAGGGCTACCGCATCCGCCCCGCCCCCTACCGGACGAACGGCCTCTACCAGACCGCCGGGACGATCGAGAAGGACACGCCCGAGGGCACGAAGGAGCACCGATTCGTGCGCGCCGACACCCACCAGAGCCGGGAGGCCGCGATCGACTTCGCGGTCCAGAAGGGCAAGCAGATCATCGATCTGCAGGGCGATCGCATCTTCATGTGAGGCGACCCCCGGGGCTGGGCTCTCTACCGCACGCCGCACCGCTTATGTAGAATTGCGCAAGGGTGCGGCGAACGCGCCGCCAAATCCCGGGAGGCGCTCATGAAGATTTTCCGAATGATCG
>WNFR01002064.1_pt1 | contig 30332 bp, 32 predicted proteins | sample 5400221 | NCBI WGS metagenome assembly WNFR01 (sample SAMN13153357, study PRJNA577476) | soil metagenome | isolation source: 40 cm soil under Madrone tree | place: USA:California | collected 2016-06-14
CGTATGTGAAACGAAGCGACTATGCTTTCGCTTCGTTTCCAGCGGTCGGTTTCACCTCATTTTGATTTTAGTAACTGGGGGTTCGGACCAATCCATCTAGGCACAAAACCTCCATCTAAGGTCTTTCTTATGTTCTGCCAGCGAAAGTGATACTCAGAGTTCTGCAATAAAACGACATCGATGACTATCAACCTGGAACGCCGAACCGAAAAGCAGGGCCCTCGACGCTGAAGCGGAAAAACCTAGTCTGTGCGCGACCATCAGATAATTCTATTGGAACCGAAAAACCGCCGCCCTCTGAACCGGTTAGCTCCACAACGAACGATACAGTCTCGTGTATGAACGGTTGGAAATACATCAGAAGCTTATGAGGCGCCTCTTTACTGGTAGCGGTAAACTGAAACTCATCTAATGGTGGTAGAGGTTGACCGTCAAGTTCAGTAGAACGGGAGACGTCCATTGGTAGCCCTTCGAGGCGGACCGTTACCTTTTCGCCAACGCCAACCAAGTACTCGTGCATTTCAAGTTGTTTCATGAAGGTCTCCTAATACTGGAACCACCTGATCTGATGCTGCCCTTCGGCTCATCCTAATTGTCCTATCTTCCTGGTGCCGACGGTGTCGCTCCCGATGTCGCTGGTATCGCTTGAGCATTGGCAGGGTACCACAGACTTCCGGGCGGCACTTCTTCAGATACCTCTTTCTTGCACTGATCGATTATCCTTTTATTGGATCTTGCAACATCCTTAAGGGCGAGCCCCTCGTACTGCTTTAGCGTCGCATCAAACAGCTCCACGGTTTGCGGGGTGAGTCCTCCTTGTCTTCTGATCTTTGTGACTATGGCACGAAGGTTTACTACAAGTGCCCGATAGCCGGTGTAGAGATTGGCATAATCTTCGATATCTTTCGGAATTTGAAGAATGGGCTTGAGGATTACCAATAGTGTAACCATACCTGCGAAGATAGCCCAGAATGTTTTACCTGGATTCTCTTGAAACACTGCCCATCCAGCAACAGCAGTGGAAGTACCAATCGCAAGAACAATCTCGTAAAACTTGTTGACCCTCCGGAAGAATGTGAGACGATTCGCATAATACTTGTCACTCAGTAAGGCACCGGTGTACGTACCGTATATTGCATCAAATTCACCTATTGGCGGGTTCGTGATTACGTTCGCGGCGGCCGGTATAGTATTCTGAGTGGCGCTCATACGAAGTCCTCCCTCCCTTGGAATCTATAAGATTAGCACTTGGGTGTTCCTCGCGCTGAAAAGACGGCGTAACTAGCGACCGCGTTCGTCACCTAGGACACTTAGATGCATTCTCCCTTCGCCCTTCCACTTATCGTCCGAAGATTGATCGATGAACTGCTGCCAGTCTCGCCTGGCATCGGAGCCGCGACGGGCGCTCTGTTCGGCCAAAGCTCTGTTGAAAAGAGCTTCGTTGTAAGCGGGTGACTTCGCCAGAGCCTTGCTGAATAAGGCAATCGCTTCGTCATAATTGTCCAACTGGAACTGTGCCACTCCCGTGTCGTTGAGCGCTTCCGGTGTCTCGACTCCGCGCGCCGCAAGTTGATTGAGTATCACGAGCGCGTGCCTTGCGTCCTCGCGTGTTCCGCGGGCCAGATAAACCCGAGCCAACACCAGTCTGTCGTTCACCGGAGCGTTCTCCTGCTCGACCGACTTTAGCTTGCCCAGTGCACGACTGAACTGCAGATCGTTATCGTTACGATCACCGCCGCGTGTCACCGCGTAGTTTGAATAGTCGAGGCCGCCCGAGACTCGAGCCTGCGTGTACCGCTGGTCCTTGACTGCCAACCTCAGCGCGGCCATACCGGCGTCCGCGGGCGACTGGTCCCTCGTGAACAGAAAGACACCTCCGATCGCGATTGCGCAGATGAGGAGGCCGACTGAAGCAAGTTTGGCATAAGAGATGTAGAATCCGGTTGCGGCTCGAGCTTTTTTCGCCGGTTTGGTGCGCTCGCGCTCATCGTTCTGTATGTAGGCGAGGACTCTGTCGGTCTGGTCGGACACCGCTTTCTCGGTAAACGGAACCGGCGGTTCCTCGGATTCGCGTCCAAGAAAAGCGAGGACTTGCCGGCAATCGTCGCACTCGGCGAAGTGCCGCTCGACCCTCGCACGATTACGGTTTGAAAGTTTATCCTCGGAATAAGCGAGAACGGCGGCTTCGTTGGGGCAATTCGGATCTCTCGCGCCGATCAGGCGAATTAAAACATCACTGATTCTCATAATGGCTTCAGGTGCCTCCCACACAGTACTGCCGTCGAGGAGCATTGCCGAACATCGCCTAAACATCGCGAAACAGGGGGTGCAGCGTTCACAGTAGCGCTGAATCGGGAATGCTGGCTCACTAACTGGCCGGGCCCACTCTGCCGAAGCGCCCTGGCCAATGAAGGTTGTCCAGCTCTATTTGTCTCTTCCCTTCACCTATGATTGACGGAAAGTTATTGCGGAACGATGCAATAACTTTCAAACTGCAAGAAGTTTTTTCTTCGAAGTCAGACTCTGTTAACTTTCTGAGCGCAGGACTTGGAGCAAAACTCGCGGCCGGCGACAAGGAGGGCGCTTGTCTGGGTTATGAACATCCCGCAATTCTCACACCTGATCATCTGCGCAGGCACAGCTTCGCGTTTTGCCGCGCGAGAGCCGCCAACAGACCGCGGCGAGGAAAGAAGTCGCCTGACAAAGCGAAGCGCGAGGTACGCCAGAATACAATAGAAAATGAACCTGAAAAACATTTGCTCTGAAACGAGATTCGAGATTCTTGATGTGTGACAGAATCGCTTAACCCAACACGCATCACTTATCACGCATCACTTCTGCCTACTCCTTTGGAATGGTCACCGCTTTGCCAGCCTTCAGGTCCGCGACAAGTGTTTCCAGAACGGAGATCCTCTGATTGGTCGGGTCGGTTTCTTTGAGACGTTTGACCGTCTCTTCAGCCGAGCGGGCGTCCTTTTTCAAGGCATAGGCTTCGACAAGGTGGCCGAGGGCGTGCCCATCTTTCGGGTTGACCTTGAGCTCAGCCAGCAGTTCCTGGATCGCCTTGTCGAGTTGCGGCGGTTGGCGCTGTAGGTACGCCGAGGCAAACTCAATGCGCATCTCGCTATCGTTTGGTGCCGCGTCGAGCGCACGGCGGATCCATTTGTCAGACTCATCGTAGTTCTTCTGATCATCATAGTAAAACGCAAGGAACGGCAGCACACCCTGTAAATCCGTGCTACTCTGTCGGACGAACTCGACGGCATTAACATCGTAAGCCTTCTTCAAGTACTCCACGGTCTCAGCTTTCCGGCCGACTTGATTGAAAACCTTCGCCGCATCAATCTGGGCCTGAAAATCGTTGGGACTGTTCTTGGCTCTCTCTAAGACTTGCTGGACCTGGCCCATCATCGCTTGCTGACCGCCACCGCCGGACGCTCCGCTAGGCATCGATGAGGCCGCTACCCCGGTAGTAGCATTGTTCTTGTTAATGCTCTGTGTCCAGAAAAAACTAATGATGAATCCGATGGCGAGTCCGATGAGGCCCACTAGGTATTTGTTCTTGTCCACTATTCGTCTCCGATGAAAGCGTACCGCAGGCCGTCTAACCACAGTTATCTTCGCAGCTGGTCCGCAGGTTAGACATTAACGTAGATACGATGATTCTGAAGTGGGTCTGTAAGCCGAATCCTGTTCCGGCTCCCGGCCAGCTCGAGCGGCGTAACCACTCGGGCGCAGTCGAGAGTCGGCGACGGTCATTCATCTAGGCGGCGGATTACTCCGCTCGCTCGAGCGACCTACCCGGAGGTCGTAGCACGCGAACCGAAGCCGCGCGCTTTGGACGGGCAGTCCTTATGACGCCTCCCTATTTGGTCTTGCACCACGGAGAGTTTGCCTAGCCACAGAGTGTCGCCACCTGTGCTGGTGGGCTCTTACCCCACCGTTTCACCCATCACCTGTGCTCCTTTCGCTTTTAGCGGAGGAGCCATCGGCTGGTTTGTTTTCTGTTGCACTTGTCGTCGGGTCACCCCGCCTGGCCGTTAGCCAGTCCGTTGCCCTGCGGTGTTCGGACTTTCCTCTCGCGCCGGCAGTCTCAGATCCCGTGAATCTCAAATCTGAGATTTGAAAAATCTGAAATCACCAGCGCCAGTAACCGTCCAACCCACTCCAAAGAACCGTTAAGAGTATAGCACACGGAGTGATTGGCAGAGGAGCATCGGAACGGAGGAGCATCGGAGCAGAGGAGCAGAGGAGGGGGAGGGGAGGAGAGCATCGGAGCGTCTCTTTCGAATTGTCGATTTCCATTTTCGATTTGCCATTTGTCATTTGCCATTTGCCTTTTTTTCAATCCGATGGATCTTCTGGTTCTCATGGATGTGACGGCGGGCGGTTGTCGTGGTCGAGAAATCAAAAAATGACAAATGACAAATGGCAAATGACAAATGGCAAATGACAAATGGCAAATGACAAATGGCAAATGACAAATGGCAAGTGACAAATGACAAATAATGACAATGGCAAATTGATCAGCCTTAGCTCCTCTGCCCTCCGCTCCTCTGCTCCTCCGCTCCTCTGCCCCTCCGCCACCCCATAGCGCTTTGTCCTTTGCCCCTTTATACTGACAGAGATGCGTATTCTTGTAGTCGAAGACGAAGTCAAGATGGCAAGCTTCATCAAGCGCGGGCTCGAGGAAGAGGGGGCCGCCGTTGACGTTTCACCCGACGGGCAGGATGGCTTGTATCGCGCATCGACCGGGAGCTACGACCTGATCGTGCTCGACATCACTCTTCCGTTGATGGACGGCCTGGATGTTTGCCGCAAGCTTCGAGAAAGCCGCGTGTCTACGCCGATTCTGCTTCTCACTGCGCGCGACTCGGTGGATATGAAAGTTCGCGGATTGGACAGCGGCGCCGATGACTACCTCACCAAGCCTTTCGCGTTCGCCGAAATGCTGGCGCGCATTCGAGCACTGCGCAGGCGCGACCGCGTCGAGGTGGATCTCCGTCTGCAAGTCGGCGACCTCGTGCTCGATCCGTTGACTCGCCGAGTCACGCGCGCGAACCAGCCAATCACGCTCACCTCCAAAGAGTTTGCGTTGCTCGAATGCTTTATGCGGCACGCGGATCAAGTGCTCTCGCGAACGGTTCTTTCAGAGAATGTGTGGGATGAAACCTTCGACTCATTCACGAACGTGATCGATGTGTACGTGAACTATCTTCGCAATAAAGTAGACCGGAATTTTTCACCGAAGCTGATCCACACGGTCCGAGGCGCGGGCTACGTGATGCGAAGGCCGGAAACGCCAAGTGAGTCTCGAGAGCAGGCGGGACCGTAGCACCCAAAACAAGAAGCGGGACCGAAGTCCCGCCTCTTTGAATTCCGGCCTCTCAAACGCCCGCCTAGTCGTCATCGTTGCTTGCCACCTCACTCCACCGAGGCTGGAAGAAGGTGGAGGCAACCGGCACGGTTCCGGCGTTGACCACTCGCACCCGGAAGCCGCCCATCCTTTCGAGCTTCTTCGCGGATACCACGACGATCAACCTGTCCCTTGTTAGCGTCGCCGGCTTCTGTTGAATGACTGGTGCGTCTTCCATGCCGACCTTGAAGAACTCAACCATAGCGCCTTTGCGGAAATTCGCGCCCTGGATAACAACGAGAACCTGAGAGGCATCATCCTTCGCGGGCTGAATCGAAGCGTCCGCGATCTCGGGTCCCACGATGCTCAGCCCTTTGTCGGTTGAAGGCACGCCGTCGGCATCGTTCGGATTGACTACCTGGAACTTCAGCGTGTCGGCTTTCTCGAGCAACCTGTTCAAATCACCCGTAAGCGTGACCGTCAAATGAGAGCTGCTATGGAAACGGACGAGCTTGTTCTCGACGCGGGCATTGCCTGCATAGACGCGTGCGTGCCGCCGGAAGCTCTGGCCAAGAATATCGATTCTGACGTCCGATGAACCCGCGAAGACTTTTCCCTGCGCGAAGGCTGAGATCTCGGGCGCTCGGATTTCGAGTTCCCGCGCCTCAGACTTACTTCCGTCCGGGTTGCGCACAACCACTGCCAGATTTCCGGACTCCTGGAAGATGTGCGTCGGAACGGTCAGCCTGATAGCCCTGCTGCCAAGTCGTTGAACCTCAACCGCGGTAAACACATCGCCATTAACCTTAAGATCTACCTGAGCGCCTTCGCGGAAGTTGTAGCCTGATATTCTCAGGCCGAAGCTTTGGCTGCCGGCGACAACGCTTTGGACCGTAGTCCTCAGGTTCGTCACGCGTGGACCAAAGACGTGCAGCTCTTTTTCATTCGCCGACACGAGGTCGGGCACCGCGAGATCTTTCACCTGCACTCTGACGCCATCCGCTCTCACAGTGTCGGCGATGTCCGCGGGAACTATTGCTTGCAGCGTGCCGGATCCGGTCTGCTGCGTGTTGAGCGGCCGGCCGCCGACGACCACCGTCGAGCTCGCACGGAAGTTCTTTCCTGTGACTCTGAGCGTGAAAGGCGTGCTCGGTCCCGGCACGTCGGCCGGGCTGATGCGATCGATAATCGGAGCGTCGGGCCTCACCACTCTCAATTCTCTTGGTTGAGACAGCGCGCCATCGGCTCCCTTGACCAGGACGTTGATCGATGCGATTTGATTGAACAGTGCTTTCGGGAGCCTGGCTTCAAGCGCGCTTCCTCTTCTCACCAGATCGGCGCCCATCTCGACGCCATTCACTACCAGCGACGCGCCTTCGGTGAAATTCTTACCGGCTACTACGAGCTTCAGGTTCCTCACGCGGCCTTGCTCTACGACCTCGGGCGAAACCGATTCGATCATCGGAGCTGACGGGTCCGTCTCGTCCGGCCCGACCACATCGAAATTGATGATGGTTACTTCATCGCCGCTCGAAGCCGAGCGTACGGCGGCCACCGAATGGGTCTTCTCACTCAGCGCGACCCGCCGAATGTTGCTGCCAACCTCTTGATAAGATTCCAACTCACCGGAGGCGGTGTTGAAGGCAAACAGCATCCCTGTGGTGGATCCAACAAACGCGATCGAAGCATCGCCGGTGAACACAACATTATTCGCCATTGAGAAATCGATACCGTCCGGCGGCGTGAATTCCGACCTGCTTGTCAGGCGGCCGTCCTGATTCTCGATAACAGTAACGCCGCCCGGCTTGCTGTTGGACGACGTGCGTATTCGCGTCGCAGCAATCAGCTCGATTCCGTCCGGCCGTGACGCAACTGTGATGCGTTCAGGAGAGGCAATCGAGATGCTGTCGATGATGATCGCGCTTTCAGAGTCTATGGCAAACAGGCGATCACCCGTCGAAGCTCCAATGTAGACTAACCGGCCATCCGAGCTGAACGCGGGATTGTTAGCTTCATCAAAGCGCGCGATGGATGGGCTGAAGTTCGCGCTTGAGACCAGGCCCCCCTGCTCGTCGATTCTGATGACGGATAAGTTGTTTCCGGAAGCACTTGCAACCGCCAGCATTCGCCGCCCGCCGTCATCATAAAGTGCGATTTCAGATGGCCGGCCGATCAGCGCAAGGTGAGATGCCAACTGTCCGGTTTCTACGTCGAAGGAATAAAGCATCGGCACGTCGAAGCTGGAAGCGATCACGCAGAAGCGCCCGTCGCGTGTCAGCATTGCGCCGGTCGCGGGTGTAATCAACGCGTCGCGCGGAAGCACCAGCAGCGCCTTCATCTCCAGGTTTTTTGCGCTGGTCGCATCGATGATGCTAACCGTTGCCGGGCTGCCGCCGGCGGGATCGTTGACAGCGGGTACGGCGATAAGCCGGCGGCCGGCAATCTCTGTCATCGAGATTGAGCCCAGCGTTTCCCCGACAGCCACGGATGAGAGAATCCTCCCTGAAGTCACGCTGAACGAGATGAGCGATCCGCCTGTGACGGACGCGACGAATCCGACCTTGCCGCTGGATGCGATCAGCGGTTGCGCGTGTTCGTCGAGTATGTGGGAAGAAGGCAGCGACACCCTGCGTACTTGAGAGAGCCTGGTTCGGTGATCGCCGCCCTGCGCAACGACGAGACTCAGCAATAGCAGGCAAATGACCAAGGTTGCTGGTTTCCTATGAGTTTTCACCAGTCGAGGGCTCCCGGTTGATATTGTGTTCAACGCTCGTGAGGGCTGTGCGTTGCAGGGAAAATCTTATGCCTTTCGCGCGGTCATATCAAGTAAAATCACTTATCGGGAATGAGGAGGAACAGCAATGATCATAATAAACCGCGACCGCGCCGGCATCATCAACACGGCTCACGGCTCCGAGATTCGGCCGCTCATTGATCGGACGACGTCGGGTGTCACTCAGTGCAGCCTCGCCGAAGAGAAGCTCCCGCCGGGCTGCGCTGTGACCCCGCACCATCATCGCGAGATGGAAGAGATTTACTACATCGTTTCCGGGAGTGGACTGATGACTGTTGGTGATGAGACTCGTGAGGTCGAGGCAGGCGATGCGGTGTATGTACCACGGGGTCACCGGCACACTCTGGAAAACACCGGCAACCAGCCTATAACGCTGCTCGTAGCATGCGGCCCGGCGTTCTTTTACGAGGACGAAATCTCGGATGCTCACGAAGGGAGAGTACCTTAATAGCTCAGATAATGTGTTCGAAGCCTGAAGGCAGGATGGTTTCGAGTTCGGCGCCCCGCGCAAGCTGCAGTCCCTTTTCTTCGGTGATTTCTCCCACTGTTGTTAGTGTTGCGCCGAGCGCCTCTGACAGCTTTGCAACTTGCCGGTGACTCTCGGGCCGAGCGGTGAAGAGCAGCTCATACTCTTCTCCGCCTTGAAGCGCCAGACGCACGCGATCAGTCTCGGATGCGAGTGAGAACAGACAAGCTGCGATCGGAATGTTGCCGGAATGAATGATCGCGCCGCAGCCGCCTTCGTCGAGTATGTGCCACAGGTCAGTACTCAGACCATCGCTGATGTCGATCATCGCTGTTGCGAGTCCTGCCTCTCCAATCGCGCGGCCAAGCTTCAATTGAGGCTCGGGCGTCAGGTGCTTCAATATCGCTTGCTGCCTCATCGCGTCCGTCGGATCTTTTAAATCGTTAAGCCTGTAACCGTCTTCAAGCAACGACAGCCCGAGCGCCGATGCACCGAGAGAGCCGCTGACGTAGATTCTGTCGCCGACCTTTGCGCCCCGTCGGGTTACAGCGTTACCGCTTTCGCACTCCCCGATCACGCTTATGTCTATGAACAGCGAATCACGGGAGATCGAAGTGTCGCCGCCTATGATCGAAACCCCGCTTGTGTCTGCCAGCTCGAAAACTCCTAGAAACAGCTCATCGATGAATTCTGAAGAACACTTGTGAGGGAGAGCGACGCTCATCATCGCGAACTTTGGGACGCCGCCCATTGCAGCTACATCGCTCAGATTGACGGCAAGCGCTTTCCGGCCTAAGAGTCGCGGCGGTGTCCACTCCGTGCGGAAGTGCACTCCTTCGACCATCAAGTCGCAGCAGGCGATCAGGTCTTTCCCGGCCGTCGTTTTGATCACGGCCGCATCATCGCCTATACCTAACCGCACTTCGTCGTTTACGCCGGCGCGCTTCCTTAGCCGCGAAATAATCTCAGATTCACTTGGCATTCTTCCTCGGGCGGTTGAATCGTAGCACCGCCGCGAGCGAGCAAACAATTCAATCGCGAACCTCTGCCACAAAGGCACGACGTCACTAAGCTTCACCAACCTTCGTGAAGCCTCGAGCCTTCGTGCCTTTGTGGCGGATCAGCACTCCAATCGCCTCGCGCTGTGCCGTGAGCAATCAAAATTCTATAGCAACCGCTTGTCTCGTGTTGTAGAATGACTTCGCCCTGCCTCCTCAATGATTCCTGCGAGAAAAAACTCGGATGAAGCTCAACCACAGCGACGCCGCGGTTCGCGCTGGCTCGATCAACGCGCAAACGGGCTCAAGTAGCGGTGAGATAGACCTTTATGATGATCTGACCGCCTTCGCGGAGCTATCTCCCGAGGAGCAGATGCGGTTGGTGGATCGTCCTGAGAAGACGTCTGCGGAAACCGAGAAGCCGTCTGCGCAAGAAGTCGAGGAAGAACATCCTTCCACCGAACCCCTCTTGGCGCCAGCGCCGATCGAACCTGTCGAATCGGAGAAGACGCCAGAGGAAACAGAGACGACCTCAGCGGAAAAAGCCGAGAAACATCTTTCTCCCGAACCGGACCTGGCTCTCGCGCCGATCGAACCCGTCCAGGCAGAGGCGAGCGCACTCCTTGCAAAATCTGCTTCCGATGCGGCCGATTCGAATGCGTCCGTCGAGCGGAGCGAGGTCCGCCGGGAAGTGTTTGTAAGACCTAGCGGTCCACTTGGAAGTCTGACTCGGGGCTTCGTATTCACCGGTGCCTTATCACGCGGGGTCTGCCTCGCTTGCGGCGCCGAATCTGACGCGGATGACTTGTTCTGCATAACCTGCGGAGTTTTTATCGACGAGCTGGGGTCGACGCTTCCGGTCAAACCCACGTGCGGGGAGTGTAAGCAGGGAATCGCATCTGATGAGATCTTCTGCCCGTGGTGCGGATCCGTGCTGGCTGCGGGGTGAACGGTTAAGCAATCCTTCGAGGAACGGTCAACGCTTGAAGCCAACCGCGGCACGCAACGCATCGATTGCCAGCGCTGTGCAGTGTGCTTTCGCAGGCGGCAGATGACCCAATGCACTTGCGATGTCTTTTCGAGTGAGTGAATCGAGCTCTCGGAGAGAACGCCCGATGATCAATTCAGTCAACACAGACGCGGCAGCAATCGTCGGAGGACAGCCGGAAGCTTTGACTCTTGCGTCGGTGAGCCGTTCGTCTTCAATTCGCACTGTAAGTCTGATTCGGTCAAGGCAGACTTCGTTAGTTACATCGCCGATGCCTGACGGGTTTTCAAGCTCGCCCACGTTGCGCGGGTTTGCGATGTGTTCGGCGATTTGAGGGCTGTACATATGGACTAAGACTCAGCAACAGCCTCACCGCTTTCGGGTTCATCAGCCGGATTCATCTCGCGGAGCCTGGCGACGGTCTGCGCGAGAATGGACACCGCGTAGTCGATCTCCTCCCGCGTCGTGTAAGCACCCAGGCTGAAGCGCAAGCTCCCGCGTACTTCATCACGCGTGAGTCCGAGCGCTTGAAGCACGTGGCTAGGCTCGAGCGATCCTGAAGCACACGCCGAGCCAGTCGATACCGCGATCCCTTTCAGGTCAAGCGCGATCAGCAAGCTCTCACCATCAATCCCACCAAAGCTCACGTTCGAGACGTTAGGCACGCGGTGCTGCCTGTCACCGTTGACTCGGACATCGGGGAAACGAGAGATCAGTTGTTGCTCGAGATAATCTCTAAGGTCGCGCATCCGGTTGATACGTTCATCGAGTTGAGTACGCGCCAGCTCAGCCGCTTTCCCCAGACCGACGATGCCAGGTACGTTTTCCGTTCCGGCTCTTCGATCGCGCTCGTGATGCCCACCATACAGCAGTTTCGTCAGACGCGTACCCTTGCGAACGTACAAGGCGCCGATGCCCTTCGGCCCATGAATCTTGTGACCCGACAGCGACAGCAGATCAATTCCCAATCGGTTGACGTCGACCGAGATCTTGCCGATCGCTTGAACGGCGTCGGTGTGAAAGTGCAAATGATCCAAACCGCGCGCCCGAGCCTCGGCGACTACGCCGGCGATCTCTCCGATGGGCTGAATCGATCCGGTCTCGTTGTTGGCGAGCATCACCGAAATCAAAATCGTGTCGTCGCTGATAGCCTGGCGCACGTCTCCGATGCTGACGAGCCCGCCTCGCGATACAGGAAGATAAGTGACTCTATAGCCGGCGCCCTCGAGCAACTCGCAGGTCGCGAGCACAGCCGGATGTTCGATCTTAGTGGTGATGATGTGCCGTCCGTAGTCGCGATGCGCTTCGGCGATTCCTCGCACGGCGAGGTTGTCGGCTTCAGTGCCCCCGGATACGAAAACGATTTCGGCTGGCGCAGCATCGATCAGAACGGCAACTTCACGGCGGGCTTTCTCGACTGCAGACTTCGCGCGCTGCCCGAACGAATGGACTGACTGCGCGTTGCCCATCTCATCGGAAAAATAGGGCAACATCACTTCGATAACTTCAGGTGCCATCGCAGTTGTCGCGCTGTTGTCCAGGTAGACTTTCATACAAATCTGCCAGCGGTCAGAGGTAAGTCGTTAGACGCTTAGCAAAGGGACTACTGGCTACGGACTACTGGCTACGGACTACTGACTACGGACTACCCATGATCCTCTTGCCACTCCTCGTACCAGGCCATCTGAATCGCTTCGAGTTTCTTCTCGTTCGACTCCTTGGCATCGCCTGCGAACCCCTCGAGTTCCATCACCCAGCGATGCAAGTCAGTGAAGCGCACGGTAAGCGGATCAACATCGGCATGCGCTTCGAGCAGCCTTATAGCGATCTCTTCGGTGTCGGTCCATCCAATCTCAGGCATGACTGATCCTCGTCTTGTTCGCGTAGAGTCGCTTAACACGTGCTTAAGCCGCGACGTCAGCTTAGCGCTCGTGAACGCTTTCGCTTCTGACAAACGAATAACAGATCGCGCAATGGCAAGTCTGAATCGTGAGTCTGATGGCCTCCCCGCCTGGACCTGTGATCTCTTGTTCCGATGTCGATCGATTCATCGGCTGCAGTGTGGCGCATCGAGCGCAAAACATTGAACTCATATCGTCTCCTTCATTTCATCCATGGCGAATAAAGTCGAGCACATCCGGAATCTCAACCGTGATGTCTCCTGTCACAACGCACTGGCAGCCAAGCCGCGAATGCAGCGTCAATCCGTCGGCCATATAGAGCCGGTCCTCTTCGTCTTCATCCATTTCGGTGAGATTCTCCTCGCCCTGTTTGACTATCACGTGGCAGGTCGTACACGCACAATTGCCCCCGCACGAGTGCTCGAGGTTAACGCCGAAATTCAGGGCGATGTCCAACAACGATCCTTCCTTGCCGTGCTCGTGATATGGCGTCACTCCCGGCTGGTACTCGACGGTCACCGGCTCGCCGTTCGAGCGGAGGAACGTTACTCTGTAGGTTTTGGTTTCGGTGCCGGCGAGGTCCTCTTCGGCGATCGCGCTGCCGCTTGCTTCTCTCACTTCCATGCTCACCCCTCTGCAACCTCGGATGCCTTGCGGTCCTTGAGCGCCGATACCAGCGCGCTGTCCATGATGATCTCTGCCAGATGCCGCGAGGCGTCGTCGAGCCCTTTGATTCTTTCGCGTATCAGTTGATAGTCATCGCCGCCGGCGGCCTGGCGAAGATCGTCAAGAGCGCGGCGAATTCCCGTGCGCTCCTCGTCATCGATCAACCCCTGGGCGTGCTCGGCGAGCGCTTTCTCCGCCGCGCGCATGACTGTCTCGGCCTCGTTGCGTGCTTCGATGAGTTGACGCTTGCGAACGTCCTCTTCGGCGAATTCGAAAGAGTCGATCAACATCTTCTCGATCTGTTCATCTGTCAACCCGTACGAGGGCTTTACCTCGATCGACTGCTGTAGACCGGTTCGCAAGTCGCGCGCGCTGACGGTCAAAATGCCGTTAGCGTCGATCAGGAACCTCACCTCGATTCGTGGGAGCCCGGCCGGCTGGGGCGGTATGCCCTTCAGAGTGAACCTCGCCAGGCTTCGGCAATCTTCTACCAACTCGCGTTCACCTTGAAGGACGTGAACGTCGATGCCGGTTTGATTGTCGACCCAGGTTGTGAACATCTCCGCCGCCGAAGCCGGTATCGTCGAGTTGCGAGTGATTATCCTGGCCACGACCCCACCCATCGTCTCGATCCCGAGGCTCAACGGAGTGACGTCGAGCAAAAGCAAATCCCTTCGCCCGCCTGCGAGCACGTCGGCTTGAATGGCAGCCCCAAGCGCGACGACCTCGTCCGGATTGAGCTCGATGTGCGGCTCGCGCCCGAATAACTCTTTCACTTTGCCGCGGACCAGCGGGATGCGGGTCGAGCCACCTACCATTACGACCTCATCGATCTGCTCGGGATTGAGGTTCGCGTCTTTCAGCGCTTGCTTGCAGGGACCAAGCGTGCGCTCAACCAAATCAGCGATTAAGCTGTCGAATTCATCACGAGTGATCTCGCGGTTGTATCCGCCACCGGGCTCAGCGGGGCTGTAGATCTCGAGTAACGCATGGTCGCATACTGACAGCTCGTGTTTGGCTTGAATGACCAACTTGCGGATCGCCTGAAATACAGCCGGATCGTGAGCGACGTTCTTACCGAAGCTTTGTTCGAGTTCGTTGACGATCAGTGTGATGAGCCGATTGTCGATATCATCGCCACCCAGATGTGTGTCACCGTTGGTCGCGAGCACCTCGAATATACCGTCTTTGAGCTTCAGTATCGAGATGTCGAATGTGCCGCCGCCAAGATCATAAACGGCGACGATAGCCTCGTCCTTTTTGTCGATGCCGTACGCAAGCGAAGCCGCGGTGGGCTCGTTTACGATCCGAAGTACTTCAAGCCCGGCCAGATGGCCCGCGTCTTTTGTAGCCTGCCGCTGAGCGTCGTTGAAGTAAGCCGGAACCGTTATGACAGCCTGAGAAACTTCTTCGCCGAAGAACTGCGAGGCGCGCCTTCTAAGATCACGAAGTATGAATGCGGAAATCTCCGGCGGGGTGAAGACGCGATCGCCCATCTGGAACCCAATCACCTGTTCGCTACCGGGCGCGATTTGAAACGGAACGAGGCTGAGATCCTCTCGGACGTCTGCGCTGCCTTTTCCCATGAATCGCTTTACAGAATAGATCGCCTTGCGCGGTTCGGTGATCAGCCTCTCGCGAGCCTCCTCTCCGACGAGCAAGTGGTCCTCCTCGTGGTCGTAATAAACAATCGACGGTACGAGGCCGTTGCCAGATTCGTCCCGAATAACCTCGGGCCCAGTATCGCTCATATAAGCGATGAGGCTATTGGTGGTGCCGAGGTCTATGCCGACTACGCGGGCAGACTTTGGGCGGCCGCTCAAGCTGAGTTCAATGACCGGCATTAATCAGAGTTCCTCCTGGATGCCACGAACGAGATGACGAACATATGATCGATGCGAGAGCAACTCACTCATTCGATCGAGCAACGGCTTCTTCTCGACCTTGCCAGCGCTACGATCCAGGGCAGAATCCCAGTCCTCAAAGAGCGCGAGAAGCCGGTCGTCGATGCCGGCCAACTTTTTCCGCAAACCGTCGAGCGCTTCTTCGAGCGACGATCGGGCGTCAGCTACCTCTTCTTCATCGCCCATCTTTTTCGCAGCCTTCAACTCTTCAACCTGCATGTTTAACTCGAAGACCTCTTCCAACAGATCAGGCGGCGCTTTCTTCTCCGCTTCTTTGTAGCCTTCAAGCGTCAGCAGATAGGTGACGCGCGCGATCCTATCACGCAATGTGCGATACGCGTCGTTTAGCATCGACGAGCGCTCCATACTCGCTTTTCGTTCAGGTTCGCTCGCGCTCATGAAGTAGTCGGGATGGAACTGCCGGCTAAGGGCATAGAACCTCTTCTCCAACTCGGATTCATCGATGAGCAGTTTTCTCGGCAGACCGAAGAAGCTGAAATGATCCGAGCCCTCGGCGACTGCTTGAATCTTGCCGCACTCAAGGCAAAAGTGCGCGCCGGCGGGTTGCGCCCCGCGGTGTTGGCATAAGCTCTGAGAACCTCTTTCGGTGTTGGTTGCAGCTTCAGCCATTCAAACCTTTGGTCTTTGCGTCTCTTAGCGCCTTTGCGTTGACATTCCCCCGCCAACAAAAAGATGGTTGAGTCGCTACGGCGCCCAACCATCAATCTCTATCCAAATTGGTGTTCAGCGGAAGGCCTGCTCGAGATTACCGGCACAGACTAAAGTCTATGCTACGCTAAACCGCGAACGATTCGCCGCAGCCGCACGTGCCTGAAGACTTGGGATTGAGAAAGGTGAAACCTCTTTGCATCAGCCCCTCCTCTTTGTAATCAAGCGTCGAGCCGTCGAGAAACAGAAAGCTCTTCAGATCGACGAAGACCTTGACGCCGTCCTTCTCGAAGACCTTATCGCCCGGCCGCTCTTCGGTATCGATCGCCAGGTTGTAGCTCATCCCCGAACAGCCTCCGCCCTTCACGCCAACTCTCAGACCGCCCTCGGTGATTCCCTGATCGTGCATGATCTCGCGGACCTTCTCAACAGCCTTTGAAGTCAGTTCAATCATATCGGTCACGCGTTGACGGCGGCTTCTTCCGCTTTCGGCTCGTCAGTTGTTTGCTTCTGCTGATAATCGCGGACCGCCGCCTTGATTGCGTCCTCAGCAAGAACCGAGCAATGAATCTTGACCGGCGGGAGGTTCAGCTCCTTTACGATCGCCGTGTTCTTGATCGCCAGCGCATCATCCACCGAGCGTCCCTTGAGCCATTCGGTCGCCAGGCTCGAGCTTGCGATGGCCGAGCCGCAGCCGAACGTCTTGAACTTCGCGTCCTCGATGATCTGCGTATCGGGATTGATCTTGATCTGAAGCTTCATCACGTCGCCACACTCGGGCGCGCCGACAAGCCCAGTACCAACGCTGGGATCCTTCTTGTCAAAGCTTCCGACATTGCGCGGATTGTTGTAATGGTCAATAACTTTGTCCGAGTATGCCATTCGTTTGTCCGTCCTCTCGTACTGTTAAGTTCGTTCTTTATTCACCAGCCCACTGAACCTTGCTGAGATCGACGCCCTCTTGGACCATCTCCCACAGCGGTGAAAGCTCTCGTAATCTGTTCACGGCTTCGTTCACTCGCCCGATCGTATAGTCGACCTCTTCTTCTGTGTTGAATCGACCGAGTCCGAATCGAATAGAGCTGTGCGCAAGCTCTTCGCCGACGCCGAGCGCCTTCAGCACATAACTCGGTTCGAGACTTGCCGAGGTGCACGCAGAGCCTGACGACACAGCGATGTCGTTTATCCCCATCAACAGCGATTCGCCTTCAACATATGCGAACGAAACGTTGAGGTTGCCGGGGAGGCGTTCGGTCGGATGACCGTTGACGTAGACGTCGGGAATCTCGTCCATGATCCCTTTGCGCAGCTTCTCTCGCAGGCTGAAAACCCGCTCGTTCTCGACGGGCATCTCTTGCTTTGCGATCTCGCATGCTTTTCCCAGCCCGACTATCCCGGTTACATTCAGAGTGCCGCTTCGCATTCCACGCTCGTGGCCGCCGCCGTCCATCATCGGCACCAGCACCACTCGCGGGTTCTTCCGGCGAACGTATAGGCCTCCGACGCCCTTCGGCCCGTAGATCTTGTGAGCTGAAAACGACGCCAGGTCGACGTTCAGTTCGCTGACGTTGAACGGGACTTTGCCGATGGCTTGAGTCGCGTCGGTGTGAAACACCACACCCTTCTCTTTACATACCTTGCCGATCTCAGCGATCGGCTGAATGACACCGATTTCATTGTTGGCCATCATGATCGTGACGAGGATCGTCTTGTCAGTGATCGCATTCTTGATGTCATCCGCGGAGATCAGTCCGTCGCTTCCGACCGGAAGATACGTCACCCTGAAGCCGCGTTTCTCGAGTTTTTTGCAACTGTCCAGCACCGCTTTATGTTCGGTGACTGCGGTTATGATGTGATCGCCGCGCTCGTAATACATCTCGGCGACGCCCTTGATCGCGAGGTTGTCAGACTCAGTCGCGCCGCTGGTGAATACGATCTCCTTCGAAGAAGCGCCGATCAAATCAGCCGCTTGTTTACGCGCGTTCTCGATCGCTTCCTCGGCTTCCCATCCAAACTGATGATTGCGGCTTGCTGCGTTTCCGAATACCTCAGTGAAGTAAGGACGCATCGTCTCGAATACGCGCGGATCACACGGCGTCGTCGCGTGATAGTCCATATAAATAGGGAGCTTCAATGCCATTCTATTCTCCTCGAAAGAAAGTTCGTAGTTCGGCCTTCAGGGCGGAAGTTAGTATGTTAGTCTCCGGCGAAGTGTTGCAAACTTCCGCCTGAAGGCCGAACTACGAACTCCCCGTCCCTAAGCGACCTCAGCCGTTTCCGGTTCGGGATTTTCGACGGTCATACCTCGATCTGCCAGGATTCGTTTCGATTTCACTCTTAGCCCGTAGACGATCTCGGGTTTCGCCTTGTTTGAGAGATCGGCTACGGTAATCGAATCCAGAAAGTTGTCCACGTGCTCGGCCAATTGCTTCCAAATCGCGCCGCTAACGCAACTGCTCGATATCCTGCAGTCATCGACCGACTCTGCTTTGCTGAAACATGAGCTCGTGTAGAGCGGCGACTCGATCAGACGAACGATCTCGCCAATTGTTATCTCCGACGGATCGCGGGCGAGAACGTAGCCGCCATGCGATCCGCGCACGCTTTTGACTATGTTTCCCTTGCGGAGTGGCTGAAAGAGCTGCTCGAGAAACATCAGCGATATCCCTTCTCGTTGCGAGATCGCTGCCAGAGGCACAGGCGCCCCATCTGAGTGCTGAGCAATGTCGAGCACCGCCCGCACCGAGTATTTCCCTTTTGAAGAAACCTGCATAGCTTTCGAACCGACCGCTCGTCTTTGACAGTCGGAATTGAGACTTTAGGATACCCGACTGATTAAGTCAAGTTCATTGTTGAGTAAAACGGTCATGTACTTGGCTATGACACTAACTTACAAAATGATAAGCGCTTACAGCGCCGGCGTCCGCGCTCCTCCCAATCTTGACTTCAAAGTACAGATTTTCTACTATGTCAGTGAACCTCGCAAAACAAGAGAGTTCAAGGGACATAGGGGAGACACTGATGAGTACAGAGACCGAAACCATCGAAGCGCTAGTCAACAGCGAGTACAAATGGGGCTTCGTAACCGAAATCGAGGCTGATACTGTGCCTCGCGGTTTGAATGAAGAGACGATCCGGCTGATATCCGCCAAAAAGGATGAGCCAGAGTTCATGCTCGAATGGCGCTTGAGCGCTTATCGACATTGGTTGACGCTTGAGGAATCAGACGCGGAACCGACCTGGGCGAACGTCCATTATCCACCGATCGATTACCAGAACATCGTCTATTACTCTGCGCCAATGAACAAAAAGGACGGGCCGAAGAGTTTGGACGAGGTCGATCCAGAATTGCTCAGGACTTATGAGAAGCTGGGCATACCGCTTCGGGAACGCGAGATCCTCAGCGGTGTTGCGATCGATGCTGTGTTCGATAGCGTTTCGGTTGCGACCACATTCAGGGAGAAACTCGGAGAGCTTGGAATAATTTTCTGTTCGTTCTCCGAAGCCGTCCAGAAGCATCCCGATTTGGTCAAAAAATATCTCGGCTCGGTCGTGCCTTACACGGACAACTTTTTTGCGGCGCTCAACGCCGCGGTCTTCACCGACGGCTCGTTCTGCTATATACCCAAAGGCGTGCGATGCCCGATGGAGCTGTCCACTTACTTTCGCATCAACGCCAAGAACACGGGCCAGTTCGAGCGCACGTTGATCATCGCCGAGGAGGGCAGCTACGTGAGTTACCTCGAGGGCTGCACCGCTCCGATGCGCGACGAGAATCAGCTTCACGCCGCGGTGGTCGAGCTGATCGCGCACGACGACGCGACGATCAAGTACTCGACTGTGCAGAATTGGTACCCGGGTGACAAAGAAGGCAAGGGCGGTATCTACAACTTCGTCACCAAGCGCGGCAAGTGTCTCGGCAAGAATTCAAAGATATCTTGGACGCAAGTTGAGACCGGCTCAGCCATAACCTGGAAGTATCCAAGCTGCATTCTGCAAGGGGACAACTCGGTCGGGGAGTTCTACTCTGTAGCGTTGACCAACAATTACCAGCAAGCTGACACCGGCACCAAAATGATCCATATCGGCAAGAACACCCGCAGCACAATCGTCTCTAAAGGCATCTCTGCGGGCCACGGTCAGAACACCTATCGCGGGATGGTTAAGATTCTCAAAGGCGCGACCGGCGCGCGTAACTACTCACAGTGCGATTCGCTGCTGCTTGGCGATAAATGCGGCGCGCACACATTCCCTTATCTCGAGGTTAAGAACTCGACGGCGCAGGTCGAGCACGAGGCTACTACTTCGAAGATCGGTGAGGATCAAATCTTCTACTTCCGGCAGCGAGGACTGTCGATGGAGGATGCCATCAGCATGATCGTCAATGGTTTCTGCAAACAGGTCTTCCGCGAGCTGCCGATGGAGTTCGCCGTGGAGGCTCAGAAGCTGCTCGGCGTCAGTCTCGAGGGAAGCGTTGGGTGAGGAAGGGAATTGCAGATCTCAGATTTCAGATTGCAGATTGGGATTTCAGATTGCGGGTTGAGAAACTACTCCGGGAATTCAGCAAACTGAAATCCGCAATTATCTGAAATCTGCAATCTGAAATCTGAAATCTGCAATCTGCAATCTGAAATTCTTCGTTGGGGAAAATAAAATGCTCGAAGTCAAAAACCTAAATGCAAGCGTTGACAAGAATGAAATCTTAAGGGGCATCAACCTCGAGGTGAAGGCTGGGGAAGTACACGCGATCATGGGCCCGAATGGGTCGGGCAAGAGCACGCTTGCTCATATCCTGGCAGGCCGGGAGGGCTACGAGGTAACCCGCGGCGAAGTAGTCTATGAAGGCAAGGACCTGCTTGCGATGCTTCCTGAACAGCGCGCGCGTGAAGGTGTGTTCCTGGCCTTTCAGTATCCGGTCGAGATCGCGGGGGTGAGCAATATGTATTTTCTCAGAGCCGCTCTCAACGCGATCCGGAAGCATCGTGGGCTCGACGAGCTAGATGCGATGGACTTCCTAAAGGTGGTGCGCGAAAAGATGAAGCTGCTCGAGATGGACGAGGCACTTATGAATCGTCCGGTCAACGAAGGCTTCTCCGGCGGCGAGAAGAAGCGCAACGAGATATTTCAGATGGCGGTGCTCGAGCCCAAGCTCGCAATTCTCGACGAGACCGACTCCGGCCTGGACATCGACGCCCTCCGTACGGTGGCGGACGGGATCAATAGACTGCGCAGTAGGAGTGTCTGTCCGATGACTGCTGCAAAGGAAACACCAGGCGTCTTTCTATCACATTTTGCCCGGTTGGAAGAAAAGCTGGGGCGCGACGGAGACGCCTGGTTACATAAGATCCGCAAAGATGCGATCGGACGTTTCGCCGAGCTTGGCTTCCCCACGACCAGGCTCGAGGAATGGAAGTATACAAGTGTCGCTCCTATTGCGAGGATTCCGTTTCAAGCCGCCGAGCTTAGATGGGATGGGTTAGCGGAAGAACGTCTGGCAGAACTGCCGCTCGCCCATTCGGCGTTTAGCGAATTCTGCAGCAGAATCGTCTTCATCAATGGTCACTATAGCCCTCAATTGTCCTCGCCCGACCTTCCCGAGCGTCTAATGGTCGGCAGTCTGGCGTCAGCTATTAAGCAAAACACGCCAGGCGTAAAAGAACACCTGACAAAGCACGCACTCTACCTGCATCAGGCGTTCGTCGCTCTGAACACTGCCTTTTTGGAAGACGGCGCATTCATTGAGATCCCGCGGGGCGTGACAACGGCCGCGCCAATTTACATTCTATTTGTTTCTACGGCGGACGAGCCCATTGCTTCCCATCCACGCACCTTGATCGTCGTAGGCGCCGACAGTCAGGCCACCATCATCGAAGGTTACCTCGCCTTAGGAGAGGGCTCCTATTTCACGAATGCTGTGACTGAAATCATCGCTGGTGAGAACAGTGTGATCGAGCACTATAAACTCGAGGCTGAGAATGAGGAGGCCTTTCATGTCTCGACTGTTCAAGTCACTCAGGCTCGCTCGAGCAGCTTCATTTCACACTCGATCTCCTTTGGGGGTGTGCTGGTTCGCAACGATGTGAACGTAGCGCTCGACGGCGAAGGCGCGGAATGCACGCTCAACGGACTGTACATTGCCGGTAATGAGCAGCACGTCGACAATCACACGGTCATTGATCATATCAAGCCGCACTGCAGCAGCCGGGAGCTTTACAAAGGAATACTCGATGACCGATCGTCCGCAGTCTTCAACGGCAGTATCATTGTGCGCAAAGACGCACAGAAGACTGATGCTCGTCAGAGTAACAAGAACCTGCTGCTTTCGGAAGGCGCTACTATTAACAGCAAGCCCCAGCTTGAGATCAACGCCGACGACGTGAAATGCACTCACGGGACGAGTATCGGTCATTTGGATGAGGACTCGGTCTATTATCTGCGTGCGCGAGGGATCGGTGTAAACGAGGCGCGAACAGTTCTTACCTATGGCTTTGCGAACGACGTGCTCAACAGGATGAAGGTTGATGCTGTACGCGTGCGGCTTGAATGCGTGCTGCTCGCGCGCTTGTCAGGCGGACGCGCGCAACTGGAGGAACTATGAAAGCGAAAGGCGGGATCTTGGCTTCAGAGGAACCTACCAGGGTGCTCTCCTTCGAGGCGAACAGTATCAGAGAAGACTTCCCAATCCTGAAGCAGCTTGTGTACGGCAAGCCGCTCGTCTATTTGGACAACGCCGCAACCAGCCAAAAGCCCACCGCTGTCATCGATGCGATGACGCACTACTACTCGACCGACAATTCGAACATCCATCGCGGCGTGCATCTCCTGAGTGAGCGGGCGACGCAACAGTATGAAGAGGCGCGTGTCAAAGCCCAGCGCTTCATCAACGCCGGCGCGCCAAAAGAAATCATCTTCACTCGAGGAACAACAGAAGCTATTAACCTCGTCGCCGGCAGCTATGGCCGTGCGAACGTGGTGTCGGGAGACGAGGTACTGATCACCGAGATGGAGCATCACTCGAACATCGTTCCGTGGCAGATCCTTTGTGAAGAGAAAGGTGCTCGACTTCGCGTCGCCCCGATCAACGACGACGGCGAGCTGATCCTTGAAGAGTTCGCAAAGCTCCTGAACGAACGAACGAAGATCGTATCGCTGGCGCATGTCTCCAACGCCCTGGGAACGATCAACCCGATTCGCGCGATCGTCGAGATTGCTCATCGCCACAATGTTCCGGTGGCGATCGACGGGGCACAAGCAGCGCCGCACATGAAACTCGACGTCCAGGAACTCGATTGCGATTTCTACTCATTCTCCGGCCACAAGGTCTACGGACCAACAGGCATTGGAGTGCTGTACGGCAAGGCCAGCCTGCTTGACGCGATGCCTCCGTATCAGGGAGGCGGCGATATGATCGCATCAGTCACGTTTGAGAAGACGACTTACAACACGCTTCCCTATAAGTTTGAAGCGGGCACGCCGAACATCGCCGGGACGATCGGGCTCGGGGCCGCAATCGACTACGTGAATCAGATCGGAATCGAGAGAATCGCCAGATATGAACATGAGCTTCTAGACTATGGGACCGAGGCGCTCTCGCAGATCCCGGGGTTGCGATTGATTGGGACCGCGAAGGACAAAGCCGGCGTGCTCTCATTCGTCCTCGAAGGCGTCCATCCGCACGATGTCGGCACGATTCTCGATCGTGAAGGGATCGCGATTCGCACCGGTCATCACTGCGCAATGCCGGTGATGGAACGTTTTGGAATCCCGGCTACGGCACGCGCATCGCTTGCCTTCTACAATACTAAAGAAGAGATCGACGCGCTGGTCACAGGGATTCACAAGGTCAGGGAGGTTTTTGGTTGATGACCGATCTCCAGGATCTTTATCAGGAGCTGATCCTCGACCACGGGAGAAGGCCGCGAAACTTCCGGCCGCTGGATGGGGCGACCCGCAGCGCCGAGGGCTACAACCCGCTCTGCGGCGACAAGGTCAAGATCTACGTCAAGATGGACGCGGACATTGTTAAGGACATCAGCTTCGAAGGGGCTGGCTGCGCGATCTCTACTGCCTCGGCCTCGATCATGACCGAGACCTTGAAAGGAAAGACGCGCGCCGAAGCAGAGGAGCTCTTTCAGACATTTCACGATCTGGTGACGGGCCGGCAAGCACAGCTAGACGCGCCTGAGCTTGGGAAGCTGGCGGTGTTTTCAGGTGTCAGCGAGTTCCCCATACGCGTCAAGTGCGCGACGCTGTCGTGGCACACGCTGCGCGCCGCGTTGAATGGGGAGGGCGAGGTTATTTCGACAGAGTAGTCAGATTGGTTTCTGGTTTTTAGTTTCTGGTTTCTCGTTTGTGGTTAAGTTGGCTGACATAGAAGAGAGATCGAAGAGGGCGACATGAGCGAACAAGACGGTAGCAATCTCCAAACGCCAAATATCGAAGCGCCGAATAGTGGAGAAGCGCCGGCTAGTCTCGAGGCGCCGACTAATCTCGAAGCGCCGATCATCGAAGTGTTGCATACGTGCTTCGATCCCGAGATACCGGTGGATATCTACGAGCTTGGGTTGATCTATGGGATCGACGTGCAGCCGTCAGGCGAAGTGAGTATACGAATGACACTGACCTCACCCGGTTGCCCTGTCGCGGGCAGCTTGCCGCGAGAAGTCGAGGAAAAAGTGCGGTCCGTTCCAGGCGTGACTGAGGCAAAAGTTGAATTGGTTTGGGACCCGCCGTGGTGCATGGAAAAGATGTCTGAAGCGGCAAAGCTTCAGCTTGGGATGTTCTAGTGGCGTGTAACAGACGTTTCTTGCGAGTGAAGATGTGGTATCCGTGAAAATCCGTCGAATCCGTTTCATCCGTGGTCGAATGCTTTCGGAACTGCTAGCGCCGGATAGACCACGGATGACACTGATCAGACGGATTTCCACGGATTTCTTGCCGATTTGATCGCTAGCGAAATGCCCGGTAACAAGTCACAAGTTCGAGCTGAACCTGGAACTGTAAACTGCGCCGGGGAGGCTGAGACATGAAACTGAGCGCACAGGAAGAATACGGACTCCGTTGTTTGCTGCGCCTCGGAGCACAGGGTGACGGCGGGAGCTTGACCATTCCCGAGATCAGCCGGACGGAAGGAATCTCACCCGAGTATGTCGCCAAGTTGATGCGCATCTTGCGGCGAGGGGGACTGGTGACCAGCGCGCGCGGAGCGACGGGCGGGTACACGCTCTCACGCCCCGCCGAGCAGATCACCGCAGGCGAAGCGCTCACGCTGTTGGGCGGCCGCTTGTTCGAATCTGATTTCTGCGAACGCCACGCTGGCGCTGAAACCCTTTGCACGCACTCGATTGATTGTTCCATTCGTTCGTTGTGGCAAACGTTGCAGTCCGCTGTGGATCACGTGCTGACAAAGACAACGTTGAAGGACCTGTTGTGCAGCGAGCCGGAAATGGTTTCGCTGATGACCGACCTGGTCAGAACCCCGGCGCGCGCTCAGCTAGGCGACTGACCGATCCGCGATCGCAACAAGTGAGCTACCACCGAAGCCGATCAAGCCACACATCGCGCGCCGGACTTCCAGAAGGAAACTCCCCAAGCCAATCACCAACTTCCCCTAGGGGTGGAGTCAGAATCGCAACGACTCAAGCTGCTCTTCCCGGAAAATGAACCGGAGTCTCCGTGGGTATTACAGTTACTAAGGAGTGACATACAAAAAGGCGCTTAGCCCTTCGAGGCGCAAATGAGCGACCAATTGTGATCTTAAAGGGATGCTGTCGGGCTCCAGGAGTTCCAGGGAAGAACGATGGCCTCAGGTGCTTTACTTAGTAGTAGGCGCTTATGGGAAATTCGTGGCGAGTCAAAGAGATTTACGACACTGTGCATTATTCTTCGGCTGATTACGTCTATAAGTCTTAGGGGAACAGATCCGTTACCTCGAGGAATCCAGAGGGGAACTTTAGCAGCAAGTATAATTTTAGCAGCAAGTATAATTTCAGATGAGGAGGTCACAAAGATGGCACAGAGTAATCTCTTGAGCGAGCGGGAGGAGTCAAGAGCCGTGCGGCATATGCAGAATCAACCCGCCTCTGCAGGGCATCTGCGAGTGTTGTTGGATACGGTGGCGGCGAGGGCTGTTAAAGCAGCATCCAAAGACGCGAAGGTGACAAAACGTCTCGAGGGCACTCGCTTCCGAGTGATTGGCTCAGACTTAAGTCTGGCAGGGACAAGCATAAAAGGGGAAAAGCCATCGGCAGGGAAGAAGCCCGCTTCAGGCTCGGCGGAAGTTGGCATTTACGATTATGACCACAACGTGCTGGTTGTAGCTACTGTTGATCTGGGAAGCGGGGCCGTCGCGGAGATTGAAGAACGGCCGGGGGTCCAGCCACCCCTTACCCCCGATGAATTGGAGGAGGCGAAGCAGCTTGTGTTGTCCGATTCGAGATTTCAATCCTTGAAAAAGCGTTCCGGATTGGAGGTCATCGCTTTTCCTGCACGAGCAGCATTCGATCCATCCCACCCCGCCTTTGGACATCGCTGTTTTTCGGTTTATCTCTGGACCAGCGGCAGGCAACCCAAGCGGGTCGGTGAAGCGGTGGTGGATATGAGCACTCGGCAACTGCATCCCTGGAGCGAAGCGAGTCAGGGCTAAGACCAGCGGCCGCGGCTAAAATCTCTCTAAGAGAAAAGGAGGACAACGATATGCCGGGAACTGTCAGTTATGCGGACTGGACCTTCTCATGGTCAATCCCTTTGTTGCAGGGCGGCGGGCTAGTGATTTCTCTGGCCGACTTCAAAGGGTCGAGAGTGTTGTATAACGCCACTCAGCCATTTGTCTTGGTCCCTTATCACAGCGACAATCCCACGTTTAAGGATGGCCTGAATACAGGCGCATGCGGTCAGGGAATAGCCTTTACCTCGATGGTACCGACCGCAGCCAACGCACCCGCGTGGTTACTTCCCCCCGGAAGTCAAGCAACCAATGATAACCAGTATGACCTGGTTACTAATCCAGGCGGCGCGGTCCAGATCGAGAAAATCCCTGCCGATTTGAGCGAACCCGCGAGAGCGGTCATTTGGGCAAAGATGCAAGCCGGCAACTACCAATATGTTCAGCGGTGGCAATTCAACGCCGACGGTTCGATTGGGGTCGAGGTAGGACTAGGCGCGCGGCTTTGGACGTTCGACGCCTTGAAGGGCGGGCACATACACAACTTTTACTTTCGCCTCGATTTTGACATCGTCACTTCGGGGAACAATCTGGTGCAGCGCTTTGCGCACGTGGGGAATAACCCCGGTGATGACCAATGGACTGACATCAAGGTTGAGTCGAAAGAGACGGCGGATCCCAAACAGTTCACCAAGTGGCGTATCCTCAACAAGACCGCGAAGCCTAACGGTCAGTTCCGATCCTACGAGCTAACCCCCGGCTCCGATGGTGCTCCTGATGGAGTCTATTCCACGGCAGACCTGTGGGTTGTTCGTTATAGGTTCCCGATTGAGGATGGATCGGCCGTGAGTTGCAAGGATACTGTGCTGGGGTCGACTTATGTCAACGGGGAATCTGTGGATGGCGCAGATTTGGTGATCTGGTATTGCCTGCGTCATCATCACAAGCCGCGACAGCTTGGTGAGGAAACGAACGTGGTGCCATACGAGTTTCTTGGTTTTCACTTGGAACCCCGAGACTTCCTTGACGAGACGCCCAAGAATTTGTACCCGACAACCCCATCATCGCCTTTTTGATCAGTGACAGCTTAGTCATTGGGCCCGAGACCGCGGTAGATATTTCAGCTAACGTCATGCAGTGGCGGCAGACCGAGAAACTCGTCGAATCCCTGCAACAAGCTGAGATCGCCTAACTGCGAACGCAGTCGAAACCAGTTGGAGTCTTCGCCGGGAACTTCGGTTGTCCGGACGCAGCTCTAGGCGCCGGGCACGTCGAAAGACTCAGGAGTCTGGGCAGAGAGACGCGGAAGGGCCGGAACTGTAGACCGATTCGCGATCGCGACTAGTGAGCTACCACCGAAGCCGATATAATCTGCCGCGTGATACGCTCGTTCGCAGATCGGGGAACCGCGGACATATTCGACGGTACCGAAACGCGATTGGCACGCAGTACGTGCCCGAAATCACTCTGGCCGATTGCCCGTCAAGCTTAATCAACTCAATCGAGTGCGCGAACTTGCGGAGTTAGCAATACCGCCCGGCAATCGGCTTGGACGATTGCGTGGCGATCGCCTCGGGCAACACAGTATTCGCGTCAACGAGCAGTTTCGTGTGTGCTTTCACTGGGAGAATGGTTATGCAGACGAAGTTGAAATTGCGGACTACCGCTAAGCCGGGTCCTCGACGCGGGAAGCCGTCGGAGCCCCTTGTAGCGCGGCGGCTACCGGCCAAGCGGCCACCTACGCATCCCGGTGAGATGCTCCTGGAAGAGTTTCTCAAGCCGCTTGGAATCAGCCAATCCGCCTTTGCAGAGCGACTGGGGATATCCTTTGCTCGGTTGAATGAGATCATCCGGGGCAGGCGGAGCGTTACCGCTGATACAGCGCTGCGACTGGCGCGCGTACTGGGAATGTCTGCGGACTTTTGGCTCGGCTTGCAGCAGGACTGGGACCTCTGGCATGCGGTGCGGAGCAAGAAAGCTGCAGTAATCACAAGGCTTGAGCCACTTCACCGCGCTACCTGAGCCGCCGCCCACAACTGTACCTCTAGACTACGGTCTCCAAGCTCATCTTGATCTCGTAAGGCTGTCGCGAGGTCCACATTCATTCGTCTAAGCGTGCGGTTGATCTCCCGAAGCTCTTTTTCAGTCCGATCTTGGCGTTCCCCGAATTCCCTTTCCATCCGATCGTGGCGTTCATTGGTCTCCCGAAAGCCAGTCTCCATTCGTTCACGCACTTCAGCCAACTGGGCCAAGAGTGGCGTCGTCTGCTTGAGTCGCTGGTCAACAGATGTCTCTAAACGCTCAAGCCGGTTTAGAATCTCGACAAGCATTTCGTCCGTCGTTCGCGGTAGCGTGTTCGTTGGATCATCGCTCTTAGCTTTCTTTATATCATCAGGTTTGCCTGATTGGAAGTACTAAACCTCGGCGGCACTATTTCTACAGCGCATTCTCTTGCTGGCGGCCGCACTTCGGGCATTTCAACGGATGGCAGGCGCGGCAATACTCCTTCCCACACTGGGCGCAGGCTTTGTGTGCTGCGGGACTGACAAGATGCAGCGCCTCGTCGCACACCACTCGAACAGAATCCGCCGCAAAGCTGAATTCGCAAGGGGGCGGCTCGATTCTCTTTGCAATCGGGTTCCAATCAAGATGAAGCCGCCGCTCACCTTTTCGCCGCTTGACGAGCAGCCCAAAGCGTTGGACGGGCATAATCAATTCCTGAGTCTGTACCCACTCCAGTGCTATTCTCACCGCGTACTTCTGCTGCAAGTCCGCAACCTTCGCTCGATACTCGCGTGAGATGGCTTCAACGCGGAGCCGTTCACGGTCGATCTCGCTTGTTTGCTTTTGCAGGCGGCGCAACGATTCCTCGCGCAAGTCATTGTGGTAATCGAACAAGCGCCCCAGCCCGCGTTCAAGACGGCGCTGCAAGCCGGCGAGAAGTGGCCGAACCCTCTGGCGGACCCGGGGAGGCAACGCGCGCCGCACGGCGTTGCCCAATCGCGCGGAGTCCCACAACGGCGGAAGGTCGACGTTGGCGCGGAGCGAATCGCCCGGATCCAGGACTGCGTTTGCCGCAGACATCAGCGGACGGGCGAACTCGTCGGGCGTGCTTCCGTTTGAGAGATTGAGCACAAGGGGCACGATGCCGTCGCGCTTCTCATCCGAAAAAGCGCTGTAATGAAAGGTCAGTACGAGATAACGAGTCCACGCCGGCGCCACTCCAGATAGGCGATACACGGCGTTCTGGAGCGTGAGCGCGTGATTGAGGACGCGTTCGGCGCTTGAGATGCGCGCAATCGGTGGACGAAGGATCGAACGCGAGACCCGTCCGCGATCTCCAAGCGCGTGCCCGAGCCGCTCTATCCAGTCGGATTCGAAGCTCACTCGCTGCGCACCGTCAGGGAGTTCCTCGCCGAAACCGAGCCGGCCGAATTCTCCGGTCTTCAGCGTTTGCTGGAGGGGCAATGGCGCCAGGTATTCCAAGCCATCGGGCTCAACGGTTCCCACCTCGGCCCCTTCGAGCTCCAACAGTTGAGCCACGAAACTCTTCAATGTGCTGGTTGCCATTTAGCTTGCTACGAACTCATCGCCAAACAGATTCTCGTCGAGCACCTTTACGGCTTCATATTGGCGCTTGGCGTCCGCCATCTTTTCCCCAAGCTCGCCGAATGCGGAAGACCGATCATGCTCGGTCGTCCCGACCCAGGCGCTGAAGACCATCTCGGCGAACTCTTGTTCGTCAGTCATTTCTCCCAGTATCGCGTCTATCTCGCCGACGACCAATTCGAACATATTGATCTTCTCATCCAGAATCCTGAGAACGTATTCCTCAAGCGTTTTTCGAACGACCAGATTGAAGATGAAAACTTGCCGTTCCTGCCCGATGCGATGCAGCCGGCCGATTCGCTGCTCGATAGCCATTGG
>WNFR01001483.1_pt1 | contig 30291 bp, 22 predicted proteins | sample 5400221 | NCBI WGS metagenome assembly WNFR01 (sample SAMN13153357, study PRJNA577476) | soil metagenome | isolation source: 40 cm soil under Madrone tree | place: USA:California | collected 2016-06-14
CGTCGCAGTTTGGCCTGCTCGTTTGCGTTCGCCGCCCGAAAAGCGAGCGGAGCATCATCGAACCGCTCGCGTCTCTCTACTATCTCGACGCGCTCCTCGAGGTCGGTAATAGTGGTTATCTGAGTGTAGAGCCCGAAGCGGTCAAGCAACTGAGGTCTCAACTCGCCTTCTTCCGGATTGCCCGACCCGACCAGCACGAAGCGCGCAGGATGCGTAACAGAAATGCCCTCTCGTTCAACCACGTTGCGCCCCGAAGCGGCCGCGTCAAGCAAGACGTCCACGAGGTGATCGTCGAGCAGATTGACTTCGTCGATGTAAAGAAAGCCGCGGTTCGCGCGTGCGAGCAAGCCCGCTTCGAATGCTTTCACTCCTTCGACGAGCGCGCGCTCAATGTCGAGCGTCCCGCAGACGCGGTCTTCGGTTGCTCCGAGCGGGAGGTCCACGACGGGAACCGCGCCGCGCACTGTAGGCAGGCCTCGATCAGCAGACAGTCTGTCGGCGCAGTCCTTACACAACTCGTTAGGTCGATAAGGGTCGCAGCCGTAAACACAACCTCTCACTTTCTTAATCTGCGGCAGCAAGTCCGCAAGCGCGCGGACGCCGGTCGATTTCCCCGTGCCGCGATGGCCCATTATGATGACGCCGCCGATGTTCGGGTCGATCGCGCTCAGTATCAGCGCGAGCTTCATTTCTCGTTGGCCAACTATTGCGGTGAAGGGATAGACGGCGCGGCCGCTCGACGAGCGACCTGTTGCGCGCCCACTACTAACCGCGCTTTTCGACTTGGGCTCTTTGGGCATCTTGAGGAATGGCGGACGCAGAGCTTACACCGGCTTCGGATGCGCTCAACAACCGATCTTCAATATAGTGGGGTGATTTCGAATCAGTCAACCAGCGTAGTTGATGGGTGCGCGGTCAAATTCTTGCGCTTACTCACTTCGTCAAAGGTGGGTGATGATGTTACAGCCTGCCCGTGACGAGGCGGGTATGAGTCTTCGATTGAGGGTCAGGCTTGCCGTGGGTGGGATTCGCGCCGACTACTTATCCACCTCCAGGGAGTCGCCTGTCTGGTGGTCTTTAATCTGATAACGCAGGAACTCGTGAATCGCCTCGAGTGCCTCAGCGTTCGCGGTAGCAATTCGGACTCTGGCGCCGAATTCAATCCTCTCAAACGTGTAGCTGATATCGGCCTTCAACCGCTTCATCGTGGGCACGCCCGCAGGCGCTTCGTCATGAATAAACATCGGCGTGCTGAAATCGCCCTCCTTGAAGAGCTTCGCGATGTGTGAGAGATGAACCCGAATCTGTGCCTGGCTCGCGGCGTCGTGGGAATCATTGGCGGTCACCTCGATGGCCCCACCTCCCGCGGTCAGGTGAAAATGATGAGTCGTCTTCTCGTGGCTGAAACCCATCGCATGGTCGCCGCGCTCGTTCACGCCATCCACATGCTGTTTGTCGTGATGATTGTGATGTTGATCAGGCGGCTGCTGTGTCCTGGCGGTCAAGACCATCGGCAGCATCAGTGTTAACAGAAGCCCTGAGTAGTTTTTCGCTTTCACCATTGAGTCTCCTTGCTTTCTTTCTTTCGGTTGATAGGTGTCTGCGCAACCCGCACTGACCTGATCCGTCTCCGAATATCGCTCGCCACCAGCGACTCCAACAGACCCGCGCGCTCGGGAGGCGGGTTCTTCTCCAGAAGCGCGTCCCAGTTCCTCAACAGCGTGCGCAGTTCATCGCGCAGCGCTGTCAATTCGCAAAGTTGGGTCTCGACGTCGGTCAGCTTTGTCCCCGCAAGCGCTCGCACCTGGCGGCACGGAGCGTCGCCTCGGTCGCGCACACCCAGGATCCCAGCCAGTTCGCTTAGAGTGAATCCAATTCTGAGTGCGCCGCGGACAAGACGCACTCGATCAAGGGCACTGGCCGGATATTCGCGATAACCATTCGCCGAACGGCGCGGCCGCACGAGCAAGCCTTTGCGCTCGTAGTGCCGCAACGTGTCGGTGCTCACGCCCGCGAGCCGCGCCAGTTCACCCGACCGCAAATACGTCTGTTTCGGCGTGTTGTGCCTCACGTGTTCCACCTTCCAGCGATTATAGACTCTGGAACTGGTTCCAGGGTCAAGCTCTTTTTTCAACGTTCATTCAGAGCTTACGATGACGCTCTGATAACCCGACGAACCGCTCGGGGCAGGCGGAGCGTATTGAGAGGTCTGCGTCTGACCTCGACCATCCGTAGCTCTGACTAAAAGCTTGTGCCGACCGGTTTGCGCCGGTCTCCACTGCTTTCGCCAAAGCACCCATGAGATCGGTGAGAGGGCGGCCTTGATGTCGGCTTGATCCCAATTCGCGCCACTATCGATCGATACTTCGACCTTGCTTATTCCGCGATCCCCGGCGAACGCGATTCCAGCGATAGTGGCTTCGCCCTTCACAGAACGATCGGGCGCGTCGATGCGCGACATCGTCTTGTACTCCGCGCGATCATCCCATCCGCGCCTTTGCCAATAGCCTTTGAAATCGAAGTCCACCGCTTCGACGCGAGTGAGCCATTTCACGTTCTTCATGCCGTAGATGCCAGGCACCAGCAGACGCACTGGAAAACCATGCTCCGGCGTGAGCCGCTCGCCATTCATCTCGTACACCAGCAAAGTCCCATCCGCCATCCCGCGGTCAAGCGGAATCGAGTCGGTATAGTCGTCGCTCGCCCGTAACACGATGTCGACGACCCCTTGCCTGAGCCCGGCTTTCTCCAGAACATCTTTAAGCCGCACCCCGCGCCACAGGGCGTTCCCGATCAGTTCACCGCCGACCTCGTTGCTGATGCAAGCAAGCGTCGCATATTGCTCAACCGGAGGCAGCCCTTTCATCTCGTCGTAAGTGAGCGTTAATGGGTTGTCGACGAGCCCCGCAACCTCAAGCTTCCATCTGCGCACATCAACCTGCGGGTCAAACGCGTTCTTGGACACCTGATAAAAGTCCCGGGTCGGCGTTATCTCGAGAGCGAGATTGTCGATGTTCGGGAACACGCCGTCACCGCGTTTCACGCGGCCGGATCCGGACTGCAGCCACGATCCAAGAAGCGACTTGCCGATGTCGTAAACTCCGACGGCGAGCACTGAGTATCCAACGCCTCGGACGACACGGCGTCTGCTGATGATCGCGCCCGGAGAGCTAACGGAAACCGGGCGGTTTATGTATCGGATCGCGGCAAGGCCAAGAGCGAGCCCGTAAACGGCGTGTACTAGAAGAAGCGAAATGGAAGTGACCAGCGCTCCCTGCCGCAGGCGGCTGCCAAAGATCCCGCCACCCAGCACGGGTATCAGAATAACAACACTCAACGCCCAGATCGCCAGCGCAAACACGATCGGCGAAGCGTATCGCGCGAAGGCGGAGTCCCTCCGCGGTGCGTAGCGAAGATAAGCTATCGCCGCGGCGATCAGCGCGATCAGGCAGATCACCGTGCAGCCGAGAAATGCCAGGTGCTTGGCAAACGGACCCAGCATGCCCACCGCGATCTCGACCATCCACATTGGAGCAATGGCGAAGATGAATTGCGCGAGCAGCTCGGGCACGAGCGGGGCATCGAACAAGAACCGAGCGATGAAACTCGCAATCAGCGCCGGCACGGCTGCCAAAAGCGCCACTTGAAACCGGATCTCGTTCTCGGTCGGCAAGTCGGGCGTCGCTTTATTCAGATCGAGCTTTAGAAAATCCATGCCTGTGTCTTTTCGCTGGTACAGATTATAGCCTTCACTCAGCTAATCACCGAATTGCCTCGCGGTATTCCTGGCCCGCCCTGAGGTATACGCTTTCAACCGTTGCCCGGGCAGGGTGAAGATAGTAGTCTCTCTCCTGATCGATGGCTGAGACTGAACAAATACTGACCACCGAGGTCGGCGCTCGCGCCGCGAAGGAGCCTCCGGCGCGACAACCTCGCAAGCTCGTTGAGATCATCAGTTCTCAGTTGGCTGCCTTACGCGCCTATCATCGCGCCGTTCTCGAAACCGAGGCGGTCGAGGCTATCCACAAGATGCGCGTGACCACAAGAAGGCTTCAGGCCTCGCTTGACTTGCTTGAACGCGAGATGAAGGTTCGGAAGCTGAAGAGGCGGCTTCGCAATTGGCGCCGCAGGCTCTCCACCGTCAGGAACTACGACGTCTTCCTGGAACTCATCGAGAAAGAAACCCCAAGCCGGGGCCGTGCGCGACGGGAGCAACTCGAGTTAGTAAAGGGCATTCTCAAAGAGCGGCGCTTCCACAGAGCTGCAAAGGTAAGGCAGTTTCTGGAAGACATCGATATCGGCGCACTCGCCATAAAGCTGGGATTCCTGGAGCCTTCAATCCGCGAAGCGACTGACATCGCCCTCGTACATGACGATGCGCACAATCAAGCGCCTGCGCTGGAGGCTACATCAGAAACAATGGAGCTGGATGAACGAAGCGTGGCGGGCTATGCGGCCGAGCGGCTTGACCAGAGACTGGAAGAGTTTCAAGCTCTCGCTGCCCAATCGCATCCGACTAACAACCCGGCAGAGCTCCATCAGCTACGCATAGCCGCGAAGCGGGTAAGGTATTTATTGGAGATCGTCACGGAGATGGGTTACGGCGACGCGTCGCGGGCGTTGGCATGGCTACGGACGCTTCAAGATCGAATCGGGGATTGGCATGACTTAGAAGCGCTGGAAGAAGAGATCATCGCAATCGTATCCAGCGACGAATTCATGAAGCAGCACCTCGCCGAGAGTAGCCGGATGCTTCAAGCGGCCGCGCACCTGCAGAAGAAGAAAGAGGCGCTGGTGTCGCGCCTCTTTCCGGTACGCCCGCCTCGATATCTCGAAGTTACATCACAGCGCATCGCGAGAGCGCTGCGTCGTAATCACACCAGTGCTCGGGAACACATTCCTTCAAACCGGTCCCGGGCCAAGACCTAGCGCTGTGCAATTCGGTCCAATCCCAACGAATCGCGAAACTCACGCCTGCGCGTTCCCACCATCGACTCCTGTTGTGAAAAGCGCCAGCCAGCGCTAATTGTGTATGACGATGCTACCGCCTCCAAGCACTGTGCTCGGGTCGGCACCGTCAGCCGCGCCAAGCTGGTTGTCATAGATCATAGCGCCATTAGCCTTGTCCCAGATCTTTATGCGGAACTTGTCGACTCCACCCCCGCCATTGATCTGCCCGTCGATGGCGGTGAGGATGAATGCATAGTTGCCGGATCCATTGACTGTGCCGGTTCCCTTGTACTGGGCTCGCGCACCCGCGACTACCAGCCAGTCATAAGCGGTGCTGTGGAAACTAAAATTGGCGACGCGGAACTGGAATTCGGTCTGTCCCGTAGGAACGTTGGCGCCGTGCTGGTATTTCGACACAAAGCCAAAGTTCGCTTTGCCGGTAAGCGTTGGACTGGGCACGTAAGCCCCAGCCGGTGAGTTTATCCAGCCGCCGCCGGTAACGAACCCGCCGTCGGGATCATAGATGACCACCAACGCGTCGAGCCCGCCAACCGTGCTTGCCGTTCCCGTTCCGCCACAACTGTCGGTCACCGCGAGGCCGACCATGTAAACGCCGGGAGTTGTGAAGGTGTGGGCTGCGCTCACGGCTCCGGTCGATTCGTTGATTGTTCCAGCTTGCGAGCTGCCGTCAAACGTCCACTGGGCCGTGTGCGTGCCTCCTCCGGCATCAGTGAATGTGCCTGTGAAGTTAACAGGAGTGTTCACGGCGTAAATTGATCCGCTTGCGGGGCCGGTGATAGTTACGACCGGGTTGGAGTTGATGAAGCTTCGCGTGTTGGTTATTTCAAACACTCCTACATTGTCGACCGACCAATAGCTGATTGAATGTGGGCCTCCTCCTGAGACCGCAAACGGACTCGTGTAAGTTTGGGTTGGCCCTCCATCTACCGTGTAGTGGGTTGCGGCCACGGTAAAGCCTGAGAAAGCTGTGGCTGAAAGCGACACGGTTGTGGTGCCGCAATAGGTACCACTGCCATCAGGTGACGGGCTGAGGGTAGCAGTTGTTACAGGAGGATCGTGGACGAACTGAAGCGCAATCACTATCGACTTGTCGGAGGTGACATTAACGTTCTGTACATTGAAAGTCGCAAAAGCACCCCCGCTGGGCGGGGCGGCGGTGAGGGTGTAGGTGCCACCCGGCACACTTGGGAAGAGCCACATAGTCGCATTGCCGGAAGAATCAGTGTAGGTTGGACTGCCGGTGAAATAATAGGAGTATCCGTAGGCGGGCGTGGAGCCCAGCATCAGGTTCGGATTGTAGATGCCCTGAGTGCTCATCGCCACATTAGCTACAGAATTGGCTCCGGGGTCTTGCACGTGGACGCTAACCTTCCTTGCCGGTAGCTGAATGTCCATGACGGTCGTCTGAGCGAGCGACACAGGAGATGTACTTTGCAAGTAGTAATAGTGGGGTGCGTTAGCTGGATCAGAGTTATAGCCGTAGACGTAGAGGTAGTAATCCCCTGCGCCCACCTGGAAGGAGTAATTGCCTGAGGCATCGGTGAGGACTGTTGGCAAGGGAGTGCCGCCGGCTGGATACATATTGACATATTGATTTGGCAGACCGTTACCCAGTCCATCCAATACCCTTCCGCTGAGGCTGACCGATCCGGGAGGTACGAGGACGAAATCCAGGTTCGTGTCACTCGTAATGTTCTGGTTCAACGCAATGGCTGCCCCGAATCCACTCCCAGTCGGTGGCGTTACCTTTACATTATACGTACCGCCAAGGACAGATACCGTGTAATACCCGGTCGAATCGGTTGTGGCGCTGGCCACCGTCATTGAATTAGACGGGTTAATGACTTCAACTGTGGACCCAGGTAGTGGCCCCCCCGACTGGTTGGTTACCCTTCCCGACAACGGAAAATTCGCGGCTGCTACGAAGCTAATGGAAACAAGTGAAAAGGCCAGAGCCGCTATCAGCGAAGCGAATGTCTTGAAAACGTTTTTCATGGTTTGAGTCTCCCCTATGTTCATAGCATCACGTCGACCTAGAGAGTCCTCGTTCTCTCCGATTTCCTCAGATGTTTTTAGCCCTTGGCGCTCAGCCGACTCAATAGGCCCGGTATCGATTGCTATGAGCTCTTGCCAAGACCCGACATCGACCTGACGTCTATTGAGATTGCCTCTTTGCGTCGCGTACGGTTGCGGTCACTCTTCCCTCGGCGTCTACGGCCACACTCAATGCGATCATCACCGGCAGCGGGTCATTTGATCTCGGAGCGATCAGATGCCCGTTGCACAAAAGTTGGAACTCAGGTACGGGTGGCCTGCTAGCATTGAAGCCTGACCTGCCGCCAGCTATAAGCTGATACTCGTTGCCACTATTCACTCCCCTGCCAGTTCCGCGCATGGTGCATTGCACCTCCACGATGCTGCCGCCGGCGGCTTCAAACGTAACGCGAAAAACCGCCTCTGCGTCTTTGACGTGGACCGCTTCCCTGGTGTTGGGATTGAACACATCCCTTAGTATCGGTAAGTGGGTCGCGGTGGTAACCGTATTAGCTTGCGCAGAGGCCTGCGTTGTTCGGACCGAAATACCCAAAATTGCAATCATCAGCCCGAAGAGAATCCAAAGGCTTATGATTGTTCTCGATCCTTTCAGCTTTAATCTTACGTTCATTTCTCTCCTCCGTTATCTGATAGTCGCATGATTCAGAAAGACGTTCTTGGTTCATCTTGATGATCACAATTAGGTCGCTCGATTATCCTTGCTTCCAACGGTTCGTTTGACACTTGAGATTCTCAACATCACTTTCGATCGAACGCGATCAAACCTCGCCGGCCAACTCTGTGTTAAGTGTCGGAAGTACCGAACTGCCTGTTCAAGAGATTATCGTTAGTATCCCAACTTACGCTGCCCTTACTTCACCGGCTCGTCCCAGAAGACTCCAAACTGGTCCGAACCGCCCACCAGCGAGGCGAAGAAGAAAAAGCGGCCACTGGAATTGATGCTGATGGGGGTGAACAACCTGGCGAACGAACTGTTAGAGCCCTTCCCCTTCCCGCCAACAGAAGCCAGTTCTCGCAGCGCACCAGTAGGGCTGGCGATCACCAGCCGGCTCAGGTTCGGAGCAAGCGCGACGTCGCTGACGTACATGCTCATCTCGCCCGAGTCCTTCAACCCGAAGAACTCACCCCCAAAGAAGTTGACGCCCGAGAGCGTTCCCGCGATTCCCCCGCCGGGCAGGGGCTGGCCTTCAAGCAGTCGCGCAGTCGGCGGCGCTCCAGCGGAGCCAACGAAGAAGCCCGTCGTGGCCGCCGGCGCATTCAGCTTCGCCCAGAACGCAACCTGGCTCAGGTTGTTCAGCACGACCCCCTCTTCCGCAAACGAATCAAACGTCCCGCCGGCGGTGCCCGGCGCGGTCTGCCCAGCTAGTGCAACGGCGAACTGCGTCCCGCCCGCTGTACCCAACAGCACGCCGTCCCAGATCGGATCGAAGTTGAAGTCCACGGCGTAAGCGACCTGTCCCGCATTGTTGATCACGAAATTCGTGGGCAAATTGGAAACCGTTCCGCCGGGAACCGGATCGCCCTGGGCAACCAGCTTGACTGGCGAAGACGCGCCGCTCCCGACGAATAGCGCAGGAATGACTCCGTTATCCGCTTGAAACGCCACCTGGCCGGTTTCATTGACGGCAAAGACGTTCGAGATGCCGCCGAAGTTTCCCCCGATCGGTGACGGGTCGCCGACGCGAACCACTCGCTGCACGCCGCCCGACGCAGACCCGATGAAGATGCCTTGGGGACTCGAGTTCCCGGCGCTGCCTACGATGTTGGCAAAGAAGGCCACCTTACCGACGCTGGTTATCTTCGAGGCGCTCGGCCCGCCCAGGGCGAAGTTGATGCCGGGGCCAAAAGTCCCGCCTGCCGCGCCCGGTGCAGCGTCCCCGGTTGCAGCGACCTTTCGCAAACCAAACCCCGGTTTATACGTGAAGATACCGGTGGCTGGATACGCCGAACCTCCAACGATCGAGTTCGCAAGAAACGGGACCTCTTCGCTGTCATTGATCGAGCCTAAGTTGAACACGAACCCGACAATCGTTCCGCCAATAGAAGGAGCAGCGTCACCCTCACCGAAGATGCGGGTCACATTTTTCACTGGGGTCTTTAGCGGGATCGAGTACAGCGCCCGTCTCCCGCCCGCCTTCAATGCTTGAAACACGACCACATCGTCGCTTCCAACCGGACCGAAGGTAAAAATGACCGGCCTGGCTCCATCGGGCAGGGTGTCACCGGTCGTCACGATCGTCGCAAGCCCGCCGCCTGCGCTCCAGGTAAAGGCGCCCGTTGTGTTCGGACCAATCACGTCGGCAAAGAACGCAATATCACCGGCGGCGTTTATCTGCGCTACGGCATTCCTTCCGGCCAGACCGAAGGTACCACCCGCCGGCGTTGGCTCGCCTTGAAACGCAACCTTGACCGCCCCGGATGCATTGGCCTTGAAGAACCAACCGATCGGAGCGCCTCCGCCGAGCAGAGTGGCCAGGAACACCACATCGCCGTTGGCGTTCAGACTTGCTTGCTGAGTCAGACTTAAGGTCTCAACGGTACCGCCCGGCGCCGGCTGACTGCGGTTAAAGATGATCTGAGTCGGGTTCGCCAGGTCCTTGAGGAAGAGCGCGTGATCGGATGTGCCGCCGATCACCCCACTGCGGAACAGGACCTTGGCTGCGTTATTGAGTCCTAAGATCCGGATTCCCCCCGGCTGATTGGCGTACGAGCCGCCAACCGCGCTGCCCGTCGCGTCACCTTGAACCATCAGTTTGGTGAGCGGACCCGTCGTGTTCCCAACCCAGATGCCGGGACCGCTTCCACTATTCGCGAAGAAGGCAAGATTCCCGCTCGAGTTGAGGAAGTAGTTCAGGGGTTGAGACAGGAGAAAGAGACTACCGCTGGCGCCAGGGGCCGGATCGCCATTCGCCGCGATCTTGGTCACGCCCGTTCCTGTACCGATGAAAACACCAAAACCGGTTGTGCCACCAAGGATGTCCGAGAAGAACGCAACCTCCCCGGCGTTGTTGAGCCCTACCACTCGCAAGAGAGTGCCGTAGACGCCACCCCCGGTGCCGGGCGCCGTTTCGCCGATGACCGCGATCTTCGCAGTTGGGCTGGAGGGCGAGCCCAGGAAGATTCCCGGGCTATACAGCCCGTTCGGCTCAAGAAACCCTGTGAAAGCCACCTCGTCGTTGTCATTGATCCGCGTCTGCTGCGCAAAACCCGTGAAAGCCTGCATCCCCGGCGTCGGAGAAGGCTCACTGCTGAGGATCACCTTCTGGAAGCTTGTACCGTCGTACACAAACACACCGCTTGGGTTTCGCACTCCGCTCTGCACGTACGAGTTAATGATGGCGACGTGTCCTACCGAGTTCACCAGCGGAGTCCCGCCCGTACCCACGGCCTGTGCGATTGTGCCGGGCAGACCCGGGTGCGGATCGCCCTCCTGCAGTATCCGGTCCCGAGTTGCCGACAGAGAGTTCCATCGAAACAAGGCCGACCCGCCGGGGTTGAAGTAGACGTCTCCCCCGTTGGTCAACGCGAGAACGTTGGGTGTCGTAAACTGATCGCTCAGCGGAAGAGCGGCTCTCTCGGTCACCAAGACTATCGACCCGCCGCCAGACTTGTCAGGTGCGCTCCGAGACAACGGGGCGGCGCCCATAAGCAAGGTCAGCGCACCCAGCACTGCCAAGACATATCTGATAGGCTCGCGCCAACCAAGCGAACCTCGCCTTCGTTTCCCACTTTGCGACTTCAGCCGAACCTGAGGTCTGATCAGGTATCCGGTGATGGAATTACGTACGGAGATCATCGCGCGCACCTCCTTAGGAGTATCGAGCTGGTGCTGCTGACATGCGTGAGGCCGTTCGCTCATCAGGGATTGCAAAAACCAATCTGCAACAGTGGTGCCGAAACCCGAGTTTATCCGCGCGGTACGGTAGACAGAACGCGTTAGCGTTGAGCTGGCTCAACTTGGACGGACTAAGCAGTCGAGATTCGGTGATTCAATAACTGTAGCCGTTGAGGCAACATCGGTGAGCAAACGGCGCTGTGTTTCGTCAAGAACGGAAGGTAACTTGACCAGTTATCAAGGTGATGGGGTTAGGAAAAGTGGAATAGCGGTGTAGCCAGTCAGGTTACTATCCGTTAGGCTTCGTGGCCTCTCGTAGTGACGACTTTAGTCGTCCAAGCAAGGTAACGACTGAAGGCGTTACTGCAGTCATACGACCACTCACACGAGGGCTGTCGGACACCGACGGCCTCGAAGTTGGCGATCTCTCGGTTCTCATCCGCTGGCTTGACTCTTGCGCAGGATCTTGTGCAGCGTGATCCGGTGCATACCCAATCTGGAGGCGGCTTCGGTCAGGTTACCGCCCGCTTCTTCAATAGCTCTCTCGATCAGTTGCCGCTCCTGTTCGGCCAACGCACGCCTGATTTCTTTTCTTCGTCGCCGCAACTCTTCAAGGTCCGCGGGTGGGATTTCGAGGATTCTGTGCAAGGGTTCTCTCTGCAGGCTCACACGCTCGGCGCGCGTTTGCAAAATCTCCGCGGGCAGGTCCCCAATGCGTATCAAGTCGTCGGAAGCGAGCGCAACCAGGCGATGAATCAGATTCTCAAGCTCGCGCACGTTTCCGGGGAAACGGTAGCGTTTCAGCCATTCATGCACTTCGCGATTAATCCGCAGCTTCTTTCCGTAGATAGCGGAAAACTTTTCCAGAAAGTGATCGATCAACACCGAAATATCTTCTTTGCGCTCGCTGAGCGACGGCAGACGAACGGGTATGACGTTGAGGCGGTAGAACAAAGCCTCTTGAAACTTCCCCGCTTCCATCATCGCCCTCAGGTCTTTGCTGGTCGCGGCCACCACTCGAACATCTAAATTGATTGTTTGTTTGCCGCCCAATCGAGTGAACTCGTTCGACTGCAGAAAGCGCAGCAGCTTGGCTTGAAGCGGATAGGCAAGCTCGCTCACTTCGTCAAGAAATATCGTGCCGCCGTTACCTTGTTCGATGCGCCCCGTATATCGCTCGGTCGCGCCGGTGAAAGCGCCTTTCTCATAGCCGAACAACTCGGACTCCAGGAGATTGTCGGGGATGGCCGCGCAGTTGATGGCGACGAACGGATGTTCGCGGCGGGCGCTTTGATAGTGGAGCGCCCGAGCCACAAGCTCCTTGCCCGTTCCGCTCTCGCCTTCGATCAGCACGGTCGCCGGCGAGTCGGCAATTCGGTTGACCACTTCCAGCAGCGACAGAATTTTTGGATCACCACCCACGATCTCTTTTGAAGCCCGGCTTGTGTCTAAAAAGATGCGGTTGCCCGGCTCGAAGACTACAGGAAGCAACCGAGCGTGACGCAGATAAAAGACGACAAACCGGGCCAGGCTTTCGATGAGTCGCGGATCTTCTTCGTCGAAGGCGCACGGACGGGTGTTGTTTTCAAGATAGATCGCGCCAACGGTGCGTTGGTCCTGGTTGAGTGGACCGGCAAGAACCGATTTAAGTTGAAATTTGACTACGCTGACTTCCGTTGAATAGGCAGGATCATTAGACACATCTTCGAGCAAGAGTGGCGTGCCGCGCTTGAGGACTTCTCGAAGCAGCGTGCGGCTGAAATCGTATTCTTCGAGCGAGAGGTTCTTTGTTTGGAAATTGCGCGCGGCGACCACATCCGCTTCAGTTGATTCCGGCAGATAGAAAAGTACGAACCCGCGCTCTGCGCCCGTGGCCTCGATTAAGCGATCAAGCAAGGACTCGCAAAAGAGATTCAGCGAAGGAACTTGAATCTCGATTAGCGCAGTCATTATGGCGGCGGTCCGGCTATCAGCCATGCAGGCGCCGAGCTCCTCCGCTTCGCGCTCGATCTTGGCCAAAAAGTCTCGCCGAGCCATCTCCGCAAGCAAATCGAAGCGAGCCTGAAGCTTCTTCAACTGGGTGCCGAGGAGTTGCAATCGTCGATCGCCGGTGTCACCCTGCAGCGCGGTGATGGATTCGACCAGCGATGAAACGATCTCCCTGTTAGCTCGGTCTTCCTGCTCGAGCAACGCGGCGAGGGTTTCAGACAGGTTCTTGATTCGATTAGTCTTGGTTTTCATGCACTATTCGGAGCCATGCATATCACTAAAAGAACGAATAGTGTAACTAATCTGGTTTTTTTAGGCATGCCGTCGCGATTCGGACGGCATCTAGTTGCTTGTATCAAGGGGGGAAACTGCTATGGGCCACATCGTCGCTAAGTTATGGCGCGAATGGCCTTGGGCGAAACGATCCACTAGCAATGTTATTGATACAAGCAACTAGTCGAAGCGATAGCCCCAGAGGCTGCGGTGGCGAGTGTAGATGTGAACTGATCCATCGTGCTCGCCCGAAGTCAGACGCCTCCCGTCCGGCGAGAAAGCTATTGAAAGCACCGGCGCCGTGTGTGTGCCGACGCGCGAGATGAGGCTGCGGCGAGCGACGTTCCACAACTCAATCGTCTGGTCATCGCCGGCGGACGCCACTTCTTTGCCATCAGGCGAAAAAGCGACCGACTTAATGCGGGCGGCATGCCGGCCGATGACCGCGACCTGGCGAAGCGGGTTCACCTCCCACAGCCGCACGACTCCTTCATCTTCACCCGTTACGAGCCACTTGCCATCGGGAGAAATGTTGACGGTGATAAGGTGCATATCGTCCAATTTGAGCATGTCGAGCAATTGCCAGTTCTCAGCATCCCACAAATAGATTTGACTATAAGGCGTTACGTACACCAACCGCCGGCCATCGTCAGAAAAGTCCGCTCCGTAGATTTGCCCTCCAGTGTACTTGCCGACGAAATCTAGAACTAGTCGCCCATCGGTGCTGTCATATACTGCAAGCGAGTCCGCCACCCAACGGCCATCGGGCGAAATTGTTACGCAATAATTGGGGGAGAAAAACCTCCCTTCATAAAGATATTCTGTAGTCCACCGCGGTCGGCGCAGATCCACATCCCAGAAGATCACCTTGCCGTCCTGATCGCCGGAGGCGATCGATTTTCCATCAGGCGAAAACGCCACACTCAACACACGGGTCTGGTGCCCGACTAGCACCGCTTCCTTCCGCCGCTGCTCTGCGTCCCAGATAATAATAGATCGGTCATCGCTCGCCGACGCAATTCGCCTTCCGTCACTGGAAAAAGCGACGGCGCGCGTTGCTCCGCTGTGCTCGTTGAAATTCGCCACACGCTCGCGCTCCGCGATATCCCACAACAGTATCGAGCCATCTCCGTGAGTCGAGACAAGCCATCGGCCATCAGGTGAGAAGGCCACCTTCCAGACGATAGATGTGTGCTCGAGCCGAACAAGTTTTGTCTGAGTCGCTGCGTCCCACAAGACTATGTCCTCGGCTCCCGAGGCGACTAGCCGCCCATCGGGCGAGTAAGCGATCGCGCGTCCGTGATCGCGATGGACCTTATGACTGCTAATGAGCTTGCGCCGAGTCATATCCCAGAAATAGACGATGCCTAAGCCATCTACACTAGCCATCCGCGTCCCATCGGGAGAAAGCGCTCCCCAACCGGCGTTCCATTCACGCGGCATCATAGTCTCCGTTACTCTTTGCCCGGTCTGCAGGTCCCAGAACGCTCCTGCGCTCCCAAGAGAGCGACTGTCGTTGGAAAAGAGCAGGTCCGACCACAATATCCCGAGCGGCAATTCGCGAACCTTCTCCCACCGGGGCGCGCTCCATACAATCGTTCGGTTGTCCGGATTGTTTGATCCGGACGCAAGCCATCGGCTGTCAGGCGAGAAAGCGACTGCATTCACTGCTCCTCGATGGTCGCGCAAAACAGCCGTTCTTTCCAGCCGCGCGGCATCCCACACCATTACCGTCTGATCGGCGCTTGCCGATGCGAACCACTTTCCGTCGGGCGAAAAAGCCACCGAGGTGACCCAACCTTTGTGATCCGTGAAAGTAGCAAGCCGCTCGCGTCGGGCAAAGTCCCATACGATGATCTTTTTGTCTTCGCCGCAAGACACCAGCAATCTACCGTCGGGCGAAAAGACCGCCTGGCGCACCGCAGCCGTGTGACCGTCGCTCAACCCAACGCCTTCCCAATCTTCGCGCGTCGACAAGAAAGCTGCTGCAACAGTCGCGCCCGCGAGGAGCAACAAGCTGAGCACTGAAAGCCTCGCCAATCCCCATCGCAGGCTCTTCTTCAGCAGTTCGCGGCCTTGTTCACCGCGGGCGACGTCCGAGAAGCGCCGTATGAACCAAAGCTTGCCGATTGGGACGCGAGTTCTCCTGTCCACCGAGTAGTTCGACACGTATTGCCTCAGCAACCGGTTCGCCCGCTGCGTGGCATCCATCACCTTCCCGGTAATGTGGTTGATCTTTTCGATCAAGTACTCGTGCATCAGCTCGTACCGCCACGGCTCGTCTTCCTGGATCTCGCGAACCAGCCGTGCGCTGACAAACTGATTCAACAAGCGGGTGACCGTAGCCACGTTGCGCTGCGTTCGTTTTGCAATCTGATCGACGGTCAAAGTGACTCTGGTGTTCTCTTCGGAGATGAGGCTGCGCAACAGCAGGCGCGCTCCGTCGGCGTCTCCAGCCGCTTGAATTACGTCTTCGAGAAAGCTATGCACAAGCGCTTCTTTGCCGCCGGCCTGGCGATAAGCTTGAACCGTGTAGATCCGCTTGCTCTGCAACCGCTCGCCGACTATCTGCAGCTCCGAAGGCGAGACAATGTCCCCACTCACCAAATCGCGAGCGACCTGACGACTCAGTCCATCTTCGATAGGCAGCCCCGCCTTGCGCGCGGACTTTTCGATGATGGCCAACGCCTGCGCCTGGTCAAAATCGTGCAGGTGATAAAGCCGCGAGCTCATCAAAGGCTCGTGAATCCTTCCGCCTAGCTCAGAGCTGATCAGATAGAGAAAGTCACTGCGCATCGCGGCCAGAAACTTTAACGGCAGCGTGGTGTCGTTGTGACAAGCCGCAATGAACGAGAGGAACGGTTCTCGCTCCTCCCTGGACGCGTGGCTGACGAAGAACTCCTCGAACTGATCGCAGACGATGACCAGCGTCGCTCCGAGCTCTCGCGCCGCTCGCCTCAGATATTCGGCAGGAGGCTCACCCAATACAGACTGCACCGCGCCACGCCTGCGACATTCTTCCAGCGCGGCTGCAAGCGGGTCTTTGTACGAGCGACAGTAGATTGGCACGTAGCCTTCTTCCCATAACTTTGGAACGAGCCCTGCTCTTATCAGGGATGTCTTGCCGGAACCCGATTCCCCAAAGAGAACGCCGAAGCGAAAGTCTCCGTGGCTGATCATCTCAAACAGCGCGACAGTGTCCGTTTCTCGCCCGTAGAAACGACTTCGATCCGCTTCTTGAAAGGGCAATAATCCGCGAAACGCCGCTCCACCAGGCACCGCGCCGGAAGGCCCTGGCTCGGCTCGCCGCGCGATCGCGTAGGCCAGCGCACAAAGTCCAGCGAGGGAGAGAAAGCCGGCAGCTCGAGCCCAACCGGTTGCTTCCGGGTTCGGCCGCAGAATCTCCCACACCGCAAGCGCGGCCGCGAGCGCGCCACCGAGCAACAACCATCGCCGATACCGCCATGCGAGCCCGCGGAACGAAGCGGTCCAATTGCTAATATTGGAATGGCGGGTCGGCTCGGCTATCGCGCAAGATGATTCGCCAGCGAATCCATTCTTTAGGGTCAGTGTGTCTTCAAGTCGACTTCTCAGTGCGCGCAAGTCAAGGAGCAACTCCTCCGCGGTTGCGTACCGCTGGTCTCGCTCCTGTGCAAGGGCCTTCCTGACAATGCCCTCCAATTCGAGCGGCATGTCGTCCCGGAAAGCGCCGAGCGGTGTTGGCTCATCGCTCAGGACCGCACGGAGGACAGCACTTCGCGTCTCGCCGCTGAAAGGCTGTTTCGCAGTCAACATTTCGTACAGCACGACGCCCAGCGAAAAAATGTCGGTACGCTGATCAAGCGGTTCGCCTCGAACTTGCTCGGGCGACATGAAACCGACCGTGCCGTAGGTGGCGGTGCCAACGCGAACCTTATCCGCCTCGATCGAGTGACCGGCGGCTGTCGCCTCGAATCCACTTTGCGATGGATCGAAGCCAGTCGCGGACGCAACCTTAGCTGACCCGAAATCCAACACCTTAACCAGCTCCTCAGGCGTGATCATTATGTTCGAAGTCTTGATGTCGCAATGAACAAGCCCGCGGCAATGCGCGGCCCTGAGTGCGTCGGCGACCTGGATCGCGATATCAAGAGCCGGCTTCAGCTCGAGACGTCTGCGCGCGATTCTCGACCTCAGGTTCTCGCCTTCAACGCATTCCATTGCGATGAAGAGAAGATCAGCCGCTTCGCCCAGTTCGTACACCGTGGCAATGTTCGGATGGCTAAGTCCGGCAGCTATTTGAGCCTCTGCGCGCATTCGCTCATTCGCGTCGCGGTCTCCAGCCAATTCGGCCGTAAGCACCTTGATGGCCACCGTTCGTTTCAGCCGGAGGTCTTCCGCTTTCCAAACGTGTCCTGCCCCTCCCGAACCCAGGGCTTCAAGCACGCGATAATGTGAGATGGTGTGATCCATCTGGCAACTCCTCAAGCAGTCGTTAAGCGAGTCGGAAACCTAAGCGGCGAAGCTTATGCGCGCTAGGCTATCCCCCATACGAGTGACTGGTCAAGCTGAAACGCATTTCACGACGCGCGCGACAGACCTCAACCGTACTGAAACCTGACAGGGTCGAAGCGTTAACGCCAGCTTCTCGAAGTCTCTGTTAGTGACCCCGGCGATACTCTTGTTAATAGACACCCGACTTGCCGCGTTTGTCATATGGGTTCGGTGCACTCCCGCGCAATCGCGCGCGCGTATAGACTTATGTGGGCTATCAAAGCGAGAAGCGTGAACTTATGTCGGGAAAACTCGTTCTAGTTGCTTGTATCAAGGAAACTGCTATGGGCCACATCGTCGCTAAGTTATGGCGCGAATGGCCTTGGGCGAAACGATCCACTAGCAATGTTATTGATACAAGCAACTAGTAACTTGGGAATCAACAGATCGAAAACAGGTAGCGGGACTAGTGTATGAAATTCTTTGAATCCGTAGCACTGGCACTCAGCGCGATTCTCGCGCACAAGCTTCGATCCTTCCTGACTCTGCTGGGGATCATTTTCGGCGTCGCGACGGTCATCGTCGTCGTGTCGCTGATCGAAGGCTTCAATAAATACTTCAATGACAAAATCGCCGACCTCGGATCGAACGCCTTCGTCGTAAACAAGATGGGAATCGTGACCAGCATGCAGGAGTGGATCGAGAGAAACAAAAAAAACAAAGACATCAAGCTCGACGATCTTCGCGCGATTAAAGAACACCCTACATACGTCAAAGACGCGGCTGCCACTATGCGAAGGCGGGGCAATATAAAGCGCGAAACTCAAACGCTCCAAGACGTGGAACTCCTCGGCGTCAGCGCGAACATGGTCGATATCGATTCGATCAAAGTCGATCAAGGCCGGTACATTACTTCGACCGAGGAGGAGCATTCACGCTATGCCTGCTTCATTGGGTACGGCGTCGCCAACCAGCTCTTCCCCAGCGTTGATCCAATCGATAAGGAACTCAAGATCGAGGGCCTGCCGTTCCGTATCGTAGGCGTTGCTCAAGAGATCGGGACAGTCTTCGGGAACCCCCGAGATAATTTCGTCATCATGCCGATCACGAGTTATCAGAACATCTACGGCTCGCGCGGCTCGATCGGGATAAGAGTCGCGGCAATCGGACCCGAATCTATCGAGAAAGCCCAGGATGAGGTAAGGGTGATTATGCGCGCCAGGCGGCATTTGAACTACAACGACCCGGACAACTTCGGCATCGTGACTTCGGATGCGCTCAACAAACTCCGCGCACAAATCTTTGGAACGATTTCAATAGTTGCGATCGGAGTGACTTCGATAGCGCTTGTGGTCGGCGGCATCGTCATTATGAACATCATGCTGGTATCGGTAACCGAACGGACACGCGAGATCGGAATCCGCAAATCGCTTGGGGCGCGGCGTTCCGATATAGTCCGTCAATTCCTATCCGAGTCAACCGTGCTTTCGTTGCTTGGGGGGTGCATCGGGGTCGCCATCGCGTACGGTCTCGGAAAACTGGCGACGGTTCTTTTTGATCTCCCTACGGCGTTGCCGATCTTCTGGACGTTCATAGCGCTGACCGTCTCGGCTAGCATCGGTTTGTTCTTTGGGATCTACCCGGCATGGAAAGCCGCGAAACTCGATCCGATTGAGGCGCTTCGTGCCGATTGAAGAAGGGGAATTGAAAATTGAGAATTGAAAATTACAAATTGCAAATTGAACCCGTGCAGGGAGTTTACCGTCACAGTTGTTATGCCAGCCAGAGTGTCGAATTGCGGGTTTTCGGATCGGTTCTCAAATCTGAAATTTGGAATTTGCAATTTGAGATTCCTGGCGAGCGCAGGTTGGAAGTATGAGCAAGCAAGACACAACTGAAAGCTTCAGAATGGCGTTTGCAACGCTGCACGCGCACAAGTTCCGTTCGTTCCTGACCGTGCTCGGCGTGGTGATCGGCACCGTGACGGTGATGGTCATTGCATCCTTCATCTCGGGACTTGACCAGAAGTTCAAGCAGGACATCGAGGCCTTTGGGACCAACACCGTCTTCATCTACAAATTCGATCCGGGCATTCATACCGGCAGGCTCACCCCCGAAGAACGCATGCGAAAACCGATCTCCTACGAAGATGCGATCGCCATAAAAGATCAGTGTCCGTCGGTCAAGTACGTAGCCCCCTTTCTGAGCCCGGACGATGTGCTGAAGGTCAGATATCAAGACCAGGAACTCTACATCACACAGGTCCAGGGAACCACGACTGACTATGAGCGCATGTCCTCGGTGCATATCGCAGAAGGACGCTACCTCACCGAGGTCGAAAACCAGCATCGCGCGGACGTGTGCGTGATCGGAGCCAGCATAGCCGACAAATTCTTCCCGCATATTCAAGCGCTCGACAAACAGATCCTTGTGAACGACAAGCCTTTCACCGTGATCGGCGTGATTCAGAAACTCGATAGCTTTTTCATGGACGACAACGACGGCGGCAATCAGAATCGCGCCGTCTACGTTCCGTATGAATCGATGAAGAAGATGTTCCCGGCCGAAAAAGACCACTTCGTGATGGCGCAAGCCGAAGAAGGAAGGCTGGATCAGGCGGAGGACGAGATACGATCGCTGCTGCGCCGCCGCCGTGGGGTCGCGTACGAAGCGAAAGACAACTTCGGCCTCTCGACTCCGGACGCGATCACCGAGCAATTCCATCAGATCACAGGAGGCATTGCGATTCTGATGTTCGCAATTTCTAGCGTTGGCCTGTTGATTGGCGGAATCGGCGTGATGAATATCATGCTCGTGTCGGTCACCGAGCGCACAAAAGAGATTGGGGTCAGAAAAGCTATAGGCGCTCGTCGCCGCGACATCCTCCGTCAATTTCTGATCGAGGCAGTATCACTGACCGGTTCAGGTGGGCTGCTTGGAATCGCGATCGGTTGGGGGCTGAGCTTGCTCGTAAACCTGATTCTGCCTGTGCACGTTCCCGCCTGGGCCCCGATCGCGGGGATAACGGTCTCGTGCGGGATTGGATTGGTCTTTGGTATGTGGCCCGCGATGAAAGCTTCGAGACTGGATCCGATCGATGCGCTCAGATATGAGTAAGAAACCACGATTCTCTAACTGGCCAACCCTTGGAGTGCAGTTACGATTCGCGGTTCTCAGAATGGGATATCATAAGGATCAGTTGGCACTTCCACTCTCTTGACTTTGGCCTCGATCGCGACTTCCCTGGGATCTGTGTCGGCAAGCGACATCCACGAGTCGAACCTTTCAACAAGGTTGCGGACCTCTTCGAAGTATCCTTTGTTCTTCGGACGCAACGATATTACTTCATACTTGTGTTCACGAACGTACTCGTCTCGCTCCGAGTCATCGAAAACCTGTTCATCTTTGTGACTGGCATCCAGCTGGATGGCGACCCACTTATAGTTCCAGTATTGAAGAGGCACGAAGGCAACGAAGTCCGGACGTCGCCTATCTGTGATGCCAACCCATGTCTGTGGGATCAACATTGGAAACTGCCGATCCTTGACGAAGCCAAGGTAGTTCTTCAAGAAGCGCTTCTCCGGTTCGGTTTGACAGAGTTTCGCAATATGATCCCACAATGGACAAGTATCCTTTCCCGTCGTCCATCCGCCAACAAAGTGGCAACCGTGGGGCTCCGCGTACTGCTCATAGTCCGCATCGTACATTGAGTCATAACAATTGTCTGCGAATACCGGTTCACCCATGACTGAGCCTCGGTTGCTAGGACGATAGTAGCATCCACCGAACTTCTGTGAGGCTTGGTAAACGAAGCTGCGAATCGAATACGGCTGTGCCCAATCCTCGCTCGGATGTTCTGGGGGTATTGGGTAAACCTTTAATCGAGCGATTCGATCCGGACCAAGGTAGAGGGCCTTCGGTACTTCGGGCCACTTCGGTGGAGCGCCGAAGTAGTGAAGCGTCCCGCATCCGCATCGCCCCCGGTCTGCAAGCTTTGAGCCATCTTTGAACAAGACTCTCCGCGAACAAGTGGCGCATGTTACTGTTCGAACTCTGTGAGTGTAGCCCATTATCTGCCTACCACCCGATTACGCTTTGGCCTAAAACGTTGCGGACACCAGCGAGCGCGAGTAGATATGAGATCGCTTCGCGCGCTGCGGCTGAGGCCCTGGTAGGATGCGGTTCTTTCTACGCTAGCATTAATCGCCTTCCCTTAGGCTCTGGAATGCTATCTCCAAATTCTTCTGCAGTATCGAGCCACAATTCAATTGCTTTATTCATACTCTTCAATGCCTTTTCCGGCGTCTTGCCGTGCGCCATACATCCGGGTAGTTCAGGAACCTCAGCGACGAATACCTTGTCTTCATTACTCCAGTAAAGATTGATTTCGTATTTCTGCACCATGGCTACTCACCAAGATGATACTTACCGATGATACCTCTGACCTGCCGTACCTAAAGCTAGTTGTTCGTACTGAAAGGCCGTCTAGGATACTTTCTCTTGCAGCCAAAGGTTTACCAAAGTCTCGGCGGATACGCCTCGCTCGCGCGCAGCACGGCGTAATTTCTGATATATGCCACTGTCGAGTGAGATCTGATATGTGCGCCGCTTTATGTCAATCTCGCATTGCACATCCTTCCAAGCTTCTTGGTAATCGGCGAGGCTGTGCGTATCCCAGAATTCCACCGCGTCATCGAGGTTATTGAACTGCTCTGGCAGCGGATCTCGCTGCTTCTTGACTTTACTTCTTGCCATAGCTCTTCTTCTCGCGTTCATCCATATCGCGGGCGGAGACCACCAACGCCCGTCCCCTGCTCTTGTAGAGAAAGAATACCACCAAATAGCGCCCGGAATCAGCCTGCCCCCACGCCGAATATAAATCTTCGCCCGGCACTTTGCCACTTTCTGCGAATTGAATTCGCGGGCGATTGGCAAAAAGCTGATCGACTTCGGCAAGCCGCACGCCATGCTTATGCTCAATCTTCTGTACGAAGCTATTGAGCCAAATAATTTCAGTAATCTTCACGATCTGGTTTCAGGTCAACTCCGTCGAGAGTCGTGAGCTTCATCGGAGCTAATAGTCAACCAACGAAAGCAGCTTTACAGTACTCGTCTGAGCCTGCTTTGGGTCTTCCTTCAGCTCCATCACAACTTTTTTGATCCTTCCGGTGAACTCAAACGGCGACTGATAGGTTTCCGTGACCGGCGTCGAAGGATCGCGGCCCACCGTCAGGCCTTCGCTCAGTCCGAAGGTGATCGGCACCAAACGCGCGATCTTCCCTTCCCCGACGCGCTTATCGTTGACTAAGAGCGTGGCCGTGCCGCTGTTAGGACCCGCGCTCGTGAACTCGACCCGCAGCTTCACGGATCCTAGCGGGACCGCTTCTGTTGAAGTCACCGTGTAGCGCTCGAGTCCCACCCAATTATAAACGTAGCTCAGCCGCCCCCTCTGAATAAAGAAACTGAATCCACCAAAACGTCCGCCAAGCGCTAACAGCACGCCTTCAGCACCGCTCGATGGAATCTCGACGTCAGCGTTGATGCTGTAAGACCGGCCGCGGAAGTTCAGCATGTTGCCTCTGGGCACCGCCGGCATTCCCGGATAGTAGGCGACGATAGTGCGCGGCCGGTTCAACGCCGGTTGCTCGAGCGAGCGTATAACCCCTCGATCGTCGAGCGGCAGCACGTTATACCTTCCGGCCTCGCTCCACCAGCGTTCCTTCATCTCACGCAGCATCTCCGGATTCTGCGCCGCAACGTCATTGCTCTCTGAAAAGTCATCCGTGACCTTGTAAAGCTCCCAGGGGTCCTTATCAAAGTCCTCGCCGCGCACGTGCATCGTGACCGCCTCCCACCCTTTGTAATAGATCGCACGATGGCCGAGCATCTCGTAATATTGTGACTCGCGCCGGCTCGGCGCCTTCGCATCGCTAAACGTGTAAGCCAGGCTCAGCCCGTCCATTGGCCGCTGATCCACGCCGTTCACCACGCGCGGTTGTGGAATCCCCAGTAGTTCAAGAACCGTCGGCGTGATGTCGATCATGTGATGATACTGACTACGAAGTCCACCCTTGTCTTTGATCGTCTTCGGCCAATGAACGATCATCGGATCTGTGATGCCCCCGGCGTGGGTTTCCTGCTTGTACCGTTTGAAGGGCGTGTTGCCGGCCATCGCCCAGCCAAGCGGATAATGAGGATAAGTCATCGGGCCGCCCAGCTCGTCGATCAGCTTCATGTCCATTTCGACGTTTTCGGGAATCTGGTTGAAGTACAAGCTCTCGTTGAACGTGCCGGTCTCGCGGCCCTCTTGACTCGCGCCGTTGTCTGAGACAACGACCAACAGAGTGTTCTCCATCAAGTTGCGCTCTTCCAGAAAAGCGAGCAACCGTCCGATGTTTTCATCACAGTGCGTCAGGAACCCCGCGAACACCTCTTCCATTCGCGCGTACAGACGACGCTCGTCGTTGGTCAGGTCACTCCATGCCTTAACATCAGAGTTGCGCGGCGCAAGCTGAGTGTTCGGCGGCACGATGCCCATTTGTTTCTGCCGCGCCAGTGTCTCCTCTCGAACCTTGTCCCATCCCTTGTCGAACTTGCCTTTGTACATCTCGATGTACTTCTTTGCGACGTGATGAGGAGCGTGACCGGCGCCATAAGCCAGATTGAGAAAGAACGGTTTGTCGGGTGTGACCTGCTTTTGTTCCCCAATGAACTGCATCGCGCGATCGGTGAGATCTTCGGTCAGGTGATAACCGGGGCGATTGGGCCGTTCGACGCGGTGATTGTCGTAAACCAAATCGGGGAACCACTGATTCGTCTCACCGCCGAGAAAGCCATAAAACCGTTCAAAGCCCATTCCAAGCGGCCAATGGTCGTAAGGGCCCGCGTCGCTTGTTTCGTCCGGCGGCGCCTGGTGCCACTTGCCAACGTAGAATGTGCTGTAACCAGTCTGCTTCAACATCTCGGCAATCGTCGCCTGGCTTCTCGGCATCCTCCCATCGTAGCCGGGATAACCCGTCGCCGCCTCGGTTATCACGCCAAGATGATTGGTGTGATGGTTGTCACCGGTCAGCAAACAAGCGCGCGAGGGCGAGCACAGCGACGTCGTGTGAAAGTTTGTGTAGCGCAATCCGCCAGCGGCAATCCGATCAAGGTTCGGCGTCTGAATCTCTGACCCGTAGCAACTCAGTTGCGCGTAGCCCACATCATCGAGCACAAGGTAAATGACATTAGGCGCGCCTTTCGGCGCCTGGGGCGGAAGCTCCCACGCCGGCTTCGAGTCCTTATAGGTTCGACCAATGCTGCCGCGTTGGGGCTCCTGTTGCTGCGCGGCGGCGCGGCTCAAGGCATGCCCAGCCACGAACAGGCTCCAGATTGCGAGTGCCATGCCTGCGACCTTGAGTGACATCCGGATGGTCGTCGTCTTTCTATTCATAGCTTGCTCCTATTGCTGTTGCGGTTGATCGGTGAGGCCGCGATTATACCAATTGGAGAGAAGGGATCAAGGCTGGGCCTACGAAGACTTCACACAACGAAAGCCTGTATTCGATCCGCCGCTATCAACCGCGCCCCGTCCCCGGCTCCCGACCAGGTATCGCGAGCAGTATCGATCGCTACACAAAAACGATCCGCCCTTCTGCACGCGTTTCCGGACTCGGGGCTCGTTAGGATCGTAGCTATCCGGCGGACCCTGGGGATTGCGCGCCACTCCATTCGCCGCTAGCGTCGCAAAATAATCGGGGCGATACCAATCGGCGCACCATTGCCAGACATTGCCGCCGACATCGTATAGGCCGAAGCCGTTTGCGGGAAAGGCCGTGACCGGCGAAGTGCGCTCATATCCGTCTTCCGCAAGGTTGTTCGTGGGAAACCGGCCTTGCCAGATGTTAGCTGCCCACGCACCGCCCGGCTTCAAATCACTGCCCCACGCATAACGGTTGCGATCCATTCCACCGCGCGCGGCGAACTCGAATTCAGCTTCGGTCGGCAAGCGCTTCCCCGCCCACTTCGCATAAGCGGCTGCGTCCTCCCAAGCGATGTGTACTACCGGATGTTCCTCGCGACCTTCTATTGAAGTGCCGGGACCCTCCGGATGCTTCCAACTCGCTCCCGGCACGTATCTCCACCACTGCGTGACGTCGTCAAGGGCCACATCCTTCGCGGGAGGCGAAAACACCGCCGAGCCAGCCACAAGCTTACTCGGATCCACGCCGGGATAGTCTTTTGGATCAGGCTTACGCTCGGCGACTGTGAGGTAGCCGGTCGCCTTCACGAACTGCGCGAACTGAACATTTGTTACCGGCGTTCTGTCCATCCAGAAGCCATCCACGGTAACCAGATGCACGGGCTGTGTGTCGGGCATGTCACAATCATCACAACCCATCCAGAACGTTCCACCGGGAATCCAGACCATGCCATCCGGCGCCGCCCCCGGCGGAGTTGTGCTGTTTGTGCTGACTAGCGCGGCTGATTCAGCATCGGACTGCTTTCCGACGGACCCGTGACCGTCTGAGTGGTGAGCTGCGTGCTTATCAACTTGCGACTGGGCGAACCACTTATTCTTGCCAAGCAAAAGCGCAATTGCCGCGGCCAAAACGAGAACTAGAGCGACGGGGTACAACAGCCATGGCCTTGAGCGAGACGATGACGCGCTGGTTCGTTTACTCGTTGATTGTCTCGGCTGCTTCATTGGGTCGTTGACTCTTCGCAAGCAGGCGCTTGAGCTGATCGACTGAAGTATCGGGCGCACACTCTCTCGCTCGCGCGACGAAGCCACTCATATTCGCCACGGCGAAGCTTATTCCGTTCATGTTTCGTTCGCGCGGAACGCCCGGAATATCGCGAGGGTATGCAGACGCAATAAACACCGGATCGTCGTCCGAGCAATTCACCTCGTAGCGATCACGCGCGCGCTGCCAGTCTACAACAACACCGATCACCGATGGCAAACAACCGGGCAGTGAAGGCTTGCCCGACATCTCGCGCGCCGCAACAAGCACGGTTCTCTTCTCGGCTGCGCGCGCGACAGCCTGCTCGATTACTCTGTGATGCTCGATATTGACGGTGCCCAGGCTCAAGTTGATCACGTCCATCGCATTCTCGACACACCAATCGATCGCCTTGATGATGGCCTCGATGTTGGTCGTCAGCGCCCGGTCGAAGACCTTCACCGCGTAGAGTTGCGCATCCGGCGCTTTCTCTCGTATCGCGCCGGCGACCGCAGTGCCGTGACCGATGTAATCGAGGTAGTCTGTCGAACCGTCCGCGTCGCCGGACGTTATTCGCGTTCCGCCGACGACGCCGCCAACGTGAGGGTGAGCCGGGTTCACTCCGCTGTCGATGATCGCAACTTTAACGCCCCGCCCGGTGTACCGAGCGAAGGCCTCGCGGGGTGATGTGCGTTTCTCGCTCGTGTGCACGAGATTTAGATCCAGTTGAACAATCCGTGTGAATCCGTCAAATCAGTGTCATCCGTGGCCTATTTCGTTTCGTTGCCTCGATAGACCACGGATGACACTGATTTGACTGATTCACGCGGATCATTTGCTTCTTGCGGCATGTATGAGAAGAGGCCAGCGAGCGCATTGCCGCTAACGAGCAATTCATCAGGCCTGCCCATCTCGATCACTCTTCCGTTGTCGATCACGATTACCCAATCGGCACGCTCGATCACCGAGAGTCGATGAGAGATTACCACAGTCGTGCGGCCCCGCATCACCGAGGCAAGCGCCGCAGCGATGGTCTTTTCGGTAAGCGGATCGACCGATGCTGTTGGTTCATCCAGGACCAGAACCGCCGGGTCTCTCAGAAGCGCCCGCGCTAACGCAATGCGCTGACGCTCGCCCGCGGAAAGCGCCTGGCCTCGCTCGCCCACCTGTGTGTCGTAGCCCTCGGGCAACGATCGAATGAAAGCGTCTATCGAGGCCGATTGCGCAGCGCGGATGATCTCTTCTCGAGTCGCATCCGGCCAGCCGTATCTTATGTTTTCGGCTATGGTTGTGTTGAACAGGAACGCCGTCTGCTCTACCAGAACAACTTCTCTCCGAAGATCGGCGAGCCGGACTTCGCGCAGATCGCGCCCATCCAACCGAATCGAGCCGCCTTGCGGATCGTAGAATCGCAGCAACAAGTCGGCGACCGTTGATTTACCGACTCCGCTCGGGCCGGCAATCGCGCACAAGGAACCGGCAGGAATGTTGAAGCTCACTGCGTCGAGCACGACAGTCTCGCGATCGTATCTCAGACTGACGTTCTCAAATTCAATGTCGCCTTTGACGCAGTGAAGCTCCACGGCGTCAGGCGACTCATTGACCTCGACCGGTGAGTCCAATATCTCGAAGACGCGATTCAGAGACACTCGAGCAGTTGCCACGCTGGTGTACAGGCCCATCAGATTCTGCACCGGCGCGAGCAGCCGCATGTGATAAGCCATGAACGCGACCAGAGCGCCGACCGTCATCACCCCGTCAATGACGAGCTTCCCTCCATAAAGGAAGACAAGCGCAGTGCTCAGCGTAAGCACCGTGCCCGGGAGCGCGCCCGCAAAGTAGGACACCAGTTGCATCGAAAGCAGCGCGTCGACGAAGCTCTGATTCTTCTCCCGAAATCGAGCGACTTCCGCTTCCTGAGTGTTTGAAGTCACCACCAGCCGCATGCCCATCAAGGTCTCGATCAAGAAGCTGCCGATGTCAGCGCTGCGCTCACGCATTCGCTGGACGTTGCTGGTGAGCTTCGCGCGATAGTGCTTGAGCGCGATCACGGAAACCGGAATCAGCAGTATGCTCAAGAGGAACAGCTTCCAATTGAGCAGGACCATTATCGCCACGCTGCCGGCCAGAAAGATGAAATTGCTGATTGCCGCAAGGAGCGTGTCGGCGGCGACGCGCTGCACTTCGCTGATGTCGTTGTTCAGGCGCGAAACGATTTCTCCCAGCCTTGTGCGGGTGTAAAAGCGCGGCGACAGCTTCTGCAGGTGCTCGTAGACCGAGAGCCGCATGTCGAACAACACTCTCGCCGACACTGCGACGTAACGATAGCTACTCGCGATGTTCAAAGCGAATCCGAGCACGGTCACCACAACCATCAATGCCGCGACAGTCGTCAATGCCTGCATGTTTTTGCGAAGCAGCGCTTCGTCAATCAACAGCTTGGTTATGTACGGCTGAGCCAGACCGAGAAGAGTCGAGACGAGGCTTAACGCGAGGACCAGCGTAAGCCTGCGCCAGTAGGGAGTGATGTAAGCGAAGATTCGTCGATAGTCGTTGTTCATCTGAGCTTTGCGTCTTTGCGGGCCTTTGCGTCTTTGCGCGAAACAACCCTAACGCAAAGACGCAAAGGCCCGCAAAGACGCAAAGAACACTAATGCCGTCAGGCTTCAACTTTGTAGTAACACATGTAGCCCGAGTCGCAGTGCTCACGATCGCCGCGCAGCGATTTCGCTCGTTCAATAGTGACAAGCTTCTCCGAGCCCGCCCGCACCTGATCGACGATCGCGCGCACCATTCGCACGCTTGCGAGCTTCTTGAACGGCGAAGCTTCCCGGCCGACGATCTTCAGAGACTCGATTCCGATACGCTTGAAGTCGTGAATGGCGCACAGGCCACACGGCCCATAAGGCAGACCGTTTGAAGTTGAGCCGCACCCGTTGCCGTTCACGTACCAGATCCATTCGCGATAGTCGGTCAAATTTCTACGCAGCCTTGAATTCTGCCTGCGCGTAAGCTCGCGGCCACCGCTGCGTTCGAAATCTGTATCCATCTCGGAGAGATTCGTGCAGAAGGCGCCAACCGTGTGATGATGAGTCGTCGAGCAAAAGCCTTCTTCAAACGCACAGCCGTCGTTGAGCATGAAAACCTCGATCTCGACTTCATCGCGTGTGGCATTCACAATCTTTTCAATCTCAGGAATCGTAAGGCTTCTCGGCAGGATGATTCTGCTTGGGCCGAACTGAAGAAGGAATCGAATCGCTTCAGTGTTCAGCGTCGCCGCAACCGAGCTGACGTGCAGCGCCGCATTCAACTTCGCCTGAGAAAGCTGCATCAGCAGATTGATGTCAGTCACGATCAACGCATCAACTCCGGATTCACCATCAAGTCTCCGCGCGAGTTCCATCACCCACAACATCTGTTCACTTGTGTAATAGGGAGCATTGAGCGTAAGAAAAACCGGGATACCCATTCGATGCGCGCCGTCTACAAGCTGTTTCAACTCCGACAGCGTTTCCAGGCTCCCGCCCTTCGGACTGCGGCGGTTCAACCAGACCGCGCCGGTGTAGCGGTCGAGCCATTCACGCGGAACGATCCCGCAATAGAACTCCTCGGCGCCGCTTGCGGCAAGCATCTCCAATTCATCGTATGCGCTGATCGGGGCCAGGACTTTCATGACGTCAAGCTCGCTCCCACATCATCGGCAATCGCGGCTGGAAAACCATTCGATCGATCAAACCTGAACGAGACTGCTCGAACAAACCACGCAGCATCGATTCGGTGTGAACGTAGAAGTAACTATTGCCCTTCAGATAGAACTTCTGATCGCGGTTCCCGAACGGCGTGTTGGTGTAAGTGTATTCGAGCAGATGAGTCTGACACTCGTGATGGCACGGCGCTCCCGGCTGAAACTTGTCGCGTTTGTCGTAGTGGATACCGGCAGCCATGCAGATTCGGCTGGTGCTGATGAACCCGAACGGCACGTACGCG
>WNFR01000902.1_pt1 | contig 30288 bp, 26 predicted proteins | sample 5400221 | NCBI WGS metagenome assembly WNFR01 (sample SAMN13153357, study PRJNA577476) | soil metagenome | isolation source: 40 cm soil under Madrone tree | place: USA:California | collected 2016-06-14
AGGTGAGCGCCTGGCCAAGGGCTGGAGGAAAAATCAATTTATGACCCCTCGTGCCGGCGCGTGCGACAAGGTAATGCCAGCCGTGATTGATAGCGAGAAACAATCCGTGAAGGCCCCCCCACACCACAAACGTCCAAGAAGGGCCATGCCATAATCCGCCAAGGAGCATGGTAATCATTAAATTCAGATATCGGCGACTGGCTCCCCTGCGGCTTCCTCCTAGCGGTATATAAAGGTAGTCTCGAAGCCAACGCGACAATGTCATGTGCCAACGTCTCCAAAAGTCGATGATGGACGTGCTCTGGTATGGCGAGGCAAAGTTGTATGGCAATCGTACTCCGAACAAGCGTGCAAGACCTACCGCCATGTCCGAGTACGCGGAGAAATCGAAGTAAAGTCCCAGGCCGAAGGCGATGGTTCCAAGCCAGGCATCGACGAAACCTGGCGAGACAATTTCCGAGCCTGAAAAAATTAACGTCGCAATTGCCGACAGTGGATCAGCCAACAAGAGCTTCTTTACCAAGCCGATCGTGAAAAACGCGGTGCCTTCGGCAAAATTGCATTGCGAGAGACGAAATCTCTTCTCATCGTGGAATTGCGGTGTCAGTTCCGCATGATGAACGATCGGACCCGCGATCAGTTGCGGAAAGAAACACACAAACAGCAGGTATTCCGAGAGCGTGTATTTGGACACACCGCCGCGGTGCACGTCCGAGAGATAGGCGATCTGCTGAAACGTATGAAATGAGATCCCAAGCGGAAGCGTAACGGCTGCCAGAGTGAAATCCAGGCCGACGAGGGTTGAGATGTTTCCAGAAATAAAAACCGCGTACTTGAAGTATGCAAGAAGCGATAGATTCAACATAACCGCAGCGATCAGAAGCAATCGCGCCAAGCTGGGATTGGCCCCCCGCGCGCCCAGGATGAAACGCCCCGCCCAAAAATTCGTTACCGTCCAGATCAGAATGAGGCCTAAGTACGGGACGCTCCACCAGCCATAGAAGATGAGCGATGCTACAAGCAGCCAAATCCGCGCCGCTCTCCCGCCGCCGTATTCTTTTAAGAGGTGAAAGCCGACCAAAGTGACCGGTAGAAAGCCGGCGATAAAAGCAACGGAGTTAAAAAGCATTTGCTCAACGCTCCAGCCTCACACTAAAGACGCTCCGCTCGGCTACAAACTGCGAAAACTCGCGATGGAACGGGCTTCGCAGGTGGATTGCATCTGCGAATTGCTCGTTGCGAAAAGATATTTCACGCCCATCTACAATTTGAGTGCCACTCTGCGACAATGCTTTAAGTCGATGCGTCCACTCCCTTATTATATCTCCGGTTGGGTCATAAGACTCGGCCCATTCCGGCATGGTTGGCATTGTTGCGATCCAAAGTCGAACGTGTCTTTGTGCCATGGCAAGCGAGTAGTTCTTGAACGCAACAAAGCAACGCTCGTCGAAGACCGGCGCAGGACGCCAACTGAACGGCTGCTTCAGTGGACTACTCCCATACGCGTCTTGGGCGTTGAGTGCGCGCTCGTTTGGCAACGTAATGGCAGTTCGCAAGATGTAAGGTGCACGCATGTTCACCACATAAGGCAGCCACACCGGAATTTGCCTTTGGATAAACGCAGCTCCCAAAGCAGGATCAAAAATTTGCGTCAACTGCGGGGAGCAATTTTCAAAATCGCGCGGTGCAACGATAGTGATCACGTTTTTTAGATTTGGCATCATCTCCGCTAGCAGGCTCACAAGGAATGCCGTCTGGTCAATGTGAAGAAAGCAAGGCGCGGCATTGAGAGCCCTGGTCGGATCCAGTCCGAACACCGACATATCAAGATTGCGCCAGGTGGCCGACGATCCGGCTCCCATAATGCGGACCTGGCTCAGGTCACGATTGCGCAAAAAGCTGATCTTCTCGTCGATGCATGTGGTAGCCGAAAGCGGGGGCGGCGCTAATCGACCTATAACCTCCAGCAGGCCTAATAGCCCGACTCCAAATACCAGCCACCCTAACACGGTCAGACCAAAAACAGAGACCCATGACAGTCGAGCAACGTCCGGCCACCTTTTTAGAATCGTCGGGAGCATAATGATAAACCTCCGGGCGCTCGCTTAGCGCACTTGGCTTTGACCAGCTCACGGCGCCTAAGACATGTAAGTGCGCCCTCAGGAAGAGTTCCTGAAAAGGCTAATGCTATTGGCGTCTGCGAGCAATCCATACAACGCTACCAGCACCGCAGTGGCGGGGAACCGCGCAAGAATGGAGTAAAATGTCACGCCGCCGGCATCTCAGCTTTTTCAACGACCGGTGCGCATAAACCAAAGATGATTTACATTATTCATCGTTGCTGTTGATGCATGACAGCACATCGACCGCATGAGTTCCGAAAACGCAGGCGATTTGTTACGCAAAAGATGCACCAATTTGGTGGTCTGGAGCGAGGCTAACCAGCTTGCTGTTTTTTTCCGTTAGTCTAAGCTTTATGAGCAGTGCTCTGGACATCCTGGAAAACGTACAATCAAATACTGGTTCTGGCATTGAGACGGGTAAAAACTACTTTGCGAAATATTTCTTTCGAGGGATAGATGCCGCTTCGCGAGAACAAGTTGACCGGCGGATTGCGCGGATTGTTGCGCACCCTACTCTCACAAGATCCGATCCCTGCTCGCTATCTTCTCATCCGAGCCCTGGATCGACGCTTCGGCATTGTAAGAGCTTATCAACGCAAACTCGATTTTGGCACGATCGATCGGGCGCATTACGGACATTGTATGCTGCAGTCTGCGATGCTCGCACGCAAGCTTGGGCATTCGCGCATTTCATGCATCGAATTTGGCGTTGCGGGCGGCGCGGGGCTCGTGGCAATGGAACGACATGCCGAAGCAGTCCACGCTGAGACCGGCGTTGAGGTTGTGGTGTTCGGCTTTGACACCGGAAAGGGCATGCCAGCACCGCAGGACTACCGCGACATGCCTTATCTCTGGCAATCCGGCTATTTTGCTATGGACGTCCCAAAACTGAGAGCTCGTCTGAAATCAGCCAGACTGGTCCTCGGCGACGTTACGGAAACTCTTCGCAATTTTGCTGAGCGAGAGAATCCTCCGCCCATAGGGTTTATTGCTTTCGATCTCGATTACTATTCGTCGACGGTCACAGCGCTAAAGATTTTCGAGACGGACCATCGGTATCTGTTGCCACGGGTCGCCTGCTACGTCGACGATATGGTTGGCGATATTGATTGGGCCTACAACGAGTTTACCGGTGAGCTGCTGGCAATCAAGGAATTTAACGCGGAACATGAGAATATCAAAATCGCGCCTGTCAGCGGTCTAAGGTTCTCGGGCAGACGAATTCCTCAAACTTGGCATGAACAGATTTTTGTCGCCCACCTGTTCACTCATCCAGATTACGGCAAGCCTATCGCTGAGCTGACGCAAATCCCGCTTGCCGCGGAATAGTAGGCCGGCGAGCTAGGTGATTTGTCGTTCTTCTGCACAATGTGCAAGCCTAAACCGTCTAGAAACGCGGCTCGAAAATATCACGCAGCCCGGACAGATCAGCGTTCGATACCGCCACTGATAGGCGGCGTCACCGATGCAAACCAAGAGGAACATTCACGCCTAATCTTAATCGGCGGGGTGGCCGGAATTCAACTTCGTGCAGCGCTTATGCCGCGGCTCCTACCGTGCTGACTTGAGATAGGCACTCGCTGCTAATCGAGAACTACTTCACGGATGAGGTCGGCATCCAGCGCGAGGCGAACGGCTTTCTCAAGGCGACCAAAGGGTATGCCAGCGCGCTCTGCCATTTCGAGCAAGCTGTGCTTACCGTCAGCCAGATTCAGAAGCCACAAAAGGTCCATTTGGCTGGCGCCGCCTGCCTCTTTTTGGCCTGCAATCGCCCGGTAGAGCCCACGCCGCCCAAGTTGGGGTTCGCCTCTGCCGTCGGTTCGTACATACATCCAATTAGCATCGAGCAGGTCAAGCAAAGTAGCCAACACCTCATAGGATTGGTTGAGCGCCTGGGGTTTCACGAAGCCCGGATTATCTGCCGACGTGTGGTATTGCGGAAATGTGCCATGAACACTGCGCATCAAGCAGCCCATCGGAAGATCGAAGGCCGGCGAACAAAATTGTCTCTCGTCATAGCCATAAGGATTAAACGGCACGATTTCGTACGGGTGTCCGGAGTGACACAGAACGTGGGCGACGGCACTGTCGATGGATGCGCCGCTGCGGCTCCGCTTGTAATGGAACTGGCCAGGGTCGCCGACACACGTCAATACCAGCCCATATCGAATTTTGGCGAGATGGCCCTCGTTGCGTGCGAGCCACGTGATTGCGCCTATCGTTGCTGGGATAAACAGGAAGCGGTAGCCAAGTCGCCGCGGAAGCCGCGATTGCCTCATTGCCAGCGCAGCGGCAACTGCAATCCCAGAGAGATTGTCGTTCGCCAAACTCGGATGGCAGATGTGAGCGGTAATCAGCACCTCGTCCGACAACTCGCCGGGGAGAAACAACTCCCCGTAGGTAAGCGATCCCGGCGAAAGATCGCTGTCGATGTCGATGCGGTAAGCTTCGTCCTGCATCGTGCGCCACAGATTGTCCGGCATGCAGAAGCCCCAATCGTCAGCGAAGTAACCCGTGCGATAGGGAATAAGCTCGGGTTGATCGGGAAGTGTGTGGACGTGCTCCGCGAGCTCAGCGCGGCTCACCTCTTTGTGAATCGGCTTGCTGTAGCCTACGACGTGCAGATTGTTGTCCGCAAAATTAACGAGACAACGACCGTCGAGCGCCCTAATCGTAGCGCTCCGAATGTTCCATTCCAGCGGGACTTGCCAATCGAGCACCGCAGTCCCGCTGGGAACTTCTCTGACCTCTAATTGAACATGTCGAGCCAAGATCGCTAGCGTTTCGCGAACGCCGGCTCCGGTAAGGCTTCGGTTGATCGGGAAAAGCTCCCGAACCAAGCCATGAAGATCGATTGGGGGAACCTCCTCCGAGTTGGAACGGCCCTTCCTGCCCGACATCAGCTGCCTCGCTTCCCTGGCCAGAAATTTCGATCGGCTAGCAATGGCCAGCCAGCATCATTAGCGGACAAAGCGGCTACCGTTTCGGGCCAGGGGATACCGATCATCGGGTCATCATAACGAAAGCCGTCGCTCAGATCGGGCACGTATTCTACGCCCATCAGATATTCGACGATCGTGTCATCCGATAACGTTTGGAAACCATGGGCGAAGCCGGGAGGAACGTAAAGCATGGTAGCAATATCGGCGGCCAGTTGGTTAACGTAGATTTGGCCCCGCGTCATCGAATCCTCTCGCAAATCGACAATGACGTCATGAATGCGTCCCCTTGTGCAGCGAACCAGCTTTGCATCGGCTTTCGGCGCGCGTTGAAAATGCATCCCCCGTACCGTGCCGCGAATTGCCGTGAACGACGTGTTACCTTGTACGGGGCTAAAATCGATCCCCTGCTCCACGAAACTGTTGACGCACCAAGTTCGCGCGAAATTTCCGCGGTCATCGCGGTGCACGACGAGCTCGATCAGCCGGGCATCTGAATTACCCAGAGGGATGAACTTCATGACTTGGTTTCACGCTGGATCGCCTCGGCACGAGGGTTACCCGTGCGCAGAAACGAACGATGGTCTACATTATTCATTCTGGATCAAGCTGCGATCGTGTGAGTTGCGTCCCTCATAAAATCTCCTGCGTCCAGCGCATTATCTGCAACGTGCCTTCTCTAGACCAGAGGTTTGCGCATGGGCCGCAGATACAGATCGGTAATTTCTGCCGTTCTGCCAATGGTGAGCGCGAATAGCACCGCTTCAGCGACGTCCTCTGGTTGCAACATTCGATCTGGATCATACCGCTTGCCGGAGATTTCATGAAGGTTGACTTGCCTTTGAGTTGCTGTGGTGCCGGGAAAGATCGTCGTCACCCTAACTCCGGCCTCATTGACCTCATCCCGTAAAGCGTTCGCGATCGAATGCACTGCTTGCTGGGTGGCTGCGTAAGAGCCGCGGCCGTCGGTATTATTTGCGCGGGTTATCGATGAGTTCACAAAAACAATTTGTCCGGATACCGCGCGCAAGAAAGGTAGCAAAAGTTGTGTCAAAATGTAAGGCCCACGAACGTTCGCCGCATATTGCGCGTCAAAGTCAGCCACGGGCGACGTTTCTGTCCTACCTATTTTTATTATTCCTGAAGAATGGACCAAAATATCGATCCGGGCAAAATCGGCTTCTATCCCGGCGGCGAGTCTCTTGAGCTGCACATCATCTGTCATATCGCAAGGATAGGCCGAAGCGAGAGCGCCACACTCCGTCGCAAGTTCTTCAAGAACAGACTTGCGCCGCCCAATCAGAACAACCCTTGCTTTAGAACGAGCAAGAACTGCGGCGGTCGCGCGCCCAATGCCGGAACTTGCACCTGTGACCAAAGCCGTCATGTTCTCAAGGGATCTAGACATCACAATTTCCGTTGGACATCGCCGAGGGTCCAAACATTCGGTTCAAAAACGCGGCCTCCCGTTCTCGACTTGCTTTGTTCATAGGCTTGCACCGACGCAATATTCGATATCTCTAAATTAAACTTCGAGGAACTAAAATTCGGCTTCCATTAATCTTTCCAGACTTTCCACGGTGCGCTTCCCGCGGCCCAGATATCTTCGAGCACCTGCTTGTCTCGAAGCGTATCCATGCTCTGCCAAAAACCGTGATGACGATAAGCGCGCAATTGCCCCGCCTCTACCAAACGCCGCATCGGCGCCTGCTCCCAAACCGTCGAATCATCTTCAAGAAAATTGAAGACTTGTGGTTCGCAAACAAAGAATCCGCCATTGACGAACCCTACGTCACGGCCGTCCTTCTCACGGAAAGAAGCAACTTCGTGACCTTCCTCGGTAAAATTTAGCACACCGAAGCGGCCGGGCGGCTCGACTGCGGTCACGGTCGCCCACTTGCCTCCCTCCCGATGGAATGCGATGAGCTTGCCGATATCGACATCGCTGACGCCATCACCGTAGGTCAGGCAGAACGTCTCGTTGCCGATTATGTCACGGGCGCGTTTCATGCGGCCTCCCGTCATCGTCCGGGGCCCCGTATCGAGAACCGTCACGCGCCATGGTTCACCTTTGGCAGCACTCCATACGATCTCACCGTTCGACATGTCGATCGTGAAATCAGAAGAATACATTCTGTAATTCAGAAAATATTGCCGGATGAACTCGACGCGGTAGCCACCGAGTACGATGAAATCCGTGAGCCCATAATGAGCGTAGCATTGCATGATGTGCCAGATGATCGGGCGCCCACCGATTTCAACCATAGGCTTTGGCCGTATTACGGTTTCTTCACTGAGCCTTGTTCCGAGGCCACCTGCGAACATCACGACTTTCATGAGACATCCCTTGATCGCCGCTCCAAATTCCTATCTCGAAATGCGCTACAGTAGCTAATCCTCAATAGTTGCCTTCGGCACCGGCACAATGAACCGGCCGCCCCATGACTTGATTCCCCTCATCTGAGCTTTGATCTCGTCTTTCAGATTCCAAGGCAAAATCAGAACGAAATCAGGTTTTGCCTCAAAGATGGCCTCGGAAGGAAAGATTGGAATGCGAACTCCGGGCAGATAGCGCCCCTGTTTTGACGGTGCACGATCCACCGTGAAGTCAAGGAAGTCGCTCCCGATTCCGCAATAATTGAGAAGCGTCACGGCTTTGGCGGGAGCACCATAGCCTGCGATTGTCTTGCTCTCCCGCTTCAACGCAACAAGCAGTTCAAGAAGATCACGCTTGGTCGCTTTTACAGATTCGTTCCATGCGGCATAGATCGCATCGCTGTCCAGACCATAGGCTCGCTCCTCCTCCAGGAGTTCCGCCACACGAGGACTTTCTGAATGATCGGACTGCCCATGGCACACGAAAAATCGGATAGACCCGCCATGGGTCTCGGGCTGTTCGACATCGAAAATGCGCAGACCCGCCTGGGCGAAGATTCGCGCTCCCGCGATCAGCGATAAATAGGAGAAATGTTCGTGATAGATGGTGTCGAATTGATAGCGCTGCATCATCCTAAGTAGATGCTGCACCTCGAAGGTGGCGACGCCGTCAGGGGCGAGCAGCAGTTTCACACCACCCAGAAAATCGTTGATGTCAGGAACGTGAGCAAGCACATTGTTTCCCGTAATCAGGTCAGCGGCCCAACCCTCGGTCAGCAGTTTCCTGGCGTAGTCTCTGCCGAAAAATTCAATGCGCGTTTCGATGCCTTTCGCCCGGCAGGCCAGTGCAACGCTTTCGCATGGTTCGATGCCTAAGCATTGAATGCCTTTTGCCATCGAATATTGCAGCAAATAGCCGTCGTTCGACGCGAGTTCGACGTGACGGGACGCCGGCGTCAGTCCGAAACGCCTGGCCATGTTCTCGACATAGGTTTTGGCGTGGTCCAGCCATGAGCTGGAATGCGAAGAGAAGTAGGCATAGTCCGCTCGGAAGATGTCCTCCGCCGCCAACATATCGCAGGTCTGCACCAAGCGGCATTCGCGACAGACCAATGCCTCGAGCGGATAGAACGGCTCCGCCTTTGCGTAATTTACCGGGTCCACATAATCATTCGCGACCGGTGAGAGGCCCAGGTTGGCAAGCGTCAGGCTCAGCTTGGACCCACAGTGGCGACACGTTGGCGCAGCGCCCAGGATTGGCAGTAGTTTCAAGTCCATAAATGCTCCCACGCCCCACGCAATGTTGTGTGACGACCTACTTTTTCCACTTTAACTCCGGGTTCAAGCGGTCCTGGTCGATATGTCCTTGCAGCACCTTCAACCTCATGAGCTCGGAAGAACGGAAGTCAGCATCCTTAAAGTTCATCCTTTTCAAGCCCGCGATCAAATTTTGGATCGATTGGTCTAAATCAACCACGGGCTGATGATTGGGAGCTAGCGAGTGAAATAGTCCAAAATCGACTTGATAAGAACGGCTATCAGCGGGCGCCGAGGTGTTGATTGAGACCCTGGTGCCAGGAGTTGCAGCGGCAACAGCATTTGCGAGGTCGCGGACTTGATAATTGCGGTCATTTGAGCCGGCATTAACCGCTAAATACCGACCACCATTTTGAGCCGGCCGATCAATTGCCCAATCGATCGCACGAGCCATATCGGCGACGTCAATTAACGGGCGCCACGGCGAACCATCCGACAATACGGTAATTTCTCCCCGGCTGATCGCGCAAGCCACAAAATCATTGAGCACCAGGTCCAGCCGGAGACGGTCCGACATACCACAGGCCGTCGCAAAGCGCAGGCTGGTCACCACCATATCACTGTCGATTTTCTGCAGCTCACGCTCGGCGCCGATTTTCGATTTGGCATAGGCCGTGATTGGATTGAGCGGGTCCGTCTCTTTTCGCGGAGGACCCTTGGCGATCCCGTAGATGCTGCAACTCGAGGCGAACACAAAATTCTTGACGCCGGCTTTGGCGGCCGCCTTTGCAAGTGAGATTGTTGTGTTTTGATTGATATCGAACGTTACAGCTTCGAATTGATTTCCCATCGGATCGTTCGAAATGGCCGCGAGTTGAACAACCGCATCGCAACCGCGCATCATTTCGGCAGGGATTGTGCGGACGTCGCCATACAATTGCTCGTTGAGATCCCGTTCCGGGAAGACGGAGGCACCTGTAAGGCAATGAGCGAAATATGCATTGTCGAAGCCGCGTAAGGTCGCGTCAGGCCGGGCTCTTCGCAAATACTTGGCCACCGACGGGCCGACATAACCCATGTTTCCAGTAATCAATATATTCACGTTCCGATTTCCCCCACCAACCTGAGCGTCCCACTCTGAACTGTTGTCAGGTTTTCCGAAGCATGAACCTATCCACAAAACACCTAAAGCGCGCGAGAGCTATGCGCCATGCAGATTAATATGACCGATCAGCAATCCCTGCAAGGTACTTCTACCTTCAGCAGGGCGCCGAAAGAGATTAATCGGTCAAAGACCGTGGCCATTTAATCGATTATATCATTAACCCCGCCAGGTATGACGTAAATATTGTCGCCGCGCCTGACCCGGATCTAGTGCAATCGTGCTAACAGAGCTTTGGCCGGGTACTCACGTTGAGGCAGATAAAGTTTCCTTTCGGCGGTAAATATGTGATGCTCCGCCCTCCACTGCGTTTTACTTTGGAATATTCACCACTGCTCATAAATTAATAAACAAATGCAATTGGGAAAATGACTTCAGCCATCGTCAAGGACATGGACTAGCAAGGGGGAGTATAAATGAACCCAAGCCGCATTCTCGTCGCCTCGCACTACAATGCGACGCGTTATGTATACGATACCCATTGCTACGAGACGGTTTGGGGATTTGCCGGCTGCGATGACGCGGACGTTCTCGCTCCAGGCCCAACTAGTAGCCCCCGGCAACTGCGCATTGACAGAGCAACACGCCGGATCAAATCGTTGACTGGACTGGGCGCTTCCTATCGGATCGAGCCAGTCGAGGTTAAGCGCGATTATGAACTCTTTGTATATGTTGCAACCGGGCTGCCGGACCTTCCCGACATCGCTCGCATTCGGCACTGGCGCCGCCGAGCCAACAAAGCTGCTTGCCTCGTTTTGAAGGCCTTTGGGACAGAACTGGAACAATTTGAAAAGAGTCTCACGGTTCTGAACGCGTTTGACGTCGTATACAGTGGGACGCTCGGTTCATTACCGTTATTTCAATCAATGATAAGTCCCCCCGTGCATTATTTAGCGTACGGTATTCCAGCGCTGGAAACGATGCCGGCACCGATTGAACGCGAACGCACGATCGATGTCTACGCCATGGGTCGGAGGCTTCCGACGATGCACGAGCAGATGGTGCGCGCGATGGTTTCTGGTTCGACCAACTATGTTTTCGATTCATTCGACAACTCGGCACCGTTCCTCAAAGACTTTGCCGGTCATTGCTTGTCGAAGAGGCAACTTTTGAAGCAGGCAAAATTTTTTCCGAATTTTGGCATTAGATCCTTTCACAGCAAAGAGAATGAGCTTGCCGGCGAAGAGGACTCGATTACGTATCGATGTTATGAAGGAGCTGCCGCTGGGACAGTGATGTTCGGCACGCCTCCGACATCGCTCGATTATCCCGGGTTGTTTGACTGGGAGGATGTGATAATTCCAGCCCCCGTCGTCGACTTCGATTATCTTCGCTTTTTGCGGAGCTTAGACGGTCAAACGGAACGCATGAGCTCAATTCGGCGGCGAAATGTTTACATGTCTTTGCTCAAACACGATCTCGCTTATCGTTTTGAGGCAATCCTCAAGGATTTGCAGATCGATCCGCATGAAAAACTCAAAGCGCGAAAGCGGCAACTGGCGTTGGCTGCCGCACGGTTTGAACCGTCAAAATCTGCGACACAATGCAATTCAGTGGGTTAGGAAGCTGCACTTTCTACAAGCAGAGCAGCCCCGACTAATCGATTTTCGTCCCACCGCTAGGCTTTCGCTAAACAAGAAATCGGCCGCACAGCGGCGCGACACCGCGGCGAGATCAGTCACTAATCAGCGTCCGGGGCTGGATATCCTGCAAGGGCCAAGACCGCTAGTAACGACGCTTGCTTCCCATTAGGAAGCTTCACATGGGATTCGCCGATAATTAATTTGATGACCGTGATGGAACTGTGCGAGCCAAAGAGGCGAGCACGCGATTTCACCAAGCCGCCCCTGGCTGCTCTGGATGGGCGAGAGTAAATATATTAGGATGGCTAATTGAGATGATCCTCTCCATTTAATGAATATGCTGATTTTTATCTATGCCCCAAATATCGATCATCGTTTGCACCCGCAACAGAGCCGAGAGCTTGCCGGTGTGTTTGAATTCGATAGAACAAGCGGCAGCCGCAAATCGTGCGGTCGACGTCGAATTGGTTATCGTCGACAATGGATCGACGGACGCGACCGCTGCGGTGCTTCAGGCTTGGCAAAAATCGACGTCGGTCCGCTGCAGGGTCCTTCTTGCCGAGCAGCGCGGTCTAAGTCATGCTAGAAATTGTGGCCTCGAACAGGCCACCGGCGAAATAATCGCCTTTACGGATGACGATTGCACAGTCGCTCCAGACTATTTGACGCAACTTGCGCGAGCCTATGCTGCAGATGCTGGCCCCACCCTTCGTGGTGGCCGCGTTGAATTAGGTGATCCACGCGACCTTCCCTTTACGATCAAGACCGATTTGGCGTCACAGAGATTTACCGGAGGACATCCGGGCGGCTTCATACATGGCTGCAATCTGACAATGTCGCGCTCGGCCTTAGAGCTCGTTGGGCGTTTCGACACCCGCCTGGGGGCCGGTCAACCCATCGGGGCAGCAGAGGACTCGGACTTTGTGTACCGCGCGCACCGCTCCGGTGTGATGGTGTTATATGATCCTTCAATCCTGGTATTTCATCATCATGGACGACGGGATTTCGCGGAAGTGAAGCTATTGCAAGACGTCTACAACCTTGGCAATGGGGCACTTTACGCCAAGCATGGACTTAGGGATTGGAAATTGCTGCTTCGCATTTGTCGCGACATCCGCGGCGGCTTGTGGGAGTATTGCGGCGGTCCGCTCGCCGATAAGGAATTTGGTCTCAGTCACCGGAAAATTCTTCGGGGTAATCTCAGGGGCGCCATGCAATTCTGGCTATCGTCACTGGGCGGGATTAATCGGCGCGACCAATTCCAGGACGGACCTATCAAATGATGTTAAAGAGCACGCTCAATTGGGCATGCGCCCTGAGAACCTCCTGACCTCGAATGAGCACGCGCGACCTGGCAGCATTTTCTCACGTCGGCGATGAAGATCGGGTTGGAGCTGCTGTCGCCCGCTCGGGGGCCATGCGGGTCGTGGTCTACTACCATGGAACGTTCATTTACTTGCGTAACGGTGCCCACGCGCGGATGACTTCCCTGCTGCAATATCTGGTGAAGGCCGGCTATTCAATTACGCTGTTCAGTTTTGAAAACCACCCGACCGAGCCGTGGACCGAAGCCGCTCAAAGCGCGTTCAAAACCGCGTTTCCAACCATTCGATTGGTATTGGATACACAAACCCCTTTGCTTCGTTGCTTGACGTCTCTCAAAAATGCACTCACATCTTTTATGCCCACCAAGGCGCACGAGATTATCGCGTGGCGGCGCCGCGGAGCAAGCCCGAACTACGAAGCGCTGGTGACCGAACCGGGCGACGCGGTTTGGATCGTGAACTATGCTGACGGCCTGACGCAGCTTAATGGTGTACCGTCGGTCCCGATTGTCGTCGAAACGCACGACATAAAATTTATCCAGGTCGCCAAGAAACATTGCACGCGGCCCTTCAATCTTCGTTCGCTGCTCAGAATGCGAAGCGAGTTGGGAGTGCTCAATTGCACGGCGGCAATTATCGCAATTTCGCCTGTCGAGGCCGGCTTTTTTCGCGCCATTGTGGCGGATCCCAGAGTTTTTTACATCCCGCAATATCCATCGGTCGCCCCGTTGCGTCGCGCAGATCGACCGAAAGCCGGATACCGTTACGATCTTGTTTTCGTGGGGTCTGACATGTTTCAAAATGCGCGCGGTCTGCTGGCGTTTTTCGAAGCAAACAAGACATGGCTCGGGTCGCTGCGGATCGCGGTGGTTGGGCTGGTCGGAGAGAACACATCCGTCCGCGCGTTCGCGAAGATGAGGCCGCAGATCGAACTGCTCGGCTTCGTCGATAATCTGCCCGCCATCTATGCGGCGTCAAAAGCGGCCATCTCCCCTGTCGACGGCACCGGTCTCAAGATCAAGGCCATCGAGGCACTTGGCCAAGGACGTCCGGTGTTCGCATCGCGCCACTCAATGGAAGGATTACCGCCAGGGTACGACCATTGCGTTTTTCCGATTGAGCGCTCCTTCATCGAGCGGGTGCTCTTGAACAACTCAGAGCTGGAAGCCGCCCAGGCCAGCGCCCTTGCCTATTGGGAAAGCCTCTCAACAACCGGGGACATGACCGGGTTCCAAGACTTCTTGCAGCGCGGAACGCAGGCCCCGTGAACTTCTCTGTGGGAGCCCGCTTCAACAGGGCCGATTTAGGAATTGAGCAACGACCGGATTGATGCCGCGATCTATCTTCCGCCCCGTGTTTTTCGGATTCTTCGCTCTGTCTTCTTCCGCTCTGTCACTCGCTGCCAATCGTGCTAGACCTGCTCAACCTGATGAGGATTCTTTTGTGCTTAAGGCTTTCCCTGCATTGGATTGTGAATTCACGTTAGCGCTCAACAATCGTACGGGTAAGTATTTCTTTTGCAAGGACATGATCGATGCTTCCCGGGATTTGATCCACAACTGTTATTACTGGCGAATTCCACTAAAGAGCCTGCCCCCTAAGAACATTGCGCGAGTGTTAGGAAGGCTTGCTCGCATCGAAGTCGATCTTCGAGCACGGAGTTACCTCAGCCACATCGGTCTGGCGCCGATTTCGCATCCCCGTCCGATGGTGTTTACCGACCCAAGGGAATGCGTGCTTTATAATTTGAAATCGAACGATGTGGTTCTATGTCATGACATGGGTCCTATAACCCATCCCGGTCTTTACGAGCCGGGGGTCAGAGAGCTGTACACGCTGGCGTTCGACATGATTAAAGCCGCGAGACCATTCATGCTGTTCGTCAGCGAGGCTTCGCGGCGGGATTTCGTCACCAGCTGCGGAAGTGAATTCCCTCTGCTGCAGGTAGTCTATCCGCCAATTCGGAGCGGGATGGAGCGGGGTGACGGAGAAGCGGTTCCTCACATTCCGTCCAAATTTCTTTTGACAGTGGGCAGCATTGGCGCACGCAAGAATCAGTTGCGCTCCATACAGGCTTTCGATGTTTCAGGGCTTGCTAAGGAAGGGTACGCATACGTCATCTGTGGCGGTCCGGAGCCGGGCGCGGAACCGGTGATAACCTTGGCACAGGCGACACCAGGGGTAATTCTACCCGGCTACGTGAACGACGATCAACTACGGTGGCTGTACAAAAAGGCGCAGGGCTTCATTTTGCCGAGTTTGCTCGAGGGCTTTGGGCTTCCTGCCGCTGAGGCAATTAACTATGGTCTTGTCCCGGTTTTAAGCAGCGGCGGGGCATTGGAAGAGGTTGCCGGCAGCGCAGCTGTGTTCGTAAATCCGCTCGATGTGGCGGATATAGCTGCCGGCATGCGAAAGATAGCTGCCATGACCGGTGAGGAGCGCGCCAGTCGGCTTTCCGAACTTCAACGTAGCGTCACAAGGTTTTCGTTGGAGAAAGCGGTCGCTACTTGGCGTTGGGCGCTAATGCGTGCGATCGCGTGCTAAGGACCCTGTGGCTCGATCGGGAAGGTAGTAACCAAACCAGGAGGAGATCGGCGCTACTGACGGAAACGATCAGGACATTTGCTGATCTATCGGGGCAGCGTCAAAATTTTCTTCGGGTGGTCTCGTCCCGCAAGCACGTCGAACATAGCCAACCAATTCCCCTTACACCGCCCGAGGCGATCAATCCAAGGCTCCGGAAATGGCGCCTTGGCATGATTCATAAGAATATTCTTAAGCACTAACCTGGTTGCATCCTTTACCGGTAGCGTCCCTTTGCGCACCAAGTAGATCGGATTGACGACTTGCGAATATCCGAGGCGAACCCCCGAAAGCCGCGCGCCCTTCATGCCTTGATGCACGCCGTGGAATGCGTTCGTTTTGACCAGCCGGCCGTGTCGGCCAACGCGCGCCGAGAAATCGATGTCTTCCTGCCACGCATACAACGGAAGCTGTTCGTCGAAGCGTTCTTCGCTAATAGCCTTGGCGCGAAAAACCATGTTGCAGCCATAAAGTCCGTTCAATTCATGAAGCACCACCCCTTGCGCCCGCGGTCGGTTATCATGCCGGCTAACCAACTCTGTCGCCTCTTCGTAGGGAATTCCAGCCGAATTAATGCCATCGGCGAGAAGCATCCCATTAGCTGCCGCGACGTCAGGATGCATTCGAAAAAAATCATCGATTCCCTCGACGCAGTAGGAAGACGGGATATAATCATCGTCGAAATAGGCGATGATGTCATTCGACCTAATGACTGCCTCGAGACCTGCGTTGCGTTGGATAGGCAAGCCCGGATCGCTAACGACAACCGTAACAGCACGTTGAAATTCGCTGCAGCAGGACAGATCCGTCGGCTTCGCTACGGCATACACCAATGCTGACGGCTGAAGTGTTTGCCTCCGTACGTGACCAATCCAGCGTCCGAGTTCCACCGGCCGTCCGGTGCTGGCAATAACGATGGCAATTCGGCTGGGCGAGTGAGCCGTCATTGATGTGCTACCGCCCTCGGGAGACTTCGGCCAGAACAACTTCTTTGACGACGTCGACCAGTTTTTGTCCTGCGCGCCTCCAGGTAAATGAGCCCGCACGTTGGCGGCCTGCGTGAGAATAGTTGGCCCAGAAGTCGGCATCATCAGCAAGCCGTCGGATCGCAGCGATCCATTGCCGGGGATCAGCCGGCCCAGCAAAGAGTGCGCTGTCGCCTCCAACCTCAGGCAATGCACCACAGGGCGCCAACACCGCCGGACAGCCGAGACTCATACCTTCGAGCGGCGGCAGGCCAAATCCCTCCGTTGTAGAAGGGAAGCCAACGCACAAGGCGGATTCCAGCAGAGCCCGCAATTCTCCATCGCTAATCCGCCCAGCGAACACAACATTGGAAGGTACCGAATGCCCAAGCATCTCGAATTCTTCGCGCTTAGCGGCTCCGACCAGAACGAGCTTCAGTTGACCCAACTCGGACGCCGCAAACGCCTTGAATAACACGCCAATATTCTTGTGGACTTGGACGTTGGCCAGCCCGACGACAAATTTGCGAGGGTCAAGGGCAAGCAGGTGAACGATTTCAGGCTGTGAAGCACAGTCGAGCAGGTGATCGACCCCATTAGGTACCACGGAGATACTGTCTCGGCGAGCAACGCCGAACCGCGCCAATTCATTCGCTGAGAACTCGGACACCGCTAGTATTCGCGCGTGTCTATGCCCCAGCACCGGCAACACATTGCGATACCAATTGGCGAAGGCCCAGGAATATGATTCCGGCGTTATGAAGGTCTGGGCGTCATGAATCATGGTGATCGCGGCTCTGCTTGTCATCGGCCCCAAATTGCAAAGGTTGAGAAGCAGATCCGATCGGGTTAGCCGCGGAAGATCGATTTGCTCCCACAGCTGGCCACGGAACACGCCACGGCGTTCCCGGTCGAATACATCGGGAGATTTATTATGCGCGTTGGGCGGAGCAATAAGACGCGGAGGCTGCTCGAATAGGTCGGCGAGCTCGTCGCGACGCGTTGCTAACTGGCGCACGAGTTGCTCGGCAACCCGGTGCACGCCCGTCGGTCCCGCGCTCAGAAATTTACCGTTGATTGCTAACCGCCGAAAGCGCACGGATATCTCATTGTCTGGTCATTTTAAATACACCGCAATGCTTCGACGTTTCAATGTACAGTTAAAAGCACCGCCTCACCTGCCCGTTAGATAACGATCCGCTGTCATGATGCCAAATAGGCGGATCGACAATCGATCCCCCAAAAGGCCCCTGGCCGACGGCTCTTAGCGATACTCGCTATTTTAAATAGGGCAACCTTACTCTGTTTGAAAAGAATACGTTAAGGTGAGACAGCGCAAGACGCTGTTTTCAGTTTTAGTCGGGATCCATCGGTCTTTGACGCCTCAAACCATGGCCGTGGGTGCCGAAAATGGAATAATGGGGTCTGGCCCCAGCAAGGGCAAAGCACCAACTCGAACGCTGGCAAAGAATAGCCTCGCACCGGCAATCGGGTCCAAGCCTGAGCCACTGGGCGCGCCGGTTTTGGAGGATTTAATGCCGCCGAATTGCATGCATGTGGAAATTAACAATGATGCGGTAACATGAATCGCGAACTGCTGGGATTTTGGGGAGTTTGATGAAAGTCGCAATCGTTCACTACTGGCTGGTAGGCATGCGCGGCGGCGAAAAGGTCATCGAGGCGCTGTGCGAAATGTATCCGCAGGCAGACATCTTCACCCATGTTTACGCGCCGCAGGAGATTTCCGAAACGATTCGCCGGCACAAGGTCGTTCCGAGTTTTATTAACTCCCTGCCCCGCGCTGCCAAGATGTACAAGACTTATCTGCCGCTGATGCCAATGGCGCTCGAGCAGTTGGATCTTCGTGGTTACGATCTGGTCATCAGCAGCGAATCGGGACCAGCTAAAGGAGTGATTCCAGCCCCAGACGCGCTCCATATTTGCTACTGTCACACTCCGATGAGATACATTTGGAATATGTATCACGATTACAGGGAAGGGGCCGGTCCGATAGCGCGACTGTTGATGCCTCCCCTATCGCATTATCTACGCATGTGGGACGTTTCCTCGGCCGCGCGCGTGGACAGTTTTGTTGCCAATTCGCAGACCGTCGCAAAGCGTATTCGACGCTACTACGGGGTCGATTCGAAAGTTATTTCTCCTCCCGTCGACACTGAGGCATTTTCGATCGCACCGGCTTCGGAACTTGAAGACTACTATCTTATGGTTGGCGAGCTCGTCGCTTATAAACGACCTGATCTTGCTGTGCGTGCCTTCAATGCAATGAAATTGAAGCTGGTCGTCATAGGCGGGGGTGACATGCTTGAGGAAATCCGTCGACTTGCTGGCCCGACAATCTCGGTTCTTGGCCCACAACCATTCGAAGTCCTCAAACGGCACTATGCTAGATGCCGGGCGTTGATTTTTCCGGGTGAAGAAGACTTCGGAATGGTTCCTGTTGAAGCAATGGCGAGCGGTCGGCCTGTCGTCGCTTTTGGCCGCGGAGGTGCCATGGAAACCGTAGCAAGCGGCGTCTCAGGGATTTTTTTTAACGAACATACTGTCGAGGCCATCTCGGCAGCGGTTGCGAGCCTGGCTAACATACGTTTTGATCCGGAAAAAATTACCAGACATGCGGCGCAATTCGGCCGCGATCAGTTTTTCGCAAAAATGCGAGCGCATATTGAGGATTTGCAGGCCAAAAAGCACAGCTCATCTTGAGCGGCGACCTCAACGCCGCCAATTTTTTTCAATCAGACACGGTGTCGATGACCGACAATGTTTCGCCCTCAATCACCAGACAAGTTAAGCGACCGGTTGCAAAGGCGCCCGTGTCTATATTGATCCGATTTGACCGCAGCTCAATTTCCGAGGTCGGCGTATGTCCATGAATGATAATTTTTCCGAAATCCCGGCTCGATAAGAGAAATTCGTGTCTAATCCATAACAGGTCCTTTTCCGTCTGATGCGCCAGATCGACATCAGGTTTCACTCCGGCATGGACGAAGAAGAAATCGCCGCTTGCAAACGATTCCCTCAAGTTTCGAAGAAAACGAAAATGCGACTGCGGCAGTGCGTTGTGAAACGCCAATTGCGTTCCGGCCGCTTGCTTGCGATTGGCAAATAAGTCTGGCGCGACACCATAAGACGACAATGTTTCCATACCGCCAAGACGCAACCATTGATCGATCATGGTGCGGTCGCTTAAACAACTGATAGCAATCGATTCATGGTTGCCCTTCAGGAATACCGATTCATGCTCGTGGGCATGCTCAATGAGTCGGTCGATGGTTTCGCGCGACCAGTGACCGCGATCAATGTAATCACCTAGGAACACGTATACCGGCCTGATCGCCGGAAATTGCGCCACATCCGTGTTGATGAGAGACAGCAATTGATTGAGCAGGTCTAGTCGGCCATGGATATCGCCGATTGCGTAGACACGAAGTCCGGCCGGCAATGACGGCCGACGGCCGCGAACCAAAAATCTTTCGTGCGGCCAAATTCTTGACCGCACGTCACTTCGCCGCGCGAATACGGATTTTGTCAGTTAACACGGTCAAATCTGAATTAAACCGGCTATGCGACAAACCATCACTCTTTCGCTATTATCCTGGCACGTTAAATGCATAATACTACCAAAATCGGACGCGCCGAAGCCCGCTTCCGCTCGCTCAAAATTGTACTGATTTCATGGGGATGTGCAACTGTACGGTGGCGGCCTTTTGGCTAATCAACCCTAACCAGCGGAGGGTGGTTGATCGCGTTGGCCATATGAGTTAATAGTTAGATTAATTATTTGCGATGCCAAACAAATAGTTAATCCGCTGGGGGCACAGTCACGGTCGGACAGCCTGCGGCACTTCCAGCAAGTTCGACGGGCTAGCATGAGCGAGCCGGGCCAGGCGGCCGGCCTTAGTCAGAGAAAACCGCAAAATGAATTTCGCGAATCAATTTCTCAATCAGCCCTATGAGACGGCGTTAAAGGACGAATCCTTCACGGGGTTGACCCAGGTTCGCGATTTTCTTTCGCGTCAATGGCGCCTGATCGCCATCATCACCGGTTTGTCGATCGTCCTCGGTGCGCTCTACATCCTGACCTCGCCAACGAAATACACCGCGCAAGCGGACATGATCATCGATACCAAAAAGGTCACATGGACCCAATCTGAGTTGTCTACTGAAAAACTATCGGTTGAAGACGCTTCCGTCGAAAGCGAGATTGAAACCACCAAGTCCGAAACGGTCGCTTTGGCCGTTATCAAGCGATTGCATTTGGCGGACGATCCGGAGTTTACCGGGGCAAGGCACGGCATTTTTCCGCGCATGTTTAATCTATTCGGTTCATCACCCAACTTAGACAATTCCAAGCCGGCGGTATCCAACGACGAATTGTCGCGGCAGGCGTTGGGTGTCTTCAAGAGTAATCTGAAGGTTTTGCGGCTTGGCCGCAGCTATATCGAACAGATTCAATATACTTCCCTTAGCAGGGACAAGGCTGCGACGATCGCCAACGCGGTAGCGGAAGCCTACATCGAAGATCAGTTGCAAGCGAAGTTTGAAGCGACCCGCCGTGCAAGCGAATGGTTGCAGCTGCGGATCGGAGAGCTGCGCCAGCAGGCCAGCAATGCTTTCAAAGAGGTTCAAGACTTTAAATCCGAAAACAGCATCATCATCGGAGTAGACGGAAAGTTAGCGAGTGAAGTCGAACTTGATCAGCTTGGTACCGCGCTAGCCAAGGCCCGATCCGATACCACTCAGGCGAGAGCAAAGGTTGATCGCATAACGCGTGTCATGGAGCAGCGATCGAACAAAGGAAGTCTTGACATCCCCGACCCGGTCGTAACCGACGCCTTGAGCAATCCTGTGATCACCAGGCTCCGCCAGCAATTTCTGGACGATCAGGGCAAAGAATCGGAATGGAGCTCCCGTTACGGGCCGGATCACACAGCGGCACGAAATCTTCGCGCTGAGATGGCTGGCCTCCAACGCGCGATTTGGGACGAAGTTTCCCGGATTGCCGAGAGTTACAAGAGTGAGCTGCAAATTGCTCGAAGCCAGGAAGAGGCGATTGATAAGCGGATGCTGGAAGTTTTCCAGAAGTCGGCGTCGGCGCGGCAGTCGCAGGTGCGGCTGCGTGAACTCGAGACTGCATCCAACACGTATCGCGGAATTTATGAAACGTTCTTGACTCGGTTCACACAATCCGTGCAGCAGCAATCGTTCCCCTCCACTGAGGCCAGACTGGTGACAGTGGCCTCCCCCCCGAGCCAACCCAGTTCACCCAAGATCGCGTTGACAATGGCACTGGCAACGATGTGCGGGTTAGGCCTTGGAGGAATCGCCGCGTTTGCTCGTGAACAAATGAATCGCCAAATCCACACCCGCGCACAGATTGAAGGGCTGTTAAACACGAGTTGTCTCGCCGTGCTGCCGGCTTTCAAGATGGCTAAGCCCGTTCTTAGCCGGCTGCGTGCCCCGCGAGTTTCTCGAGCATTCCGTCAAATCATCGAGGCAGCACCGTTCTCTTCGACCGCGGAGGCGCTTCGATATATCAAGGTGGCGATCGATCTTCATCCCACTGGAGCCAAAATCATCGGCGTCGTATCTGCACTGACCGGCGAGGGCAAGACGACCGTCGCGACCAGTTTTGCGGCTTTTCTCGCAAAGGCCGGCGCGCGTACTCTCTTGATCGATGCGGATTTGCGAAATCCCGCGATGACCAGAGCGCTCGGATACTCAAACGCGCCAGGATTGCTCAATATGGTCGCAGACAGATCTGATTTCAGAGATCTGGTGATTTCGGATATCAACTTCAAATTCGACTTCTTACCCGCCTCGACTCGGATCAAGACGTCCAACAGTTCGGATATTCTCACGACTTCTACCGTGAAGGAGATGCTCAAGGCGGCAAGTAGCGAGTACGATTATATTCTCGTTGACCTGCCGCCTATCCTCCCGGTCGTGGACGTCAAAGCCACCGCTCATTTATTTGATGCTTTCGTCTTGGTTGTCGAGTGGGGGGCGACGTCGACCGACGAAATCATCAAGGCTGTACGCACATCCCCGGTTTTATCGGAGCGGCTCTTGGGCGCGGTGCTGAACAAGACCGACGAAGCTGTTATGCGCCGTTTTGAGGGATATTCGGATCGACGCTACATGTACTACTCCAATGAAAATAGTCCGCCGGAAGCAGCTTAGCTCCGTACCAGGTGTTTCGGTTATTCCTTGCCTCGTTGGTTACCGCAGCCGCGGCAAGAGAACGTGTTGTGCGAGTTCAGTGACTTGACCTAATGGTTTCGTGAACGAAGCTGCGACCGGCTATTCGAGCGCAAGGTTCTCGATTCAGCCCGCGCTTGAAACTCGCGTCCGACGTCTAGGTGCAGCCAACCAAAGAATGTTTTGGGACGCCGGCCAAAAACTCGGAGAACAAACCGATCATCTAGGGGACGAACCGGCGACCGCGTTCGGGGAAGAAGTCTCGACGAGGGCTGAAGGCTGCTTTATTGTTCGATCCCTTGGGAGGACGTATTGCTTTCACGAAATATCATTCCCCTTCTCCTTGCGTTGGGCTGCCTAGTGGGGGCGCCGGCGAGAGGCTTTGCGGAAGAGTTGCGACAGGAATTCCAGGAAGATCTGTCGGATTTTTCTGACACCACTCTGACCTCACAACAATGGCGTCAACGTGTGGAGGATGCACGACGTCAGTCGGAGGCATTCGTGGCTCAGGCGCGATCTCACACGATCGAATCGATCCAGTCCGACCAGGAAAACGCCGACCTAACGGATCAACTTGCTATGAACGACCCCAGTCTTAAACCAGGAGACATTGTTTCAACCAGCCGCGGGTTGCTGGTTTTCATCGGACGGGATGGTGCCGAGCGCCGACCGAATGACTTTGAGCAGATTCCGCAAGCCCAAGTGGAACGGTCTCGAGAGATGGCCCGCTAGTTGCAAGCCTTAGAAGTCTCGAATTTGGCCGCTTTGTGGGAGACACCCCTCGCGCTGTTCTTCGGCCTACCCATAGGCAAATAATTTAAGAGTCGATGTCTTTTGGAATTTTTAACTGCGGCATTTAAAATATTAGTAACCACTTAATCACTCTCTCCTCCATGGAAGAGCGCACAAATAATGCGCCAATCGCAGACCAGGATTGCGCCAATGCCGCCCGAAAAGGCGGGCAGTAGTGGTTTTTTGCAGCAATCGTAAAGGCTTAATAGTAATTCAAATTAAATCATAGATTGCTTTAAAAAGGCGCTTGCGCATTTTGTGCAGTGCGGATTTAATAGCTAACGACGCATTAAATAGACAGAGTCTTATTGCTATTATTGTGTTCTGGAGTGCGGCATGGTCGGTGTTGCTGAGTCTCGTAAAAATTTAAGTTTCGCGGCTAGTGACACGCCGCTCCCGGTGGGGCTTTCAAGCAAGAGGGTCGTAGACATCATTTTAGCGACTTCAGGCATCATCCTGCTCGCCCCCCTGTTGTTGCTTTGTTTTATAGCTTGCGCCCTCACCTCGTCCGGCCCGGCTGTTTTCCGTCACAAGCGCGTTGGGTTTGGCGGTAAACTATTCGATTGTTTTAAATTCCGCACAATGGTTGTGGATTCCGCAGAGTGTCTTCGCGATTACTTGATTTCGAACCCTGAGGCGAATGCCGAATGGGCTGCTACTCGCAAACTACAATTCGATCCCAGGGTCACTGCAATAGGTTCGATTCTTCGCAAGACTAGCCTTGATGAACTGCCTCAGCTGTTCAACGTACTCAAAGGCGATATGAGCATGGTCGGGCCGCGTCCGGTCACTCCTGAGGAGCTTGTGAGATACTCCACCGGCGTTGATGCTTACTTGGCCTGTCGACCCGGCATCACCGGGCTTTGGCAAGTCAGCGGCCGCAGCGGAACCACCTACAGCAAACGTGTCGCGTGCGATACATTTTATGCTCGCAACTGGTCGATGCTGCTAGACGCGAAGATCATCATCGTCACGATTCCGGCACTGCTGGATTCTGACAACGCTTATTAGCATTTTCACACTCGACGTTCTGAAGAGACGGTTGCCGGCCATTATTATCAAGGATACCCGTCGCTCTCCTGAGAGCGACGGGTATCCGCATTGATTTAGAGCATTAGCCAAGCATGGAATTGCAGGAGCCCCGCCATCATGCGTCGCGGCTTAGCGGAACCAGGAAGTTGGCCACATACTTTATTGCAACGCTTGTCTTGTTGGCTATGGTTGTCTGGTTCGCGGTAATATCATCTCTTGGGGTCTTATCACGGTATTTCATTGGTTGCCCCCTGCAGGTCCTCTGGACGTGGTTCTAGTGGCGCTTTGTTTCCGTCTAGAAGGCAAATCTTCAAACTATCCTATCGCACCTCTTGCGGCTCTTGCAGGTGAGGCCGCAAAGGTAGGCGTGCTGCAAACAGATGTTGTGGGGCTGGAGATTAATGACAAACATTCTTGTTGCCGGAGGGGCTGGATACATCGGATCGCATACGTGTCTTGATCTATTCAAGAAGGGTTTTATCCCCGTCACCTATGATAACCTTTCGAACGGCCATGCAGATTTTGTGAAATGGGGGCCTTTGGTAACAGGAGATATCCGAGACCGCTGTAAATTGGATGATGTGATCAAGAAATATCGACCGGCCGCAATTGTCCATTTTGCCGCTGCGATCGAGATCGGCGAATCCGTTCAAAACCCTGCAGGCTTCTACGACAACAACGTATCCGGAACCATCTCTCTCCTATTGGCCGCGCAGGCTGCTGGCATCGATAAGATCGTTTTTTCATCGACCTGCGCCACCTACGGTGTTCCCGTTTCGATACCGATGGGTGAGTCTCATCCTCAGTTGCCAATTAATCCATACGGTCGGAGCAAGCTGATCGTCGAGCAGATTCTACAGGACCTGGATCGCTATAGCGGCCTTCGATCCGTCATTCTGCGCTATTTCAATGCCGCGGGTGCCGACCCTGAAGGAAGGATCGGCGAACGGCATTTTCCGGAAACCCACGCAATTCCACTTGCGATTGAGACCGCGCTCGGCAAGCGGTCGCATTTCCAGGTTATGGGGTCCGACTACAGAACCCGCGACGGATCCTGTATCCGTGACTTCGTCCACGTCTCAGACTTGGCCGATGCCCATACTCGCGCGGTCGAGCATCTTTTGAGTGGAGGCGACAGCCTCGCTTTGAATTTGGGAACCGGCCAGGGCACCACCGTGAAAGAATTGCTTTCGGCGATCCAGCGCGTCTCAGGCCGCAATTTCCGCGTTGAATATGGCCAGCGTCGAGACGGTGATTCTCCTGCACTTGTCGCAGACAATACCTTGGCCAAACACATAATTGATTGGTCGCCTCGTTATGATCTCGAATCCATCATCAGGACCGCATGGTACTGGCACGCGCGAGTTGCATCAGCATAGGTCACGCGCTGGTTTCCCAATAACGTCCCTCCCCCTCCAGCTTTAAACTGCTCTTTCCGCGGTACCAAAGCAGTGCCGAGAAGTTCGCTCGCGCTTCGCCAGATCGGGTCGTTCCACTGCTGGAAATCCCGATCGCTGTCGCGATAGCGCTCTTGCGACGCCCGATTTGAGATGCCTAGTTGATCGGTGCGGCAACTTCATGGACAGCGGAGTTCACGTTCCTCACGGTAGATGTCGTGTTGTTTATCAACGTCAACAGCTTGTAGTAGTCGACGACCTTGGCATTGGCGATATACATCACGTCTTTTGTCCGCATCTGGAAGGCAGATGACAGCAGAAGTCCCGACGGATCTCGCAAGTTGACGCGGTAAATGGTCGGTATCTTATCGAGAATGAATCTCGTTGTATCGACGCCGAGTTTCTCAAGGAAACGGCGGTCTTCAAATCGGTAGACGTAGATTTCGCCAGGGTCTGACTGAACGTCGGAAAGTCCGCCTGCTTTGCCTATCGCTTGAGAAAGCGTCAGCGTCTCAACATCGAACGGTATTTCCGAATTAAAGCCGAATATGTTTTGATTCAACGCCCCTAGCGCCGTGAAGGTCGGGGCTTCATGATTGACGAAAATAACGTCATTCGGACGAATGAAAATATTTTCGCGCGGATCGTGCACAACGTGGCTCAGCAGGACCTTCACCCGCTTACCGTCCCGTTGTAGTGTGACGTAGCTCTCGATAGCCTCGAATTTAGGACCGCCAGCGCGTGCCACCAGCGCGAGCAACCGCTCGCCGACGCTGTTGAGCGCCAGGACGCCGGGCGCGTTCACATCTCCCAAAACGCTCACAACACTCGAATGCTGCTGATTGAGGCTAATTACAACCTGCGGCTCGATCGCGCGATTTCGCAGCCGAGCCACGATAGCCTGTTGAATGTCCGGAATTGTTCGCGCGGCAGCGGGAATCTCTCCAGCATAAGGGACGTAGATGCTACCCTTCTGATCGACGGCCTGCGGCGGCAAATCGACGAAGTTGCCAGGGCGCGCTCCCGCGGCAGTTCCTGGTGTGAACAGTCCGCCCGGGGCCGCTTCAAAAATCGATATATTCAAGATGTCACCGACGCCCACGACCTGGGTCGGCTTTGCGCGCTTATCGGGGAACGCCCCCTTTAAAGTGATCAGATTGGGCTGCGACAAGAAGCCGATGGTATCTGAGCTGATGTCCACCAACGCGTACGGTAGGGAGGCCGTGGATCTTATTCCGGCGGTTGCATTAGCGTTGACAGCGTCGCTCGTCGGACCGGTTCCTGGCAACAGACTGCAGGCCGGCAAGAAACCTGCCATAATGATGGAAAAGAGCCGCGCAAGACGATTCAGCATTTCAGAGCGCCCCGTTAGTCGTTGCGATCCATCCGCCGGAAACGGCTCGCCTGGTCGGCACCAAATCGGCCCCCATTTGTTACATTGATCCAATTACGATTAATTTGTTACGATTGATTTGCCGTTAATTCAGCTGCCCTTTTGCATCTTTTGGCCAAACCTTACAGGCGAGCCCGCCACGTTCATATAGCCGTTTGGGGCGCCAAACCTGAATCAAACGGGTTGTGGCATCTGCGCAACAGCATTCGGCGGTTGTAGACGCCCGCCCCGCAAAGCGCCTTAGAATGCCTAATAGCTCAGGATGCTCGAAGATGCCGCGGGTCTGTTCTGGTTGCAGTGAGGCCCCTGTTAACCTATTTTTTCTACAACTTGGCTCTGTTTTGCCCCGGTTTTGATTGGCCGGGGACACACAAAGGCCAGAAAGCGTTTCGGGAAATGGGATACGCAGCGATTACGCTTGCGATAATGGGGTTCCTGGTCGGCCTCAGATTTCGGCTTAAAGTGCTGCTACCTGTCTTGGTGCTTTTGCTTGTTGGTTCAGCAATTTTTGCAGTTTTACAGGGATGGAGCTTTTTCAACACACTTCTTGCGATCGTGGCAGCTCAAACAATCCTGCAGGCTGGGTATTTTTTGGGAATTCTTGTGCGGTCGAAAATCGCCCAAAAGCGGCAGCAATCCTACTGTTTTTGGCAGTCTGAATAAAAAGCTCCATTCGCAGCGTCAGTTCGTTCCAGGCACTGCGAAGGATCGACCACTTCGCCCGCAATGGTAAAGTCGTAACCTTCATTCTTCAACGCAAGCACGTATCGACCAGCGGGAAGCGTGAAGTCGGTATTTTCAGGCTGAATCAGCAGCATTTCGGGATTGCCAGCGACCGGCCGGACCCGAAATTGATGCAAGATATTCCGAATGCTCCAAGTACCTGTGACGGGGGAATAGGTCGCCTTCCCTTTGGCATCGAAAGTCAACGCCCGCCTGACCTGCGCAACGACGCGAACATCCACCCGTTCAGGCGCGTTGACCGCGAGGTCACGCCGGAACACGATGAATCTCGCCCGGCCATCGGGCAAAACAGTCCGACTGCCCTTAGTAATGGGGGTCGACAGGGCGACGCGTTTATCGGGAACTTGTGCCGGTAGGATGTCTAGCTCATTGAGCGTCCCATTATTCAGGGCGTACACCCCATAATCAGTCGGAACAGGAAAAGAAGGCTGAGACACATCCTTAGGCGCCGCGGGGGGTATTGCTTGTTGGGGTGGTGCGCTTGGGCCGGCCGCCTGCGCCGATAAGGGGGCTTGCGGAGGCGTGGCAGGACCCAATCCCTGTAGCAGGGGGCCCCGCAGCATATAGACCGTCGCGGCGACCACCGAGCCCGCCAGCACTCCTCCGACGGCAAACAGCACAAGGTTAGACGCCACCAACAACCGGCTCGTCGGCGGCGCAAATGGCCGCGCGTTCGGCCCCGAACGGATTTCTATCGGTTCCGGACCATATCTTGGCACCCCGCCCTGGTTGATGGCGCCCAGTGCCGGAACTGCTGCTGAGTGCTCCGGTGCGACATGCGAAGACTGCGCCGGTGGCTGCAGCCGCTCGAGCCGATCAGAACTCAGGGAAAACCTTTCAACGCCCCGAATCGCCGTTTCCAACGCGCCCAGCAAGCGCGTCCTCTCGTCCTCATTGGCCCAGGACAGGTCGTTTTTGAGTTTGGTTCGGGCGAAGTCGTAGATCGTCAAGCGCAATTGCTCAGGATCCTGCTTGACCGTGTTAATCAAGTGGGAAAGAAGCAGCGCGAACTCGACCTCCTGGGTGTGAGGTGAGCTATTTTCGTCGTGATCAATCGTTGTGATTTCGTATTTCATCAACAACTTAGCTAATCGGTGACAATTTACCGAACGGAATAAACCGCGGCAATCGGCGCATACTATGTCGGTTTTCAGCGCCGGGTCCCGACAAAACCGCAAGTCCTCTCCAATAGCTTGCGGCCATATCTACGGCGCTCCAGCCAAGTTCCCGCAGTATGAGCCCCCGCTGGATCCAAGCATCTTGGCGAGCCACCGCAAATCGCGTTAGTGTCCAGGAACTGCCCAAGCGCCGTTTTGAATCGTCCATTTGTATCGTCAATTTCAGGGGCCGTGAAATGTCATATGTATCTAGGATCGCTTTGGTCGCCGCTCTGGTTGGAATAGCGTTGGGCAGCACGCTAACAGATGCCTCGGCCCGCGGACGCCTATTTCCCATGACGCTATGTGGTCCCTACCTCGCCTATCTCTGTCCGATCCATGGGTATTTCGATCAGCCACCTTTCAAGTACAATGCGGCGATCTATCCCGGCTGCATCCAAATGCAGCGCGTTGAAACCCCTCACGGATATCGACGTCGCCCTGTTCTGGTGTGCGGTTAGAGGAATGATCGCGACGATCCTTCGTTATTGGGAAGAGCCACGCCCAAGCTTGGAGCAAGACGACTGCGCTAAAGCGCTTCCGTCTCTCATCTAGACCTTTATTTATTTACGCCCTTTGCGACGCCCCTGGTCGGCGTAGCGGCGGGCGCATTCCGATTAACAGAATTGTTGATATTGTTGACGGGCGACTGGTCGAAAGTTCTTGTCGAATTCACGCCGCGGTCGCGGATGAGATTTCCACTACCATCTCGCGCATTTGAAACACCGTATTGGGCAACCGCACCCGTGACGGACCCGAGAAGGAAGAAGATTACCGACATAAATTTCATGTTTAGCCTCGCATCCGATCGACTGTGTAGCACAATAGCGTAAACCCGCACACCCACAATGTCGGCCAGATTGGGCTAACCGACTTATTCGCGGGTACGAGTTCGGCGTCACCATTTAAACTTGCTGAACAGCCGCGTCGGCTCCAACGGAGCTATGGACGCGCCAACCCAGCATCATCACCCTCGATGACCTGTCGCAACTCCGACAGATCCGAGAGGACACCAATTCACAACCTGCGATAATCATCCTCTATCCGAATGATATCATCCTCGCCGAGATAACTACCAGTTTGCACCTCAATAAGCTCCAACGGAATCTTTCCCGGGTTTTCCATTCGGTGGATTGCCCCGATCGGAATGTAGATTGATTCATTTTCATGAACAATCTTCGTCGTCTCGTTCACCGTGACAAGTGCTGCGCCGTGCACCACGATCCAATGTTCGGAGCGAT
>WNFR01001135.1_pt1 | contig 30284 bp, 38 predicted proteins | sample 5400221 | NCBI WGS metagenome assembly WNFR01 (sample SAMN13153357, study PRJNA577476) | soil metagenome | isolation source: 40 cm soil under Madrone tree | place: USA:California | collected 2016-06-14
GCTAGCTGTAGTCTCGGTTGATTTGATAATATGTTTTCTTAGCTTTTCCCGCGTGTATCAACACAAGAGGCGCGCATTGCTTTGAGCACCTTGCAGAGAGCCTTCACAGAAGCTGAGCGGATGATACCGGGTGTCACATTGGAGCTGGTGAACGAGATTGTTGACTCAGTGGAGCATGTCGAGGATGATCGATGAACCTCAGGCTGGAACCTCTCCCATCCCTTCCTACTCGATTAATTATCTATTCTCACGTTGTCGCGAAGACATCCCATCCTCGTCACACTACAATGTACCGAAGTCAAACATTAATATGTCTCATGATGGACTATATAGTTTGTAGTGCTAATGAGATTTTTTTTATCGCAGTTACAAAGTGCAATCTTCATTCCGCATCAACCCGCCTTGATTTTGCAGACGACACCTTTTTCTTTTTGGTGCGTTTCACCTTGATGGGCTCTGGGGTTACCATGCGAGGAATTTGCTCATCTTCGATGTAAGCTGGTGACGACGAGAGCATTTCGGAAGGCGTATTGATGGAGTGGGTGTTTGTGAGCGGTTTCAAAGAAACAGGTTGTGTCGCGCCTTCTGGCATCTCTCCGTTTTTATCAACTATGAACGGCTCAGAAGTCATGACAGTCGCAAAGTCGCGCAATAGACTAGGATAACGTGTTTCTGTGGCTTTGGCGGTGGGGTAGTGAGATCAACGTGGGGAACGGGAGGTATTAGTGTACGGACCTTGTGGTAACGGTGGAAGGTCGTCTAGACGGACAACTGGTATAGAATCGACTTCGCTTGTAGATGGTACCGAATACGGTCTATCTGGTAAGTAGTATGGGTCATGTCGATGGAGTTCCATTCTTGCCAGCCGTCGCTTTGTGTTTACAAAGCAGGTAAGCCGATGCTGTCTCGAATGTTAAGCAGCCTAGGCTACTTACCCTCTCGTTCTCTAGCCTCTCTTCCGTATCCGAAGTGTACGGGGGATTCATAGGATCGGTTTGGGGGTCATGGGGTTCCATGGTTGCCACTTCTGAGCTTTTCACCTTCCCTTTCCCTTTCCCTTTACTTTTAACTTTCTTTTTGGTTTGAGGGTGTTCCCCTGCCTGGGAATCATCAGTGAATGCTGAAGCAGGCATCAGAAACTCCTGTGGGGGTGGCACAATCCAAACGTCGATATCAAGGCCTTCTGGAACCGAGATACTCTCTTGGGCCGCGGCGTTGACAGTGTTGAGCTCGTAAGTAGAAAACAGTGGATTTATCAGCAGCAAGCTCTTTGGATAGGGGGGATGTTGGGTGGTGTTATCGATCACGGGGCTAGCAGCCGACTCTTCGACGTGAAAAGATTCGAGATCGGCTTGAATGAAAGTGAAGAGCTCCACCGCATTTGCGGCCTAAATGTGGCATTCAACAAGCAAGAAATCGTCAAGTATCCACGCGGACTCACCCGTTCCTGGACTTCGATCTCCGAGTGCGAAGTGAAGCCCTTGAACCGTGAGACGAGTGTGTCGACTACTTCTATAGCATCCTGAAATTTCCCACTGTCCCAATCTTGGGATAGTCCCGTTGACCATGTACCAAAAAGCTTTATCGCGGCTTGAAGGTATGCCCCGATTGTCTCCGCGGAGAGAAGCGAGATATTCGGCTGTAGCAAATACGGAAGAAGCTTTCGCGGCTCTGCGATCTCTCTGCTCTTGGAGTTACTTCGACGGTTGGAAGCCAACAGAGAAAGGAGCGGACTACCTGCTGTTCTCCCCACAAATCCAAGCCGCTGCCCATAAGACCTCTGCACAGCTACCTTCTTCCTGTGAATTTGCGAGGAACGAGTCATCCCTCAGCAACCTTGTCATGAGTTCGACAGCCCAACGCTTGACAGCTTTGACTCTTGTCACGATATCCACTAGTTGATCCCTAATCTGATCACCCACATTGACGGAAGCAACATAAGTTAAGTCCAGGAGGACGGACAGGTACCATTGGAAATCCACGATGTTGTCGTACGTGTCATGTGAGCACATCGCGAGAAGACGTTGAACAAGTGCGAGGCGATATGAAGAAAGCTGCGTTGGGGGAAGAGTCAATCCAGCCCCTTCAGCGGGGGGTGAGGTAATAACGACAGCTAGTGACGAAGCTGCTGCAGGGAAAGAAGATGGGTCCGGGCGAACCAGGTACGACAGGAGCTGCTGCACGATTGATTGCAGATTATCTTTGGTGACCTGAAATCAAACCACAGTGACGGTAGGCTGATTGTAAAGCATGAAGATGAAAGGAGGCACACCATGGCTGAAAGTAAATCAAGAGCACGCATGCGGATGCTGAAGTCCTGGTCACTGACACTAGACAATATCATGTCCTGATACTTGGCCACAAGATGTCGATGTGTGGGAACTATCTTTGCAAGCGCTAACAGCGCGATATACTTCACTTGAGAGCACAACTCCTAAGGTCAGGGAAATCTCAGGCAACAGTGTGCTTACGATTCTGATCAGGATCTTGGAGGAATGCAGCTAATTTGGTAACGCATAGTTCAGCCAGTGAGTCTCCAGACGAACGCAGGAGCATTCCGCCGACGATGCAAGTATGCACACACTCATACAAGAGGGATATAGCTGGCGTTGTGGATATGAGTTCCGTAATCGGAGGTTGAAGCTTCTTCACCAGACGTGGCTCATGTGGGGAAAGAAAACCGAACTATGAAACCGTGAACTCCTGCAGCATCCAAACATTCATCACCTACCAACTTGATCAGCTTTATGAGCATCCAGTTATTAGATGACGTCGTCATCAAACGAAAAAGCTGAGGGGCCAGAGAAAGATAGTCTCTCGGCTCTCCTCGAACCAATTCACACAGGACGTTGATTGTGGCGGCAACGACACCTGGTAATGATGATGATCAACCGACTCGATGATAAGTCTACTAGTGAATCACCCACCGAGATCCTCATCGTCGAGCTTCTCCTTCAGTCTTGTAAGGGCAAACGGGGCTGCGTCAGGATATTTTATGAGTGCTTTGTAGACCGCGATGACCGCCCTCTTGCGGATATGGGGCTTGGAATGAGTGAGCATTGTCACAACATCGTTGGAAAGATCCCGAGCTAGGTCCGGCGAGACAGTATTAGATAGACCGTTTAGACCGACTGCGATGTCATTAGGAGTTGAAGTTAGATCCTGTATGCAAATCTGTCATTGGGTTCAATGTAAGCATTGCTGGCCTCACCTTCTTCAAAAGGTTTGTCGTGAGCATTAGAACGTCCGTGTCGGGGCCAAATGATTGAGTAGCAGCCAGATAACCGACAGTCTTTAGGTGATACTTGGGGGACGACATAACCTCCACGACGTGGAATGATGCCCAAGACATATCGTAGCCAAGCATCTCCAGCTATAGGCACTAAAATTCAGTAACTCCTGCTAGACGCTATGCGACGTACGTAGGTGAGCTTGAGGACCGCTCCGGCCTTGAGGTCCATGTCCTTACCCTTGACCTCCTGCCTAATCTCGTCCACGGCCTGAGCAATAAATTTCGCTTCATCCTTTTTGTTCGCACGCAGACCGCGAATGAGGTCTTGTAATGTCCTTTCCCACATGAGCCTGAGACGAAAAAGAGGTGTCTCTAGACTCTGCCCAGAAAGTTGTTGTGTGACTGTATGCGTGCGCTATGACTGACCAGCTCCGGTCCGCCAATCATCAAGATGAGTGCGCATATACACCACCTATTGGACGAGTATGTAGCCGTCCACCTTGCTACCAATTACACCGACTTCACTCAGCTACAAGTATACCAGGTCAGTCTTGCTACGATAGCACTAAAGGAGGTTGAATACCATGGACCGCATAGGTGCTTACTGGTGGCTGGCTCCCGATCTCGGCCAAAGACACACATTCTCTCTTACCTCCGTCGGAGCCGTTGGACAACTTCGTTCAGGAAAACTGCCGTATTGAACCCCCAAATACATGGGAGAGGCTCACTACGGTCAAAGGGGCTCACGAGCTCATCTCTTGTACCATCGGAGCAGTGCCATTTGAACGGACTAGTTTTCACGACACCTTTTGCAGTTGTCTGTCCTGAAATTCATTCGGAATGTCACCTATACTGACATGTATCACGACAGTCTCCCCACGTTTTGACTGTGACACAGACTCACCGGTGCTTACCGTTCGCTCCGTCCGACTTACCCCAAGATTTGGACACAGCGGAGTACCCCAGTTTGTTCCCGTCCATCTTGGAGGTATCCTCAGATTATGCGGAGTTGAATTGGAAAAAGAGGGAGATTTCGGATGTGACAATGTTGGCGGCACGACAGAGGATGTTGTGTGAGCTCCCAAGCTCTATTTCTCAGCGTTGATTTGACCCGCTGGCACCTAACTAGTCACCCCCGGCTGACCGTGGACAATCATATGTTGAAGCAAATCGTGTCGTTATATCCATTCTCGGCCGCGCTGCGTAGTGAAGCAAAACAATCGCTTTCTAGTGTGTTTTTGTGCCGGACGGCATCACCAACTCTATTATCTTCTTCTCCTCAAACGCCCCCTTTATTCTCGAGGGGCCATGCAACGCTCGGAAAGCCTGTACAGGATCTCACCACAATGACAAATCTCCCATCGATAATACCTCTTGCAATGAGCGATGATAATGAAGGAACCCCAGAGTATGATGTTATCACTGACCTGTGGTGTACGAAGTCATACTTGCTTTCGTGGCGCAACTAACCAAGTGGAGAGTAGCTATGCCTACGACGTCATCACAGCCGGCATCACCCCTGGATGACTGCCAAGGAGAACAGGGTGAAATCTTCGCACCCTCCTCGGATTCACGAGAGCCTATTGGGGATCTTCTTGCAGCGAAAATGGGTATGAGGTTGTACCTCGAGAAGATACAGTTACCGATGTCCTTGCTGCAGACATGGTTTGCATGCGAAGAAGCTCGGGGTTTGGAGGGTCCCACAACATTCTGAACGTGCCTGGTCAGCATCAGCGGTAGGTTCTTCGAGCTCAACTGCATTATATTTTTCTTACTCTTTTTGATAGTTTACACGAGTATATTGGTTCCATCATAGATTTTACTTCGGCTTCGAATATTATTGCAACTTCGTCATTACCATCCCCAACTGATAATGTTATCACTTCCCTCACCTCGGCTCATCAGGTCTGCGCCTCACACCAGCCTAACGACATTCGGCGACATTCCGACGACACGGCGGACAATCCATATTGTCTTCTCTCCGGTGACTTATCCAAAGAAGGGATAGATGTCGACCTCTTCGACTGGCCTGAGGAGACTGGCTTAATGGACGGTGTGTACCTCATGTCAAGGTTTCGTCTCTCTAACGGTAAGACATGTAGTTCCGCCGTTACCCGCCCCAAACGTGCACACTCGCCACATTGCTTTGTCCAACGATTTGGGCTCTCTTCTCGCCCACCGAGATTTTTCCTTTTTTTGCGTAGTCAAAGGTATAAAGTCGCTGAATCTCGAACTGTCATGGAGGTTAGCTGGCACTCTGAATCCTACCGTGTCGATTGGAAATTAAACGAGTGTCAACGGGACAGGCCCTATAGCTTTGAACAGACAACACCGACTCTCGACGAGCTTGTTGGAATCTCAAACTTTCAAAACTACCTCGCAACAACCTACTCCGACCCAGGAGGGGACAAGAGTCCGCGCGCTGACCTGTCGAATATGTCACATCTCCTGACACGCCCTATCTGCATCGAGGATGATAATCAAAGGGGGGTAGAAGTAATCAAGAATGCCACAGCAGAATTGGATTCCTCCGCTTTTGATTCTACTTCAATCGAAGGTTCTGATTCAAATGTCCTGCTCACTAGGGCAGAGAGGCATCAATATAAGTCCCTAGGCGTACCCCAGACGGAACGAGGCCGAGGATACGCAGGACGTGGGGATGCAACTAGATGTGACACACACTTGCACTCCTCTAAAAATGTGGTTGGCAGTCTTTCTGAGGTATTCACCCTACGTTTTCCTGCCGTAGAACCCTACTCGACTGGTCTCAGTGTGTTTATTGCAGGGAAGGCACTAGTTACGACCAGCCGAACTCAGCGGTGGACACGGGTCTATGTTACCCTTCGCTGCCTGATTCTTTGAGCGGTGAGTGATGCATCACAACCAGTCGTTTAGTTTTCTGTAGAAAGACAGATGCAGCATCAAGTAGCAAAAGTGGCGGCGTCTCCGTACACCATGGGCGGTTGTCTGCGAGACCACCATCGGCTAGTCCGTCCCGGAAGTCCCTCTCAATGACGGGCCTAGAAACAAAGATACCTATCCCCAGCCTGTTGCACTCGTCCAAGTGTCACCAAGTTGATGGCGACTGTTTTTCTTCGATCAAGGCTTCCCAGCAGTCGACGGTTCATGACGAACAATCCTTGGGAGGGTATTTGACTATTATCGCCAAAGATCGCCTACCAGGACCCAGTCACGAGACCCCCCTTGCTTCCCCGACTTTCTCTGAGCAACCAAGAGTGTCGCCTCTGCCATTTGATGTCGAATATTTGCTTTCGGAGCTCACGAACCTAACAAATCCAGTTCCACCCATACAAGCACCACCTCTACGGGATCGTCGATACCTTGCTTCTGTTGAACTACTTCAAAACCGTTCTCTTATGCATTCACTCCAACTTGATTGGCTCCGCTTAAATCTCCTAGAGAGGGTGTGGCTCAATGGTGCAGACCTCGTCTTCGATTGCAACACAGCCTTGGTCTTCTCACCGTTGTGTGTGCTTCCGTCCGATACGCGTTCTCTGAGGGATAGGCTTTGCTCATTGTCTTGGAAGTATACTCGTCTTGCCGTTGTCTTCAGGCTTTACGGTGATGGTGTTCCTGGTTTGCAGTTTCCTCAGACAGAGAGAGGACAAGAGGATTTATCTGCTCGGGTTATTCGGTCTTTCAAAAAGCTTTGTAGGGATTTGGCAATTGCAGAGGCGTTCGAAGAAAAACAAGCGCAGAGTGATATCCAGATGTATCTTGCCCGTTCTGATGAGCAAGCCGCGATCGTAGCCCGTACTTTGGGTGATATTGCCGAATCTCGATCTCGATGGCGTCCATGGGACGATCGCCTGTTGCTAGGAGTGGACGAGCAAGAGGTATCTCTTGCATTGCTCCTACCAAAGAACACTGGAAAAGAGATACGCTTACAGGAAGAGTCCTACCTAGCAAACATTGATGGAATGAATGCTTTCGCAGCTGCGGCGATCCTCAGCCAGATCTCTCTTCATGACTTTCTTGCCTTGAGTCCCAGCGAGCGGCTTCAACTTGCAACACGAATACCAATTGCAGAAGGCATGATAGTGGGTGATATGGCCATTTCTTTTTGTACCCAATAATTATTCGCGCAAGGAACAATTTAACGAGTCTATTACCCAACGACGCGAAATTTTCGAAATCTACGTCGGTAGTGGAGATAGTGATCCTGATATGCAAGGGGCTTAGATACACTGAGACTCGTGTACCCTCCACACCTTCACTTGGACATTCAAGCGCTTTTGAATGTGCAAAGACTATTAATTCTAAATACCAAGTCCAACCCATGAAAGCAAAATGTAGAAAGCGGCCCTATTAATCCCCTTACAATTGACCATTGAGGTCACGCAATGGTCTGAGATGTTTTGACGTGAATGGAAACCCCTGGGACGTGACTATATCCTGAAGTGTTGATCGAAACGCAGCTGGGAGAGGAGAAGCACCTACCTCGGGTCTGAGTTGGTACTGCCGGAATCGCCGTTGCCTTTCTCCAGGTCTACCGTATGGGTAATCCGAGTCGGTCCCTGCTTGAAAGACTCGCCCTCGTGTGCTTCTAACTGCGACTCGGCTCCGGTGAAGTGGAGCGATCCTACCGTCGTAGTACGACCCTGCGTGGTGGAGGAGCCTGAAGAATCGCCGACTCTGGTTGACCGTGATCCTGATGCGTGGTCACGGAAGTAGATGCGATTGTTGAGGTTCACTAGGAGGGTGTTCGAGTACCTGGTCATTTCTCAGCATGTTTCGTGCACGAATAAGTCAAGTGTCCCTCACAACTTCCCGATAGTCGCAGCACTTTTCACTCACATTAGCCAGTTGGATTAGCCAGTTGGAGCCCATGGTCGAAAAAAAGGACGCACGGGAGTAGATAATATAACTCATTCTATGGATATGGTCAGAAGGCGAATCGTTGAGCTTTCAGTCCGACTCACGTGAAAGGCAACAAAAAGTATCAAAGTCGCAACGACTACACTAGCTTAAAAATAAGTCAGACCCATATCGAATCAGAGGTGATACGAAGGATAGATACTAGTGAGGATGTTTGTTTCAACGGTAAGCCGTACTACGCGAACACAAAAGAAACGAGGCAATGATCCTTCGATGCCATGCGACATTCTTATCTGTGAAAAGGGGCAGTTAGTCGAAAGGGTTGGAAATCTAATGAGGTGGACGATGGTCCCTACCAGCAGTGTTATTGCTGTTGCGATCATAAGGTTCGTCAAGGTACTTGCTATTGACCATAACTAACACAATGGAGTGTGAAATGGTACGGCCAGTTAAACCAAACGAGTGTGCGTACATATACAGCCACCTTGGGAATTGCAAACTCCTTGATAGGAAGTGACTGGACTTCAATGTAACGATTAGACGTCACGGTGTATCTGTTTTGTACTTACAGCGAACCCCGCCCATGCTGCCCCGGTTACGCTAGTTACTATCGTCTGCGTTAAGGAAAACGTCAAGCGCTTGGATAACGCGGGGACAAATAGGCACACGTACGATGGTAATGGCCGTGCAGACCCACAAATTTCCTGACAGCATCCAGATTCGATAGCAGAGGTAAGATAGAACAATGGACTGAACGACTGCGCATATAATGAAAACGTCTATGGGCAGGAAATGGGCGTTCCTGAGTCGCTCCACCTGGCCAAATCCGCCAATGAACCAGTAGTAGGCATCGGCTCCAGTCAGCGCTGTTTGGGCGGTCTCCAGCGCGAAAATGGAATAAACTAGATCAAGGTATACGTTCACGAAAGAGTTCGAAGTAAGGTCGAAGACTCACCGGTGAATTTTAGGAGTCGTCTATCCTTTGTGAAATTGTAGCTGTAGACGTCTGTGCAAGAGTCAGTGAATGAACAGAGCCGAAGGGGATAAGGACCGTACAAGTCTGGACGCAGAGAACACCGTACAGCATCCAATTGAATACAATGCCGAGGAGCTGTAAGTGCTGTTAGAGATATCTATTGCATGGGCAGCAGAACAACGCCGGGCGTACAAGAGGGGAGATTCTGGAAGAAGCATTGTTAAGGGAGCCACAGGTGGGGTAACATTTGTCTAACTTACACTCTGGAAATCTCGCCATGAGTGGACAATGATCCCACCATTGGCGAAGTAAGTATCAAGTAAGTATCGAGGAGAGGAGTAGAAAAAAAAATCGGGTCTAAGTTACTTGACCCGATTTTTTGTTCCTTGCCCCGAGATCCATAGCTGTTGGCCCCTGTCACACTTAGACATAGTAACGGAGTTGTACCGAGCCAAATTTTCGGATGCGGAATTCTATGCTTATGTGATATGTTATCGGGTTAGGTTAGGAGTGCTCTCCTTCCCGTTCCCGTCTCCGCCAAGTGGTAGTTACACTCGAGTGCAGGTACTCAACAAGAGGTACCGTTCACATGTCTTCAACTAGCCGTAGCACAGTCCAAAATGCAGTGAAAGGTGCGAAACGCCTTTCGGCTTCTGCCCAGGAACGCGGTTGGTGTGATTGTCTAGTCTTAATGAATTGCACATAACTAATGCGTTCCAACGACAGCAGCGGCCCAGCAAGCCTATGCCTCCGATCCTAAATACAAGAAATACGCGCAACAAGTTGATAGATGCTTGAACTCATTTGATAACGTCCATGAGTGGGCAGACTTCATCGCATTTTTAAAGCAGTTGTTAAAGGTACGCTCCAACCTTTGTTCAGGCTACTTTTTCGGGTTCAAATTACTTTTACTTGTGAAGACCCTCCAAGCGTACTTGCAGTTCAAGGAAATTCCTCGGAAAGTCATCGTTGCCAAACGTCTCTCGCAGTGCTTCAATCCTGCTTTACCAACTGGTGTACATCAAAGGGCACTGGGTGTTTACACGCACATCCTTGGGGTCATTGGCGTGAGAACACATCGTTCCATTTTCTTACCAGTGCAACTCAGTTAGTCGCAGATAGATGGCTTGCGAAGAGATTTATTTCTGTGGACATCGGGTCTGTTCCCATTCTTCGAATATTCAGCAACCGCGGTGAAGGTGCGCTACGAACTTTTTTCCACTTCGACCTTGCTCACAATGCTCTCAGGTCACATTAATAAATATTTATGATGCATATTTTCTTCCTCTGAAGGACAGCTTGAGGCCTGTGATGAAGTCATTTATCCTCGCTCTTCTCCCCGGACTCGAGGAGGAGACGAGCGAGTTTTTTGAGCAGGTAATCTAGACTGCGGGGGATGGTGGTCCAACAGCTGACACCAAAATAGGTCCTGAATCTACTTGACGGACTGTCCACCACTGTTTCGCTGTCTTACTTTCTAGAAAACGTCTGGTTGATCATGCTGACTGTTCCATCTGCCCGCGGTACCGCTCTAAACCTGGTATCTCGTCGTTTGCCTAGATTAGCGGGGGCGAACGGTATGCCTTCAAGTGAATGATAATCGACGAAACTCATGACCGTGATAGATTTTCAAACGATGCTCGGACACGACGTCGGACTCATGATCCGCGCTTTTGCTGCTGCGTTGGAGGATGACAACATACTCGTCCGTCGCAACGCGCTGGATCTTATTCTTCAGGTTCTTCGTTTGGACGGGGTGGCAATACAAAGGGCGTCTAACGAAGATCGCACCATTATTATGCGAGCAGCGACATGTGTTGTTATGCGAAGGGACCTTTCTCTTAACCGTCGTCTGTATACGTGGCTTCTGGGTCCGGACGAAAACGCAGAGCAGCAAATTACATATCTTCACGCTCACTCTCTGGGGCTGCTTCAAACGACTTTGCGAGTAGGTGTATTAGTGGCGACGACTTCCCCTGCTTATTTCATATGTCAAGAACGAAATGTCTTCTCCGTCAATGGAGTACCCTGAATCCCGACCCTTCAAAGTTTTCATTTCTTTGTTAGACAAGTGGGAAATTGGCGGAGCTCTAACGGAAGCAATTGTGCTGGGCGTCTTCAAGGCTCTCAAAGCTTTAATTGAATCGGACAGAGCATCTGGCGAGGATGTAGGTAATATTATATTTGCGATCTCATTGCCCATGCCATGGTGATCATGCAGGTCGTGATGACTGCGAGTACACTTTACGAAGCCGTGGAGCCACATATTGTGTGGAAGCAGTTGTTAACTGCGATATTGAATGAACTCATTGGAGATGGGAAGCAGAATGAGGTTCGAAATACCTTGTCCAAGAAATTTTCGTACTCATTTGTTTTGTCGACGTAGGCGGTCCAATTGGCTCGCTTCATTTTGAAGACAATACATGTTCGGGATGAAGAAATCCAGACCGTTCATTTACCAATTGTATTCTCAGCCCTTTGCGAAGCCTTGCAGGTTGGAATCCTCTTCCGACATATAGAAAATAATTCTGATCTTGGAGCGCCTCAGAATCAGATCACGCAGAATTCGGCAAGAGATTCTCTTCCAATTGTGTCCGATATCCTGCAGCTTCTACATGCCCTTAGAGATGAGATCCCTCCATCTGCCTTGCTTCAACGCTCCGTGAATGAGGGACAAGATTCACTTTCGAGTGGTGGCCCGTTGCAGCTCGCGTTGACATTCTACGGACTGGACATTCCATTTCCCAGAAATAAGATCAGGGCAACTTCTCAGGTGCCATTCGTGACGGCTTTCGAAGATATTGTCTCTTTTAGCGCCACATGTGCTGCTTCAATGACAACCCCTTCTGACCGTAGAAAGACATACCGAGATTTCTTGATAGTTTCACTTGCATTGTTGAACAAACTGGTGACTGCTGCTGGTTCGGAAAAGGAACAAAGTCTAGTAATTGATTGGAATCCGTCCGACTGGGTGACCCAACTCGTCGCGGCTCTGGAGACAGAAGTGAGTGATCCGTCGTAAAGGCAATCACAGCTCACATACCAAATGTTGTCGCCGAGGATACGACGTTCCTCCTCGTTGACGAGATAATCACTTTACTAGTCTTTCTACAGGACTTCCATGGGTTGCAACCACCTATGTCCATCAGCCAACGCCACGTGGTAGCCAAGCTATTGCGCACTGTACGCTAACATGCCTTTGGAAACCCAGCTTGACAGATTACTGATAGCCTTTGAACCACTAGCTGTTCAGATATCTGCGTCCGAATTATTCGCTGTATCACGCCCGCGCAACTAGCCTTTTGTGGACACTCGAGAATACCTCTGCGCATCGATATGTGGAAACGATAGTTGCGGAAACCCTAACCTCTCGAGACACTACAGAAAAAGAGGCTTCATATCATGCATTTGGGGCACTGTGGAGGTTAACAGGTAGCTCATACTCCCGTCTCTGGTATCGAGGTTTGACGCGTCATGAAGAGGATAGCAAACTCCCCGGCTTCTCGTTGAAAGTCCCATTGATGATTATCCTGGATTCATTGAAGAATGACGACCCTAACCTCCGTCGGATCGGAGAGACGTGGATGAGATGTAGCCTCAAGTCCTACCTACGGTGAAGTATATCTACTGTTCGTTCACGCTCGTCTGGCTTACCCGATCCCTGCAGTGTACTGGATCCCATCCTTTATGATCTTTTTGATCCCTCCATAATAAGGGTACCTTTTATCATCTCAGTGAACGGGAAACAGCTACAGGGATACTCTTATGAGCGCCCATTTGATCAGACTTATGTTAACCACCTACTGGAGACCTTATTATCCGTCGTCAAGTTCGGAGGTCAAGGATTTGGGAAGACTGCGCGCACGAGTTCGATTCGAAGATGTCAACACTCTGGTCTCGTTGAACGAATACAATCCGGTACGCTTTGTCGTGTCATTCTCCCTTCGTTGGCTGACCGCCGTCTTTCTCCAGCTGGCCTGACCAAGGTTGATGCGACCTACCAAGATGTCCTTTTGGAGGTGTTGACCTAGTGAGCGTTAAACGTACATGGATAAATTGGGGATTCTCATACTGTTACATAGTTTCCTGCTATCAGAGTGCAAACTCAAGCGCGTCGAGGCAATGGCACCGACCAATATCCTAATACAGTCTACGACCATCGATCTTATGCAAGCTATCCTGGCGCGCGGCGAGGTTGACATGGCAACTCTTCAGAATGTTCAGGCCGCTGTTGTCAAAAAATTATACCTTTCTATTCACACGCAACGGTTGGAGCTCCAAAACAAACTTCTTCATCTCCTCCACTCGGTTATCTCTGCTGTGACAGCCAGTCACGATCCGCGCTTCATTCGCCAGTCCAAACTCGTTCCTACAGACTCATCAACAGAACTGCCAGAGGATGACAAGGTGGAAGACTTCCATGCGCCTTTACTCAATCCGCTTCTCGTCCAGACGTTGGTTGATGGTATCAGTCTGCCTTCGAACAATGCTGTATTGCAACACTGGCTGGATTTCGTTCTCATGGCTGTCCCTCAGTTCCATCACATGTTCCAGATCCTGGTGTCCCCACTAAATGACTGTATTTGCAAAAATTTGCTCATTCGCCTGGATGACGTCTGCAGAGCCCTGGGGGACGGTGACGGTCATCAGGATCTCAAGTCGAACACAACCGATGCAGAATTAATCATGCTACTTAATTCCTTGGAGCGGTTGGTCCTTCTCAGTCTTTCGACAGCAGACGCCGGGAATGCAGAAGAGGAAGACATCCCAGCAGAAAAGCCTCCAGGAACAGAATCAGGAGGGATCCTGGGAATCGTGACGAGCGTTTTCTCATCAGATTCCGCACCCAGCAATTTGGAAGAACAACTCACGGTCGGTTGTCACTAGAACTTCCGTTTGTCAGGTAATCATCGTACGCAGGTTCGCTCACCAGGTTATCGTTCGCTGCATGAGGCCGTACGCGTCCTTTACAGTGTCTGGGCTGCTACGGCACAGACAGAGTTACGCCAATCAACCCCCGAGTACGAGATGCTTTCCCTAGTATACACGAAAACGCGCATCCGTTGTCGAAGAGTATTTGAACATCTCTTCCGCTTGCAGCCCGCAGAGGTCCTTGAGTCCGTCATTGACTGCTGGAACTCAGAGAGATCGGTCAGTGCAAACAACCGGATCACGACGTAATCTAACACGTTGACAAAGGCTACATTGTCGGTCACCCCAGCATTCGAACTCGTAGATGCGCTTGCATCCAGTGCTCACAATGTCGTACATATGATATGTGAAAGCATCGCTTGTCGCGTGACTGGGCTTTCGGACCGGAATCGTAAGCAAGTCATCAACCCGAACTTGTGGGTTCTCCCTATGTAAATGTATTCGATTTATCCGATTCACGAACGACTAGATCCGACGGGTTGCTATTCCGCTTTTTGGAGCATTACCTCAATCAACTTGAGGGGCCAGTTGCCGTCCAGGTCTGGCACCGGTTCTTGCAGCTAGTAAAAGATATTATAAGCAACATCAAGGATTTTCGGGCACAGGTTTTCTCTGCACTAAGGTTTGAGCACGTCGACTATGGCACCCATCGTCTTATGATCACCCCTTAGATGCATTTCTATCTTAGCGGACAAGATAACCCAGACAACCGCATTAGAGGATAGACGTATACGGAAAGATCTTCAGGTTTTTCCTTCACATCCTTTGTGGAGACAAACTGACCTTTTTGGTAGGATACGTACGGGAAGCTCCTTGATACTGTGGTGGTATCCGTCGGTCGGAATACAGATACCAATTATTGGACCCGAAGAAACAAGGACAGTTTAGTCCCAACAAATGGTCGAGATTCCCCAATGCCTCGAAGTAAGTCTTGTGATCCTGATGGAGCCACGGTCGGTTTATATTATCGGCAGTGGCACCTGATACCCGGTCGGATGAGAAAACTATTTCAAGACCCCCATCTCCACCACCAAATGTCGACCAAGCCAACCAGGTATGTTTTCGTTTACCATCATGAACATCACGCTCATTCTGCCTGACCCCGCAGATTGTGCAATATATTGGTGACACTGCTTTGCCCCGGCTTCGCAAGTTCCTGATGGATAATGACCGTGTTCTGACGGTTTGCACTAACATCTTATATTACATCGTATCTCCAGCATTGAAGACTAAGAGCCGGTACCTGAAAACCTCGTCTCTACAGTTGTCGAGTTGATCTGACTGCGCGCTAGTCCATTGGATTTCGATCCAACAATTTCGACCATCCTGCGGGAAATGACTCGAATTTCAGTCTCTGTCAAGTCCTGGCGAGGAGTCATTTCCGACATTGTTAATGACTCCCGCTTTTTCATCTCCTCAGTCGAGGCAGGCACAGATTTTCGACCCATCATTGAGGCCTGGGTCGATGCAGACAAGAGTGTTTTTGCTGACTTTCTCGGTGAGTATCGTGCTTTGCTGCTCAATATAGCTATCAAACTCCAAATAGGTAAAGTGACCTCGGCACCCTCTACAAATATTTTTACCAATCGCGAAACGGAGAACCAGCTTCGATCTATGAACCTGCGGAGGACATCTTACATCCTGCTTTGCGGTGAGAAGAATCAGTTCTTGACGTCGCTTCCAACAATCCAGGAGAAGCTGGTCGACACTTTGAAGAATTCCCTCGCTCCGGCCGTTCAAGCGGAAGTCTATCTTTGTGTGCGGGTTCTCCTATGTCGACTCAGTCCCCACAATCTAGACAGCTTCTGGCCTGTGATATTAACAGAAATGGTATGATATGTTTTTGGCGATTTCCCTCCAGGTCTGACTCATCGGCAGTACCGGCTCCTTGAGCAAACCATGATCGAAGTCCCCTTGGATGGGTCGGAGGCATTACCTTTGATCCTCTCGGTATGCAAATTCATCGACCTCCTCCTAGTCCTGCAAACAGAGGAATTCCAAATGTAATGTCCTTTAATTCAACCTTTGACAAATGGCTTAGCAGGGAATGCCAGACATCAATGGGCTTTCATCACGGACACCATTGACGCTGTATACCACCCAGATGAAATTGTTCCAGAAGCGATGCTTGATCAATTGGCAGAGATTGCGGGGGGATTGCCGCCACCTCAGGTTAGCGTTAATGGACATCGTTACCTCACCCATGTTAATCCCGAGTTCATATTAGGAGAACGTCCAAAACGCCTCCCCTCTTGCATTAGATCTCCCCACGCCTGCATTGAACCCTCGAATGCTTCGTCGCCCAATGCTCAATCACTTACGCCAAATCGACTCCATTCGTGACTTGATACCATTTTTGTCAAGCGTCAGCGTTGCAAGTTACGAAAGCGTCTATTCGAGCGGGGGAAACATCGACTGGGATGAGGTCGAGCGAGGTATCTTGTGTGATATGTTTGAACTTCGATGAGTTATGGTAAAGGCAGACGACGTCACACTTTGCCCGAATCATAAGATACCCTCCTACGCAATGATCCCTCTAATCGAATGACATCGATACGGCACCACATTATCGCACATCATCCAGAAAACAGTGTTTATTTAATAATTACTAACGGAATGCTATCGCGAAAAGCCATGGATCAGATAAATATTGACACGGTTTAATGACGCGCTGGGAATAAAGATGCATGAGGATATGACACTTGTAGGCTAAAAATCACCCCAGCTGCGACGGAACTTGTACTGCATGCGTTCCTGTCAACCTCCACAAAAGATCGGTGCAAACATATAACGTTACCTTATACGGAAGATTCTTTCGCATCTTCTCTGAAGGACTCTGCGGTGCTTTGTATCCTCCCGCACCGGCACCCCACTCGCCATGAGCATCGCTCTCAGCCTTTGCTTGGCGGAATCGTACTGCGGGGTCTTGTTGCTCCAAAGGGATTTGTCGTTCAAATTTCTTAGGTATTTCCTTGGCCCCAGTATTTGGAGGCTCAGCTGGAGATGATACGGAGGCATCTGGTTCCACGTGTTGAGCGAGTGCTTCCTCTATAGTAATGCCTTGATACTTTGCTTCGCGCTCGGCTTCTTTGCGCTCAATAGCATCATGCTGCGCGAAATGTTCGATGTCCTCCGGGTGGTTGTACGACTCGTCGGTTTGCGTTTCCGGAGTGTTATGAAATAGCTCTTAAAGTAAGAGTCATGAAAGGTATGTAAAACTCGCAATCGCGAGGCACTATACACACCTTCGTGGTGGAGGAAAAACTCTGTCGATGAAAAATAAACTCAGATGGCTGTAGGGGCAAGGCACTTGGTACGCACCACTCTCCACGTCATAGTGGTGTCCCTCGGCGCCAAGGTTCTCGAAGCTAGGCAGGGCAGCAAGTCCAGCAGCTTCGAACTCGGCCAACGTTATCCTACCGTCATTGTCCTTATCTATGGCCTTGAAGACGGTATCGATAATGAACTTGGTCTTCGATTGGTGCTCCTCCTCGTCCTATGGACGATCAATCAATTAGTACGCGACATGCGAATGCATGTGCCACCCTCACCTTCGACTTTTTTTGCGAGTACACATGATGCACACCATATATGGCCTCAACTTCCTCAGCATCCCAGACACCGTCACTACCAACTGTCAGGGCGAACGGAGAGATATACGTGCTAGTTGTAAACTTGCCGATTAAGATCGTGCAATTGGAAGAAACTGGGGAGATCGAATGTGTCTCTGTTACAGGAAGTCAGAGTCTGGATATGAACATTGGTTTACCCTCGCTTACATATGATGCTCCGTCGCCATCTGGTAAAATAACATACAAATTTGAACCGGGGACTACAAGAGTTTGGAGCGAGTACACGTACGTGTCGCCTAGCATATTCCACGGTGTCGTCAGAGTTGTGCTCCTGGGAGTGATCCCCGTGAGCAAGCGCAGACCCTACGACAAATATAAGGGCGAGAGGAGAAGGTTTCAAGTGCATCGATCACGAACGGAATGAGGGGAAACTCGGTTGGTTGGTCGCTTACTCGAGTCCGACCAGCACCGGAAATGTTTTCCCACGATGTGCACATGTACGATTAACTAGTAAAGACATTGTTGTTGTCCTTGGCCGTGGAAATGAAAGCCACGATTAGGATCTCATATACGAGCACCACTTGTTCCAGCCGCTGCACCATTCCAGGGCGCTGCTCGCGCAACAAATCAATCTCCTCACCAACTTCGTCCCAGGTAATCGATTCGGGAAGCGGCCCTAACGGGGACGGTGGCAGCGGGCGGTGTACCACAGCTCGCTCCGCAGCGTTGGGGTTCGGTTTGGATAAGAGGCCATTGCTACGCAGGAGCGAGCAAAGCGCGATGAAAGACCCCGTCCGTCCTACACCTGCCGAGCAGTGAACCATGATGGGTGGCTCAACGTCTGCAGATACCTCCAAACCGCTTAAGTCACTGTTCTTGAGGTCCACAAGCCTGATAAAACTTAGAAGACTCGCTCGGTCTTCCGGTTCCGGTATGCCATGATCTGGCCACGCGCCGTACAAGAAATGACGAAACACAACGGCGGGCCTTGGTCCTTCAGCCGAAACGGGAGCAATCGACACCGTGCTCGCCACACACTTCGCGCTCTCTATAATCTCGACCTTGACTAGAGTAAGTTTGAGAGGTGATAGTTCACTCTCTTCCTTGAAGGGGTGGATGACCCTCGACTCTCCGGGCTCAAAGGGAAAATAAGGATGCGCCTTCTGACTTCCAGACTCGAAGTAAGGCGTCAGTTGCACGACCGTACGCACACGCGTGAATTTCTGACTGAGATCCCCGGGGGGTATGAGGGGAGAATGAATGCCGGCAATGATGCTGAGGAATTCGTGAGTAGTGCTCGGAAGTGGTGCCTGGGTAGCTATGGTCCAACGCCCTCCAGCATTCTCCCGCACCCAGTTTGCGTTGAGATAACGGCCACCCACGGCCACTCGCGTACGGTCATAGGGCTGGACGTCAGAGTATCGATTACGGTAGCGGTTCTCCAAGGAGCGACCGAGGGCGATGGAATAGTGATTCGTGAGGTGCTCACGAGGAGCAGCAGCAGAAGACAATCGCGTAGGCAAGGCCGCCGCAGTGAGAGTTCGGTAAGTGTCAGGCTCGGAATGATGTAAAGCTGACAACGATCTGGCGCAGATACGAGAGCTCTCGCGATCTGCAAGTATTCGCCAGACGTTGGTGATATGATCTTGGTTGTAGGCTTTCTGGAGCCAGGCTGGCACTGGAGAAGACATGATGGTCGACCTGAGTTGGTGTGGTGGACTCTACTAATGTTATCTCCTCTCATTACTTCTGACACTCGAATCAAGTACGCGCCGACAATTATTTGCACCAATATATACTGTAATTCACGCACACAGGGTTAGTTCTACCTTGGACAAGTCCCTCGGAAAGTCCTGTCTCGTCGATGGTAGTCCAGAGACCTGTTGGACATCTCAACAGGTTCGTATCAATTGTCTTGGCTTTCATCTCAAGATATCACCGATCATCCAGGGTCTCCCACAATTCATCCAACTTACCTTTCCATCCCCGGCCATTCCAAAGCGCTTGTCTCTGACCTTCCAAGGAGGTTTCGTCGGCACTGCATGCTTGGTGGCCACCCAATCTCAAGATACCGCGAGCTGGCAGGAACTAACGCACATCTATCCTGAAGACGTCAATCGTGCACAGATGTTCGATCTTTCCATAACGGAACCAGTGGGAAGTATCAAGCTCGTTTTTGAGGAGAGTTCGGACTTCTTTGGTCGAGTAACGGTATACGACTTGATGGTTGAAGGACAACTAGAAATTGCGTGAACTCGGTCAATGCTCGATGCTTGCGTCAGGCTTTGCAGAGCAGAGCAAGTTTGCAGGGATGCAAAATAGTGTACACATGCGCCCTTTTCCGCCATTATCACTCGACAGATTAGCCCTAGAATAGCCGAAACGCTCTCCACGGGGGTACCACATCCCCCTTTTCATCTACCTCTATCCATCGTGCATGCTCCTCGTTCACTTCACCGGCATAGTCGTCTCCAAACCCAAACCCAAAAGTGCGGTTCCAGTCAAATGCAACAGCAGACATTTTGCAGACAGTCGATCTGGAAAACAGACTATGAACACTCGTATTATGATTCTCGAAGAGAAGAAGCTCACGCAATGCCACAGATCACCACGCCTGGTTTTGGATCATCGCCCCAAGCCCACAAACCAGTGAGCAGTGCAAAATCCACTATCATACCCTTTGTGAGCTGCACCCTATCCGCTTCAGGCAGCGCAGAAAACTTGTCCTGGAAGTAAGGTGCGGGGCTTGCAATCTTTGAAAGGTCCGTGTTCGTGCTCTGTGACAGAGAAAATATCCTCGAGCCTGGCTCAAGCTGAGATAGAAGTTCCTCAAATACTTTGGGGTCGTCAGAAGCTAAGTATACGGCCTGTGGCGCAGAGTTTCCTATAGGACGGAATAGTCTATTCCACGCGGCGTTGCTCGCATTGGCGTATTCCTCAACTGGTACATTCTTGTCGTGAAATTTCCATGATGTGCCCTTGACGTCTCCACGACGAACGTGAATGCCCTGGTACTGGCCCGCCAGCGCAGAGCGGCTGGAGTCGAGACCAAGGGCGGACATCATCTCTGTTCTAGCGGAGTGTATAAGCGACGCCGTCGCCGCATTTGGGCGGATTGTTTGGGTAAAGGACTCCTGTGATCGATTGAAAATGCCTCGAAGGCGATTCAGCTGATGGCCATACCTAACATATGACAGCATGAGTCGGGCACACCAACGTTAGAGAGTGACCTTACGGATCCTCAAATTCATCAGAATATCCATCGCCGAAATGATACCTTGCCGTTAGCGAGCTGATGACCTAGCCAAAAGATATTATGAATGCCATCTGCTTATGCTTATGTTCATCCGACGAACATACCCAGTGCCTGCCTCGAATAAGCACTTCACGAATGCAGACAAGCTATTGCTCACCTGGCATTTCTTGGACATGCAACCAATTCTGACATGTGGGCTCAAGAGTCAATGCTTGTGTCATGCCTGTGATAAATATTTACCCTCAGGAGGTGGTGGGCGGCATCCTGGTTCAGGCCCTGGTTGGCGCATACGAACATCCTGAAAGTGCTCTGTCCATCTTCACCATTTTCAGCCTATGCCCACTACTCTTTGGTATAGATTACCGACTTTCCCCGATTCCAATAAGTATCGTCGACGAGAAAAGTTCTACCGAACTGGACAATCAAGTGTAAGTGTCGCTTACAAGCTGGTATCGGAGGACAGTTTACCTCTCGTGCAAGTCCCGCAGCCTGGGCCATTAAAGCTAGATCCGCCAGTAAACCAACGTGACCATCTAACATGTAAGTGATGGTCTTGCTACAGATTTGAGTAGGCAAATCTTCTGCAACGGGATACTTTCCCGGGTTGACTTCATCGTGATGGATGACATCCTTTTCGCCTGACCAATACCCCGTTGAACTGACGAAGCCCCCCATGAGTTTGCGGCATTCCGTTTGGTATTCTATGGAGTCTAAAGGGAAGCGCGTATAATTCTCATACGAGATAGTATGTTCGGGGTCTGAGTGCGTATCGTCTTGCTGTGAGGCTGTTGCAATCGGTGATGGTGCCTCATCGACCGCGCCAACAGCTGAGAGGAGAATATCGGGTCGTTTATATGATAGGACAATCATCAGAAAGAGAACGACGGCCATCCCAGATCCGAGAACCAGGCCCGAATTCGCGACGAGCCATCGGAAAATGTCACGACGATTCTAACCTTCGTTCCTCGTACCCTGGTAGTCGTCACCCCTGACCCGATAACCTGAAGGCGGGAAATGCGCGCTAGCTGAGGAAGTAAGGAGCGGTTCGCTTTGTTGTTGAAGCGCATATTCGCGGTAGTCACGGTCGCCGAATTCCTCCAGTTCAAGCTCAGTAAGTGCTTCTTCTGCGCGGCCAGCACGAGAATGAGGCGTCCTGGGAGTAAGTTGGCCGGGTGGTACACGTGCCGACGCAGTCGGAAGGGTTTGGAGACGTGGTGGTGGCATATAGAACGCTTTGGAATTGGGTGCACCGCTCTTGCCCCTTCTCAACAGCATCGCATCAACAACATCAATGACACGAGCCACGCGTGTTGCCCTACTATCGACCATCTTCTCTATCCTATATTTCCTCTTTCTCTTTGCGTTTATACCAGTGCCATTCATTGCAGATGAGCAAACCGAGCAAATACTTCCAGTGGTCCGTTTCGTACTGTTTTCAGCCGTCCCTAAAGCTCAGTGATGTGTAGTTACCATGGTGGCTACTTGTTTCGTTCGGCTCATATGCGCTCTGGTCTCTTGGGCACGGTCTCTACACATTCCGAGAATGCACAGACGCGTATACCGAGTTGTTGAGTGTATGTGTCAAGCTTCTGCTCTATCCGCCAAGATGCGCTTCACTATTTCACCACCAGGAAATATCTCAAGCGAAATTGGAACTACAGCTCAAAGGGGTCTCCGTAGATTAGTTGGTGGTTACAAGTATATACATTTGGCTCTGGAATAGACGCGAGTCCAGACATCTATCATAGGGTACAACCCGACAAGCTATTAATGGATACCTAACGAGGCGCGCTGGCAAGTCACATTCTGGTGAGTCTATTCCCAAATAACAGAATGGGGCGTACGTACAAGTTGTATGACACTGGTACGTTCGTTCGGGGGTAACACAGCAATCTCCTCGGGGCTCATGTTAACAAGTTTTAGAACAACTTCCTGTTGCACGGTTGAATGTCTCCCTTCAATAGTGCCGAAGTACGGCTTACCCTTTGACTTTCTGGTATAGCAGCGAGCGCCCCAGGTATGACTTGACCCGTAGCTTGCGGGGGAGTGGGCATACCGTAATGATTAGTGGGTAACAGATGCCCTTCGGACCCGGCCGAGTATTGTGGATAGACAGTAGACCCTGAATGTGGTGAGGTGATGGCATATGTTCCGGGTGGGGTTGTTGCAAACTGTGGTGCCCCGTTGCGCGAATTTTGGGGCAGTAAGTGAGGGGGGATTGCGGGTATTGACGGTGGTTGTGTCCCATTTTGCTGGGGTGCAAAGGTAGCTAAAGTTTGCTATCGTGGAAGAGTTAGATACCAGTCGACGATAAGGAAGAGTGGAGGAGACCTGGAATATGGGAATATCAATAACACCCATCTTGACCATGAGGGCAACGAGAGCATATGTAATCTGCGGTTGCGAGTTCAGGATTGCTTTAGCCTGGTCCGGGGTGGTTTTCTAGTCCGGGGACGATTGAGACTGTATCGGGTATCACGAACTCGAGCGAGGTGTAGACTGACCCTGAGCTGTAAGAGAAGTTCTATGAGCTGGTCTTCCGGTAGTTGAATTGTTGACGACGACATGGTTATACGTTAGCGTTAGCGATAGCGAGCTGGATGTAATCTGCGCGAATCGGGTGTCACGTTACCGTCTTAGACGTCGTCTTCTCTACTTTTACATCTCTCTCCTCCTTCGGCCTCTCCTCCACGGCTATCAACGATGTCAACTCAAGAGGCGACATGTTATACCGTCGTGTACGAAGATAGCTCAGAGTCTCTGTCCACACAAGATTTACGCAATGCCCTCCAGAAGGGCTCAGATGAGGTCAAGATTGATACTTTGCGTAAAATCATAGTGCTCACCATTAATGGTAACACACAAGTACGCCGGAAGACTTTCATTTTGGTATATAATTGCTGAGATGGACGCGCAACGTTTTGTCAGCCCCAGTTGCTCATGCCTATCATTCAATATTGTATGCCGTCACGCAACAAGCAACTGAAGAAGCTATTGCATTTCTACTGGGAAGTCTGCCCCAAATACGATGAGAATGGGAAGCTGAAGCAAGAGATGATTCTTGTGGTGTGAGTCAATCTTGGGATATCTAGAATCCTTCTCTAAAGCAGTCGCATGTTGACCTTTTAGAAATGCCATTCGGAATGATCTTGTACGCTCCTTCCATCCTCACTTGTAACTCACCTAACACGTACGCCTCTAGCAACATCCAAACGAATACATTCGCGGTGCAACCCTCCGCTTCCTTCAAAAGATTTCCAAGGATCAAGAACTACTTGAGCCTCTGATTCCTATATGCAGATCATGTCTCGAACATCGGCACTCTTACGTCCGAAAAAATGCCGTCTTTGCGATTTATAATATCTACCGAGAGTACGAGAGTCTCATACCAGACGCACCGGAGCTCATACAAACGTTCCTGGTCGCCGAGTCTGACGCTACCTGCAAACGCAATGCGTTTGTATTTCTCGCGAACTGCGCCATGCCAAAGGCTGTCGAGTACGTAGCTCAGGTGCACGATCAAATTGGTAGTCTCGACGAGTTGTTACAAATGGCCGTTATCGATGTAATTCGGTTGGATTGCAAGAACGATTCCACACATAGGGTAAGTAGTCTAGTATCACGCAGGAGGTCTGATGAGAATGACCACATCCAGCCAAGATGGATTCGAAGCATCTTCGAACTCCTGAATGCATCCTCCCATGCGGTACAGTATGAAGCGGCTACGACTCTTACCACATTGACACAACATGCAGCCGCAGTTAAAGGTTTGCATTTTCTGGCGGTGTCGGATGTCTCTTCTAATTGCTGAGCGCTAGCTGCTGCGACCACCTTCGTCAAACTTGTCTCGAAAGAGTCTGACAACAATGTGAAACTAATAGTGCTTGATCGGCTTGACGCGCTGCGTTCAAAACATGCTCATGTGTTCGACAACCTCATCATGGACGTGCTTCAGGTTCTTTCTAGGTACTCCCACACCTTAGCTCACTTTACCGTAAATTCATCCTGTTCAGCACCGACATCGAAGTACGTCGGAAGGCTACTAGTATCGCTTTAAGCATGACTTCGAGTCGGAATGTGGAAGATGTCGTATCATTTTTCAAGAAGCAGCTGCAGAAAACTCAAGACCAAGATTATGAAAAGGTATCGAGACCCGATCAAGAACTTCAACGTATATCGCGTTAACCTGTTGCAGGCCCCAGAGTACCGTCAGCTGCTGATTCAGTCCATCCATATTTGCGCAGTGAAGTTCTCAGAAGTCGCCGCCAGCGTGGTCCATGCGCTAATGGAGTTCCTTGGTGACTCAAACAATCCCTCAGCTCTGGACGTGGTAGCCTTCGTTCGGTGGGTGTCCTTCATCCACTCGTATACCCCCTCCAACAAACTCGGTATTTTAGCGAGGTGGTTGAGAAATTCCCAGCTCTACGGAACTCCATTACCGATCATCTCATTCGCACTCTCCCAGAAATAAAATCAGGAAAGGTCTACCGTGGTGTCCTCTGGATTCTTGGGGAGTACGTTGAGAGTGCGGATGAGATCGTTGAAACTTTCCAGGAGGTGAGGAAAGTCCTTGGAGAGATCCCCATTCTTGCTGCAGAGCAGCGATTACTCGACGATGCTAGCCTTGAAGACGAGGAGGGAGACGAGAAGAAGGAAAGCGTCACTACAAAGCCAAAGGTTCTTGCCGATGGCACGTATGCGACAGAAACGGCATATTCTAGCACTGCTTCCGCACGGCTAGAAGCAGTAAAAGCAGCCAATAAACCTCCGTTGCGGAGTATGTTTTTCGTATGGACGCCTTGTCTCAAGCTGATGTTAGACATATCGTAGCTCTCCTGCTCGGCGGTGACTTCTTTACTGGTGCTGTTCTCGCTGGAGCACTCACAAAACTCGTCCTTCGGTTTTCGGATCTTTCGCCCCACAAAAAGCGGGCAAATGCGTTGCGTGCGGAAGCGATGCTGGTGATGACCTCCATAATTCGCGTCGGCCAGTCGAAATTTACCACGGCACCCATTGACGAGGACTCGAACGAACGTATACTCAACTGCATCCAGACTTTGAGTGAGCTTGATGTGAAACCTGTTGTCCGTGATATTTTCTTGGGCGACACCAAGGCTGCGTATTCAAAGATGGTTGCGGCACAAGAGGTATGCGTCAATTCCGGACATTGTCTTGGTGTGGCACTTATTCTCACAGAAAAAGGCTGCGGAGAAACGAGAGCTCGAGGCGGCGAAGCAAGATGTAGTGCGGGTTGACGACTTGCTCACTTTCAGGCAGTTCACAAAGAAGGCGGCGGATGATGTGATCGACGTGCGTGTCCCCGGTTCTGGAATCAGGCGTTGGCGCTCTTACATGCTGGACTTACTAGTATGATGAAGACGTCGGGCGTGCGACGGGGGCAGGCGATGTGCACGAAGATTTCGTTTCCAACTTGAGTCGAATCTCACAGCTGACTGGTAATCAAATGCCAAGCACATTGTATCACCCTCCTTAACGTTGCCGACAGGTTTCTCTGACCCTATATATGCTGAGGCGCATGTAAAGGTTCATGGGTTTGATATCATGCTAGGTTTGTTCTCGTGTCTTTGTTGTTGTGCCTTCTCAGACAGTAGTTTAACAGACGTCCTTCTGGTTAACCAAACTTCGAACACCCTGCAAAATTTGTGCTTGGATTTTGCGACTCTCGGAGACCTCAAAATTGTAGAGCGACCCTCGGTTTACACTATTGCGCCGCACGGCTTCCAGAGTATCAAAGCTACCATCAAGGTCTCGTCTACAGAAACAGGGGTGATTTTCGGTAGCATCCTCTGGGAGGGCCCGGATCTGTCTGAGCAGGCTGTCATCTTGAGCGACATTCATGTGGACATTATGGACTACATCAAACCTGCCTTCTGCACCGAGGCACAGGTACGTGCCAGGGTTTTCACCCCCCTCCGACGTTTGCATTCATCGTGTGTTATTTTTTATGTAGTTTCGCAGCATGTGGACCGAGTTCGAATGGGAAAACCGCGTCAATGTGTCCACAACGATGTCGTAAGTATAACTTTGCTAACAGTTTAGACACATTGACGACTTGTCATTTCTCGCCAGTGAACCGCGTGAATATTTGAAGCATATTATGAAGTCGACAAACATGTCCTGTCTTACCCCGGAAGGTGCCATGGCCGGTGACTCTGATTTCTTGTCAGCCAATCTGTATGCTCGGAGTCTATTTGGTATATATTGTCTTTCTCGTCTTGATCACGCGCTTATGATTTTCTAAAGGTGAAGACGCACTCGCCAACCTCAGTATTGAGCGCTTGGAATCTGGTGCCATTACTGGCCATGTTCGCATCCGCAGCAAAACGCAGGGTATAGCGCTGTCGCTCGGTGACAGGATCACCATGGGTGCGAATGTGTTCTTATCGTCAACGTTAATATCACATTGACTAACCCGCCTAACCAGCGCAAAAAGACAACAAGCCTCTCGTGAGGGTTTAGATACGGTACATCATCCATGTCGCTTGCGTGCTCGTATCCAATAAGACATTCCCTAGACTGCTAAGATGAGTGTAACGGAGTATGATGTAACAGGGTAATGGGCATCACAGTAACGTCAAGTCACGACACATCGATGTCCATGTCCGCTTCCGAGGTAGCGACTGTCGTTGATAAACCTGACTTTTTAATTGCGGAACGTTGCGGAGGGGCAGGGGGGGCGGCCGCCTCGGGAGCGGCAGAAGCAGAGCGTGACGAAGCGGCCGTCGACACGGCATCCATCTTGGGTTTGCGTTTCCCCGAAGCGCGCGCGCCTGGAACGGGCGCTGAAATGGATAAAGCGGGCAATTTGGGGACGGAAAGGGCCGCCTCCGCGGAGACGGCAAGCGCCAGTGGCGCGGCTTGGCCTTCGTGCGGTCAAGGGGCACGATGGGCGCGTAGCCGGTGCTGATTTTGGGTGGCGGCTGCACCTGGAACGGTTTCGTCGGAAGCGGGTAGCGCGGGTGCGGGATACCGTCGAGGTCTTCCAGCGTCACGGTGCTCTGCTCGGGTGCCGAGGGCACGGACGCGGACGCGGCGTCTGACGGAGCTGGGGCTTCCGGCTCGGGCGTGCGGGTGTCGACATGTACGGGCGAGGAGGGCACCGTGCCAGCGTGACCTGTTAGGGTACGTTTTGTGTGGGTAAGATATACGTTGCATTGGTCACACCTTCGCTGAAATCGGCAGCTGCTGCTGCGTCGCTCGGCGGCGGTATGGCGGCGGGGGCGGTGGTCTTTGGTGGTCTGCAAACCGAGTGTGAGGAAAAGTCTGTTTAGAGGGTGACGGGAGGGAGTGTTCCGCTCACTTTGTTGGGGCCGATTTGCGCGGCGCACGTTGTGCGGCCGTGGTCCCCTTCGGGACGGCCTTCTTCTTTGTAACAGGGGCTGAGGTCACGGAAGCCGCCTGTGGTGCCACCGACGGATGGTCGAGAGTCGGCGGGTCCTGAACGTCTTTCGGGGGGCCAGTTTGTGGTTCTGTTGATGCGTTGGGTTGCAACGCTGCCGGTGTGGGAGCGCTGGGGGCGCTGGGGCGGACCCTGCGTTTTGCCTGTGAGGATTTGGTCTTTGCTGGTGGGCGCTTTGTGCCAGCCTTCGCGGATGCGGCTCCAGAAGTGGAAGCGGCGTGGGTGGAGGCGTCGTCTTGGTCGTCGATGAGCTGGTCCTCCTCTTCGTCCTCCTCTGCTTCGTCCTCCTCTGCTTCCTCGCCAATACCTGCCTCCTCCCCAGTTTCGCCATTGAACGTGATAAATTTTGTACCCATTCTCGCTTCATTTATGAGGAGCTTGACACGGAACTTGCCTGTGCGAGCCGGAGAGGCGTTGGAAGGAGGGCTCTCGCCTTCGTCGTGAAGAGTAGATATTTGGGGGGCATCCATCTCTGTATCGTTCTCCAGTTGTTGTGAAGGAGGTTGATTGTCGCTCGCTGGGGGGTCGTAAGTGATCCAAGGGGACGCACGAAACATGATTTGATTGATTCGATTTCTTCGATTCAAACTTGCTTAAATTTCGTGTTCGCTAACCGACAGGTCTAATCGGTCCGGTTCATCCGGTCCAATATACCTTAAAATGCATCCGAGTGCGCACGAGTAACTAGCAGCGCCCATGAAATACACTTTCCTCGTCCTTATCTTCTCCTGGGCACTCACCGCCGCCTTGGCCTCCCCTTCTGATATCGTAGACCGTAGTGTTGCTCCTGACAACATTGTCTATGTCACAGACGCCAAGAAGCACTGGTTCGTCAACTTGCTTGCCCTCCACCAGCCTCTCAATCCTGACTCGACTCCCAGTATGATCATGCCGCGTACTCCTCACACCAACATCGGTGATAGTGAGCATCCCGGTGGCATGAAGACCTACTGCACACCCGCAGGCCGCTATGATAGTCGCCAAGGACAGCTCCCCGCTGATTTTTGGAGGAACATTGAGTTCAAGAAGGGAACAGGCAAGAATGGGGGGCGCTTTGCACAAGGCACGTTTCGCGGTTCAACCATATTCGTGTCTGTGTGTGCCCTAAGACCGAAACGGTAGTCACGGGTTGCATCAATCCCAGCCATCTTTCCCGCCTGAATCCGAACGACGCAGGCGGTCAGTACGACTCGAGCGGCGGTGTGGGCGGCAGGGGCAACCCACAGGGTTCCATTTGCCTTGGGTAAGTCCCTACAAGTATCGCACCGGATCCCGGAATTCGTCGCTGATTGAGAGGAATTCAGTTACAAACATTACGTCGAGTTCGTCGAGCCAGCCGGGCCTCGTGCGTGCCTCAAATGTTGCGATGACCCTGCCGATTGTCCGACGAATAAGGGTTAGTCACATGCTACATCACGGGCACATTGTACTCACTCTTCCGGAACAGATACCCAAGGATGCCCGAACGTAATCAAGGGCAACTATTTCAATTGCGGATAAGAGACTTTAGTGGACTTTCATGGACTTGCCTGACACTTTCATCTGCGATCATTTGCATTCCTAGCTTGCTTGAACCTTTTTTTTTGGGTTTTTTCGGACTGCCAGACTTTCGCATCTTGTATTTTTTGTTTACATTTACATTTCCGAGTCAAGTGTGAAGTGGAAGTGGACCGCTACGAGATGTCAGTTTCATCGGTCCGAAGCCACGGCGGAAATCAGGAGCTTCTCGCGGCTTCATACTCTTCGAACCCAGGCTGTCTTCGGTGTCCAACCAACTTGTCGTGTGACGACACAGTAATATCAGAGGAAGAACTAGTAAATTGTTGAGTGTGAGTCTTCCAGAATGGACAAAGAGACAACAGGAGAATAGTGTGTTCGCGCGAAGGCAGAGGCGAGGTAAAAGCATCGGACAACTGGCAGTCACATGCACGGACAGAGAAATACGGGTCGCAGTAGTGTGAAACATAAGCATTGTAGAAAGGGCATCAGTGACTGCACTGCAATAGCAAGCACTAATTTGCACTGCTGGACATACTGAGTGCAATAGGGTTGGGGCG
>WNFR01001284.1_pt1 | contig 30284 bp, 30 predicted proteins | sample 5400221 | NCBI WGS metagenome assembly WNFR01 (sample SAMN13153357, study PRJNA577476) | soil metagenome | isolation source: 40 cm soil under Madrone tree | place: USA:California | collected 2016-06-14
TTTAATTACTCTGCGCTGACGCGGCGCTGGAATCGTCGGTAACCAGCAAATTCAGGAAGCGAATGATTTGTTTCTGCTCGCGTTCCTGTTCGGGAGTGCCGTCCGTATTCTGCGCGAGCTCCGCGAGCCGAGCCGACAAGACTTGCAACGCAACTTCACGCTTGACGTAAGCAGCTTCCTGGATGGTACTCATCACCCAGCCTCTTTTCGTCTTCTCGAGCTCCAGAGACTGTTCTTTCCAGCGAAGCTGCGAGTCCATTTGCATATTCGGAGAAGCGCCTAAGGATTGGATCCGAACGAGCGCGGTTCCGCGCTTGCCCTTGAATTGTATTTCTGAGACGCGTACCTCGCGGTAGACGATTATGGGTTTGCCGAGACTGTTCAGGCTTCGCGTACGGAGGGATTCACCGGAATCCTGATTCATTTCGACAAACGCAGCTGCGACTTCGTCTGGCGAAGGATTTTTCCCGGCCACGTGCAGAACGATCTCTCGACGAGTTTCGACTGTTGCTGAACTGTAGGTTTCAGCGGCGGGGGCAGAATTCGACGCAGACGCGGAAGGTGGTCGATTCTCCGAACTGCGGGTGGCGACCTGAAGAGGTTGCCGGTGCGCGTGACGCGTAGCTTCGAGCGTTGGGCCGGAACGGAGTGGTTTCTCGGTCACATAGCGGAAAAAACGAGCGATACCACGCGACCGCCAGTAGGGCGAGTCATAAAACTGCGTGTCGGGTCCGGAACGCACGGAGCTGAAGAAGGAATGTTCTTTGGGATCGATGACGATGCCGACATGGCCGCGCCAAACAACCAGGTCGCCCGCTTGGGGCGCGCGCACGCGCGTGAAATTCGTGCTACCGATGTAGAGTTCCCGCGAACTGGCGTAGTCGTATGGAAAGCCAGCTTGTTCGTAAACATCGTGAACTAGGTGGGAACAGTCCGTTTCAGATTCGGACTCGGAATCTACCGTGGGAATGGCAGCCAGAATCTTGCGACCCTCTGTTCTGGCGATGGGACGCGGTCCGGCCGTTTCCGCAGAGGCTGGACCGACATTCTGGCCGAGCGCCGCAGAGGCCGTCGCGAGGGACAACGCTAGGAAGATGAATCGACGCGTCATTTTGTAAGTTTCGCAGACTCGGGCGAAGCGGAACTGGCCATGCTGCGAAGACAACACCGTCCGACGGTACAGGTCCCCTTTTTTGCGTTGGGCTGGGAAACAAAAAACGTGCGAGAAGCTTTAAGGCTGGAAACTAAAAAACGCGGCTGCGAACTGCTGTTACTAAGATGTATGGGCGATTTCCGAGGTTGCAAAGCGGGCGTCTCAGTTCGCCTCGGAATCACAGGCAGGGTGACGGTGTGCGCTCCTAACACAGGGACGCTTTGGGTCATTTCGATCGCCGCTCGTAGAGATTATGGGCTTACAGAAACCTCAACAAATCTCCGCCATCAATTTAAGCCGTACCTTCCTGGATTGGAGGGCTGAACCGCAGACGCGCGTCGTGTCGCTCTCACCGAGGGAAAAAATATCGTGACAGTGCTGGATCAAAAGCAACCTTGCCGGTTCCATGGACAATCATCCCCTTCCCAAACGGTTCGTCGGGAAAGGGCCTTGTTTTGCCCGCTACAGCGAAATACCCGGGAATTTAACGCATTATCTGTATGTAGTGGCGCGGCAAAATTCGCAAGCTAACTCGCCGGAGGGTTTATCTCGGTTCGAATCCTAATTGCGGACGACCGTAAACCTATGAGAGGAGCGCTCAAGACCTTCGTCGCGCTTAATCCCGAATGGACAGTTTGCGGAGAGACCGGGAACGCGAACGAGGCGATTGCGAAAGCTCAGGAACTTCACCCCGATCTGATAATACTGGATTATAAAATGCCGGATTCCAACGGCCTAGTGGCAGCAGACGGGATACTTAGAACGTTACCGGATATTCCGATCGTGATGTTCACGCTGTTCAAGACCCATGAGCTTGAACACGCCGCCTACCTAATGGGAATCCGATGCGTCGTCGGCAAGGAAGAGGGCGTCTCTTCGTTGCTCAGCGCAATTGAGAGTGAACTAGGCCGCTCAGCTCCGCAACTAAAAAGCGGACGCTCCTGATCGAAGGCTGTCGCGAACCTCAACACCTAGGCCACGCAGCAAGGCAGGCTACTACTTATCCGGGCCAAGTTCAGAAAACCATTTCGCGAATTTTGCGCAGAGCGGCCGAGTTGACGAAGGAAGCCCGCATCGATAGCGAAGACTGAAAGATTCAGTTTCGCAATGTTAAGTTTCGACCTGGATGCAGGTTGGCTTCACGTACCCAGTCTTGGTTTTTTTCAGGTGAGGATCGCGGTCGCGAGTGCGGGAAGGGCGACGCGTCTTAACAGGTCTTGGAAACGAGGGTCGCTCCGCAAAGCGTCCATGCTCGGATCTATATGAAGATATATAAGCCAGTGGGAATGCTCCATATAGGATTTCTCCAAGTATTCAATCGCACGGTCGTTTTCTCCCAAGGCGATATGGATCCCAGCCAAGAAGTGAGGTGCGACATACTTGTGCTTTGCTAGTTTGGTCAGATCATCGAGCACCTGCAGTGCTTCCTTTGCCCTCCCCGATATTCCGTAAGTGTGTGCCAGCGCCGCGCGCATGAGAGGACTGCCGCCTGACAGATTCACACTCTTCTCGCCCGCGGTGATGGCCAATTCGTAGCGGCCCGTTATCCGGTACAGCAGCCCGAGAATCCAGTACGTAACGGGGTAGTTCGGATCCAATTCGGCAGTTCGCCGGAGTTGTTCGATGGCTTCGTCGTATCGTCGGGCCATGTAAGAGGCCCATCCAATGGCAACGTTGATAATGAGGGACAACGGATCTAGCTCTTGGCTGTTTTTCATCTTGGCGATAGCTTCTACCTGCCGGCCCATGGTCATCACATACTCGGCGTGCCAATGATTGGCAGTTGGATAGGCGGGACTTAGTTGAAGGCTGCGTTTAAATTCCGCGTGAGCCTCTGGCCAGCGCCAATCGTAGAGCCAGAGCACGGCTGCGAGGGACGTGTGGGCTTCGCCAAGACCTGGGTCGAGCTGCAGAGCGGTCATTGCGGCCGCTTTGCCTTTCGGGAACGCGTCCTTGGGAGGCAGATAGCTGTTCCATCCCAAAAGCACGTACGAATCGGCCAAACCAGCGTAGGCGAGAGCATAGCTGGAGTCTTTGTCGACCGCTTGCTGAAAGTGCCCGAGCGCTTTGTAAAAGCTTTCTTCCGTCCACCTGTTCCAGTGATGACGGCCCTGCAGGTAGAGCCGGTAAGCCTCGGCATCTTCCGTGTGGCGTTTGACTAGTCGCTTTTTTTCTGCCCGGGTTAGCTGTAACCGCAATTTCCCCGATATCTCGTTGGAGATTTCGTCCTGGATGACAAAGATATCGCCAGGCTTACGATCGAATTGCGCGCCCCATAATTGAGCCCCTGTTGCCACATCGACTAACTCGGTCCCAATGCGCAAAGAGCCGCCGCTTTGCATCATCCTGCCAGTGAGCACGGCGCGCACATTCAGCTCCCGGCCAACGGCTTGAGGGTCAATCTGCCGGCCCTTGTACCGAAATACTGTGCTCTGTGCGATTACCCGCAGCCTTGGAATCGTTGCCAGGATATTGATTAGGCTCCCAGGGATTCCGTCACTGAGGTACTCGTTCTCGGGGTCGCGACTAACGTTCTCGAAAGGAAAAACTGCCAGCGAGCCGATGACTTTTGGCGGTCGCGCTGGGCGGAGGGACGTGGTTCGCACTGTTGAAGTTTGCGAGCTTGGTTTTTCGGTCGAGCGCAGACTTAGGGTTTGTATGGGGACTGATTCGGTATCGACTTTGCGATCTGTCCGGTTGAAATCCGTATTTCGCTGCAGCTGTTGCAAGTCGGCGAGCAAGTTGGCGGCGTGCTGATAACGCTGGTCGCGGTCTTTGTGCAGAGCCTTGTCAACAATTTGCTCAAGGCGCGGCGGAATATCGGGATTGATACTTCGCACCGAAACAGGCGGCCGCGTCAGAATAGCCTCGATAATCGTGCCACCCGTGCCGCCGCCAAACGCTTTGTGCCCTGTCGCCATTTCATAGAGCACGAGACCGAGCGAGAAGATGTCGGTGCGCTGGTCCAGTTCGTCTCCCCGTATCTGCTCAGGTGACATATAGGAAGGAGTGCCGCTTATGATTCCAACGATCGAACTGAAATCCGGCGATTCGACGCCGAAATCCTCGTTGGCACTCGCGAACCCTTTGGGAACAAGCTTTGCAAGGCCAAAATCGAGCACTTTCGCTTGTCCACGCTTTGTCAGCAGGATATTTCCATGGCGATGAACGCGCGGCCGTAGTGTTCGCCGATGTCGAAGATCGTGCAAATGCCGGGATGGTTTAGAGCGGACGCGGCTCGCGCCTCACGTCGAAACCGCGCGAGCGCCAGCGGATCATGCGCTACGTCTTCGGGCAGGAATTTGAGGGCGACGAAGCGTGCGAGGCGCGTGTCCTTAGCCTTATAGACGACACCCATGCCCCCGCCACCGATTTTTTCGACCATGAGGTAATGCGAGATGGTCTGGCCAATGAGAGAGCCGGACGTCATGGTGCCGTCATGTTAGTTGCCGACCGCGAAGCAAGTCAACGAATAGAGCTTTGTCATGGGATCTCGAATTCAAGTCCGGTAAGGGCTTGGTTAACGCACAATAAAAGGGCGCGCCTTTGGAGTAGGTTTTGATCGTTCGCATCAGCGCCTACATCAAGGAGCGCCTTCATGAATGATGCCAAGTATATTGGGCTGGATGTTCATCAGGCAGCCGACCCGTAAAGGCATCGGCCGAATTTACGAACGAAGCTGGAGGGGCAGGACGCAAGCCTTCTCGCTGTGCGTCCTGCCAATGAAGTAATCGGGTGTGATTGACGCAAGTATTTGAGCCAGCACTGTCTGAATCAATCAGGTGAGCTTCTTAGCCCTGGGATTAGCCCTGAGAACAGTAACGGAACTGCCTGCCGGACCCATTTCGCACGCGAATTGGGGATGCTCGGTTTCACTTGGATGCCTACTAATCGGGTGCTCCTTCCTTCGTGAGAGGTGGCGGGACCAAAGCATCAACACGTTCTGGGAGCTTGGGAATACCTTCCGTTTTTTGAAATAAATTAACGCGGATGGCTTCCCACAAATCTGTAAGATTGCCCACACACCCTTTCGGACAATACGGTGTGGACGTTTAGCCCGCGGCGAGTCCTAGACTGCCCGAAAGTTCAGCCGCCTCGTCCGTTTTATCCGGTTACTCGCGCCTCGATCGCGACAGGAAACGGACTCTCGCTTCCGACGGAGATTTGGACTATAGTCTTGCCGCATACCTCAGCCGATCGTTCCCGCCCTCCGAAAATAGCAACGAAGCCAAGGCGACCGTACAGGCCGCGCTTCCCTAGGTAAGGAAGCGGGTTGCGAGCGCTTGAGGGTTTCTGCCGTTCCGTCCAGTCCTCATGACAGCAAACAGATCTCGACAACTTTAGAGAATCAGGAGGGACCTAACCGGTGGGTGTGAATTCTCAAACTCAAGTAATTGTCGAAGTAACGCGGAAAAAAGTAGCTGCCAGGGTGTCTCCCGTGTGCCCGTTGTGCGGCTCATCGCAGGCCAGGGCGCTTTTTGCACAAAGAGGTTACCGCTTGATGACATGCGGTGTTTGCGAGTTGTTCTTCATTGATCCATATCCGAAGGATATTGACCGACAGCATGAGGTTGTGCAGACGCATGCGTATGAGGATTTCGAGCTACTTGAGACGGCGAAACATTATGAATATGAGGTCAATTTCTACCGCAACTATTTCGCACTGATCCAGCAGGAGTGCGTAGAGGCCAGGTCGATCCTCGATGTAGGCTGTGGATGCGGTCGCCTGTTGGAAAGACTCGCGGTGCGTCCCGATCTCTATAGGGCGGGAGTTGAACTAAATCGTCAGCGCGCAGCGCACGCGAGGCGAGTTGCGCGCTGCGAGGTGTTTGACCTACCGATTGAGGATTTTCCGGAGACAAGGCGTTTCGATGTAATCACGCTGATCAACGTTTTCTCTCATATCCCCGGAATCGACCGATTATTTGAGAAGCTGCGATTGCTTCTCAATGACAACGGGAAAATCGTACTGAGAACCGGTGAGATGCGAAAGGACGTGAGAAAAAGCGCGATTTTTGACTGGGAAATTCCCGATCATTTGCAATTTCTTGGACTGAACACGCTTGAATTGCTTGCCCAAAAACACGGATTCGCGATTCAACTGCGCCGCCGAACCGCCCTTTCGAAGGAGCTCTTCGCTCCCGAAACATGGCGAATGAAGGGAAGAAGCGTAGTTCGCAATAGAATCAAGAGCATCGTGGCTCGAATTTCCTTCGCGCTGCCACTGATGGAGCAATGCTACGACCTTGTTCATCGAAGCAGCGTCTTCTCGTCGTTTATCGTCCTTCGCGTGGCAAATTCTTTGCCAGGACGCCAGGAGTCAAGCGGTGAGTCTGCGGCTTCTCAGGCGGTATCTGTGGCTGAAAACGATGGGTGTTCCCACACAGGGAACGCGGGGTTCTAGTCAGTATCAGGTTATCCCGCAGCTTGCTTATTGGCCTTCTTGGCGGCATGTTTGCGCCGATGCCAATGCCGGTTGCTTCGTATGAGAAGCATAACACAAATCTACAGTATCCTCAGACACATTAATGGTACTTGATTAGTACAATCTGTTCTACATCGCACAGACATCGACGCTATGCCTGGGGGCCAGTCGCGGACGGGAAGGACTGCTACCCCGGGGATTTGTTGAAGTGGCGATGGGGTCGAAGTCGGAGAACAGCTTGCACTTCTTCGGGCTTGGAACTGTGAAGAAGGGCGAGGCTACCTCTTTTAGCGGTCCAGTGCCCGCCTAATTTGTTCATTTACTGGAGGCCGATGTATCAGAACCGTTCCGCAACAAAGGGCTAGATATCCCGGTTCTTTGGGACAAATCGCTTTCATGGCTACAAGCAGTCGGAGGGATTGATGAGACCAGAATCTCACCGCGCTGAGAGGGAAGTTGGCAGAACGGGCGAAGGCTGGTACGGTTTTGAGCACCAGGTCTTCGCACGCCATGCGGTTTTCTCCGTGATCATTGTGTTGTTGTACCTCCTTCTCAACCGACCCGAAGTCATCATGTTGTCTCGGCTTGGATACAGCGTGTGGTATCCGGCCACCGGGCTGGTTCTAGCGGTCATGGCCGGGATCAGTCCTTGGTATTTTCCATTGACGGTGCTGGCTGGCGCGCTTGCGGGGTTAGTGATTTATCAGCAGCCACTGTTGTCCTGGAGCGAGTTGGCGACTCCGCTTCTCGGATCCGGGAGTTATGCAGCAGCGGCCTTATGGCTGCGAGGTCCGCTGAAAATCGACCTGGCACTACGACGACGGCGCGATGTACTGCGATACATTTCCGTAACGCTAGCAGCCGCTGTTTTCGCAACCGTTTCGGGGACCCTCTGCCTAGTAGCGGACGGCACGATTCCGTGGGGTCAGTATTGGCAATCGGCCTGGGCGTGGTACGTAGGCGACGTGGTTGGTTTAGTTGGTTTTGCGCCATTCCTCCTGATTCATTTGCAGCCACGGGTTTTGAGGATGCTCTCTCCGGTTCAAGCAAAGACCTTGCAAAAGGGCCACCCAACCAAAACCAAGACAAGGCCGACGAAACTGAGAGACGTCTTGGAAGTGGTCGGACAATTCCTCAGCATAGTTTTGGTGCTCTGGATTATGTTTGGGCGAACACTGGGATACAAGCAACTCTATTATTTAGCATTCGTCCCGATCATCTGGATCGCCATGCGTCACGGGATTCAGCGCGTCGTAAGCGGTCTGCTGTTCTTTAATTTCGGCATTGTTATCGCGTTGAGGCTCTATCCAGCGCCAGAAAATTCGCTGACCAAAGTCGGTTTGTTGATGCTCACCCTTTCCGGGACCGGACTGATCGTCGGAGCGGCAGTCACCGAGAGACATCGGATGGCGAAGCAATTGGGCGAACGAACCGACTTCCTCAACTCGCTGATCGAGAACAATCCCTTGGGGATCGTTGTTCACGACAGAGAAGGCCGCGTGCAACTTTGCAACCAAGCATTCGCAAACCTCTTTCTCTATAGCCGCGAAGAGATTGTCGGACATTTCCTGGATCCGTTGATTTGTCAGCCCGATGATGCGGTTGAACCGAAGGCATTACTCCACGCCACGTCCGGAGCTTCGTTGCACGAAACGGTAAGCAGGCGACGTAAAGACGGAAAAACGCTGGATTTGGAATTACACGCTGTCAGCATTTCCCTGGATGGCCAAGACCACGGCGCCTGCGCAATTTATAAAGATGTATCCGAACAGATGAAGGCGGCGGCGCAAGCCCGAGAGCATTCCGAGTCGCTCAATCGCCTGATGGCTGAACTTCGACTCCACACCAGGCAGATGACTCTGCTCAATGAAATGGGAGATTTGCTGCAGTGTTCCGCGACCAGCGAGGAGGCCCATGCCGTTGTCGGGCAAATCGCGAAAAGGCTCTTTGTAGTATCTGCCGGAGGCACCCTCTTCATATTCAAGTCATCCAGAAATCTACTGGAAGCGGTCACGCATTGGGGGAACAGTCAGATCTCAGACCAGTCATTCACACCCGAAGCTTGTTGGGCGCTCCGGCGAGGACAACCATTCTGGAGCGAGCATCCAGGCGGAGTCGTTATCTGTTCCCATTTGACGAGCCCGGTACCAGCGAGCTACCTCTGCATCCCTCTGGTAGCTTTGGGCGATACGTTGGGTGTCTTGCATATCCAATACAACCAAAGCGGGAGCAACAGCGGCGCGGAAGCTTTCGAAAGTTTGCAGGAATCACAGCAGCGGTTGGCCGTGGCCGTGGGCGGGCGCGTTGCGCTCTCTCTCGCTAGCTTGATCCTGCGCGAGACCCTCCGCACTCAGTCCATCCGCGATCCTCTGACGGGATTGTACAACCGCCGGTTCATGGAGCACGCCCTTGACCGAGAGTTGCAAAGGGCGAAACGCAGGAGTCACTCTCTCGCAGTCGTGTTCCTCGACCTCGACCATTTCAAGCGATTCAACGATGCCCACGGCCACGAAGCCGGGGATACCGTATTGCGCTCCATGGCTGGACTGTTTCAGAAGCACTTCCGGGGTGACGATGTGGTCTGCCGCTATGGCGGAGAGGAATTTGCGATCATTCTCCCGGAGTCATCGTCTAAAGACGCGGCCAAGCGTGTGGAAGCCCTTCGCCAGGCGGCCAAGAGCCACGAGATCACTTACAAAGAACAAGTAATGGACGTGGTCACATTTTCCGTTGGGATCGCAGGCTATCCGGAAAACGGACTGGCCGCTGAAGAACTACTGCATACCGCTGACAGCTGCCTGTACGAATCGAAAACAAACGGGCGCGATTGCGTGACAGTTGCTACTTCTCACTCGTCATGAACATGAATGGCGTCAAGCGTATCGCACAGATTTCCACTGCGCGTCGCCTTGTGATACGCCTCGAAACTACGAAGGTATTTACGCTCGGCCAAGTTTAGACATACTAGTAATATATCTTAAGGCGTAATATCCCCTTTCTGTTTTAAGCATTAGGTTAAAGTAAGGAACTCAAATGATTATTGGGGACCGTTTAAAAACACTTCGCGAGGCCAAAAACCTATCGTCGAGAGCTTCCTTGCCGGCGCGCGCGACGATGGCCTGGTTGGAGAAGTTGTTCTTCTGCAAAGCGCGCACTGTAAGCATGGATGTCGTCGGGATTGTCCGCGACTAGGACAATCGGTTTTTCTCGCGTGAGCGCGCCACGTAGCCATGCAGTGTGGCTGACTGAATCCCTTACTTCTGTACTTCTGCGCGTGGCGCAGCGTGGCAGAACCGTCTGAGCTCGAAAGCGAATAATCCTGAGCATTGAGGACCGGAAAGTGCGATTCATCGGAACGTGTCCCAGCCTGCCGAGACAGTTCTCCGCCTGGAGGGATAGGCACTGTCTAGCGTGAGACCGGAAGCACACTGTGTTTGATAAGCCCCTAGCCGAGCCGACCAAATGCAGTTGAACGGAGCGCCCGAGAACAGCAGCCATTGAACCGCTCACGCCACATTCCAGCTGCGTTTTCATTCTGGATGCAACAACCTGGCCAGCAATCTTATCTCTTGAGACATAGCGCCAACTAGTATATGAGCGCGCTTGCTTCGGTTGCGAAGCAGGGCAGGCGCGGAGCCTTGCCCCGCCCCGAAAGGAATCAGCCGATTTGCGGGCAAATCGCCGGGCGTGCTTCTTTTACGAAGCGTGGTTTTGCTTCGCTTACGAAGCAAGCTGTCGGTGTTTCATTCCTATCCTGTTCTTTTTTCTAAGCTAAAGCCGCAGTTCAGTTACCACGCACCTGATTTCACCTTTATGGAGGATACAAATGTATTCGAAAAAGGATGTTTGTTTCACAGTGGTCCTAGCGTTGGCTGCTTCCTTGTATCTCGGGTCGCAGCGGGTTGCGACTCCCACGGGCGCTGCCGACTCTGTTCCGATGCTTGCGGACGGCACGCACCCACCACCGGTGCCACCGCAGCTCGAGGGGGAAAGCGTGCTTCGAGCTGATGGGACGCATCCACCCCCGGTACCATGGCTCTTGGCCGCTTCGCAGGTCAGCTAGAGGAGTGCAGCAAAAGAAAGGGAAGGCTTTTGAAGCCTTCCCTTTCATGCTACGATTTGCTTCCCGCGATTAATATGAAGCCGTCTGTATTATGGTCTGTATGGGTATTGGGCGTCGCACTGGAGAGTCTTTTGCTGGTGCGCGCCGTGGCGTCGCCGTGGTGGCGCAGGTATCCTTTCTTCTTTGCGTACGTGGCTTCTGTGTTCGTTCAGGAAGTATCGCTCCTGGTTATTTTCCTTCTCAAATTTAAGTACTACGCATCGTTCTATTGGTACGGTGAATTCATCAGTCTATTGATCGGCTGCGGAGTGTCCTGGGAGATTTTTCGCCAGGTGCTTGGCCGGTTTCCAGGTGCAGGCCGTATGGCCCGTAACGTGCTCCTCTTTGCGCTAATCATGGTCTGTACGAAGGGTGTAGTGGATGCTTGCAACGGTAGTGCGCCTTTGCCGAGCACGGCAATCGAGCTGGAACGAAATCTGCGAGCAATTCAGGCTGTGTCGCTCATCGTGCTGGCCGTGTTCGCCACGTACTACGCGATTCCCATGGGACGCAATATTAAAGGAATTTTTGTTGGATATGGTCTGTTTATCGGCACGAGCGTGATGACACTGACGCTACTCGCTGCACTCGGCGAGACATTTCAAAAGGTCTGGGTTTTTCTTCAGCCTTTTTGCTATGCCGCGGTATTGGGGATCTGGTGCACGGCGCTTTGGAAATACGAAGATGGCCGGCAGTTGGAGTCGCAAGCAAAAATTGAAGAGGACTACCAGTCTCTGGTCCTAGTTGCGAGAAAGGGTCTTCTTCAAGCGCGTACGTTCTTGAGCAAGGGCATGCGTCCATGATCGGAATACTGAGTTTGTCTGCGGTTGCGTTATTGCTGATCGGGCTTTTGCTGTTCCTCCTCCGCCGGTCGGAGGCAACACTATCGTCAGACCTTTCGCCGCTGGGCTCTGACGACGAGCTGTCAAACGCCTATGAGTCCTTCGAAGCTTGCTGTGGAGAGTTGCTTGATCGCATGTTCGGTCCCGACGACTGGGATTTTGTTTTGAACTGCGCTCCGAAGCAGGTTCAGCGGTTGTTCCTGAGTGAGCGCAAAGAACTCGCGCGCTACTGGCTTTGCCAGGTACGAAGTCGAGCGAAGACTGCCATGCGGATTCATGTTGCGCATGCTAGAAACAGCGACAAACTCGAACCGTTTTTGGAATTAAGATTAGCGATTGACTACCTGATGGTCCGGGCAAAGTGCGAGCTAGTCGCCGCCGTTCTGTCGCTGCGTGGTCCGATGGCGCTGCGAAAGATGATCAAACAGGCAGACGGACTCAGCGACCAGCTTACGGCATTGCTTGCGCTTGTTTCGAAAGCAGACGCCTTGCCAAGCCATACGAGAGTCAGGCGATGATTAGAAAGCGCGTGCCGTCGTGTTAGAGCCGTCTGAACAGCCCAGCCCGATCATTGTTGAGGAAGCTCTACGCGACCTCAGGAATCGGACGCTAGCAAGACTCGATGGGGATTTCGCGAAATTGGTTTACCTCGCCTCGACCCGCGACTACAACACGGGACGTTATGTGCACGACGGCCTCTCCTTTCGGTTTTCGGAGCCAATCGTAGAAAGAGCCTTGGCAGCAGCACACCGCGAAGTGTTCGCAAGCCTGGCTGTCAGTCCGCTCAGAACTTTTGTCGCCCAGGTTGAGCAGTATATTCGATCCGGCTGCGCGCGTCCGGATGAGCTCGTGACCACGTGGAATAGTTCGGAGGCTTATCGCGTCTTGGCGCCTGCTGCAGACCATCCCTTGACGGTTAGACTCTTCATGTCAAACGTTAAGGTCGCTTTAGCAATCGTGAAGGCAACCTTGGTGGAACATCCGCGCTCTCAGGATCCACAATCCTCATTGCAACTGCCGTCACCTGGCCGATGATTTCCGCCTCCTTCAACGGGAAGCGGCGGTGAGCACGGGACGAAAGCGGATGAGGGGTTAAGGTAAGTTCGTCGCCTCTCGTCTCACACCAGCAACACGCGTATCCCGTCCGAAGCTCAATGAAATAGATGGGACGGTCGAATTCGGTTCGCCAGTGGCTCGCGCGGATGTCCCGCAGATTCTCATCAATGATGACAAAACTTCCGGGCCGAAGCAGCGGATACATCGTGAAATCTTGTAGCCCGATATAACCATAGCGGCCACGCCTGATGTCCAGGTGCCGGATCAGGGCGACGGGTACTTCGCCCCAAACCTGTACCATCCGGGACAGCAAATTGGTTTCTTCAACCCGAAAACCGGGATCAAATCGGACCGGAAAGTTGACTGTTTTCGCCGAATCGGTTTCCTCCAAATTGACTAGGTGCGTATGTTGTGGCGGAGTTTCAATTTGGTATTTTTCGAGCAGGTTCTGGTCAATGCCGAACATCGGAAGTAGATCGGAAACCTTCACACGATACACCGCACTCAGGCTGAAAAGTTTGTGAATGCTCGGAACTGCATCCGTGTTTTCGAGCCTCGTGAGCCAATTATTTGACACAAAAAACTCGGAGTTCCCCTGCGCCTCCGCGATTTTTTGGCTTTCCTCCTCAACTTCTCGCACAGTAATTCCGAGGCGCGCTCGAAGTTCTTTTAAGTTTTTGCCAGAGTCCATGAGTTGTCAGTTGGAATGATAGCGCGAAAGTTTACCAGAATGGCCGGGCCGCCGCTCGCGAGATACTGGCAGAACGATAAATACCCAGGCTAGAAATCGACAGGGTGGTGGGACCCTTGCTTCCTATACGAAGCAGGAACGTTTTTTTGCCACTGCAGTGAAGCAGCACCAGCAGAATCAACGGGTGGTGAACAGGCGGCGCACTTTGCAAGGCCGCCTACTGCCTACCGCCAGAACTAGCCCGGAACGACAGAGAGTCCTGGGGCGGGTGAGAAGGGAAACGCTTAACATGACGATGCGAGAAGGGGAACGCTGGATTTGCTCGAACTCGAGGTGCAGATGTGAAGTTCTAGTCGTGTTTTCAGCAGAAACCCACGAAGGGAGAAATCCCAGGTGCTCGTGCGGCTCCCCCATGAAGAAAACATACACAGCACCGAAACTGAGGAGCATCGAGGAGGATGAAGCCAAGTCTTTGCATGAGAAGTTCTTCTCGAAGGTATCGTGACGTACTTTGAGGGCCATCCAGTCGACTCTTTCGGCGGGCACCAGATGACGCGCCATTTTTTGAAAATCATGCTTCCGTTTACGTTGGTGTTTTTTGTGTTCAGCGGGTTGGGTGGGTTCTTGGTTTTCGACTCGGTGTGGAATTCGGGGTCTCTTGTTGAGGTTATCGGCGGAGCTGTATTACTCGCTTTGGGTTTGTTTGCCGTGTACCCCACAGGTGCGTTTGGCTCTATGTTGGATGCAAGCAGCACGGGGAGAATATGATCGAAGCGTAGAGTGCGAAAACTTGCGGCGTTAAGTCCAGATTGCATCTGCCTAAAACAGTTCCATCGGAAGCTGGAAAGAATTACCGTTTCGCGAACACGCGAAATGCAGATTTCCACGAAACATCTTGTGTCTCGTGGTGGGCTCTGCTTCCTATAGGAAGCAAGATACCTCTTGGTTTAATTACCTCCCAATAGACTGTTACGTTTTCTTCTGCCCTGACAAAGGTCATCGACAAAAGTAATTGAGTGTGGGCGGAGCGGTTCTTGCCTGGAGCGCCAGAAAGGCACAGCAGAGCAAAACGCCGCGGACGAGTTCAAGGATAGGGATGAGCTCTACAAGAATGGAATTGGGGACCGAAGGCTACTCGGAGCGAGGGCAGGAGCAGGCTCGTTCCCGGCTTCGCCACATCGAGCGACGTGAATGGTGGCTCTGGGCAACGGCGGTCATGATCACGCTCCTGCTGACCGCAGGCATTCTCTCTTTCCTGCCGATGTTTCTGCAGTCAAACGAGCCCACCGGGTATTTCTCGACGTTGCGGCGTGCCATGTGGGGCCTGGTGGGGATGGTGTTGCTTTTTGATGGCTATACGGTCTATCAGCAGCTGCAAATTCATCGAATGCGAAGGCGATTGTTCGAGAGAGAGGAGTTGTTCCGCTTGATTAGCGACAACGCCGCCGACATGATCGCGGTTGTGGACATGAATGGAAACCGTATTTACAACAGTCAATCCTACAGCAGGGTACTGGGCTACAACCAAGAGGAGCTCAAGCATTCGTCGGCATTCGAACAGATTCATCCCGAGGATCGCGAAAAGGTTCAGCGGGCCGCGGCAGACGCGCGGCAGAGTGGTATAGGCAGAACGCTCGAATATCGAATCCGGCACAAGGATGGGAGCTGGCGCGTTCTTGAATCCACGGCCAGCGTAATTCGGGGGCCGAGCGGCGAGCCCCAAAAGCTGGTGATCGTGAACCGCGATGTCACGGAAAGAAGGGAAGCAGCAGAATCCCTCCGCCAATCGGAGTCCGGATTTCGATCGATGGTCGAGGATGCACCATATGGCATCTTTCGCTGCCGTTCGAACGGCAAACTTCTCAGCGCGAATCCGGCATTTCAGCGGATGCTGCGATACGACCTTGCCGACGAGCTGCTGCAAACGAACCTTGTCGAAGATGTTTTCGATAGTCCTTCAGAGTTTCAGAAGTTGAAGAATCTAGTGGACGACGGAAAGGAGTTCAAGGACGTAGCGGTCGAACTGAGGCGGAAGGATGGAAGCAAAATCACAGTTCGCTGTAGAGGTCGAAACGTCAGCGACCATGAAGGCCTGGCCAGCTTCGATGTATTTGCCGAAGACGTGACCGAGAAACGAATTCTGGAACGCCAGCTGCAAATGGCCGCCAAAATGGAAGCTGTTGGCCGGCTCTCGGGTGGAATCGCTCACGATTTCAACAACCTGCTCGGCGTGATCATCGGGTACAGCCAGTTGTTCAAGAAAAAACTGGATCCGGAGAGTCCTCTTCGCGAACACGCCGAGGAAATTGAAAAGGCCGGCCAGCGCGCCGCGGCACTGACCCGGCAGTTGCTCGCTTTTAGCCGTCAACAAGTGCTTAAGCCTGCAGTTTTGAATCTGAACGACCTGGTTAGCGACATGGTGAAAATGCTTCCCCGGCTGATCGGAGAGGACATTGCGGTGAGCACGTCGCTCGCTGCAGACTTGGGACGAGTCAAGGCTGATCACGGTCAGATCGAACAGGTGATCATGAATCTGGCGGTCAATGCCCGTGACGCCATGCCATCGGGTGGGGAGCTGCGCATCGAAACAGCCAACCGGGAATTCGATCAAGCCTATACCAGGCATCACCCGGGAGCCAGGCCCGGTCAGTACGTCATGTTGTCGGTCGTCGATTCCGGAATGGGAATCGACGCAGAAACACTCGCGCATATCTTCGAACCGTTCTTCACGACCAAGGAGGTCGGAAAAGGAACAGGTCTGGGCCTGGCGACTGTATACGGGGTGGTAAAACAGAGTGAAGGCTACGTATGGGTTGACAGCGCGGTAGGCAAAGGAGCTTCGTTCCAAGTATTCTTACCGAGAGTTGACGAAGAGCAGTCCATTCAGTTTCCGACGCGGGGACAAGAAGCTAAAACGGCTGGAGGATCGGAAACGATTCTGCTGGTCGAGGATTCCGAACCGCTCAGAAAGCTGACGCAGTCCTTTCTCGAGTCCAATGGATTTGCAGTGCTCGTTGCCCAGGATGGAGAGGACGCCGTCAAGATCGAAGCCGCCGCCGCAAGAAAAATTCATCTACTGGTGACGGATGTTGTCATGCCGGGCATCAATGGAAGAGTTCTTGCCGAGCGGCTGCGTCTGAATCAACCCGAGATGAAAGTATTGTACATTTCAGGTTATACCGACAGTTTTATCGCAATTCACGGCGTGCTCGAACGAGGCATGACGCTCCTTAACAAACCTTATACCGAGAATGAATTGGTCCAGAAGGTTCGAGAGACATTGCGCGCCGCTTCAGGCGAAACGAACGAGGAAAGTCTTCCGGTGATAGGTCGTCAGAGACAACCGCAAGGATAATGAATAAAGAGGCGCGCCCGAATGAATACAATTCTGGTTGTGGACGATGACGAGTCGATGCGGCGCCTGATACGACTAAACCTAGAAGACAGTTACCGCGTGCTGGAAACGGGGGAACCGGAGGACGCTCTGGCCCTGACGCTCGAGCACAAACCAGACGCTATTTTGCTTGACCTGAGAATGCCGAAGTATTCGGGGTTTGAGCTATGTCAGACCTTGGCCTCTTTCAATGCGACGCAATTGATTCCGGTCGTCATTGTTAGCGGTGAAGCCGGAGCGAGAACCAAACAACTGTGCAAGGATTTGCGAGCCGTCGATTATTTTGAAAAACCCGTCGACTTCGACGCTTTGCGGTCGCGACTGGCGGATTTGCTGCGCGGACGGCAGAGGGAACGGCGATCGGAAGTGCGGGTTCGATTGAAGGTAGCTATCCGTCTTACCGGCCAGGATGAGTCCGGACAGGCGTTCGACGTCGTTACGACTACGGAAAATGTAGGCAGCAACAGCTTCCTGTGCGCATGCGGCGTTGCCATCGACGGGCGCGCCGGGATCGACGTCCACCTGCGGTTGGCAGGAGGGCCCGACGATTACGTCGGCCAAGCAACAATCGTTCGCTCCGAGTGGAATGAAACGCACTACCCCCGATATGGATGCCGGTTCAGTGAGAAGACTGGGACTTGGGTGTTGCACTAGTGACCCGCGAAATAATCCCTAGCCGCAACTTCATCTCGCTCTTGGATTCGATTCAGCCAAGAGCCGAAACTGCGATTTCAACGCGATTACGTCCAGCGCGTTTCGCAGAATAAAGAGCTGCGTCCGCCTGGCTGACCAATTCACTGAAAGCAAGTTTTGCCTGTCCGACTCCGAATCCCGCAATTCCGAAGCTCGCCGTTGCCAATATATTGCAGCCGCCAAAATTTAGTGGAGTGGTTTCGAATTCTGCCCGAATGCGGTCGATTGCTTTTTCTGCGTCCTTTACCGTGGTGTGGGTCATGATCATCATGAATTCCTCACCGCCCTGCCTCCCGCAGATATCGCTGCGTCGTGTATGAGCCTTTAGAATTTTGGCAAATGTTTTCAGAACCGCATCCCCGGCGTTGTGCCCGAAGGTATCGTTGATCCGCTTGAAGCGGTCGAGGTCTGCAACGATAAGGCATAGAGAATAGTCATGTCTGGTGGCTCCGCTGACTTCACGTGCGCCCCATTCCTCGATCGCGCGACGGTTCGGTAATCCAGTCAAGTCATCGGTCAGCGCGAGTTTTTCGAGTTTCTTGTTCTTGGCCTCGATCTGACGGTGAAGCTCTAGAGTACGTAGACCGACGCCCACGCGTGCCAGGAGCTCTTCCTCATGGAACGGCTTTGTGAGGTAATCATCCGCTCCGGCCCGCAGCCCTTCGACCACGCTGGCTTTGTCCGTCTTGGCGGTCAGCATAATAATGTGGGTATAAGAACTTGAAGAAATGGAACGCATGCGACGGCAGATCTCGACACCGTTCAGATCGGGCATCATCCGATCCATGATGACCAGCGAGGGACGATGCTTCAAAAAGAGATCGACTGCCTGTTGTCCTGTCGTGGCGAAGATCAGAGAGTAAGGCTGGCCGAATAGTGCTTGTTCTACGCTTTTGCGTGCTACAGCCGAATCGTCAACGATCAATAGTTTCATTTCCGATTCCGTCGCCCGCGCAGATTCTCCACTGGCAACGGAGGCTTCCTTCTCGCGCCGCTCGGGGAAGGCGAATGCCGGAATCCCTGGGATCGTCATGCTTGCCATAAACTTAGTCTCCCATCAGGTAAGCTGTTTCTTCACGGGGGTAGATGCAATCCCGCCGCCAATCGGCTCTTGTGGTTATCTCCTGTGGTTACAATGAAATACGGATGAAGCAGTGCGCCGACTCCGCAGCTTCGCAGGAGAGCTACTGGCTCGAAACCAGACACGCTGTCTGGAATTGAGGCAATCAGAGCCGACGCGAGTAGGTGCCTCGGATCACCAAGGACGGAGTTACATCATTGATTGCATGGGGATTGCGAAATGAATGCCGACAGCTTGTGACGCTGGCATGGATATTGCACACCTGATCTCAGTATGCGGAATTCACGCTGGTAAAACGCGGACTACTGGATTGGAAGGAACAGAAATGAATTGCGTCTCTAGAGAAGGAATACCGGACAGCGTCCGGGAGCAAAGAGTACCGGTTGCCGAGAGTTCGAAGAAACCGACGATTCTAGTCGTCGACGATGAAGTCGCTCCGGGCCAAGTGTTATCGGTAAGGCTCAAGCTCGCCGGATTTCGTTCCTCCTTTGTCTCATCGGGCGAACAGGCGCTTGGAGTTCTATCAGGCACTCATGTCGACGCAGTTATTTGCGATCTGAAAATGCCTGGGTTGGGCGGACTTGAGTTATTGACCAGAACTCGGAAGGACCATCCGTCGCTTGCATTTCTGTTGTTGGTGAGCCGCAGCGACGCGCATATGGGCGCACAAGCGATTAAAGACGGGGCCGACGACTATCTCACAAAGCCCGTCGAGGCCAAAGATGTCCTGAGGAACCTTCGGCGGGCCTTGGACAGGAAACGCGTTGAACGAGAAGCGCTGGAGTTGCAAAGACGGCTTGAGCAGCTAGTGCTTGAACGTACCACGCAACTGCGCTCTGCACTCCAGAGCGCGGAAGAGAGTTACGAAAATACGTTGCTGGCGCTGGGGGCGGCACTGGACTTGCGAGATGGACAGACTGCCGACCATTGCCGGCGAGTCTGTGAGTACTCGCTCGAAATCGCCAAACGCATGGGTTGCTCGGACGCTCAGCTGAAGAGCCTTAGCCAAGGCGCGCTTTTACATGACATCGGAAAGTTGGCCATCCCAGATTCAATTCTTTCGAAGCCGGGCAAGCTCACTCCCGAGGAGTGGAACATTATGCGAACTCATGTGCAGATCGGATATGACCTGGTGAGCCGTATCCCGTTCCTCCAGGACGCGGCCGATCTAGTGCTAAACCATCATGAACGGTATGATGGAACCGGTTACCCCAGAAGACTGCAACGGGGACAGATCCCGTTGCGTGCGCGAATTTTCGCAGTCGCGGACGCATTTGACGCTATGACTTCGCCGCGTCCCTATCAAACCACCAGGTTAATATCACAGGCAATCGAGGAGGTGGCTTTTCAGGCAGGCCGGCAATTCGATCCACAAGTTCTTGAGGTATTTCTCGCTATACCGACAGAAGTGTTGAAAGAGATTCATGGAGAATCAAAGGAAAAAACATACCGTAAACCTGCCGCAAGACAGATAGAAGTGGAAACTTCCAGGCCTTTCGGCGTTCCTGTCGTCGCTTGCAGCTAACTGACGCTGCTGTTTTCCAAGTCGCTATCCGCCAGGATGCGATAGAGTTTCGCGCGACTAATGCCCAAGAGCTCCGCCGCACGTACTTTGTTCCCATGAAGACTTTCGAGCACGCGACGCACGTGTGCCCTCTCGACTTCGTCGAGGGTGGCGACCGTTCCTTCGCTATTGATCTCGGACGGTTCTATAAGACGGATGTATTCGGGCAGATCTTCAATATCTACCGCTTCTCCGTCGGTCATCATGCAAGCGTTTCCGAGGACGTTTTCAAGCTCGCGAATATTTCCCGGCCAAGGATAGCGGGAAAGCAAGGCTTGTGCCCGGCGCGTTATTCCACGGATTGGCTTTCCGTATTGCGCAGCAAAACGTTTAATGAAATGCTGTTGGAGCATAGGCAGGTCCTCCTTTCTTTCAACGAGTGTCGGCAAGGTGATATGGACCATGGATAGCCGGTAGAAGAGGTCCTCCCGAAAGCGCTGTTCCCTGATCATTGAGCGGAGGTCCCTGTGCGTTGCTGCGATCACTCTGACATCGACGCGGCGGACGGAGGGAGAACCGACGCGTTGTATTTCCTGGTTTTGCAGTACGCGAAGAAGCTTGGCTTGCGCAGCCGGGGACAGTTCGCCAACTTCGTCGAGGAGTACAGTCCCGCCGTTGGCGCTTTCAAAGATTCCGGCGCGATCCTGAACGGCACCGGTAAAGGCACCCTTCACATGGCCGAACAGTTCGCTTTCTGCGAGCGTCTCCACCAGAGCGGAACAATTGCAGGCAACGAAAGGGCCTGACGCAACCGGACTCAGTTCGTGAAGGGCTCTTGCGGCCAGCTCTTTTCCCGTCCCGGTTTCGCCGGTAATCAGCACGGTTCTGAAATGTTGCGCGACACGCCGTATCCGGCGGAACGTCTCGAGCATGGGGGCACTGCGTCCGACCATCGCCGAAAATTGGTATTTGTCGAGAAGAGCATTCTCGAGTTCGAGACAGTGCTGTCGGTTGCGGAGTTCCGCGAGGAGCGCCTCGACCCGTTCCTGGAGCTTCTCTGCTTGGACCGGCTTGTTCAGGTAGTCACAAGCGCCTTTCTGGATCGCTTCGACGGCCGATTCGGAGCTGTAGTGTCCCGTGAGCAGGATCACTTCTATTGCGGGGTCGAAATCAATGATCTTTTGAAGAAGATCCATGCCACTCATGCCAGGCATAACTAAGTCTACGATGACCAATTGAGGGTGCTTTGCGTGGACCAGACTGAGGCCAGTCTGCGAGTCAGAGCTGGTGAAAACGACAACATTGTCTTGGGAGAGCAAAGCGGCGACGAATTTGAGATGTTGTTCGTCGTCGTCGATTGCAACTACTCGGAGCGCCGCATCGGGAGAGGAATTGTTCTCGGGGCTAACTGGGTACATCGAACTCTCCGCGATACAGTCAAGGGATTGTAGGTCTGTCGAGTATTGAAACACAGTGATCTATCAAGTAGATGTTTCGTATCGAATCTGCTTCCAATCCGAAGCAGAATCAGTTTTCTGAACAGCAGTTCAGTTCGCGGCTCAGCCCGGCCTCCGAGGAAGTCATATTGGAGGTCATAAAGGTTATTTCGATAACGTTTCGACAGGCGAGCATGGGGGCCCTGTCGCTGACGTTTGGGAGGGCAGCGATGAGGAGATGAGGCCGGTTACTGGATTCGTATCGAAGAGCACCGCAAGCGGGGAGTCAGTATGCAGTCGGTGGCGTACACAGAGGCACGGCTGAATCGGTGGGGGCGATGGCTCAAGGGCCGGGCAGTTGGTTCAGGTCCCGGAAACTCGCTCACCGATCCTCCGGCCGCACAATGCATCCCGCTCGACGCCTCGCGACACAGGCAAAGCCATAAGAGGATGGTTTTACGTCAGGCCAAAAATAATTTGATTGGGAGTGAAAGCATTGGCCTGCGCGCCCGCAATAGCGCCCAAACCAAGGTACCAATCAAGTAGAACTGTGTCGCATCCGTTAATTATAGCAGATTGGAACAGCTCCGAGAACTTTAGATTGTCGAATTACTTACGTCTCCTCAAAATGAACTGTAGCGCAAGTCACTATACCAACCGTTTTCGCAGGCCGCAAAACGGTGGTTCGTGTCAGTCCAAACAACATATATATCCGGTTTAAGCGCGACTGGACTTTGCGGAGGAAATTCGTGCTACGCAAGATTGCCGTTCTTTCATTGTGTGTGTATCTTGCCGCCTGCAGCGGCGTCAAAAACCAGGTAAGCTCTGGTGGCCAGTCGGGATCAGGCGGACAACCGGTCCCGGCTACGCTCAGCGGCCTCTTGGTTAGTCCGAATGCCACGTCTATCGCCGCAGCGGCCACAACCCCGCTCCGCGCCTCGGGTTTGTACTCGGACGGCTCTACAAAGGATTTGACCTCCGATGTTACCTGGAGCTCGGCGGATTCGAAGACTGCCACGGTCAGCGCAGCGGGCGTCGTGACGGGTGTTGCAAACGGCAACGTGCTGGTCACGGCCCAGTCGGGAGCTTTTGCCAGCTCAGCCAAAGTTACCGTCACCGGCGGCAGCGTTACTTTGACCTCAATCGTTATCTCGCCAGCGAGCCCTTCCATTCCAATCAATACGACGCAACAGCTTACGGCGACCGGCAACTACAGTGACGGCAGTAGCCGCGATGTGTCCCTCCTTGTAGCCTGGTCGTCTTCCACCGGGGCAAACGCAACCGTAGACGCGACGGGCCTCGTCAAAGGCGTGGCCGCCGGTTCCGCAACGATCAGCGCGACCTTAGGCAGTGTTTCCCAGTCGGCTTCGGTGACCGTAACCGCCCCCAGCATTACCTCTATTTCCGTGACCCCCGAGGATTTGACGCTGCCCATCGGCATTAACCAGCAATATACGGCCTCGGCGATTTACAGCGACGGATCGATTCAGGATCTGGTGAGCGGAGTGAGCTGGGCTTCGTCCAGCACCACTGTCGCCAGTGTCGACAACAACGGTCTGGCTACTATTTTGGCTGCGGGCAGTACCACAATTACCGCCACCGTCGGCACTTTCACGGATTCAACCACCATCACCGTCGTTCCCGCGCACCTTACTTCCATCAGCATTTCGCCGGCAGCCGTGTCAATCGCCGCTGGAACCGAGCAGCAGTTCACCGCGACAGGTAATTTTGACGACGGCAGCACGCAAGTGCTCACATCGTTGCAATGGTCCTCGAGCGCAAGCAGCGTACTCACTGTCGACGTTAACGGGCTCGGTTCTGCCTCCGGACCGGGAACTGCAACTGTTACCGTCACGTCGGGAGCCGTCGCCGCAACCGCTTCGGTCACCGTAACCAACGCCACCCTGGTTTCGCTCGCGATCGCACCATCGAACTCTTCGATGCCGGCCGGAGCGGTGAAACAATTTACGGCCGTCGGCACTTTCAGCGATCATTCCACTCAGGACGTGACTGACTCGGTTCTCTGGAGTTCCTCCAGCCCGACCATCGCATCCATCGATAATCTGGGCACCCTCACCAGCTTCGCGACAGGCAGTACCACGATCACTGCCGCTTCGGGTGCCGTCTCCCGGTCTACCACTCTCACGGTTTCGAACCTCAAGTTGGTCTCGATCACGATTTCGCCTGCGAACCCGCGGATCGAAGTTCATACTTCGCTCTTGTTCAAAGCCACTGGCGTATACAGCGACGGTAGCACTTTGCCTTTGCCGACAGTTTCCTGGCACTCGACCAAGCCGCAGTTCGCCAATATGCGCAGTAACGGCATCCTGCATGCCAAAAAAGGCGGCACGTTAACCGTCTCGGCCAGCGTATCCGGCGTGACCGGCAGTACCACGGTCGTCGTGGGAACCGGCACTTTGCTGTCCGTCGCGATCATCCCGGCGAACTCTACTGTCGTCGCCGGGGCAACACAACAGTTCACAGCAACCGGCACCTTCAGCGATGGCACCACAGAAGACGTCACCATCAACGCTCACTGGAGCTCGACGGTTCCAACGGTCGCGACCATTGCGAATGCGCCAGTGCATGCTGGCCTCGCAACCACTTTCGCCTCTGGCACAAGCACTATCGGCGTAAATCGCAGCGGGACGACCGCCACCACCAATCTCTCGGCGAACTGAACCGCAGTCAGTCGCTTCAGCCGGATCGGTGCGGAGCGAGGATGTCTGAAAATTAAGCCCTGGCCTAAAGGCTCATCGCTGTAATTTTCGTCTGAATCGGCCCAGGCGCGCCGATAGATCGTGCATGATTTCGTTGCCCTGACGCATGAACTCACGGATGGGGCGGACGTCACCGGGTTCGGGAACCGGCTCTTGGGCGAGCGGCTTCACCAATGCCATCAGCCAAATAGCCAAAGCTAAGTGAAATGAAGTGAGGCGAACGATGCCCCACCATCGAAAGTAGGGTTGCAGCCATTCGTCCGAAATCGCGTTGTTTACGACCTGGGCTAAGGAATACAGAAATAGTCCGACAGCAATCAGTTTCTGGACTGAGCTCAGCATCACTTGGTAGTAGAACGCCAGGGACAAGAGCAAGAAAAGGACAACCGCGGCAGTGAGTTCCAGATTGCGCTCCAGTCGCAAGACAAATGCAGGAAGTTGAGCGGGAGCGTCGATCGCCAACCACGAGACGAGAATCAAGAGAACCAAGAAAATCGCCGCCACGAACCAGGTGATTACGACGCGAAATCCGCGATAGGGGCGGCAGGCTGTCCACGCGATTTCACCGATGACTGCCCCTCGGCATGCGAGGAGCATTGCCTGCGTGATCCAGAACGTATAAAGCGCTGCCCGAGATGCGTAGCCGATTTCGTGATAGACCCAGTACATCACAAGTCCGCGTAGGAAAACCGCGGTGATGTACGCAGTGAAAACGGGAAGCTGGCGATAGAGGCGGCGATGGAATGCGAGCAGGCACACCAATAGCTCTAGGGCAAGACTGAAGTACCAGAGGACGAGTTCGAATTTCGTCAACGCCATCGGCACGCGGAGAGGATCATATCACCTAGGTAATGAAGGGCAGGGGGCGAGGCGAAGGACAAGGGCGGCCGCCAAGTTGTTTTCGTGCATTACCGGTTCAGGTCGGACTTCAAGACGTGCAATCCGTGCTCGCGAGCGATATCGCTGAGAAACCGGTCCGCCGAACGGGCCAGCAATCTGACCCTTTCGGTCAGGAATTTCAGACGAATTGTCGGAGTGACCCCAAACCGTACTTGCAATTGGGCCAGGCGGTATTCAAGTCGAAACCGGGTGAGCATCCAGAATCGCTCGATCTCCCCGCGCAGTGTAATTTCGGGAACGAACTTCGCCGCCAAATTGAGCAACTGGGCGACCTGTTCAAAATCTGCTCGAAGGTAAGCCAGGTATTTAAGAGTGAAGTCACGTCGATCGGCCTGGACCTTTCTTAGTGTCTCTTCGTACTCGGTCAATCGGTCGTTTACCTCCTCAAAGTGATGGTGATGGACCGGGAAGAAGTCGTTGATGGACTTCATGTCCGCGGACGTTTTCCGAGAGTTCTTCGACGCCAGCACAAGTAAAGCTGTGAGGAGAAGAACAGCCACGCCGCCGAAAAAGAACAGGCTCGCCAAGGATATTCCTTCGATCGCGGAAACGGAATCAGTTAGAAGCCAGGGCGCATCATAGCACCACTTGCCGCGTAGCGGCTCAGTTCCACGACACGCCCCGCCGCGAACCCGCTACTCAGGCGATGGCGCTGTCATCCGGCACGCCATTACCTTTTGGCGGCCAGGGTGGAGGCGGAACGCCGTCAGCAAGCAGAGCATCGCCCAGCGTAGGCCATGGTGGGGGCGGCACTCCATCGGCAACCAGCGTGTCCAGCGATTTTGGCCACGGCGGAGGTGGGACTCCATCTGCCGTCCAGGCACGGTCTCCGGAATTATCCTGAAGCAGCGCCACAGATGTAAGCGCACAACCAACGGCCAACACCAGTACGGAAAAGTTGCGATTCATTGTTCGTTCTCCTGATAGATTGATGTACGCGACGATTGCGAAATCGCCGCGCCGATTTAAACGATGCTTTAATTGAAGCTTTTCTGCATAGTTTTCTTGCACGAGGAGGCAAAGATTGTTGAGCGCACCTACGCACGGATTTCCCTGAGCGGTGCCCGCAACATGGGAGCGACTCGATTGCACTTCGCAAGGGAGTACGCCCAAGCTTGTAAAACGAACATGCCTCTAATCACTACCCTGACTTGCAACGCGTGGCACTGACCGTGCACATAACTGATGACGGCTGGATTGGGATGCTGCCGAAAAAAGCGCGTATATAAGAGCGGACCAGTTGCAAAGCACGCAAAAACTAACCCGAATTAAAACTAGGTGAGACCGTTCGCCTCAAAGCCCGGTCCCGGCGAAATTGTCGAAGGCCGTATCGTACTTCTGGGAAGACAAATCCGTGCTAATGGTCCGGGTTGCGTCCGGCAATGTTGTGTACAACGTTCCCGCGAGTATGCTGCTTGATGAGACGAAATCGAAATGATATTTGCCATGCATGGTTTCAACCCTGTACTTGAGAAATTGCGATAGGCAGCTATGAAAACATCTGTGCGCTGGCTGCCATTTGAATACCAGGGGGTCCCGTCTCCAGACTCTTGTGTTACAAACCAAGCGATGCCAGTCACAGTCCTGATAGCTGACGACTCTGCCGCCATGCGCAAAGCCGTGAAGATATTTCGATATTTCTAAATGGTCGAACAGATTTTGCTGTTGGCGGTGAAGCTGCGAATTGCACTGAAACAATAAGTCTCTTAAAAGACCTGCGTTTTCGCACCCTCGTAAATGAGGATTGGTCCGTCGGCAGTCAGATAGCCGTCTTCGTTTGCGCATGCCTTAACCCGCGACTCAAGCTGGCACCCACGAGCCACGGCACGCCCTCCAACGGAATGCCTCAACACTCCAACGTGATCAAAATCGATTCTATGGAACAATTGTGACCTTTGGTCCTGATCCGTAGCTAACTGGGTTAGACGACCGAGAGCAAAACGAACGTCTGCTGCCCAGACGTCATCGCGACCCTGTTCCCACGCGTGAGTCTCCGGCTTCCCAAGCGTTTTGTAAAAGTTCACAGACTTCAAAGAAAGCGGGAATACTCTGCCGTCCGGAAAGGCGACAGCGCCGTCTTCATAGGTGTGTTCAATTGCGTCCACCACATAACCCTGACTGACAAGATCCTCGATCTGGCTTGTATAGCCGAAGTAGGGACGCCACCTCCGTGTGAAAAGATAAGCAAAGGAAATCGGTAACACCGCTAATCATCGGAGCATTCTCGAAAGCGTGGGTTTGGATTTCACCGGAAATGATTCTCGGCCATATGCCGCTCCAGGCGCTTTTGAAGTTATGCCCCTGTGGGCTCTTGTCAATCACCGTTGCGCCCGGCAAATATGGTGCATGAACACCGTGGGAATGGCTGGAGCAGCCGGGTACCACACGTAAACCATAATTTCACGATGAGTTTTTGGGTCGTCAGACAAGGCTTCCGGACGAGATTCGTCCGTCCAGTCATAACCATTGTGGTGTCTGACCGCTAGTAATTGTCGACTGTTCTTTTTCCCGGAGAATAATCAATGCTTCGTCGATCAGAATTCTAAACAGCCAACTGCGAAAAGCGCCTTCATATTCGAACTTTGGCGGATTGCAAGAAGCGGTGAGCCAGCAGCTTCGCAGAGCGTTTTCCGCTTCTTCATTACTGCCTAGTACCCGAAATGCTATGAACCGGAGCAGTCCGCGACAGCGAGCGAACCTGGCCGCGAATATCGTTGAGTGTTCTTGTGCACCGTTCGAGATAGTACGGTCCTCGTACATGTGCGACCTCATTATTATGGCGTTCACAATCACCGATGCTCTTTTCGACCAATGAATTCGGGATGCTCGATCCCGGCTCGCGCAATAACACTGAGCGCGGAAGCCTGGCAATGCTCTGCTGTTACGTGGAATGCATCAAGCTGGAAAAAATGCATTCCACGCCGACAGCAGTCTGAATTAATTGCGTAGATTACTGACCATTTCCCTCGGTCAGTTCTGCGGAAACAGCCGCCAAATAACCGAACAATCCTCCCGAGCCATGGTTCGGTCCGGCAGTGAAGTACAACTCTGCCGCGGGCGCGGCCGCCGCATCGTTGTTCGCGGGGCTGACATTTCCCGAGCTGATTGCCCAAATGCCATTGACAGCGAGAGGCTTGCCGCTGGCATCCTGCAATAGTCCGTCAAATTTTCCGGTGCTCAGGTCATAGGCAGCGATGAATCCGCTCGACTGCGTGCCTCCACCGCCAGCGAATTGTGCGATGAGCAGGTCGTGACTGAAGCGTCCGAAGTCGAGCGGGGCCAGAGCTACGCCCCACGGAGCGTTCAGCCAATCTCCGTGTTCGAGACGCACCAAGAGCTCGCCTGTCGAACTATAGATGTCCACAAAGCCCAAGCCTGGTCCGTCGCTTTCGAAGGGCGAACCTTCCTCGTGCAGCACATAAGTGACAACAATATCGTTGCCGATGGCTTGCACATTGAAAGGCACGTACGAGTTCGGAAGCTTTTCATCCATGAACGATTTTTGAGCGGAGTTGCCGTTGCCACGTTCGGACGAATTCTGGTCGACCTGTCCCTTGGATAGGTTTACAGGCTTAAACGCATTGTCGAAAACATCCACGCGGCCCTCGCCAAAGTTGGCCGCATACAGGTAACGCTTACCATCAATGAACGCGCTGGTCAGTCCAGTGTAGGCCGATCCGTCACTAGTTTTGACAACCGTTACAGCTTGCGTGGACGGCGGCGTCGCCCCTTGTGCCAGTGCTACGGTTGGATTCCATCCGGCAATCGTGCCATCGGCTGTGCAGAAGAGGAACGCGGCTGGTTTGCCAGGTGCCAACAAGAAATCCGTTTGGCTGCCATTGAAGATAGTGCCGGTGGGCGAGCCCACTGGCGTCTTCTTGTTATTCGGATCGGCTGGCGGGATGGTGACGATCAAAGACTGTTTCGCTCCGGCTCCGTCGTACAGCGTACTGAAGCCTGTCGCGTTGTCTGAAACCCACCAGGCGCTGCCGGAGCCGCGGGACAAACCCCACGCGTTGATCAACTGCGGATCCGTTACAGGGGCAGCGCCTGAGGCGTTGGACACAAGATTGGTTTGGTTGTAGTGCTGGGCAAAGCAACCCAACTCCGTCATCAGCAAGAATGCCGTAGCAATGGTGAAGCGCAGGAACGCTTTCATTAGCAAATCTCCTTGTTCAATTTTTTAGGTGCTTCTCACAACGGAGTCAGGAAACCACGTGGTGGAAGTTGGCTTGGGTCCGAGAGAGCGCCTATGGACCGAATTATTCGGAATTCTCGATGACGCTTGGAATTCTTGATGACGTTCGGAATTCCCGGCGACGATTGAGGCTTCCAAAAAAGCTCGGCCAATCCCAGATAGGCCGAACTTGCGGCGAGTCTTTTCGTTCACGCCGCGTTTAGCGCAGAAATTCGTGACGATATTCTGTGGGGCTCGCTCCACACACTCGCCGGAACACTCGTGCAAAATGTTGTTGCGTTTTGAAGCCGCAAGCCACCGCGACATCCAGCACGCGCGGCTCTGCCTCGCAAAGCATCTCCTTCGCGCGCTCTACCCTTTGCCGCAAGACAAACTGGTGCGGGCTCTCGCCCGTCGACTTGCGAAACATCTGGGAGAAATGGGCCGTGCTCAGGCCGGCCGACTGTGCCATCTCTTCGAGACTTAGTTCCTCTTCGATCTTTGCATGCACCAATTCCGTAACCCTTCGCAGACGCGCGGGAGCCAATCCGCCGCGGTACGCCCGCACAGAATGGGTTGCATAACCGTCGAACTGCGACGCATTCCGCCAGGGCCCTTTGTGGAATCGTAATTCTGATTCGCCTGGTGTGAGATATTGCAAAACCCCTTCCACATGATTTCGCAACAGCAGCCCAGCTTCTCTCTCGCAACCGTTTTCGAGAGCATCGATAATTGGTTGGTGCGATTCGACAATTTCGGGAAGAGCCGTCGAAACTTTTCCGATCGCGGCGCGGATTCGCAGTTCGAATGAAAGCGTTTCCCATACGCGAAGCAACACGTCGTTTTGCGACGCCTGAAGAATGTTTCTGTGGAACTTGACGTCATGTTCAGCGCAGGCGTCGAGGTCGCCGTGAGCAACTGCTGCGCGCATGGCTGCCAATTCGTTCCGCAGTTCCGCCGTGTAGCCTTTCAGTACGGTCGCGGCGGTTCGCCCGGCGATTTCTTCAATCGCGGCTCGCACTTCATAAGCTTCTTGAATCTCATCGGGGTTTGGTGAATGGACGATTGCCGAAGAGTTTCCGGAAAGCGTAACCATCCCGAGCGCTTGAA
>WNFR01003329.1_pt1 | contig 30272 bp, 25 predicted proteins | sample 5400221 | NCBI WGS metagenome assembly WNFR01 (sample SAMN13153357, study PRJNA577476) | soil metagenome | isolation source: 40 cm soil under Madrone tree | place: USA:California | collected 2016-06-14
AAAAATGCAATCGTCTGAAAGCTCGGGTGATAATCTATGCCTATAATCATCATGTTCGGCTCCTTCCTCCCGAGCCTTTGGTCGTCAATCAACCACAGTCTACTCGGGTCGAGGGAGCCGACATTGTTATGAAATCAAGTGAGATGACGCTGACGCGTTAGCCGATGCGGGCAAGGTGGTAGCGGCGCTGCCATTCGGGGGGGAGCTGGCGGAGGAGGCGCTGCATGGCGTCGTGCTGGGCGGAGTCGGCAGCTAGGGCGAAGGCTTCGCGGCGGGCGAGTTCGAGGAGTTCTTTATCGCGCAACGGGTTGGCGATGTGGAAGCCGAGGTCGCCGGACTGGCGGGTGCCGAAAAACTCGCCGGGGCCGCGGAGGAGGAGATCGGTTTCGGCGATTTCGAAGCCGTTGGAGGTGCGCACCATGGTTTCGAGGCGGGCGCGGGCGACATCGTCCTTTGCGCCCGCTGAGCGGGCGACGTCTTTGGCGGCCGCTGAGCGGCCGACTGTCATGCGAAAAGGGGCGACGAGGATGCAATGGGATTTTTGCGCGCTGCGGCCGATGCGCCCGCGAAGCTGGTGGAGCTGGGCGAGGCCGAAGCGCTCGGCGTGCTCGATGACCATGACGGTGGCGTTGGGGACGTCGACGCCGACTTCGACGACCGTGGTGGCGACGAGGATCTGCGCTTCGTTTTTGCGGAAGCGCTGCATGACTTCTTCTTTTTTGTCGCTGGAGAGGCGGCCGTGCAAGAGGCCGAGTTTTAGCTTGGGAAAAACGTCGCGCGAGAGGCGCTCGTACTCTTCCATGGCGGCTTTCAGCTCGAGCTTCGATTCCTCGATGACGGGATAGACGATGTAGGCCTGATGCCCGGCGGCGACTTCACGGCGGAGAGATTCCCAGACGCCGGGGAGATGCTGCTCCGTGGTCATGCGCGTGGCGATGGGAGTGCGGCCAGGCGGAAGCTCGTCGAGAACGGAAACGTCGAGGTCGCCATAGAGAGTGAGCGACAGCGTGCGCGGGATGGGCGTGGCGGTGAGCACGAGGACGTGCGGGGCGTGGCCGCGGGCGGCGGCTTTGTCCATGAGGCGCTTGCGCTGCAGGACGCCGAAGCGATGCTGCTCGTCAATGGCAACGAAGCCGAGGCGGGCGAAGGCGACGTTGTCTTCGATGAGGGCATGCGTGCCGATGACGAGCTGGGCTTCGCCGGAACGGATGCGATCGAGGGCGGCGGATTTTTCCGCGGCTTTCAGGCCGCTGATGAGGAGCTCGACGCGATAGCCGGCTTTAGCGAGAATGCGGCGGGCGGAAAGAAAATGCTGCACGGCAAGGATTTCGGTGGGCGCCATGAGAGCAGCTTGCGCGCCGTTTTCGATGGTGATGACGGCGGCTTGGAGGGCGATGATGGTTTTGCCGCTGCCGACGTCGCCCTGAAGGAGACGATTCATCGGGGAGGGCTTTTCGAGGTCGGCGGCGATTTCGGCAAGAACGCGTTTTTGCGCGGCGGTGGGCTTGAAGGGGAGGATGCGCTTGAGGGCTTCGCGGATGGCGTCTTCGCGGAGGCGGAAGGCGATGGCGTTTTCCTTGCGGGACGCCTTGCGGTCGAGGGCGAGGCTGAGCTGGTAGAGGAAAAATTCCTCGAAGATGAGGCGCTGCTGAGAGGGCGAGCGAAAGGTGTTCAGCGCGTCGAGAGATTCGCCAGGTTCGGGGAAGTGCGTGTGGATGACGGCTTCGGCGTGCGTGGGAAAGCCGAGGCGAACGCGCAAGGCATCGGGCAAGACGTCGGGCATGCGCTGATCGATGAGCTGGACGGCGGCGTACATGGCGCGGCGAATCTGCTTGGAGCCGAAGGTGCCGATGGCTTCGTAGATGGGGACGATGCGGCCGACTTCAGTGGAGTCGAGTTCCTCGCTGCTGAGGACTTCGATCTGCGGATTGATCATTTCGAGGCGCGCGGGGCGGAGCTTGTCGATTTCCGCTTTGCCGTGGAGAATGAGTTGCTGGCCGGGTTTCAAGCGGCCTTCGAGATAGCCGCCGTGAAAAAATTTGCAGGGGAGCAAGCCGCCGGCGTCGTCCTGGACGAGGAGATGATAGATGGCGTCACGACCGCCGCGCATGCTGCGGATGGCCTGGCCGCTCATGACGCGGGCGCGAATGGTGTAGACGCCGTTGGGCTGGATGTCTTTCACTTTGGAAAAATGGATGCGGTCTTCGTAGCGGAATGGCAAGTAGCCGAGGAGATCCTCAAGAGTGTGGATGCCGCGCTGCGCAAGGAGTTCGGCGCGCTGCGGGCCGACGCCTTTGATCATGCGGACTTCGGTGCTGAGGTTCATCGTCATAGATATGTGCGCCCGCAAAGCGGGCGACGGGCATCCTCTTTATATCATTCCCGCCGAGAACAGACAGGAAGAGCGAAACTTGCGCGCCTGGCATGCGTACCGATAGAGTGAGTGTTCCTTGTCTCAAGCGGGGAGGTTCATGTGGCGGGAGACCGTCTGACAGGTTCCGACAAGCGCGCGCTGCTGTTGTGGGTTGCCGCGGGGATCATCGGTATCCTCTTTGCGCAGAGATACTTCTTCCGGGCGTTCCCGGAAGCGTCCGTCAATTTTCAAGTTTCCCGCGAAGAAGCCCTAGCAAGAGCGCGAAATTTCGTCACCGGCCTCGGTGAGAACGTCAGCGGCTACCAATCCGCAATCGTTTTCGACTTGGACGACAACGCCAAGGTGTATCTCGAGCGGGAACTCGGGCTGCAAGAAGCAAACCGGCTGATGTCTTCGGAGCTGAACATCTGGTTTTGGGACGTGCGCTTCTTCAAGCCGCAGCAAGTGGAGGAGTTTCGCGTTCGCGTGAGCCCGGGGGGAAAGATCGCCGGCTACGATCACAAGATCGAGGAGTCGCGCGCGGGAGCTTCGCTCGACAGGGCCGCGGCACAGACCGCCGTGCAAAATTATCTCAGCGGGAAAGTGGGAGTCGATCTACAGGGCTGGGACCTTTTGCCGGAGGAAGCCAATTCGAATAAGCGGCCGAACCGCCTTGATTGGGCTTATACCTGGGAGAAGCACGGCTTTCGCGCGAAGGACGCGCCTTACCGCCTGCAAGTCACTTTGCAAGGCGACCGCATTGGCGGCAGCAAAGAGTTTCTGCAAGTCCCCGAGGCGTGGGAACGCAGCTATCAAAGACTTCGCTCCGGAAACGACACGCTCGCCTTTGTTTTTACTGTTCCGTATCTGTTGCTGCTGGGAACCGCAGTGTGGCTGGGAATTCAGTGGACGAAGAGCGGAGAAACTTCTTGGGGCGCGGCGATCAAGCTGGGGGCGCTGGCGGCATTGACGCTGTTCCTGCAGTCGCTCAACGACTGGCCGCTGTGGGGAGCGAGCTACGATACAAGAGATCCCTACTCGAGCTTTATTCTTGCGCAGATCGGGCGGGCGCTGCTGGTGGCGATGGCGACGGCGCTAACCATCACGCTGGTGCTTCCGGCAGCGGAGCCGCTCTATCGCAATTCTCAACCAAACCAGCTCAGCCTGAGACGAATCTTCACGCTGCGCGGGCTGCGTTCGAAGGAGTTTTTCTCTTCGTCGCTCGTGGGGCTGTGCCTGGCAGCGGCGCACATCGGATTCGTGGTGGCGTTCTACATGGTTGCAACGCGGCTGGGAGCGTGGGCGCCGCAGGAGTTGAATTATTCAGATAGCGTGAATACGGCATTCCCGTGGATTTCCGGGATCGCGATCGGCTTGCTGGCTTCGATGAACGAGGAGTTCACGTTCCGGTTGTTCGCGATTCCGTATTTCATGCGGCTCACGCGCTCTCGATGGGTGGCGGTGATTGTGCCGGCTTTTCTTTGGAGTTTTCTGCACAGCAATTATCCGCAGGAGCCGGCGTACATTCGCGGCATTGAAATCGGAGTTGTGGGAGTCGTTGCCGGCCTGGTGATGTTGCGTTGGGGCATCGCGGCGACGCTGATCTGGCATTACACCGTGGATGCGTCGCTGGTGGGATTGCTGTTGATTCGTTCGAATAGCCTGTACTTCAAGATTTCGGGGATGGTCGTTGCCGCAGCGGCTGTGGCGCCCTTGGGATTTGCGTGCATCTCCTACCTGACACGCGGGGCTTTCGAAGCCGATGAAGACCTGCTTAATCGGGCAGAGCAAGTGCCAGAATCGGGGGTGACGAGCGAACCCGAAGCTGCAACTTCAGAAGTCAAATCGAGCGGATACAGCGCGCTGGCACCGCGCATTATTGCCCTCCTTGGCATTTGCCTGGTGGTTGGAGGCATGCTGGCGTGGCGATTGAAGCCGCAGTACATCGGCGAATACTTGGAGCTGTCTGTGAACGCACGAACGGCGGGCGTGCGCGCGGACGGGATCATGCGGCAGCGGGGTCTGGAGCCAAATTCGTATTATCATGCCGCCGTTTTCGTGGACATCAGCGATCCGATTGTGAATGAATTCTTGCGGCAGCGCGTTGGCATTGCTGGAGTCAACGCCATCTATTCGGAGCGCGTTCCGGCGGCGTTGTGGCGCGTGCGCTATTTCCGGGACAGTCAGCCGGAAGAATATGCTGTGGTCTTGAGGCCCGACGGAACGCTTCACGCGGTGCGACATACGCTTGCGGAAGAAACGCCTGGCCCGTCGCTGAAAAAAGAAGAAGCTGTCGCGCGGGCGGAGAAATTCCTCCGCGACGAAAAGAAACTCGATCTGACGAATTGGGAGCTGGTCGATTCCAATTCGGATAAGCGGCCGCATCGCATCGATCACACTTTGACCTGGCAGCAGAACGAGCCACTTGACGCTGCATCTTCTTTAGCGAGGAAGGAGCAGCACGCCTATGCGCGCGCCGAGGTTCAGGTATTGGGCGATGAAGTTACCAACTACCGAACGTACGTGAAGATTCCAGACGACTGGCGCCGCAAACAGGAGGAAGGCTCCCTGTTCCGGACGATTTTCAGTTACGGCGTGCGCTTGGTCTTCTTTGGAGGTCTGGGCCTCACCGCGCTCATTCTGTTCTTGAAGAATCTGCGCTCGGAGGCCGCGCGCAGCATCCCATGGAAGCGGATCGCGCGTTGGTGTCTGGTGGGACTGGCGGCCTACGCCCTGGAGATCGCATTGGGCAATGCCTACCCGAACATTTTGAGCGGTTATAAGACGGCCATCTCTTTGAAAGTTTGGCTGGGTACATCGGCCCTCGTCGAATTGCTTTTCGCTCCTTTTACTCTTGGCGGGATTGCACTGCTCTTTGGCCTGGCCTGGTATTACGGGAGCCGGGCTTTTGGAGAGAGCCGGCTGCCCAGCTGGTCCAAGTTGCCGACGGCTTATTATCGCGACGCGCTCTGCATTGGCCTTGGCGGCGCAGCCGGATTGATAGGGCTGGAGCGTGTTCTGAGCGCAGCTTCGGCGCACTGGCCGACCGTTCATCGCTCGATTGGCGCAGCTTTCGGCCAGGACTATGACACGATTTTGCCGGCCGGCTCAATCCTTGGCTGGTCACTTCTTCACAGCCTGCTCATGACAGGGTTAGTCGTCGCGGTTGCATCCTTTGTCGCGGCGAAAGTTCACAACCCAATTCTGCGCATTGTGCTGCTGCTTGCTGGTTCGCTTTCTTTGGTCGGCGGGAGCTGGGGCAGCCCGGCCGATTTCGTGCAGCGCCTTCTAGCGCAGTTCATCGTATTGAGTATTGTGGCGCTGGGAGTTCGCTACATCGTGGGCTTTAACATACTCGGCTGCTTCCTGGTGGTTGCGGCCACTTCTTTGCTTGGTGGGGCGTCCGAACTGCTGTCACAGCCGGATTCATTCTATCGCGCGGATGGGTATGGCGTCTTGGTGGCGCTGGCCCTCCTTTTTGCCTGGCCGTTTTTGGCGTGGCGCATGGGGGATTCGGCAAAGGTTGCTGGAACTGCCGGCTCCGCCTCGTCGTCGATCAACTAAGGATTCAAACCGGTCCCGCGGGCCAGGCTTGATGGTAATCTCTGAAACAAAATCCACAGGTTCACCGTTGATATAGTGGGGTAGCGGTGCTCACCCAAGGGGGCGGTAGTGCGTCCAAATTGGGTGGTCGTGTGGTGCGCGGCGTTGGCCCAATGCCGGAATTGGGGCTAAGCTCTTGTTTTACAAGCAGGAGACGCTGGCGCACGCGAAAAGAAAGCGAAATATGCCGCTTCCCAGATGGGCTTTGGCTTTGGCCGATGACAACGGTCGCTCGGGTAGCACGGACGCCGCCCTGGCCTCGGTGATCTCATTGTCCCACGTCGACGAGCGGGCCCTGGTCGCGGAAGCACAAGCGGGTAGCCGCGTGGCTTTCGAGGAATTGGTACGCCGCTTCGACCGGGACGTCCTGCGCCTGGCGCTGAACCTCATGAAGCGCCCCGAGGATGCCCGGGACGTGTATCAGGAAGCCTTCCTCAAGGTATACCGCAATCTCCACCGGTTCCGCTTCGAGTGCAGCTTCTATACTTGGCTCTACCGCATCGTCACCAACGTTTGCCTGGACCATCTGCGCCGACGCCAAGCGCGCCCCGAAGACCAGTCTCCTGAGCTGAACTCCGGTGCGCATGAGGAAGGCATCACCGATTTCTTCGAGCGCCAGCGGGAACATCGCCCGACGCTGGACCCCGAACGCAGCTTTATTGGAAAAGAAATCAAAGCGCGCATCGCCACGGCAATGGAGCGCCTGTCGCCACGCGAACGCATCGTGTTCGAGATGAAACACTACCAGGGGCTGAAGCTCCGTGCGATCGGCGACGCCCTGGGCACCACCGAGGAAACCGTGAAGAATTCGCTTTTCCGCGCCACGCGCAAACTCCGCCACGAGTTGGGGGGCCTGCGATGAGCGTCTTTGAAAAGAGCGTGGGCTGCAAAGACGTTGCGCCGCTTCTGATTTTCTACGCCTGCGACGAAGTGACCGACAAGGAACGCAAACAGATTGAGGGCCACGTCGCGAATTGCGAAGCGTGCGCCGCCCTGCTTGGGGAAGAGAAGCATCTCCAGGAAGCGATGCTTGCTGCTCCGCAGCCCGCCGATGAACTCGATTCCTCCGGGATTCTTCTTTCGCAGTGTCGAAGCGAGCTTGCCGAAGCCCTCGACGATCTTTCCGCGCCTCCTATCCAGGAACACTGGCGTCCCTTTGGCTGGCTGCGCCGATGGATGGCGTTGCGACCGGCCTGGAGCGGCGCGCTTTTGGTCCTCTTCGGGATCCTGATGGGAACTCAGATTCTGCCGTGGATGCGGAACGGCAATAACGCCAGCGGCAACGGCCAGGCCATGAACGTTATGGCGAAGCCGCCCCTCACGGATGACCAACTTTCGAAGATGGTTGTCGGCGGGATCAATTTTTCGCCTTCCGCGGACTCTGGCTCCCCTGACGTACAAGTTCAGCTTAGTGCCGAGCAGCCACTGGTTCTCTCGGGCAACGTTCAGGACAGCGATATGCGCCGGGTACTCACCTACGTGGTGGTGAATGGCGAGCGGTTTGACGCCGGCGTCCGCCTCGATTGCCTCGAAGCGCTGAAGACGGCGGCCCGGGATCAACAAGTGCGCAAGGCGCTGATCGTCGCGGGCCGCAAGGATCAGAATCCCGCGGTGCGCATGAAGGCGCTGGAGTCGCTTCGGGATTCGGCGTCGGATGATGACGTCCGGCAGGCTCTGCTCGATGCCCTGGAGCATGACGGCAATCCGGGCGTGCGCGTGGAAGCCGTGAACGTGCTTGTGGGTTCTTTGCATCGCGGCGGCACCGATGAGTTGGCGCCGGAACCGCCCACTGCCACGCCGCCGATAAAACCAGGGCGTCCCGAAGATGACCAGTCGTTGGAACGCGTTGTAAGCGTGCTGCAGCAGTTGCAACACCGTGATCCTAGCCGCTATGTACGGTTGCGCAGCGCCGCTGCCTTGCGGCAGATTGGCCCGCGCGAAGTGCAGTAACCGGCCAGGTGGCAAGAAATTTCGTTCTACGATGAACATGCATTTCCATCACAGGTTTTTTCCCAACACGCGCCGTGCCGCGCGGCTTCCACTACTGGCGCTCCTCTTTTCTGGAGTACGGCTCGCGCCGCCGGTTTTCGCGGCCAATGCCAAAGAACCGGCGCCCATCGAACACCCGCAGCCTTCCGAGCCGGGTTCACAGCATGCCTCCGCTGTTCGCACTGGCGCATTGAGCACCAGAGATGGCCTGACGCTGCGGCTGACGACGGATTTTGGACCCGTCAACATCGTGCAACTCGAAGCGGGCGCCGCGCCCGTCGTGCGCTATAACGTGCACATCGAAACCGACGCACGCGGCCCCGCCGCGCAGCAACTCCTTGATTCGTATTCCCTCAAGGCAAAGTCAACCGCTGCGGGAGTGGAAATCACCGGCACGCTTCCGCCACAAGCGACGCGCTCAGCGGATGCCCAGTTCTGGGTGCAGTTTGAGATCGCCGTGCCGCGCGGCTACAGCGTGGAAGTGAACACCGACGCGGGCGACATCACGACCGGAGACATCGGTGGCACGGCGTCTCTTCACACGCAAGGCGGAAACATCAAGACGGGGCGCATCGGCTCTTCAGGAATCCGGGACGCCTCGTGGGGACGCTTTGCCGCCAAAGTGGAGACCGAAGGCGGACACATTCAGGTTCTCGATGTCGCAGGTGACCTCACGGCCTTTACCGGAGGCGGCCACATCAACGTGGGCAACATCGCGGGAGATGCTTCGCTGCGTACCGGGGGCGGCCACATCCGCGCAGGCCAGATTGGAGGCCGCGCTGAACTGGAGACCGCCGGCGGCAACATCACCGTCGCCCACGCCGGGAGTTTCGTCAGCGTAAAGACCGGCGGCGGGCAGATCGATTTTGGCGAAGTACGCGGCTCAGTGCACGCGCAGACGGGCGGTGGCGGCATTCGCGTCATGTACGTCTCCGGCCCGATGGAGTTGGAATCGAGCAGCGGCAGCATCTGCCTTACGCGGGTGGCGGGCGCACTGCAGGCGGCCACGTCCGGTGGCACGATTACGGCCTGGATCAATCCGGATCCGCCTTCCGGTGGCGGAAATGTGCGGCTCGCGGGCGCTTCGCAGCTTTCTTCCGGAAACGGCGACATCATCGTATTTCTGCCGCGGAATCTCGCCGCAAACATCGAGGCCATCGTGGCCAACGGGGGCGAGCGCCGCATCGAGGCGGATCCAGAGTTGCACATGACGATGCTGGCGTCCGCCAATGGTTCCGGTTCCGTCCATGGGACGGCCGTCTTGCATGGTGGCGGCGCACCGCTCAAATTAAAAACTACGAGTGGAAGAATTCGTCTTAAGTTCCTGGATTCGGATGTCGCTCTTCACCAAATGCTGGTCAGCGAGCAGGTAGATCGTCTCAATCGAAGACTGGCTGAAAATGGATTCGTCCCGGCGCCTTTTTCCCTGGGAGCAGAACCCACCACGCCGGTCCTGGCCGACGTGCCGCCTTCACCCGATACCAAGACAGACTGGCTGGAAGCGTGGCTCGATCGCTTTGAACGGGTATTACGGGGCGGAATCAGCGAGAACCCTGACGATTTCCAGAGGCGGCTGGTGAATTCTCCGAAGCCTTCGTATCCGGCACTCGCGCAGCGCGCAGGCTTGCAGGGTTTCGTGAAGCTCCAAGTGCGAGTGAAGAAAGACGGAAGCGTCGAAGTGCAGAAACTTCTCGAAGGCGAGCCCGCGCTCGCGGATGCTGCTATCACCGCCGTGAAACAGTGGCGGGCAAAGCCGGCATCGATTAACGGACAGCCGGTCGAAGTGATCTCGACCGTGACATTTAATTTTCAGTTGCACTGAGCAGGAGTCGTCTCGGCGCACGCGAATTTCGTTCGGGGCCTTGGTTTTCGTTAGTGATACGAACTCGAAGGGGGTAGAACGTTATGCTTCGTCCAGCTCTCCGCGCCACTGCAGTATCCCTGTTACTGTCAGCCGTTATTTGGGCCGCTCCGGGCTTCGCGATCAGTAAGGACTTCAATCAATCCTATCCGCTGCAACCTGGCGGTTCCCTGGAATTGCAGAACGTCAACGGGACCGTTGACGTGCAGGGATGGGACCGCAATGAAGTTGAGGTCCATGCGGTAAAAACCGCGAAACACAAGGAGTCTGATCTCGAGCGCGTCTCCATTGAAGTGGACGCCAAGCCGGACGCCGTTTCTATTGCCACGCGCTATCCGCAAAACGAGGGTGTGGAAGTGGCGGTGGATTACACCATCCACGTCCCGCACAGCGCGCGCGTCGAGCATATCGGCACGGTGAACGGGACGCTGCGAATTGCCGGAGTCGAGTCCGTGGAAGATCTACACACAGTGAACGGCAATATCGAAGTCTTCGAGGGCGGCGGAACGGTCCACGCGCACACCACCAACGGCAATGTGCACCTGGAACTGGCGCGCCTTCCAGAAAAGACCGGTGCCTCCGCCGAAACTACGAATGGTTCTCTCGTTCTGGCAGTGCCATCCGACATGCAGGCGGACGTCGAAGCTCGCTGCCTGAATGGAAACTTTTCATCCGAGCTTCCCATCACGATGGAGAGCAACCAGCGTCCCCGGGAAATGCACGGCAAATTAGGCCGCGGCGGCGCTCCGATTCATTTGCGCACGGTCAACGGGGGAATTCGAGTGGTCATTCTGCGGTCAACTGTCTGACGCTTTTTCTTCTGCTGCGTCTAACCGCTGAGGAGGATGGGACGACAATGAACAAACGAAATTTACTTGCAATTGGAGGAGCCGCGGCTCTCGGGCTTGCGCTGGCGGCTCTGCCTGCCAGCTCCGCGAGTCCGCAGAAGCCCGTCGAGTCTGCGATCGCACGCTTGCAGCAAAGGATCGATGAGCTGGAGGCAAAATTACAAGCGCAGATTGCGCGCCAGCAGGATGAAGAGGCGGTGCTTGCGGACGCGGATGAACTTGAGGGGTCCGCGCAGGTTCTCGACCTGGAAAATCAAGACGGCAAGCAGATCGAAGTACTGCCGAAGATCGAAACAGATGATTTGAATATCGTGATCGGCGACGACGGTTCAAGCTGGCTCGGCGTCGAAACGCATGAAGTGACGGCTGAAAAGGCCAAGGAACTGAAGCTTTCCGCAGAACGCGGCGTAGTGCTGGGGAAGATCGTTCCGGACAGCCCTGCAGCCAAAGCCGGCCTGAAGGAAAACGACGTGGTGACGGAAGTCAACGGACAGCGCGTCGAAGGAGCGGCACAATTTCGCCGTATGATTCACGAGATTCCCGCGGGCCGCACTATTCAATTGACGGTGTGGCGCGACGGCCGCACTCAGACGATTAGCGCAACACTCGGCAAATCCGAACAGGGCCGTCACGCCATGAAGATGATGACGCCGACGCCCGGAACTTTCGCTTTTCGGATGCCGGAGATGCCGCAAATCCCCTCGATGGAATGGAACGGCAGCATGCTCCTCGGCGGGCAGCCCCGTCTCGGCATTGATGCCGAAGACATCAGCGGGCAGCTTGGCGCGTTTTTCGGAGCTCCCGATGGCGAGGGGATACTCGTTCGCGACGTCAACTCCGGTTCGCCCGCGGAAAAAGCCGGCGTGAAGGCAGGCGACGTGATCACTTCGCTGAACGGCGAGCGCATCCGCACGGTGGGTGAGCTTCGCGAGAAACTTTCGGCAAAGCGTGATGACAAAGATCGCACAGTGAAGCTGGGCGTGTTACGCAACAAGAGTGAGATATCGCTCAACGTGGAGTTGCCGGCGCCCGCCGCGCGCACCAAGCGGCTCATCTCTCGTCGCACCAGCATCTAAACGGCGCAGTCTGACTCGTGAAGGCCCCCGCGCACACCGGGGGCCTTTTCTTATCTTTGCTTGTTACTGCGAGTATTTCTTAGCGTTCTTCCTGCGGCAATGAGGAGAACGCCGCATCAAAAGCAGAATAGTGATAGTGGTGTTCGTCCGGCTCGTTCAGTGCAATCCCATCGCGTTCCACCCAAGCGTGAGCTTCCATCTTTTCGTTATTCTTTCGAATGCCGATGCGCAAGTGCGAGGGTATTCCCTGCCGCGCGAGCAGCCACCAAAGAGTCAATGATTTTGCCAGGCAGGAAGGATGGACCAGTCCGTGCAGGTCCGCGGCATTGATCATGTGTGCGGCCACCGCCGCGTCTTTGCTCACCCGCGACGGCTTGTGTTCCGGATGGGAATCCGAAAGGAGCAGCTTCAGGCTCGACTGCGTGGCTCGGAAACCACGCCATCGCAAACTCAGCGCGACCAGCGGCAACACAACCACCGCGCGCAGAAAAAATCCCTGCGCCGGGCGCTCCAGGGCGCTAAATCGCCGGAACCGTTCCCACATCAGCAGGGAGTACTTGGAGCAGCCCGCTATCCACGAGCCGGTTCAGAAGTTCCATCATGTTGGAGCGCAGCAATTCCGGATCGACATCGAATTCCGCGAGAAGCTCTTGGTAAGCCGAGTCGATGTTGGGCGAAGCGGTTACAAGCTGCCACATGCGCGTGCCGGTCTCGTCCAACCCAAAGTATTGCTCGGTCTCGATATTCAGCAGGACTGATTCTCGATCCAGGATGCGGACCAAAACGCTGGCCGGCACGGCGGCCCGGTCCGTGAATGAAACCATCGGCACGGCTCCTCAAGGGAATTCCCGGCCCGGCATTCCAACGCGCCGGGCGGGCCCAAACTCGCTTAAGACTTCTTTTTCTTCACGTTTACTTTCGTCTCGATGCCGGCGCCCAGCGCTTTCAAGTCCGTCAGGCCCTGCTTTGCCTGCTGACCCCACGGCCCGTTTGGATCGAGTTCTTCCGCCTTTTGATACGCTTCCACGGTGCCCGGTGCAAGCTGAACTTCCTCTCTATCACCGACCTTCTTCGTCGTCATCTTCATTAGGAGGGAGGCGCCCAGCAGGTACCAGGCTTGCGCGCTTTTTGGGTCGAGCTCCGTGGCTTTTCGCAGCGGCTCGATCGCGTCCGCCAGCCGGTTTGCGTTGTACAGGCTGATGCCAAAATTGCGCCACGCGGTTGCGGCGTTTGGAGGATCAAGTTCCGCGCTCTTCGTATACGCAGCCTTGGCTTCCTCGATCTTTCCCGAGCGTGCCAGAACGTTGCCCATGTTGTTGTAATAGCCAGGAACGTCCGGCTTGGCGGCGATAGCCTGCTGGTAGGCCTGAGCAGCGTCGTCATTGCGGCCCGCGGTGTCGTATGCTTCTCCCAACTTGAACCACACTAGATGCGCGTTGGGGTCCTTCTCGCCCAGGCTCTTCGCGGCTTCCTGGAATTCCTTGACTGCCTGATCCCCCAGGTCTGCCAACTTCTGCTTGGCCGCCTCGCGCTGGTCCGGAGGCGCTTTCTGCAGATCGACCTTTGCTTGTTTCTCCTGGTCAATGAGCGCGTTGCCCGCAGTGAAGTGCGCCTTCAGCCCTTCGAGTTTGCTCTTAGCCTCCTCGGCCTTTTTCACCTGCTCTTGAGCCGCGGCGCCCTGCTTGGCAACGACCTCCTGGAAATTGACATCGACTTTCGCGTCCTCGCCGCTTTGCACTCTGCACTTGACCTCGTACGGCGCTTGTTTGTCATTCGGCGGCGGGAAAATAATGAATACGGTGTAAATGCCGGCGCGCAAGTTGGGCACGCTGAATTTGCCGGCGCTATCCGTCTTGGTCTCCTGCTTTGCGCCCTGGTCGCTTACAGAGCGAATGCCAACCTCGGCCCAGGGCTTCCCACTCACATCCAGGATTGTGCCGCTAATCGAGCCGGTCTGGGCCGCAGCACGCGGTGCAAGCACGCTTGCCAGCGCGGCCATCAGGATGGCGGCAAGCGTCCACGACTTAAGAAATCGCTTCATGCTCCATTCTCCTTTTTCACGGGGAGCCCAGCCCGGAGTGTCCAGGCTATGTGCGCCCCATTATCTCTCTCAAGCGGCAGGCGCCGCAGGCAGTATCTTCGTTTTGGTAGCACGACCAGGTTAGATGCAGCGGCGCGCGCAGTTCGATGCCCCGCCGGATGATCTCGCTTTTCTTCAAAGTGATGACCGGCGTTACGATTTCGATCTGCGTTTCCGGCCGCGTGCCCACGCGGATCAACTCCTGGAACACGCGGTAGTACTCCGGCCGGCAATCCGGATAGCCGGAGCTGTCTTCTGCTACTGCGCCTATGTAAATCGCCCCGGCTCCAATCGCTTCCGCCCAGCTCACCGCCACGGAAAGAAAATGCGCGTTTCGAAAGGGAACGTAGGTTACGGGAATCGCGCTGCCATGCGCGCCCGGCGCGCCCAACTCATTTTCCGGGACGGAAATGCTTTTGTCCGTGAGCGCGGATCCGCCAATCGCGCGAAAGTGATCGAGTTGCACGGCCAGCCGTTCGTGCACGCCGTAAAAATTCGCAATGTCCTCGAACGCGCGACGTTCGCGCTCCTGAGTGCGCTGGCCGTAGCTGGCATGGAGCACGGCAATGTTTGACGAGCCGTGGCGTTCGCGTGCGATCGCCGTGCTCACGCAGGAGTCCATCCCGCCACTCAAGAGCACCACCGCTTTTCTCCGATCCTGTTCCATTTCGTATCCGCTTCTTTCTGGATTTTCCTCTTCTTCTCTGCGCCCTCTGCGTCTCTGCGCTTAATTGGGCTTTTCTCACCCGGGTTCAAACGCCCTTGGCCGCCGGGTCCCAAATGAATTTGTGCAGTTGCAATCCCAGCCGCACGGGCAGGCCGTCCGCCAGAATCCATTCCACAAGCATGCGCGGCTCGAGGCCCGGCCACTTCCCCTGCGGATCTTCAAACACAGGCGAGAATAAGACCTGTTTCACGCGTCGCGCCAGGCCGTGCTGATACGTAAAATCGCGCGCAAATTCATAATCGCGTCGCGTGGAAAGCACAAACTTCACTTCATCGTTTTCCGACAGCGCCTCCAGGTTGCGTATCTCGAAGGTATCCGGCTCGCCTGAATCGGGGCACTTTACATCCACAATCTTAATGACTTCCCGCGGCAACGCTCCGATGAATCGCTCGCCGCTGGTCTCGATCATGACAGCGTACTTTGCTGCGAGGAGCTTCTCCGCAAGCGGATAAATTTCTTCCTGCAGCAAAGGTTCTCCGCCCGTTAGCTCGACCAGCGGAACGGAAGCTTGTGAGCCAGGCATTCCCTCGACGCGTCCCGCCAGTTCATCCACGCGCACCAAAATCTCCTCGACGGTCATTTTCTTCCCGCCGTGAAACGCGTACGCAGTGTCGCACCAGGTGCACCGCAGATTACAGCCTGTCAAACGCACGAAGATGCACGGTAGGCCCGCACGTGTGCCTTCTCCCTGGATGGATTTGAAAATTTCCGTGATAACCATGATTACGTCCGGTCAGGATTTTCCCGGCGCCCGCTCCGCCGCGACAGCCAGTAAACCATCCCAAAAAAAAGAATCATGGCGACGATCAGCCGGGGATACCCCGGTGCAATTCCCATGTACCGCAGAACAACAACGTAGCCCGCCGCCAAGAGCAACGCGGGGGTCATGATAATGAAGAACGCCCGATTCATCGCTTCACCAGTTTTCAAACCAACTAGGCTCCAGGCCGGTATTGCGCGCGGCTGGTATCCGTCTCCCATAAAATGACGTCGGTAACCCGAGCCCCCGGCGGCAACCCCTTCAATTGCCGCGTGATCTCATCATAAAAGTACTTCGCCACGTTTTCCGCCGAAGGATTCACGGTCTTGAACGGTTCGAGCTCGTTCATGAACTGGTGGTCCAGCCTGCCCATGATTTCGCGGACCACCTGCTTGAGCTGCGTGAAGTCCACCAAGAGTCCGATCGAGTCGAGTTGCGGCCCTTCGAGTGTCACGCGCACTCTATAATTATGACCGTGCACGTTCTCGCACTTGCCGCGGTAACCGCGCAGAGCGTGCCCTGCCGAAAATGTCTCTTCTACGCTGACTTGAAACATTTCTCTCCCAACCGCCCTAGACGGCTGTTGCGGAACTCCTGGATCGTGGCCCTTCAGGAGGGACTTGCCGAATGGGCCTCTAGCCGCCCGGAGGCGCCGTTCGCTCCGAGAAAGCGGGCAACATCTGCCAGCTCGTACGTCACTCCGTATCGCGGCAGCGACTCCAGAAAAATTTTACCATAGGGCATGCGCTGGAGCCGCGTGTCCAGCAGCGCGAGCACCCCGCGGTCCGTCTTCGTGCGAATCAAACGCCCAAATCCCTGCTTCAACGATAGCACTGCCTGCGGCACCTGAAATTCCGCAAACGGATTGCGCCCATCTTCCTGAAGAGCGCGCACTCGCGCCGCCACGATCGGGTCGCTCGGCACTGCAAACGGCAGCCTGTCCACGATAACGCAAGATAGCTGCTCGCCGGGCACGTCCACGCCCTGCCAGAAGCTTGCCGTGGCGAACAGCACCGCCGCCTCGGTATTTTTGAATCGCTCCAGAAGCGCGGAGCGCGGCGCCGTTCCTTGCAGCAACACAGGAAAAGACACGCGCGAACGCACGCGTTCGAACAAATCATTCATCTGCGAATAGCTCGTGAATAGGCAAAACGCCCGCCCTTGGCTCAGTTTCAGCAACTGTACGATTTCGTCGGCGGCTTTCGCCTGGAAACCGCCGTCGCGAACGTCCGGCATCTTGCGTGGCAGGTAGAGCAGCGCCTGCTTGGGATAATCGAACTCCGGCGGCAGCGCGCGATCCTTGGCGTGATCGATTCCCAAGCGCTGGCGAATGTAATCGAACCGCCCTCCGACAGTCAGTGTCGCGGAAGTCAGGATGACCGTGTCGAATTTTTCGAACAGCCGCTCGCGCAGGATCTGGCTGACGTCGATGGGCGTGGCGGTCAGAAAAACGCCCTTGTTTCTCCGCTCGTACCAATAAACGAAATTGCGTTCGTTCGATTCGAACAGGAAGGACAGCTCCTGGCGAAGCTCGAAGCTTCGCCGCGCGATGCGCGTCAGCTCCTCCGGCTTCGCCGTAAGCGCCGCAAATTCCGTCTCCATGCTTTTCAGCGAAGACACCAGCGCATCGTACGCTTCGCGGTTCTGCTCCAGGAACGCTTCCCGCTCGCTCCTCAGAAACGAGAATCGCCCGTCCCGCGGCGGAAACAACTCGAAAAAGCCTCGGCTGCGTTCCCGGATTCGCTGCGTCTTGCGCAGCAGCGATGGCGTGCCCAGATGCAGTAAACGCAGCGTTTGGTCAGCATCACGCGACAGCTCCTCGAACCGGAAATTTGAAATCTGCCGCCCGAAGTAATCGCTGGCTACATCTTCCATCTCATGGGCTTCGTCAAAAACCACCGCCGAATATTCCGGCAAGATGCTCCCGAAATCGTCCTGCTTCAACGCCAGGTCCGCAAAAAACAAATGATGATTCACGATGATTAGGTCGGCTTCCTGCGCGCGCTGGTGCATGCCGGTGACGAAACATGGACTAAACGACGGGCAATTCTTGCCCGTGCAGGTGTCGCGCCGCGCGTCCAGCCTGGTCCACAAATCAGAGTCATCGGGCAGAAATGTCAGCTCCGCCCGGTCGCCGGTCTCCGTCACTTTCGCCCAATCCTTGATCTGGCGGAACGCGTCCAGCTCATCCATTCCCTTAAGCAGCGCCTGGTCCGCCATTTGGTTAATCTTGGCAATGCACAGAAAATTCGACCGCCCCTTCATCACCGCGACCTTCAGGTTTGGCGCGAAATGTTTCTGCAGAAAGGGAATGTCCTTCTGGTAGAGCTGTTCCTGGAGTGACTTCGTGGCCGTGGAAATCACCACGCGTCGTCCGCTGCAAATCGCGGGCAAGAGATACGCCAGCGTCTTCCCTGTCCCCGTGCCCGCTTCCACGATGGCGTGATGATGCGATTCGAACGCCTCGTGCACCATCTCCGCCATCTCCAATTGTCCGGGCCGGTGTTCGTAGTCGGAGCTGACCGTGGTTGGGTCAAATCCGCCCTTCATGCACTTTTCGAGAAATCCTCCGGGGCCAAACACGTCACGCATCGAAGGTTTCGCCGATTCCTGAGCCGGCACATCGGCGGCGTCTTCCGGGGCGCTTCCGGCTACCGTTGGATCATCTTCAAGGGGCACATACTCGCGCACGGCAGCCCTCGCCGGACGCTTGACCTTCGCCACCTGGTGATCTTCTGCCGAATTGGATGTTCGCTTGGCCAGAAATCCGCCTTTGCTCTCGCCCGTCGAAATAAAGAGTCCAGTTACGATAACATAACCTCTCGCTTCGCCCTGTTAGCGGTGCGCCCGCACGCGGCTTGGCATCCTAATCTTTCTTAATGTTTCTTGTTTCGAGACATTTAGGAGTTGGGCACGTAAGCAGCTTTTGCTGCAGCCTTCCGCTCCCACATCGCGATACATTCCACAGTGGGATCTGTGAGCGTTTTCCTTTCCAGGGAAGGCAAGCGCATACTAATCTGTCGTGGGGGCCACATGAACCGCAGTAAAACTCTTTCGTTTCTTCCCATTCTTCTGCTCAACGTTTTGTCCCTGGCTGCTTGTAGCGGACCCAAAAACCAGTGCACCGTCAACTGCGTCGTTAATGGCAACGCCACGGTAAGTTTCACCCTCGTCGCCGATACGCTACCGGCGAATCCATCGATCCTTTCTTTTAAAGTCTCATTTCTCGGGATTGTGCTTACTCCCACCACTGGCCCCGCCCAGACTTTGACGCCTGCTACAGCTGTGGTGGATCTGATGCGGCTGCAATCCGATACGGCCTTCCTCGGCGCCCTCACCACTGTGCCGCCAGGAACTTACACAGTTCAGGTTTCGCTTTCCAGCCCCGAGATCACCTTCCTGAACGACACGGGTTCAGTCATCACCGCAAACGGCGCGCAGTGTCAGATCAATGCTGTCTGTACGGTCTCTCTCACGGCAGCTGCTACGCCCACGATCAGCTCTTTCACGTTTAACGCAACTTCCAGCGGTCAGCAGGGCATCGAGCTCGACTTCGACCTGAAGAATGCGATTTCGCTCTCGAATGGGACTCTGTCCGTCAATTTCAATCCCGCAGCTCCTAGCCCGGGCGTCTTAACGGCCTTCACGCTGCCCCGTACCAATGCCAATCTCGGTACGAATCAGCTCGAACTCATCGAGGACTTCACCGGCGTAGTCAGCATCAATGGCAGCGTCGTAAAAATTACTTCGCCCACTCGCGGTGTGCTCACCGCCACCAGCACCTCGGCCTCGTTCTTCGACCAAAGCCCCGATGGCGCACATTGCCAGACTCCGGCCACCTTCAATAATTGCGTCGCCAACGGCCAGGTCGCCAGCGTCGACGCCTTCCTCAAATCGGATGGAACGATCGACCTCAAGGAATTCGAGCCCCTGAATCAAACCCAGCAGGACTTCGTCGAAGGTATCGTCTACGCTGTCAACACTCCCGCGCAATTTACCATCGCCGTCAACGATAAAGTTCAGCTTGCCACCAACTCCCTTATCGGCGGACTCAACACCGGCGATCGCCTCACTGTAAATATCTCCACAAACCCCATTGCCCACCCCTTCTTCGTCGACACCAAAGGCCTTAATGTGATCTCGTTCAGCAGCTATGGCCTCTTTGCAAATCAAACCACCACATCCGCTATCTTCCCAGGGCAGACTGTGGCCGTCCATGTGTCCGCCTTCACTGCCGCAAGCGGGAGCACCCTCGCTTCGGCCACTGCAGACATAATCATCCTGCGCTGGACACGCCTCCGCGCCAATGTCTTGTCCACCACTTCTGCCAGCATCAATATCAATACACTTCCATCTTATTTCGGATTTTCTACCTCCTCTCAAGAGGTCGTCCAGGCCTTCTTCGGCGGTGCTCTCGGTACCGATGGTGTTACCAATCTGGATGGTGTGGCCAATAACACATCCGGTTTAACCGTGAGTCGGCCCGTGGGACTTCGCGTGCTCTATTTCCAGAACGCTGGCAATACGGCAAATCCGGCCTTCTTCGCCGCCAAAATACGCCAGCCTTGATCTGTCTTTCCTCCGCCTCCGCAAAAGGCAACGGGCCGGCCTGAAATTCTCAGACCGGCCCGTGTTCTTCCTCACGACGAAACTATAATTCCGCGAGGCCTCAACTGTTGTCGACCAATTAAAAACTAGGGACTGATAATTGCCTTTACGCCGGCAGCGGCCCGCCCACTGTCGTATTCGGCGGCATCGGCGCCGAGTACGGCGTGGACGGCATGCTTGGCGCAATCATCGGCTGGAGCCGCCGGTAGACCACCAGGGAAATCGCGCCGATGCCCCAGAACGCCGCGCCGTATTTCACCCAAGGGCCCACGTGCGGAATGATCGTACACAGCCGCAAGATCACCAGCCCCACGGTCATTCGCCCAATCAGCGGCCAAAGCTCGCTTGTCCGACCCATTAGCCACTGTCCAATCACAGCTCCGATGATCACCGCTCCGTAATATAAGGCGCCGTACCAAAGAGACAGCGTTGCCAGCCCGACAAACAATCCCACCACTGTGACGCACGCAATGCACGCTGCGATTGGCACGCCAAAACCTACCAGGACGCCCAATCCCGCCGCAGCGCCATATCGTTCCGCCGCTTTCACCGCGTCCTCGGAGAATTTCGGCATCAACGCGAACAACACCAGTCCAAACAAGATATACGCCGCGGCCCAGATCACCTGCCAGATGTAGTAGTGCACCGTGCGGTAATCGTCCCTGTGCTTCAGCTTTTCGTAATGAACGGGCGAGGCCAGCTTGGCCTCGGGGGAAACTTGCGGCGGATTGTCACTCTTAAAATCAATCGGGCCGCCGATGCGCGCCGTCGAATCAATAATCAACTCCCCGCTCCGGATCTTCGCCGATCCCTGAATATCGCCGGTGATAGTGACCTGCCCGCCCATGGCCAATATATCCCGCCCCACGTGCCCATCGATGGACTCATGTCCGGCAAAGGAGGTGAGGCTCCCTCCGATTTTGGCGTCCCGGTCAATGTTCACATCGCCGCCGGCTATCATCACGTTGCGGCCGACCGTTCCTTTCACCAATAGGTTTCCCGCATAACTGCGAACACTTCCGTCCACTTTGCCAATAACGCGCAAGTTTCCCGAGGACGAAAGCACGTCGCCCAGTACATGACCGGAAATTTCGATGTCGCCGCCCGCCACCACCAAATCACCTTCGACGGTGCCTTCCACTCGGATTCGTCCTCCGGCAGCGTACAGGTCGCTATGGATGACCTCGTCTTTCGCGATCGTCAACCGCTCCTCGTGGCGCATCCCCGTCGCCGAAGCGCCCGTTGGCATCGCCAGCACCGTGCAGAACCCCGCGAAGACCAGCGCCAGCGCTGAACCGCGCCGGATCCGTCGACGGAAGAACATGGCTCCCAGTCCCGCCAGCGTTACCATCGCCAGCACCTCGAGGAGTGTCATCATGGATTGCCATCCTTTCCACATGGTGCCCTGAAAAATCAGCAGCCCCAGCAGGTTCGTACCCCCGAATCCTGCGTTCTCCAATTGCTGCTGCCAGAGCTGGATATATTCCGTATAAAACGCGTAAACTCCCGTCGCCGCCAGTCCAAACACGAGTCCCCAAATCCATTGCATGGATTTGCGGGCCCGTTCCTGAAACTGCGCCAGCCGCGAAGGCAGCGGTTCATCTTCTTCCAGCATCGCGCGCGTCAACAGCCGCGATTCGCGCTCCAGCGCCCGCAGCAGCGTCCGGCAAGCGTCGCATTCCTGCGTGTGCGCGGAAACTTCAAGGCCCCGCGCGCGGTCCAGTTGCCGCTCGATGTACAGAAGGAGCGTCATTTCGTCCAGATGATTCCTATTCTCTTTCTGCCCTTCGCTCATGAAGCCCCTCCCGCCGCCAGCGCCGCGTTGCCTTCCAGCGCTTGCCGCAGTTCGTGCCGTGCGCGCAGCAGCACCACGCCCACAAAGGCGCGCCGCACTCCCAGCGCATCCGCAATTTCGTCGTAGCTCATATCCGAGTAATAGCGCATCACCAGCGCCATGCGCGCCCTCCCGCCCAGCCTGTCCAGCGCCTTGCGGACCTCTTCGCTGGTGCGCTGCTCAATCAATTGATCCAATTGGCTGGGGTCCGGATGCTCCAATGGCACATTTTCCACATCGCCCGTTTCCTTATCCTGGCGAATCTTCCGCCGCCGCAGCATATCCCAACAATGATTCGCCGCCACCTTGTAAAGCCAGGCGGAGAACGATCGCGTCGCATCGTATTGCACCAGCTTGTCCTTCAATTTCATGAAAATTTCCATGGTGGCGTCTTCGGCGTCTTCCCGCGTCGGCAAGGCACGCCGGCAGAACCGGAAGATTGCAGGCGCGTGCTCCCGGTAAAGCGCACCCCAAGCCTCGGCGTCACCCGCCCTGGCACGGGCAATCGCCTCCGTCGGTTCCTTTATTCCCGGCGCGTTCATCCGGCCTGGTCTCGGCGTTTCCATAGAGTAGTACGCGCGGAGCCTTGCAAATATTACACATTGCAAATCCCGGCCCGCCACTGCCCCGCTTGCTAACTCTCTCGAATCTCAGCCACTTAGCCCTGTAGCTCAGGCCTTTAGGCCTGAGGCTTTTCTCTTTCCGAGCCTCTCCAGCAATATTGCTATTAGGTTTCGCCCCGGACTGCGTGCCAGCACTTTATCAGACAAGCCACCTCTGCCCAAAGTTTCGGTCGCTTCATTCTTAATCGCACCCAAATCCGAATCTTCCCCTGCTACGAAGCGCCGAAGGCGCGGCACAAGTTAGCCCAACCCGCAAGGGCTGGGCAGCGTAACAAATAAAATTCCGAGCACCAGGGGTGCGACACCTCTCGTGCGCGTTGTTATATCAATTTTCGACCGCAAGTTAGGAGGTTGGATCTCAGTGCAGGCCGATGCGATCGATCTCTTTTTGAATCGCCAGCTTGTCCAGACTCGCAAGGGGCAGGCTCAGGAACAGGCTGATTCGCCGCTCGAGCAACAGGTAGGCAGCGCGAAATGCGTGTTCGATTTGCTCTGGCGTGCCTTTGGCTGCCGCGGGATCGGGCACGCCCCAATGCGCCGTCATCGGCTGCCCCGGCCAGATGGGACACACTTCCCGCGCGGCGTTGTCACAAACGGTGAATACAAAACTCATCTTTGGCGCGCCGGGCTTTGCGAACTCTTCCCAACTCTTGCTGCGCAAACCCTCGGTCGGCAAGTGCGCTATCTCGATCAGCTTGAGCGCTTCCGGACGCACGACTCCCGAAGGATGACTTCCCGCGCTGTAGGCCGTGAAAACCGGCCTGGCTTTTCCGCTGAGAATGGCTTCCGCCATAATCGAACGCGCGGAATTTCCCGTGCACAAAAATAGAACGTTGTAATGTCCTTGCATTGCCGTCACCCGCTGGGAGGCATTGAAAGGCAAAATTGTCATTCTTCCTCTTCGCGCGGGTTTAGCGCGAAGAATCTCAACTTCGAATCACTGGCAACACGATGGCGCACAGCAGGCGTCCGTCGTTTTCGCCGCTTTTGCCTTTGTCGCTCGCACAAACGCGCTCATGAACTTGCCATCCACTTGCGGCGCAAGTGTATCCACGTCCAAGCCTTTTTCGGTGAGGAACTCGCGCGCATCTTCCACGCGGTAAACGCGCGTCGGCTCAATATCCACCTGCTCGAAACCTGCGGACACCAACTTGTCACGATATTCGTTTTCTTCCAGCGCTCCCGCCACGCAGCCTACCCACAGAAGTATGTTCTGCCGGATTTGTGCATCCACTTCCCCGCGTGTCACCACGTCGGAAACGGCCAGCCTCCCGCCGGGTTTGAGCACCCGAAAAGCCTCTCGAAGCACGCGGTCTTTGTCGGCAGAAAGATTGATCACGCAGTTCGAGATGATCACATCAACCGAATTGTCCGGCAGCGGAATATTCTCGATCTCGCCCCTTAAGAACTCTACGTTTTCCGCTCCGGCCTTGCGCTTGTTCTCGTTCGCCAGCGCCAGCATCTCATCCGTCATGTCCAGCCCGTAGGCCTTGCCGATCGGCCCAACACGCTTCGCCGAAAGCAAAACATCGATGCCGCCACCGGAGCCCAGATCGAGAACCACTTCTCCCGGATTCAATTTCGCCAAAGCCGTCGGGTTCCCACACCCGAGCGAAGCCTGCAGCGCTTCCACGGGAACTTGCTGCATCTGAGCGGCGTCGTAGAGATTGGAAGTGATCGGATCGCAACTCGTCCCGCTCGCGTCCGCGGTCCCGCAACAGCTCCCGCTCTTCCCCCGCAGCGCCGCCTGCCCATACTTTTCCTTAACAATTTCCTTGATGTTCGCGCCGTCCATGCCACCCTCCGAGTGCCTTTCGATTTTCCAATTTCGAATTTCTACTTTCGATTTTCCGACTCGCACTACCCGCACACTTCCACGATATCCTCCGGCTTCAGGGCCTTGTTCCGCGTGCAGCACTCCGAATACAAAAAATGCAGTAGCTCCTGGAGCGCATCCGTATTCGCCGTGTACCGCAAAAACGTGCTCTCTCTCTGCACAAGCACGAGCCCTTCATTCTTCAATTTGTCCAGATGATGCGAAAGGGTCGAATTCGGAATCTCCAGTTCTCCCTGGATGTCTCCAACCACCAGCCCCTCGGGATGCGCCGACAAGAGCAATTGCATAATCCGCAGCCGCGGCTCCGTCCCCATCGCCGAGAACATATCCGCATACTTCGCCACCCGCTCCGCCCGCTTCTTCGCTGTGCTGCTTTCCATATTTCCATATTTGCAGAAATATGGATGACTGTCAACCCTAACTTGACTCTTGACTTTTCTCTAATCTTTGCTATACCTAATCCTGTCGATAACTACGTTTCGAGTGCGGGAGCTTGCTCCCGCTTCTCTTTTTTGGGGCTGGCTGTTCGGCTTATGCCTCGCTTGATCGGCCAAAAACATCTCCTTCAAAATCAGGTATTTATGAAATGCAAATTTGTAAGTCCTTTCCTTTGATATCGGTACGAAATGCGGGGGGTGTACCCCAAGGGTGTACCCCTCTATCCGTGCAACGCGGACTGCGCTACATTGGAAGATTGCACAGCGCGCCGTAGCCCTCATCTTGCGCCGATCGAAAGATTTATGGCAGAACTGCTCCCATCGCTCGTCATCGTCGGCCGCCCCAACGTGGGCAAGTCCACGCTCTTCAATCGTTTGACCGGCACGCGCCGCGCTATCGTCACCAACGAGCCGGGCATCACGCGTGACCGCATCTACGGCAAAGCCGAGTGGCGCGGCCGCGCGCTGGAAGTCGTAGATACTGGCGGCATCGTCCCGGACGACAAGGCACTGATCCCGCAGGAAATCCTCCGCCAAGCGCATGTAGCCATCAAGAAGGCTGCCCTGCTCGTTCTGGTTGTGGATAGCCAGGCAGGGCTCACGCCCCTCGACGAAGAACTCGGCCGGCTCCTGCGCACCACTGGCAAACCGTTTGTGATTGCCGTGAACAAAGTGGATTCCATGTCGCAGGAATCCAACGCCGACGTTTTCCACCGAATCGGCGCGCCGGTCTTCCCTGTAGCCGCCGAGCACGGTACCGGCGTGGACGATCTCCTCGACGCCGCGCTTGCACAGGTCAGCGTCGTCGCATCCGTCGAGGAAGAAAAACAACCCGACACCATCGAAGTCGCCATCATCGGCCGCCCCAATGTCGGCAAATCCACACTGCTGAACCGCATGGTCGGCGAAGAGCGCTCCATCGTCTCGCCCATTCCCGGAACCACCATGGACAACGTGGATTTGGAAATCACGCGCGACGACCGCAACTATCGGTTCGTGGATACCGCCGGAATTCGCCGCAAGGGCAAAACCACTCTGGTCGCGGAAAAACTCAGCGTGGTCATGGCCCGTCGCGGCCTGGAGCGCTCCGATGTGGCGCTACTCGTGGTCGACGGCGAACAGGGCGTCACGCAAGGCGACGCGCAAATCGCCAGCTACGCGGAAGAGTCCAGCCGTTCCGTCGTCATCGTCATTAACAAGTGGGATCTGGCCGTCGCAGCTGCGCGTGACGCCGCGTCGCGCGATGCCGCCACCGCAAAAGGCAAAGCCAAGCGCGCTCCCGGCGAACGTCACAATCCCGAAAACTTCGACGCCGGCCGGCTGATGTTGGACTACGAAAAAATGATCCGCGCCAAATTGAAATTCCTCAGCTACGCGCCGATCGTTTTTCTTTCCGCGAAAACCGGCGAGCGCACGGACAGACTTTTCCCGCTCATCAATCAGTGCTGGGATGCGCGGCGCCGACGCATCTCCACCCCAATTCTCAACAATTGGCTCAAGGATGAAGTTGACCTGCAGCGCGGCACCACGCCGAAAGCACGCCCCGTGCGCATCTATTACATGACTCAGGCTAAAATCGCCCCACCCACTTTCCTCATCTTCACCAATCAGAAAGAGCCCCTCCACTTCAGCTATCAGCGCTTCCTCGAAAACCAGCTTCGCGCCAAATTCGATTACGTCGGCACTCCGGTCCGCTTCATCCAGCGCCTCCGCAAACGCGAGAAGCGTTCCTCCGAACGTGGCCCCGAGCGTGACCAATGAGCGCTTCCCTCTACATCAATGACGCGCAAACTGCTACGATAGCGGCGTCCCCAGGCAGGGCATTCCGATGCCAAACAACGGCACAGCAGCGCAAGTCGCCACGGAGAAAAAACTCTACCGCATCGGCGAAGTCAGCCGCCTCGCGGATCTAAAGCCTTTCGTCCTGCGCTACTGGGAAACCGAGTTTCCCATGCTGCTGCCGGTCAAAAGCTCCAGTGGCCATCGCCTCTACCGCCAGGATGACGTGGACATGGTCTTCCGCATCAAGCGGCTCCTGTACGACGAAGGATTCACCATCGCGGGCGCGCGCCGGTTTTTGCGTGAGCATGAGGGAAATTATGAGTCGGAAAGCGCGGGCGCGAACCATCCGGCGGAAGGCCCGGCGCAGCTTCTGAGCCGCAAAATGCTGCTGGATTTGCGCGATTCGCTACGCACTTTCTTGACGCTGCTCGAACGGCGGTGATACCTTGGAGGTGCTGATTCCCTTCCCGATTGGCCTCGTTATTTCATTGGCCTGTCGCGGTCAGCTTAGCGGTCGGGACGTAGCGCAGCCTGGTAGCGCGCACGCTTGGGGTGCGTGAGGTCGCTGGTTCAAATCCAGTCGTCCCGACCATTTAAGACTTCCGGGTCTTCCCTGCTTGCTGCAATCTTCACAAGTATTTCAAACACAGTGGCTTGAAGGTCATCCGTGACCGGTGCAAAGAATCGAACATCCGGCCTGTACATAACACCCTCTGGAAACAGGGCACTTTGAACCGTCTGGCGTTCACTTAGTTGGACGCTGGCCCACAGCGCAGATGCTGGGATGTTGTGCCGCGTGGTATCAGCGGTCAGTTCGGCAAGTGAATCTGCATCGGTGCTGAGCGCACGCAGTGCAGTCTCTATCTCAGCGATGTCTGTGCTGAGTGACGCCTTCAACACGTCAAAGTCATCCTGAGCAATCTCGCCTTTGACTTTCGCGGTGACCAGTTCCACTTGTAGAGCTTTCTTCTCAGACAGCCGCGTTGAAAGCTCTCTGCGTTTTGCGGTCAAGGCATCAGCACGGCCCTGTTGGTGAGTTCGCGCCAGAACTGGGATGACGTTCACCAGCGCATCAAAGGCGGGCTGCAAATCGGTGAGGTACTGAATCCATTCCGATTCAATCTTGTCTTTGGACACGCTGACCGGGTTCGTGCAGTCAGGATTCCAGCACCACATCTTTGGATAAAGTTTCCCACCACGGCCACGCGGTGAACCTGCTGTCATCTTCTCGCCACAGAACCCGCAACGCACGAAGCCACGAAGCGGCCACTGCTCTGAAGTTGGCTTCTTTGGCACAGCCTTTCTCCTTCCGCGAAGTGAGTCTTGCGCATTCTGCCAGACATCCTCTGTGACGATGCTCTGAAAACTTCCTTGGTACCGCTTTCCTTTGTGCATGATGACACCAGCATAGAGCGGGTTCTTCAGCATCCAAGAAAAGCTTTGCTTGGTCAGTTTGTGGCCCTTCTTGCTTCGCAGACCACGCGCCGTCATGAACTTGCGCACAGCGTCTGAGGATTCTGACCCGCTCGCAACCATTTCGAAGCACTGACGCACCAGCGGCGCTGTCACTGGGTCTGGTGCGATACTCTTTGACCCGTTCTGCTTCACGTTGACATAGCCTATTGGTGTTTGGTGCAGCCATCGGCCTTGCTCACGGTGCAGTTCAAAGCGGTATTTCACGCGAGAAGACAGACTGCGAGAATAAAATTCGGCAATGCTGCCCAGAATGCCTGCCATCAGAATCCCTACCGGGCTGCTATCAATACTGGGTTCATCGCAACTGATAAATGTCACGCCAAGTTTTTTCAGCCGCGCCATCGCAATGGCTTGGGTTTCCATGTTCCGGCTGAACCGGCTCACATCCTGCACAACGAAGTGACTAACTTTTCCTTTGTTCTGTTGAGCAAAGTGCAGAGCCTCTTCAAAGACAGGGCGCGTTGTGTCCCATGCGCTTTCACCTTCGGCAACGAAGACACGAAGCACGGGCAGTGAGTTAGCTTTGCACCAGTCTTGGCAGCGTTTCTCTTGAGCGGGCAGGTTCGCTTCATTGCGTTGCTGCTGCTTCGCGGTGCTCACGCGACAGAAGATTATCGCTGCATTCTGCTGATGGCCGTTGGATTTCATCTAGGCGAGTTTACCGGAGTCCGGTTTGAGCGTGAATAGGACGCCAGAACCAGAGGTACCATTAGCCCACCACTTCAGATGCAGTGCGAATCCAGTACACGGCTGTCTCGCGGTCTATGCCGAACCGTTGCATGTGCGCTTTGATTGCAAGGTCAATCAGCGTCTTTCCCGTTTCGAACATGGCATCTTCCTTCTTGCAGCGTTCGATGTCTTGCAGTGCCGCGTCTTCCGTGTTGTATCTGTTCACAATTTCGCCAGCCGGGTCAACGACGATGAACTGACTGCCAACGCATTCTACTCGGTAGGTGTCACCCACAACAGTGTTGGAATCTTCAAGGTCCATAGAGCCTCACGTGCTTTACAGATTGTCTGTGGACTATCTGTCTGTAGACGGCCACGAATCCTACCCCACAGACTGCTTGAATGCAACAGGTGCTTCTGGCTTTGGGTAAGCGCATGAGACAACTTCGGGCAACGCAGGGATTCAGTCAAGAGGGTTTTGCTGACCACTGTGGCCTTCATCGAACTGCCGTGAGCCTAATCGAACGCGGCAAGCGGGTGCCGTCACTGAAGACCCTGCTGACTATCAGCACTGGCTTTGGCGTATCACTCAGTGAGCTTCTGCGTGGTGTGGATGCGGGATACAAGAAGAGAACCGCTTGAAACATTGTTTATGTGTCAGTACACATTGTTTATGTGTCAGTACATAGGTACTATTGCGTTAAAAAGACTCTCCGGGCATTCTATGCAGGTAAGCGGGACGCGCTAGTGATTTGAGCACCAACGCGCCCCTGACCACCACGAAAAGGAGACTTTCGCAAATGGCTAGCGCGACTGTAGCACAACCGGTATTGGCAACAATTCTGACATTCCCAACACAGTGTGCCTGCCCCTGCTGTGGCAGGCCGTGCGGCGAAGACGAACTTAGCGCGTGCTACACATGCGGTGAGAAGTCCTGTGGCAGCGCGAAGAGCGATTGCAAGTCAGTCTGCGCGTGTGACCGGCTTGCGCTGTACCTTCAGGAAGTGCGAGAGATTCGCAAACCCGGTTGGTTGGCAAGGCTTTGGATGGTTGCATCGTAAAGAGTCCCGTACAGTAGGCCCTGCCCGGTCATTCCTTTTCGTTGGATGGCCGGGTTTTTCTTTGTGGACAGGGCACACCAAAGAAGAACGGAAGGCCAGCGGGCAGAAAGAGTGAAACAACCCGCGAAGTGCGCACGAAGGGAAAGTGAATTGGATGCGCGTTGCCTGTCAACGCGGATGCCATTGCGAAAGGGAAGTGACACATGAAGGTCTTTGTTTACCCGGAGAAAACCCGCGAAGTGCGAACCAAAGGCAAATAGAGAACATACCTTCCCGCACAGCGGGCGGGTATTGTTGGGAAGGGAAAGTGATGTGCCGTGCCCGGCACAGCAGATGTACCTTTACGGGCCGGGCTTCACTTTGTAGTGGGCAGCGGCGCAACGCGGGCTGGCGCTGGCGGGCGATTTATGACCGGACAACCCCAGACCGGCTTGCGGTGAATTTCGATGGCCGCAAATCGCGTTCACCCATGCACTGCTGTGCGCGGCTCCGTTCTGTATAATGTTATGCAGAAGGTTCGCCTATTTACCCTTTTTCACTTTTCGGCTCTGTCAACGCAAAGTAGAAATGTCCGGTTTTCTGCCATATTGAAATGTCCGCCATGGGTGCTGCGGAGGAACACTCTTTCGGGTCTTTGATACTGGATGT
>WNFR01000905.1_pt1 | contig 30265 bp, 26 predicted proteins | sample 5400221 | NCBI WGS metagenome assembly WNFR01 (sample SAMN13153357, study PRJNA577476) | soil metagenome | isolation source: 40 cm soil under Madrone tree | place: USA:California | collected 2016-06-14
ATCGGCAGCTCCTTTCAAAAAAAGCTGCCGAGCTTGAATCAAAATCTGTAGGCGAAGTCTACTTACATATGAGTTTTCAAAGAACTGTAACCGACGTCGTGGCACATACACCTGTTACCGACGTCGTGGCACTTGTCACATACGTATTAGTCCGTGCGCGTCCCGCAACCCGCAACGGTAGATCCTTGACCTGAAAAAGCGAGATTTCGTGAAGGCCAAAGTTAATTCCACCGGCCGTCTTCTTGGTTTGGGCTGCATTGCAAGCTGGCTTGCGATACAGGCGTGGCCGGGGCCTGGGTATGCTCACCGCGATTCTCAGCAAAATCTCGAAAACGCCAGAGTCGCGGCCGATTCCATCGGCTTGGCACGTTCGCCATTGGATCGAGTCAACGGCTCAAAGGAAAAGGCGGCCGAGGTCTACGGCGGATTGTCGGGGAGGGATTCGACAAAGGCGCGGCGATACTGGTTGACGGCGCTGAGCAAAGGACTCGAAACGATGAGGCCAAACCTGCGACGGTACTTATAGGAAAGAAGGCAGCAAAGAACATTGCTCCGGGTCAGCGAGTGAGCATTCGAGTTCGCAACTCAGACGGGCTGCTGTCGGAATCGTTCAGCTTCACAAGAGTGCCTTGATGAAGACTACGAGATTGATTGGCACCGCTGATAGTCGCTGATCCTTATATCCTCATTCAAGGGACAACACTGGTGATCAGCTTGAGCAGTAGGAAAGGAGGATTATGAGAGGTTTGTCAGTTCTTCTGAAGCAATTGCAATCAAGCGGTGCGCGCGAGCGATGCTCTCGGTCTCCAGCATATGCAGCGTGACGTGCCAAGGTGACTGGGCCGCCGAATTGAGGCAAACAACGAAATCGCGGGTGAGGCCGCGCCGTCATCGCCCTTGTTTGCTTGGAGATTGGATTAGATAGTACTGAACTACATAGTTCTCAGTTCGCTGGCACGGCTTAAGGTCGATCAGAGTTTTTGTGGCTTCGGCCTCTTTCCGCAGCTTCTTGCGAGCTTCGGCGTCCCAGGCTACCGGCAAATCGACATTATCAGCGGTATCTCGTTCGGGATGTTGGCGCGCCATCAGCCAGTATTGTCCTGGCACCAAGTTAGAGAAGGCAAACGAGGCGTCTTCTCGGACATCTGCCTCAGCATAACGAAGGATTTCGACTTCTGAATTGACTTCAGCCGGTACCAAATAGACCCGCATTGGGTATGGGAGCGTCTTTCCTTCTCGTTGGGGAACGACCCGGCCGCGCAGCCCGGCCGCACCCTCTGAAAGCACAACGCTCACATCCTTGATCTCTTCTCCGGCTTTGAGGGATATGCCATTTAGCCCCGCGTCTATCCGCCGCTTTTGTGCGTTCACCTCGCCCATCGAAATTGAGCGAAGATACCAATCCTCACTTGGGGGGTTGGTTGCTATGCGATAGAGCCCCTCGCTCAAGGGCCGTATTTTAAAACCTCCCTTTTCATCCGGAACACTGTCAGGAAGAAAAGGCAGTCCCAAAAGGCTCCGAAGCGTGTCGGTAGGCGATTGTTCCGCGTCCTTGTCTTTGAGATCCGCCCGAGCCGTTACGACCGCGTCTGTAAGAAGGCGCGCAGGCGATTGCCGACAGCCGGTCGCGTTCCCGTCTTCTGGGCGCTTTTCAAGCACGATTCTTCCGGCTATGGAACCCAGCGGGGTCAATTCAATGTGTACACCGCCAGTGTCGGCGCCTTTAACGACGAATCGATGAGGGCGGGATGCTGCTATATGTTCGGTCTCCATCCCGAATCCAGCCATAGCGCTTACGGTGTACTCGCCGTCAGGGACACCATCGAACACAAATGTGGCGAAACCTCCGGTAGGATAGGCGTAACCCTGGGCATAGGGCGTTCCACTCAGGTTCTCGGTGAGAACTACCCTGATAGACGGAGGGGTTGAGGAGTTGAGTCTGAGGGCGCCAGAGATCGTGCCGCTAACTGTGAAACCGCGATTGCCGCGATACTTGATCTCCACATCTCCGATCTCTTCCCCACTGTGCAGCGTCAGCTCTGATGCTGCGGCACGGGTGGTGGATGGATAGTAAGTGGGCGCATCTGATTCGTACGGCTTGGCTGACCCGCCCGTCGCCTCATCCCTCAGAGCGCTGGTCCCGCCTGCGCAGACCACGTAGACACCCGGCGCCAGACCCCAGAGCCTGTACACACCTCGATCGTCGGTTACCCACCCAGCTATCAAGAGCGACAGGATACCGACACTTTGAAGGCCGGGGCGGCGCCCATCAAGGTCGCGCACCAGAGTAGCCTTGACACGCACTCCAACGACAGGTTCGCCCGGTGCGTTCCTCACTGTGCCGGTTATCACACCCCCCCTTAACATCCTGACTGTTGGAGAATCTCCAGGCCGGTAGCATATCGGCCGGAATCGGTCCTCATCCGTTGCCGGGGAAGGTACATAGCCTGGAGCAAACGGCGTCAGGTAGTAAGCTCCGGGTCCAAGTCGATCGAAACTAAAGGCTCCTGTTTCATCGGTGACCATTGAGCGTAATGTTGCAAACATCAAGGCGTGGTTGGTCACCGCGCCTGCAGGAGTCGCGATGACTGAAGCTCCTGTAATCGGCTCGCCACGTTCATCAACGACGCGGCCCGAAATGGTGCGAGTTTTCTTTACGGCGTCTTCACGCGACTCTTCGCGACGCGACACGTCAAGCCTTTGCCCTGACCTCGGATCTTCTGACTGCGCGCCGGCGAACTGTCCAGCGAACATCGTCAAACAGACCCCGCAAAGAAAGGCCCTTCTCACTGCACGAACAGTTCCACTATGTGCTTCGATCATTAGCTGATCCACATCCCACGGAACCTAGTTCCGGCCTGTCCTGTTAGCCAGGTCAAGAATGAGCACCACCTCCGAAACAGATTCGTTCGTGACTAATACCGTTTGCCTCACAAGCAGGGGTGTATCAGCATCCCCCGCGAGACTTGCCGAAAGCATTACGTCGTACTCACCAGGCGCGAGCCCTTCTAATGCAAACAGGCCCTTAGCGTCAACTCTGGTTGATTTGTACGTAGCAGAGGGCAACACCTCGGCCGTCTCGCTGCTCCTGAGGCGTGCTGAAACAGATAATTGCGCCGTTTTTGGCAACTCTCCGCCCTCGACCTTGACGCGTCCACGCAGCACCCCGCCAGGATATGTGAGCACCAGTCGAACGTCTGCAATGCGCTGTCCGACTCCAAGCTCGATGGGGCCGCGCTGTTGGATCCCACTGCGCTCCACGCGCAAAACAGTGAACCCTGCCTTCGAAGAGGAATCCACGACGCCTAGTCGCACCTTCCCAGATGCTAGTCCCCCGATGTGGAAGCCACCATTGCTATCAACCGCAGACAAAGCGGGTCCCGTGACGATCGCGCCCTCCGACACCACCAACGCGGCGATTCTCAATTGCGCCAGCCTTGCAAGCAGGTCTGGCTCGTTAACCCCCTCGATAGCCGCCACCCCTTCGATGCTGCCGCCGCGCCTCGCCGTTATTAGAACGCCACCGACATCAGCGTTTGTGACCTCGAAGGTGACTGGGTCGCTGTTGCGATCTGCCTCGCCCGATGTGCTCAAGGAAACATAGCCAGCGTACTGACCCGGAGCCAACTCTTCGAAGCGAAACTCGCCAGCAGAGTTCGTCGGAAGGCTCCGCCCGGAGGGGGTGAGGCTAGGGCCTCGACCAGTACTTGCGAACCTCGCGACTATGTTAGGAACGGGCTTGCCGCTGTCTCCAGCCACCACTCGCCCAGTTACCTTGTAGGTTTGCACAGGCGGACCGAGACTTATGTCGACATTCGCTACTTCCGTTCCCGCCGCCACCTCGAGCACTCCAGCCTTTGATTCATCTGTAACCGCAGGGTAAAAGGTTTCGACCTTTGGCGGCCGCTTAAAAAGAAACTCCATTCCACCGGTGCGTACCGTCTTGCCCACGCTAACCGTATAGCGGCCCGCCGGCAATCCATAAGCACGATATATCCCGCGGTCATCGGTCATAAGTGGCAACGGGCCACCAGAACCACGTGTTTGCCTCTTGCCTGACGCATCGATTTGAGTCAGTGTCACGCGTTCCAATACCATTGGCCGACTCTCTCCGTTGGTAACCCGTCCGGTAATCGCACCGCCGCGCACAAGTTCGAAATCAATTCCCTCGACCATCTCTCCGTCGGAAACCGTGACTATCTTAGCTTCCTGGTAAACAAATGCGGCCGCGAAAGGACAAACCTCGTAGCGGCCTGGTGCAACATCGTTGAATCGAAACCGCCCCCCCTCATCCGCTACAGTCTTCCACATCATTGAAGTGTCGGTGCTGGCCGATTCTATCCGCGTCAACTCACTGCGGCCGCGGGACAAGACTATCACCGCTTCCTTCGCCGGCTTACCCTGTAATATCACGCGACCGCTAATCACACCCGCACGCTCCACGTGATCCTGGATCTGACCTCCTGCCGCTTTAAAAGCGCCCGCAGCCGCTGTGATACTTAGCACGAGAGTTATGGCAGGACACGATAAAGGGAACATGAAATCGCCCCAGTCGCCGACAACGTCCAAACTGTCGGATTCGTTGACTTCGAGTTGCTTCCGCACCTCGACGCCGTAGGAAAACAGCGATTAAACGTCTAACCTGCGTCGAAACTTGGTGTGCCTAACCTTGTGACCGTTTACTCGCTCAACCCTACGGTTTGGCTGTAGGAATAGACACGTCATACACGCGTACACCCGACTGAGTCCGTCGCAAGATCGTGAACATCACTTGAGTGCCGGGCTCAACTTGGGTCCACGGCCAGAACTCCGCCATGGAGTTGAATTGTTTTCGCCCTACACTATGTATTACATCGCCTCGCTGCAAACCGGCTTGATCAGCGGCACTACCCGAACGCACGTCGTTGATCACGAAAGCTATACTTCCGTTAATCCCAATTGTGGATCGAGGAGGTGGCAGGTCTCTAGGATCAGAATCAGACTTTGGTCTTACAGGAGCGGCGGACTGCTCCGCACTCACGGCCCAGTGCGACGCGATCTCACTCCCCGGCGTCGCATGGGAACTCCACCCGAGGCCTGCCAATAACCCCGCAGCGAGCAAAGCGATGCTCGAAATAAGTCTTCGTATCGTCAATGCCCCTCCTCCTTTCCGGACCCTTGGCGTCCCGCGCAACAACTTGACGCTACAGCATGGTGACCCCGCAACAGCGATTGCTAGGGTTGGGGGGCTGGTAAATGAAGCCGCAACCCGAGTGTGAGTCAGAACTGTAGACGCACGATTCTCCGGAGCATGCGTTGTTTGCCAGAACCTCGTAGCAAACTATACCCCCCTCTATGTAAAAATCGTCGGCTACCGATTCCTCAGCCGGAATCCGGGTCAGCACCGGTTTTGCGAGTCGCGGACTCACAGAAGCTGAAGACTTCATGCCCCCCGGCGACGCTCCGCCACTTGGACAAACAGCGATCATTAATCCTAACACCAACAAAAGACATGCGAGTCGAACGGAACTTAGCATCATGGTAGTCTGCTCCTTTGAAGCCTGCGACTAGGCTCGATCGCAGGAAACTCCACATTATCTCAGCAGGCTTGCCCTAACAATCCTGCCGACTGGGATTCAATGGGCTTGTAGTCTGAACCCACCTTGAAACAGCTATTCATCCAACCAAGACTGTCTTCAATTCGGGACTTAAGCGGGTTGGTATGCACGAAGCCACCTCAGCAGTTTGCTGTGCGGCTTTAGCTACAGTGCGTTTGTACTACAGATTATGAATCCAGTCAAGGGCGCAATTCTGATACCGTGGAGCTTTCGAATCGCCCGGTCTCACCGGATCGGGCGGGCGAGGAAACAAGAGGTGAAATCCGCTTGTCGGGGAGGCGTTGGAATGCTGTCCGATCCTTCAGCTTCCGGGGAGGATCGCTTAGTTCTGGTTGCCGGCGCTGGTTCGCTTGTCGCTGATGCCAAGAGCTTTCATCCGGCGATAGAGGTGCGAGCGGTCGATGCCCAAAGCCTCGGCTGTTCGCGTGACGTTGCCGTCGCATTCCCCAAGCTTGCGGAGAATGTAGTTGCGCTCGTACGCCTCACGGCCTTCGCGATACGAAGTGAAGTTATAGCGGGAAGGCATCTTCACTCCTTCCGGTGTTCCGAGCGGCGGCAAGTCCTCCGCGCCAATTTGTTCCCTGGCCGCCATTATCACCACCCGCTCGATCGTGTTTCGCAGCTCGCGAACGTTGCCCGGCCAATCGTACTCGCTCAGGCGATTGCGAGCGTCTTCGGTGAAAAACTTCGGCGCGCGATTGTACTCGGCCGAGTACTTTAGATTGAAGTAGTCTGTAAGCAGCGGAATATCTTCGCGGCGATCGCGCAGCGGCGGCACTTCGAAGGGAATGACGTTCAGTCGATAAAACAGATCCGGACGGAAGGCGCCTCGTTCGATCTCTTCATCCAATCGCTTGTTGGTCGCGGCGATTATCCGAACGTCGACCTGTAACGGAGTGTTGGAACCCAGAGGCTCGAACCGCTGCTCTTCGAGAACTCGCAGCACCTTAGACTGGACCTTCAAGCTCATATCGCCGACTTCGTCTAGCAACAAGGTTCCGCCGTCGGCTTGTTCGAACTTGCCTCGCTTAGCTTGCGTTGCACCCGTAAATGCGCCTTTGGTGTGACCGAACAACTCGGACTCGATCAGCTCTTCGGGAATGGCAGCGCAATTGAGCTCCACAAAAGGCAACGCGGCCCGCGGAGAGTGATGATGGATCGCCCGCGCGGCCAGTTCCTTGCCCGTGCCTGATTCGCCGTAGATCAAGATCCGCCCGTTGGTCGGCGCGGCCACGGCGATCTGCTGGCGCAGCGCGCGAATCGGCACGCTTTCGCCAATCATCTCATTGTTGTCTTCGAGTTGCTCGCGGAGCCTTAGATTGTCCGCTTCGAGCTGGCGCTGGCGGAGGGCGTTCCGAACGGCAAGCACGGTGCGATCTATTTGAAGCGGCTTCTCGATGAAGTCGAGCGCACCCAACCGCGTCGCTCGCACAGCCGTTTCGATGTTGCCGTGACCGCTGATCATTATGACCGCAGTCTCGGGATAGGCGGTTTTCAACCGATCGAGAGTTTCGATGCCGTCGATGCCAGGGAGCCAGACATCAAGCAGAACGCAACTGAACAGACGCCGCTCGAAGAGTGCGAGACACTCCTCACCCGATGCGGCAGTCTCGACCGCCATGCCCTCGTCTTCGAGCACGCCCGCGAGCGAGCGCCGGATTCCTTCTTCGTCGTCGACGATGAGAACTGAGTTGGGCATAGAATCAGCAGGCGGAAGGCGGAAGGCAGAAGGCAGGCGAGAAAACAGAATCAGTAGGGAAAAGGAAAGAGGCAGAAGACCCAAGGCAGCCAGTAGAATGCCGGGCTCGGAGGCCCTCTGCCTTCTGCCTTCTGCCTTCTGCCTTCTCCCTTTTGTCTCTTGTCTTCTGCATCACTTATCGCGCCTCGGTGGCAATGCGAGGACGAAAGGCTCAATGTCCAACCGCAGCATCCCCCCAGCGTCGGAGAATACTTCTCGCTGCTGCTTTCGTCGCTTCAAGAAGACCGTCGTACCGAAGACCGTACCTCCCATCATCACAATCAGCAAAATCAAGCCGAGAAGGCCAAATGTCGACAGCAGCATATCAGCAGCTTTTTGCACGCGGAATGGATCGTTGGTCGGCCAGAGCGGATTCCGCAGCCACTTTACGGTGTAGGGATATTGCACCGAGTTGATCAGTCCTTCGGCAAACTCGCGGTCACCTACGTTCAATGCCGCGACGATATAGTTCCCCGTTCGTTTGAAGACGATTTGCTGCTGTTCGATCTCGGGAAGTGATGAGATGTAACCAGTGACGCGCGCCAGTTCGTCCGTGGCGAACTCGGGGGTATGGCACTCAACGACGACGAGCTTCACGGGCGAGCTCGACGTGGACACCGCTGAACCGGGCATTGGCCCGCTTCGAGTTCCGACTGCCGGTTGATTTGGCGACGCGGCTTGACCGGTTCCACCGTTCAAATCCCGGTCTTGCTTGTATTCAGCGGTTGCCGCTTCGGTCTCGCCCACGAAATCAAAGATCTCTCGGCCATGTTTGAGTTCCGCGTTCAGCGATTCTGGGCCAAGAAAGTATCGCTCGCTGCCGGGGATTATCGACGCTGTGGGCAAGCTATCAAGCAGCGGCGGATGCGTCACCCCCGCGCTGGGAGTGACAATCGCCCCCGCAATCGCGCGCGCCAGAGCCTCTTGAGCCGCCGAGGCCGCGCGAGAAGGCCTTATAGCGTCCCGGAGTCGAACAAAGAAATTACCCTTCCAAAAAGCTATTTCCCCGTTGAGTCGTACCGAGCCCTGCCCAAATTCCTGTGGCGCCGGCTGATCCTTTGCTGTTCCAGCGATAAAGTTTAGAAGGCCAAACGCCGCGAACTGGTTTTGTGTATGGAATACATCGACCCTGACGCGCCCGTATTCACGCGAGGCAGCCGAGATAACCTTATACTCCTGGTAGATCGTTGCCGTTTCCCTCACCAGGTCGCGCAAGGTGTCTTTATGGAATTCCTTCAACTCACTGGTTGCCAAAACGCCTGCGAGATTGAAGGGTAACAACTGCCCAGGCGGACTCGAGGTCGCGAGAGGCACAACCTCTGCGCCGGCTGGCGGCTTGTCGCCGGCCGGTGCCTGGCGAGCTCCGACCGCAAGCGGCGCTAGCAGTATCATTATGAGAGCCAGCTTAGCTGCTCTGCTCTTTGCAATGTGCATTCGTTCACTTCCTGGACTAAGCATAGCCAGATTAGAACCCGCGGGGGGCGTATTAGTTCCGCCGCCGCAACTCGGCCAGTATCTGATTCGCGTAGCGTTCGGGATGATGTATGTCATCCAGGATTATCTTACCTGCCTCAGATGCGCTGTCGATCTCGATATCGCCGAGGTTCAGAAACCGTTGCCAGACCGACGCAGTCACGGTCACATCCTGAATGTTGCGGAGCGGTATGTTCCGCACGATCTTCGCGATTATTCCATAGCGCATTTCGAGCTTGTGGTTCGTGAGAGAATATACCTCGCGTTTCCTCAGAATGTGTTTGTAAACCGGGTTCGAAAACGCGACGAGCGCCACGCCGAGGATAACAAAAAACGAGATCTGCGGGCTGACTCCCGATCTCGAACTAAGAATTCCCATCAGCGCTGCCGCCGCGATGGTGATCAATGCCGCCACTATATACCTCACCAGCACGAATATCATCGTGGGCCTCAGCGTGAAGATCTCCTGCTCGTCGGCATACGATGCAACCGCGACGGGACCGTCCGCGGGGCCGTTGGCTGATAAGGTCTGTGAGCCGCAGCTGTTGCAAAAACGGCTTCCTTCGGGGAGCGTCTGTCCGCACTTGTTACAGTACATGTGATCACCTGCGCGATTGTCGTTTGCCGCGAGTCAACTCAAATCTTAGCACACGAACGTAGCGCCGGATAAGAACGCTACCTATTTGCCATTTCTTATTTTCCATTTGTCATCTATCATTGAACCACCCCCTCGGCAACCGGCAGGATTCATCGAGTCCACCATGCAACAATACATCGACCGCTTCTCCGATTACCTGAAGTATCAACGCAACGCGTCCGCGCATACCTTGCGAAATTATCTTAGCGATCTCGAGCAGTTCCATGACTATCTGTGTCCCAGAGACGCCAGCGGCGACCGACGGGATATCGACGTCCGGCAAATCGACCACATCACTATTCGGGATTATATGGCGAAGCTTTATCAGGATAAGCGAAAGAAGTCATCAATCGCGCGGAAGCTGGCGACGCTGCGGACGTTCTTCAAGTTCCTGTGCCGCGAACAGGTGCTCGAGTTGAACCCTGGGCGATTGGTCTCAAGCCCCCGATTGGAGAAGAGGCTTCCAAAGGTCATCTCGGTCGACGAGGTCATTCAATTCATCGAGACCCCCGACACCGACACCGTGCTGGGCACACGCGATCGCGCGATAATCGAGCTGTTGTATGCAACGGGCTGCCGCGTATCTGAAATCGCGGGGATGAATCTCGACGACATCGACTTCAAGCACCAGACAATTCGCGTGCGAGGCAAAGGCCGAAAGGAACGCTTCGTGCCGTTCGGATCAAAAGCGATGGAAGCTCTCAAGGCTTACTTTGAAGCGCGCAGTGCCTTGCTTGCGGAAGCCCCCGAACACAAGCGCGATGCGAAGGTGGTTTTTCTGAATTATCAAGGCACACGGATCACCACTCGCTCGATCGGCAGGTTGATCGGGAAGTACGTTAAGGAGTGCGCGCTGGCTCAAAACATCAGCCCGCACTCGCTGCGGCACTCGGTCGCCACGCATCTGTTATCGGCGGGGGCGGACCTGCGGGCGATCCAGGAGCTGCTTGGCCACGCGCGGCTTTCAACGACCCAGATATACACTCATGTATCCATCGAGCAGTTGATGCAAGTCTATGACAAAGCTCACCCACGAGCGAAATCGATCGGATGACTCGAAGTTCGTAGTCCGGCCTTCAGGCGGAAGTTCGCAAGGCGATGGTTTAAAGGGCAAGATACGAACTTCCGCCTGAAGGCCGAACTACGAACCTCGAGGCCGGCTTGACCAGCATCGTTCAAGCTTGTAGAACTCTGGTCGATCATGACGACTCAACGCCAGGGACTTTCACTGCCGCAAACCTCCCTCGACGCTTACCGAATACAAAGCGTCAACCGCGTGATGACTCCGGCGCTTGCGCTTTATCCGGAAATCGTGGACGCAAACATTCGGACTACGCTGCGCTTGCTGGGCGGCGATGCTAATCGCTGGCGTCCACACGTCAAGACGGCGAAACTTGGTTTCATGATGCGGCGACTCGTCGAGCACGGCATTGCGAACTTCAAGTGCTCGACCTCGCTCGAGCTGTCGACCGTGTGCGAGGCCGGCGCCACGGACGTATTGGTTGCTTATCCAATGGTAGGCGCTAATGCTCGCCGCGTGCGAGAAGTCTCGGAGCAGTTTCCCAACGTTAGTGTGTCGGCGCTTGTTGAATGCCGCGAGCACATCGAGGGGTGGGAAGGAAGCCGCGTTGGACTGTTCATCGACGTGAACCCGGGAATGAATCGAACCGGCATCGAGCAGGAACGAGCAGATGAAATCATTCAACTCGCGCGAGCGATACAGAATGCCGGTCAGGTCTTTCGCGGGTTGCATTACTACGACGGCCATCTTTCATCTGTCGCTCTCCCGGAGCGCGAGAGCGTCGCGCATCGAGGTTACGCCCGCTTGATGGAAGTCATCGCCGCCTTCGAGCGCGCGCACATTGAGACTCCAGAGATCGTGACCGCCGGAACGCCGGCTTTTCCTTGCACTCTCTCCTTTTCGGCCTTTGCGACATCGTCCTTTACTCATCGCGCATCACCGGGAACAGTTGTCTACAACGATTGCTCCAGTCTGGCCCAACTGCCCCCGGAGTACGGCTATCGTCCGGCCGCGGTCGTTGTTTCAACCGTCGTCTCTCATCCGTCGCCCGGACGATTTACTTGTGACGCAGGGCACAAAACGGTATCGGCCGACTCAGGAGTTCCAACTTGCGCAGTGATCGGCTGTCCGGAGTTTTTGCCTTCGCATCCGAGCGAGGAGCATCTTCCAATCGATGCTTTGGAAGGCTCCTCAATGCCGAGAATTGGCGATGATCTGTATCTGGTACCCAGACACATCTGCCCCACGGTTAACAATTTCGATCACGCGCTGATTGTTATGGGCGGCAGGATCGTTGGCGTTGAACGAGTAACCGCGCGCGGCCGCGAAGCGCCACTTCCACTTTGAGGATTGTTATTGCGACGGCGCCTTAATCGCGGCGGCGGGTTGATTCTGACTGCGAAGCTGTTGCTTGTAGTAGTCCCAGATGTAGCTTCTCATTCCAAACTCTGCCCAACTCATACCGTAAAGCTTGGCCTCGGCAATTGCTCGATCCGCCGTCCAGCCATCGTGCGAGATGCGATAGATGGCTCCGATCGTTCCGGTTCTATCTGCGCCGCGCTTGCAATGGACGAAGACCGGCTGATTGTCTGGATCATTTATTATCGACATCACCCGACCGACCTGTTCGTTTGTCGGCGCGCTCAGTCCCGGCATCGGTATGTTGAAGTAGCGCAGACCGGCAGTCTCCGTTTCCTTTTGCTCTCCGCGGATCACTTCGTCTGGGCCGCGCAGGTTGATGATCGTCTTTACGCCGAGCTCCGCCAGCTTCTTGACTCCACCGCTTTGAGGTTGGGCGCCGAGATTGAGCCCGTCGTTCACTTTGCGGAAATTCGGAAGTTCCTTGTAGCTCGGTTTCTGCTGAGACTGGCTTGCCGACGCAAGCAGCAGAAGCACGCACACTAGACCGCTTAACCTGGTAATTCGATTTTTCATTTAGATGAGAAGCCTGCGTATGGCTGGATGCTCTAATCGTCGCGCGGGATGCCTACTTGTTCGTAGTGACTACCACGCCTTTCTCTTCGAGGTGCGAGTAGAAGGCGTAGACATAGTTCTTCAACGAACCATGCCCCATACCATATTCAAAGTCGTAATGCTTCATCTCCTGATAAGCCTGATCTGCCGACCAGCCGTCGTGAGTGATCCTGTAGATAGCGCTCATAGCTCCGGTGCGATGACGGCCGCCGGCGCAGTGGACAAATACCGGCTGATTCGCCGGGTCATTCACTAATTTCAAAAAAAGATCAGCCTGCTCGGTAGAGGGCTCGCTCTTGTCGCTCATCCCAATGCGATAGAACCTCATGCCCTGCGCCTCGACCAGGGCTTGCTCCCCACCCTTGCCGTCCCTCTGGAGATCAATAATCGTCTTCACGCCTATCGCAGCCAGGTCCGCATAGTCTCGCTCTTTTGGTTGAGCGCCGCGATAGAGGGCTTCATTGATGCAGCCAAAGTTCTTGATCTGAATGTTCGACGCTTTGTCGCGCCCTGTAGTTTGTGCGGCTGTTAAGATTGCGAGTGCGATAACGAATGCTGTAGTGGACGTGGAAACAAGTGAGAGTCTTTGAAACGCGCGCATCAGGTCTCCTTCCTAAACAACTAACCCCTGTTCGATTTTCCGACCGTGTGACGCTCATGATACCCTGATCTACCTGCCGAGGCAACAAAAAAGTGGCCAAGAGTGGCGATGTGTGTGAGAGTCCGACAAACTTCAGGTTGTCGGGGCTGGCAGACCGCGCAATACTGCGACAAACTGAAGTTTGTCGGACAATCAAAAGGAAAAGGAGCTGGAAGGGTGAAAGCCCAACGGATGCTAAAAGATCGGGCCAGAGATTTCTTCGCCGGGCTGCAAGACGAGATATGCCGTGCACTTGAGCAGCTCGATGCCCGTGGACGGTTTCGAGAAGACCAGTGGGTACGCGAAGAAGGAGGAGGCGGCGGCCGCACTCGAGTTCTGGAAGAGGGGGCAGTCTTTGAAAAGGCGGGCGTGAATTTCTCGGAAGTGTTTGGAGATTTTGACGAGGCGTTCGCCCAACGTCTGCCGGTTGGCGAAGGCACCGAGTTCTTCGCGACCGGGGTTTCACTCGTGCTCCATCCGGCCAACCCCTTCGTGCCTACGGTTCACGCGAACTTCCGCTACCTTGAACGAGGCTCCGGACGCTGGTTTGGCGGCGGCACCGACCTGACTCCGTATTATCCCTACCTGGACGACGTGATTCATTTCCATCGCACACTGAAGACAGCCTGTGATGAGTTCGGTCCGGATTTCTATCCCAGATTCAAGAAATGGTGCGACGAGTATTTCTTCCTTAAGCATCGAAATGAGTCGCGCGGAGTGGGCGGTATTTTCTTCGACTACCTTACCGGCGAGCGCGCAGACGAGCCGGCCGGACCAGGTAAACCACTGATGACAGACGAGCGCGGGATCGAACTCATGTTCGAGTTCGTCCAACGAATCGGCGGGTCTTTTCTTCCGGCGTATCTTCCCATAGCCGATAGACGCAGAACCGAGCCGTACACCGAGCGCGAGCGCGAGTTTCAGTTGATCCGCCGCGGGCGCTACGTCGAGTTCAACCTTGTCTATGACCGCGGGACGCACTTCGGGCTGCAGACACGAGGACGTACTGAGTCGATATTGATGTCGCTTCCGCCGCTAGTGAGATGGGTCTACGATTACCAACCCCAGCCGGGCACTCGCGAGGCGGAAGCGTGTGAGTTTTTTCATCCGCGCGATTGGTTGAAACCGGGTGAATGAACGGAAGGGTCCGTTGTTTGGCTGGCTGCTGAGTGCTAGATTATTCAGCGCGATCATCAAACGAGGAGCAAACTATGGCGGCACGCAAACGAAAAGAGTACGGCGAGTATATCGTCTCAGACTCGAAGATCTGCGGCGGGGACTTAACCTTCAAGGGCACGCGTGTGCTGGTTAAGGATGTCCTTTACTATGTCGCGAAGGGCAAGGATTGGGATTGGATCGTCAGCGGTTATCACGGCATTAGTCGTGAAGCAATGCAGAAGCAATCTCGCTTGCGAGTGAAGCTTTGATCGCGAAGGTCGAGACTCGTCGTCGCGCAGCATGAACGTACTCGACGAGAACATCTTTGAGCTCCACCGCCAGCAACTTGAAGCGTGGAGTATTCGCGTGCGGCAGATCGGTGTTGACATTGGCAAGCTAGGAATGGATGACCGGGAAGAAATCATTCCGTTCCTGCATGCCTTGCGCCGTCCAACCTTCTTCACGCGCGATAAAGATTTTTACCATCGATGGCTACGGCATCCTGGCTATTGCCTGGTATATCTTGACGTCACACCCGATGAAGCGGCTCAGTTCATTCTTCGTTTCTTGCCTCATCGCAACTTTCGCACGCAAGCCGACCGGATGGGCAAAATAGTGCGCGTCCATCAAGGCGGCATCAGTGTGTGGCAGGCAGGATTGGGCGAAGGAAAAGAGATCGCGTGGTGACCGCAATGGAAGCTAGAGCGTTCGATCAAGAATATGAGAGGGCGAAACGGGCAGCCGCACGACCAGATCGAACTGAGTCGCGCGCGAAGTACGCGCACTATGATCGCCGAACGAATCGCATAGTCGTCGAATTGCGAAACGGGGCGACCTTCATGTTTCCGGCTGAGCTAGCACAGGGACTGGCGGGAGCATCGCCGAAGGACCTGGCTGAGGTGAAGCCAACGCCTTCGGGCGCCAGGCTTCGCTGGCCCAGCCTCGATGCCGACTTCAGCTTGCCGAACCTCTTGGCCGGGGAGTTCGGCTCAAAGAGTTGGATGGCAAAGCTGAGCCGCGATGACAGAAGTGACGTTCGAAAGGAAGAACCTTCAAAAACAAGAAGCAGCCGAAGATCGAAAGCGTAGCGACGCCGCTCAAGCTTCTGTCGATGCGAGGGAGGAAACCGCGCGTACCGGCTTTGAATTCGTCGTGAGGTTCAGGCTTCCGCGAAGTAGCCTCGCGACCACTTCAAACGGGACGCCTGTTTCGCGCGCGATGACCACGTCGAGTTCAAGCTGGTCTATGACCGCGGGACGCTTTTCGGCCTGCAGACGCGCGGACGTACGGAGTCGATATTAATGTCGCTTCTCGGCTTGTGCGCTGGAAGTACGACTACAACCCCGAACCGGGCACGCGGGAGGCCGCAGCCTGGGAGTTCTTCCGGCCACAGGAACTGGCAGGCTTGATGCCCGCCAGAGACAGCTCGTTGACAGGCATGTATTCGATGCCGATTTATTACGCATTCGCAAGGACGCGTTAAACAAAGAGGCGAGCCGAATATCTGCGGCGCTGCGCCCTCAGCCCATCGCACGGGTTAGCTGTCAATTCGCGGTCGAATTTTGACCCTGGTCGTGAGGCACCCTTACCATCACGTTTTGGCGCGACGAGTTGCCTGCGCTATCAGTGCAAGTGATGGTGATTGTATAGATGCGTCCGTTGCCGTTGCCGGCCCGTTCAGCGCGCAGACGCACATGATGCGCGTCCATGATCTCCCAATCAGGAGCGGTATCGCCATCCCCCGTGCCGTTGATTGGCTCATTGCTGGACACGCTGAGCGTGCAGGTGATGGCTGAAGACGGATCGCAGTTGTCAGTCACGTTGTAGCTCACCGTCACATCTACCATTTTGTGGTTCGGCGGCCATAACGACGATGGATTGGCGGAAGCACCGGTGATCACAGCAGCTTCCGTGTCTTGGACCATCACAGTGAAGCTGCATGTGGCCGTGTTGCCTCCTGAATCGGTAGCGGTGCAATTGACTGTAGTCGTGCCCTTCGGGAACGTTGAACCGGATGGTGGAGTGCAGTTTACTGTAACCATTCCCCCACAATTGGCAGTCGCCAGCACTTGATAATTTACTACCGCCGAGCATTGACCCGGATCAGTGGACTGCACAATGTTAGCCGGGCAGATTATCGTTGGTGGTGTGTTACAGGTGACTATTAAGGCCCGAGAGAACTCTGAGGTGTTGCCAGCGGCATCAGTGGCGGTGGACGTAATAAACTTGCCACCCGCTATCCCGAATGGAAAGACAACGCTGAACGTGCCATTGCACGTAGAATCCGTTGTGACATTAACAACGCCCAAGTATGTCTGTCCCTCACCGAAGCCTGATGGATCGGCAGCGTCGTTCAAGAACAGCTCGACCTGAAAAGTCTGGTTTGGATTGCTATTTAGTAGGCCACTGATAGTCGTGCTCGTCCCGTTTGTAACTGCTAATGAAAGCTCAGGGAAATTCTGAAGAAGATTCCCGCCGACGTCCGTGTCGCATGAATCGTTCGGCGTCGGAGTGTGAGGTGGCTCCGAGCCCACAGGTGGTGGCAGGATGTTGATACCAAGCCCACTGTTAGAGAATATCGAATTGCGCCGAATGGCATTGCCCTGATGACCGTCAGGCGTGAAAGCCACTCCAAAGCGATAATCGGGTGTATCGAGAATGCCATCGTCGTGATTAAAAGCGATGGTATTGCTCTCAATCAGATTCCTGGGGGCCCCTGCACAAAACAAACCGATTCCAAGGCCTCCATTCCCGAGATCACTCGTGCCAGTACGATCAGTTCCGATAAGGTTACCGATCATTTGCGTTTGTGCCGCATCGCACAAATCGATCCCATCCGCAAGATTGCTAGAAATCAGATTGCCCTGAATGACGTTGTTCGTGTTTTGCAAAGAAGGCGAGCCGAAACCTCCGTTACTAACGCCTGTGTTGTTTGGAACCGCGAAGATGCCTGTGGGATCAGTGCCAATGTAGTTGTTAAGGACTCTATTGTTGCTGGCTACAAGACCCGACGCGAAAGCCCACGACATCAGTACGCCGCTTCCGTGAAACCCGTTGATGACCAAGCCTTTGACAGTGTTGTCATCGTCCAGACGAAGGCCATTCCCCGTCGAGAGCAAAGAACCATTCACGACGACCTCGGGGCCGAAGGGGTTGGTGTCTCCCGTGAATGCAGTTTGGGTTGTACCATCAATGGTGGTGCTGCGCACCACTACCGGCAGCTCTGACATAGGTTTGATCGTGAAGACGCTCCCATCGAAACCCAGATCCGTGGTGGGAATGTTAAAGACGATGGTATGAGGTGTGCCGCCGCTTACGTTGGCGTCGAGGATTGCTTGTCTGAGCGAGCCCGGACCGCCATCACTTGTGTTGGTGACATTAAAGGTGTTTGCGTGTACTGAGCTACAGAGCACGATCATTACAAGCGAGACTGCACCCAAGAATACACGACGGACTGAGATAAAGAACTTTCTTGTCATGACTCCCTCCTTCAATTCTTAAGCCGAAAGACTCAACGCTTCAGCCGTAGCAGCGGTTTGAAACTCGGTTGCTGCCACCTCGCCCCTGCAATAGAATTGGACCAACCTAGCTATCGAGGTAGCCGGGATACCTGTCGCTTTCCGGCATACACGAGTCGGTTCAACTGCGACTCTAACCGAAACGCTCGGGTGAAGTCTTTAAAGAGTGGTAAAGAATTAGTTAAGAATTACTAAGAAAGAGTAAAAAGGGAAAAAAGGGATTTCTCTCTTGGCAGATCGAGGGTTTTACTATTTCGGACGGTTTCGGATAGACGTTGCGCAGCGGATTCTGCTGCGTGATGCTCAGGTCGTGCGGCTGACACCGAGAGCCTTTGACCTGCTGCTGTTTCTCGTCGAGCGGCCAGGGCAGATAGTTGAAAAAGACACGCTAATGAAGAAGGTCTGGCCCGATGTCAACGTTGAGGACGCCAATCTGAAGGTCAACATTAGCGTAGTCAGGAAAGCCCTTGGTGGAAGTAGGCAGGGCGATCGCTATATTCGCAACATTTTTGGGCGAGGCTATCGCTTTGTGGCTGAAGTCCGATGGTATGACGAGGTGCTGCCGCAGCAGCACGTCACTCAAGCAAGCCAGTCGGCCGCCTTCCGAGGGCTCGTCCCGTTTGAACCATCAGATGCGGACCGGTTCTACGGGCGCGATATCGAGGCCTCAGCAATCTTTGATCTAGTCACCCACAGCGAATTTCGTTTTGGGGTCTTGTACGGAGACTCTGGCTGCGGAAAGACCTCTCTGATCAAAGCCGCATTGGTGCCCAGGCTCGAAGCTCAGGGGTTTCTAGTCATCTGTTGCCGTTCATACAAAGATCCGGTCAACGTAATTGTCAACGAATGCCAAAAGCTGAGCAGAGTCAGACCCCGCAGTGGTGAGTCTCCGGCCCCATACGTGCAGCGAGTTGCGCAAAGTTCCAGCCCAGGGTTGATTATCGTTTGTGATCAGTTCGAGGACTTCAGCTTTGGCCGCGGGACCGAAGCGGAGTGCGGAGCGTTCATCGAACTTGTGGCCGCGTGCCACAACGCCGCTGGCGTTCAAGTGAAGTTTCTCTTCGCGATTCGAGCCGATGCGCTAACGCTGATTGCTAATGCCTTCGACGGGTGCATCCCAGAGGCACTGGCAACCTCCAAACGCCGTGAACTCCAGCGACTGAATGAGGAGCAGACTGCAGACGTGATAGAAAAGTCTGTTAGCAGTGCGAACTGGGAGTTCGATCCCAAGCTGTGCCGGCAGGTCGCGCGCGATCTCGCCGGCGGCGGCGGCGGGGTCCTTCCCTCGGAGCTCCAAATAGTCGGCGAGCAGTTGCAGAACAAGCGGATCTTTACGCTCGAACAATACAGGCGCGCTGGCGGCAAAGAACAACTTGTACAGGACTATCTTGAAGATTTGATCAAACTTGCTGGAGACGGGGAGGTGGCCAAACTTTTGTTACGCTGCTTGATCTCGGATAACGATAGGCGTTTGACCTTGACCTTGGCCGAAATCAACAAGCGAGTCCAGCGCAAAGAGACAGTAATAAGGCGATCTCTGGACTTCTTCATCCAGTCGCGGTTGATAAGAGAGCTCCAACACGAAGAGCCATACCTATACGAACTGATGCATGAGTATCTCATTGATAAGATCAACCGGGTTACTGGCAAAGTAATGGATGAAACGCAACGCGCCAATCGAAGTCTGAGGCGCTCCGTTCTGGACTATTCGGTGGACAATAGCGCACGAATTCCTTTACGTGAGTGGTGGCGTATTCAGCGTTATTCAGACCTACCGAAGGGCGAAGTCGAGCGTGAGCTTTTGAAACGAAGCCTGCGGCGCGGCTTAGCGCGGATGGTTGCAGTCGCGACAACGTGCGTGCTGGTGGCTGGATTGCTCGCAGCAGGGTCGTCGTGGAATGACAAGTGGGATGAAGTTGTCTTGACGAACGGTCACACGCGAGCGGTGCGACAAGCAGCCTTTTCGCCGGATGGCCGCCTGCTGGTTTCAGTGGGTGAAGATGCAAGGGTGATCGTCTGGGATTTCGAGCAGCGTATGCCTTTGGCCACTCTAACCGATCATACAAAGACGGTCACATCAGTCGCATTCTCTCCTGACGGCAAATGGTTCGCGACCGGAGGCGAAGACAACACAGTGATCGTGTGGGACGCTGCGCGGCTTGAGAAGGAAGCAGTCCTCGGCGAACATCAAGGGATGCTGATCGCCCTCGCTTTCTCTCCGGATGGGCTGCTGCTGGCTTCCGCATCGTATGAATCACCTCCATCGAATGGTCGAATAATTCTTTGGAATGTAGGGCATTGGGAAAAGGTTCACGAACTGACCGCTCGTGTGGGTAGCTACGGCAAACTTATCTTTTCTCCGGACAGCCGACGGCTGATTTCAAGTGGCGCTCAAAAGTGGGACGTGGCCACAGGGCAACAGGTGCCGCCTGATTTCCCTTCGCCGGCAAACTGCATGGCACTTTCACCAGACAGCGATCGCATATTTACTATGGGGGGTGGTGGAGATGTCGGAATATGGGATGTGGCCGATCACAGGAACATCGCTGCGTACCGCCCACATCAGGACAGCGGGCGCGGGATAGCGTTCTCACCCGATGGGAGATTAGTCGCCACCGGAGCGGATGACATCGTTTTGTGGGACGCGGCAACTATGACCAATCTCGGACGCTTGGAGTACCCATCCGTAGTCTGGCACGTTGCGTTTTCGCCCGACGGGCGATGGCTCGTTTCCACCCACGGAGACGGCGCGATTCTCATCTGGAATGTGGCAGAGCGCAAAAGAGTCGCTAACTTCAACGGGCATAGTGATCCTGTGCGCGGTGTTGCTTTTTCTCCTGACGGAAAACTGATTGCTTCCGCGGGCGAAGACCGTTCAGTGATTCTCTGGAACGCAGCGACGGGGCGGAAAGAAGCGGTGTTGTTGGGACACTCTTCGCGACTGACAGGAGTTGACTTCTCACGGGATGGCCAATGGATTGTCTCGAGCGAATTCGGCCACATTGTCATTCTCTGGGATCTAGCGCAAAGGCAAAGCCGATTGAAGTTTGACACGGAGACCGGTACCTATTGCGTGGCGATTTCAACAGACGACCGCTGGGTGGCAACCACGCAAGGGGTATACGACGGCATTGACAGTCATCGGGTCGTTGAATTTGACCGGCAAATGTACGGAGTCGCCTTTTCTCACGATGGGCGATGGCTGGCTTGCGCTACGCCTGATCAAAGCCACCCCTCCTTATATTTGCTCGACACTGAGACCTGGCAATTGCGCGAGAACGTCGAAGTTAGCGACGCGCATTTCATCAGCGTCAGCTTTTCGCCTGACAACAAGCATCTAGTTACGGGCGACGACGAAGGCACAGTGCGGCTCTGGGAGATCGAACCGCTCCATCAAGTCGCTCTGCTCGGCCGCCACACTTCTCGCATCAAGTCTGTGGCCTTCTCGCCTGACGGGAAAGAAGTCGCCTCAGCAGGCGATGACAGGACTATCAAACTGTGGGATGTCAACGGGCATCTCGTCAGAGAAATCGGAACTCACACGGCTCCCGTTCTCTCCGTCGCCTTCTCGCCTGATGGAAAGAGATTGGTCAGCGGAGAGCACGACCACTCGGTTCGCGTCTACACGCGCCACCGCACGCTTTGGGGATACAGGTTAAACTAAGCTTGTTATTACCACGGTTGAAACTGCTCGCCACGGACGCGATGGCTTCTCAGTCCGTGGAGTGCGGACGGGATGCCTCAGTCTCGCGAGCAACGCGCTCAACCTCCGACATCACGCGCAGTAGATTCTCGCCGAGGAATTTCTTTATGTCCGCGTCCGAGTATCCACGCTTCATAAGCTCATACGTGAGAGTCGGCAACCTGGAGATGTCTTCCATTCCCACGGGCAATCCGGTCAGAGGAACACCATCGAAGTCTGAGCCGATGCCTAGGTGATCGATGCCCGCGACTTTTGCAATATGGTCTATGTGATCCATCAGAACCGAGAGGGGTGTCTTGCCCGGATCATTCGCTTTGCGCCACGCTTCGATCTCTTCCTGCGCGCGTTTCGGGTCGTTAGGGTATTTCACCTTCAGCTCGTCTTCCATAGTTCGCGAACGCAATGCCAGCTCAGCTTTGCGTGGATCCAGAAAGCCGTCATAGAAATTCACCATCACCACGCCGCCGTTCCTGGCTACGGCTTTCAACATGTCGTCGCTCATGTTCCGCGGGTGGTTTGCGATGGCTCGCGCCGAGGAATGCGAAGCGATCACCGGGGCACGAGTCGCAGCAATCACGTCGTAGAATGTCTTATCCGCGACGTGTGAAACGTCGACCATCATTCCAATGCGATTCATCTCGCGGATGACTTCGCGGCCGAAGTCCGTCAAGCCGTTGTGATGATTCACGCTCGAGTTATTTATGTCGCCTTCAGAGTCGGCCCAGTCGTTTGTGTTTGTGTGAGTGAGCGTCATATAGCGCACACCGAGCTTGTAGAACATGCGCAGCGCCGGAAGGCTGTCTTCGATCGCGTGTCCGCCTTCGATGCCCATCAGCGCGGCGATTTTCCCGCCCTTTACGATTCGACGAATATCCGCCGCCGTTGAAGCCTCCTCGAGCGATTCCGGGTGGCGGCGAATCTGCTCTTTGACTACGTCGATCACATCGAGCGCTCGCCGCGCCGCGCCTCCACCTTCAGCGGGCTTCTTTTTCACGAACTCTTTATCGACGTAGACGGCGAAGAACTCCGCGCCAAGCCCGCCCGCTTTCATTCGCCTGAGATCGGTGTGCGTTTTGATCTTCGCGCTCGGATCGTCGCCGCGCATCCCCAGATCGAATCCGTCTTCCAGGAGCGGTGATGTGATGTCGTTGTGAGTATCGATGACTATCGACTGACGGTGGAGCTTGTCGGCTCGCGCTCGAAGCGCCCCGTCGTCCTGCGCTCTTGATGAAGCGGGGGCGCCGCGCTTGGCGCTCTGTTTCCTGGATGCGGCTTTTCCCGTCTGAGGATAGTTGCTGATTGACGAAGAATCATCCGCCGAAGCAAGCGGGCCGGCGCCGAACGATAGAGCGAGACACAGAACTGCAGAGCGTCTTAGAAAGGATGCGCGCATGGTTTGGAGTCCTCTTCCCGCGAAGTTGTGGATGTTTAATCTATTTAGCCGTGTAATATCCGCGACGCGCCCGCACTTGAAGCCCGGGTCGCTTGACCTCTACGCGAATTGTCCGGAACGTCCCGGGGCGCGGGTCGACCTTGCTGTAGTAAGTCAACACGAACTGCGCGCGTACTTCCGCCGCCAGCCGTTTGTATATCTCGTCCAGGTCGCGCGTTTCTTTTTTCTGGTCTTCGTAGATTGGCGGAAAAAACGCTCGGCCGCCGGTGTCCTCACACATCGCCTTCAGAACGAACTCGCCCGCAAGATCCTGAACGCTGGCAGAGGGCGCGACCCCCGTCGAGTGCACGCCGTAGATGATAGCGTCCGATTTCTGCGCTTCGGCGAGCGCCTTAGCCAGCGTCGAAGTCGACACCGTGTCGGTTCCGTCTGAGAGAACAACCATCACGTGGCGGCCCTCCGAAGGCCGTAGATATCTTGCCGCCGATATCATCCCATCATAAAGCGCCGTTGCGCCCTGCGGCTTTAGCCGCGCAAGCGCGTCGACAAGCTGATCGACATCAGAAGTGAATTGCAACTCGATCCTTGATTCGCTCGATACGCTCATCAGCGCCGCCTGATCGCCGTTGCGCATCACGTTTCGAAAAAACTGAGCCGCTGCCCGCTGCTCGAAGTCAAAACGGTGCCGTATCGAGCCTGAGATGTCGAATAGGAAGATGAGCCGCAATGGAATCTGCCCCTCGCGATAAAAACCCGCGATGTCCTGAACCGCGTCGTCTTCGTACACCTCGAAATCTTTCTGGGTCAGGTCGTTGATTTGATTGCCCGCCAAATCAGTGACCGAAGTTATGACGGTGACCAGATCAGCTTTGAGCTTGAGAGGCTTATCATCCTGCGGCTCTTCGCTGGCGCGGCGGGGCCGAGTCTCATCATCGGGTGGCGAGCCAGGCCGGCGTCCTTGCGATTGCGAAGGCGGCTGCGGCTTTGGAGGCGGGGGCGTCTGCCGGCCTGACTGGGCGAACGCAAAGGAAAAAGGCAAAAGGCAAAAGGCAAAAGAAAAAAACATCAGCAGCGCTTGAACGCCGCGTCCGAACTCTTTCCTTTTTCCTTTTTCCTTTTGCCTTCGAATCATATCCGCGCTTCCGAGGCGACGGCCTTCGACAGATACCCTCCGCGCCATTCTTCAAAGTCTTTCAGGGCGAGCTCGACCTGAAGGCGGTGACGATCGACTTTGCGCCTGAGCCTTCGCCGATCCGCTTCGTCCAACGGCAGCAGGAGCGCAAACGTTATGTTCATCGGCTGAAAATTCTTACTCTCCGCGTTCGCAATGTAGTTGGTCAAGCTCCCCATCGCAGAGCGGCGCGGCGGAGACTGCGGCGCGCGGCCTCGCGCGAGTTCGGCCGCGTGCACGCCCGCCATGAATCCCGTCGCCATCGCTTCGATGTATCCCTCGACGCCCGAAATCTGTCCCGCGAAGAGAACGCGCGGATGGGCTCGCATTTGCAGAGTCTCTCTCAGCACCGCCGGCGCGCAGATGAAGGTGTTGCGATGAATCTGCCCGTAGCGAATGAATTCCGCTTGTTCGAGTCCGGGAATCAAACGAAGCACGCGCTTCTGCTCGCCGAATTTCAGATGGTTTTGAAAGCCAACGAGGTTGTAGCTGTCGGCCATCAGATTCTCTTGCCGGAGCTGCACCACCGCCCAGGATTGCCTCTCGGTGCGCGGATCGCGCAGGCCAACCGGTTTCATCGGTCCGTAGCGCAAGGTGTCGCGGCCGCGGCGAGCGATCTCTTCGATCGGCAAACAACCTTCGAAGTACATCGTCTTCTCGAACTCGTGAAGCGGCACCGACTCCGCCGCGATGAGCGCGTCATAGAAGCGGTCGTATTCCTCTTCGTTGAAAGGACAGTTCAGGTAATCGTCTCCACCTTTGCCGTAACGCGCCGCGCGAAACGCGATGTCGCAATTGATGGTCTCGGCGTCAACCACCGGCGATATCGCGTCGTAGAAGTAAAGCTGCCCCGCGCCGGTCAGCCGCGTGATCTCTTCGGTTAGCGCGGGCGATGTGAGTGGCCCGGTAGCTATGACAACCGGTCCCTCGGGCGGAAGAGCTTGCAATTCTTCGCGAATCACTTCGATGTTCGGATGCGAAGCGATTCGCCGTGTTACTTCTTCAGCAAAACGCTCGCGATCGACGGCCAGCGCCGATCCGGCAGGCACCGATGTCTGGTGAGCGACGCCTATAAGCAACGATCCGCCGCGCCGCAATTCTTCTTTGAGAAGGTAAGGCGCAGTGCCGGGCTCGTCCGTCTTCAAGGAATTCGAGCACACTATCTCGCCGAGGTTGGCGGTTTGGTGAGCCGGGGTCGGGCGCACCGGTCTCATCTCGTACAGGTGGACTTTGACGCCGCGCTCGGCGGCTTGCCAGGCGGCTTCAGAACCAGCTAATCCTCCGCCGATTACTGTTATTCGTGGCTCGTTGTTCATAAGAGAATAGTTGACGGGAGTCGATGCTGATACCGTTTCGATTCTAACACCCGCGCGAGAGGCCTATCAAACCAGGAGCATTCTCAGCCTCACATCTACCTGGTGAGCCGCGCTTACACGCCCATGCTACAATCACCCGAGTGAACAGGGAGCGAATCAAGAAGCTACTCGAGCAATTGCGAGCCGGGCGCATCGACGTGGACGAAGCGGCGGACAAGATGTCGAGTCTGCCCTACGAAGACATCACCTTCGCGCGAGTAGATCATCATCGCGACCTGCGGCTCGGGTTTCCTGAAGTCATTCTCGGTCAGGGCAAGACGCCCGAACAGATTACTCAGATTGCCGAGCGAATACTCACCAACAGTTCGAATCTTCTGATCTCGCGAACAACTGAAGAAGTTCTCACTGCCGTTCGCGCCGTCGCGCCTGATGCGGAGTTTCATCGTGAAGCGCGAATGATCTCCGTCGTGCGTGATCGAACCGAGTTCGGCGACGGCGTCATCGCGATCATATCCGCGGGAACGTCTGACATCCCGGTAGCGGAAGAAGCCGCGGTAACCGCGACCGCGATGGGGAACCGCGTGTCACGCATCTACGACGTAGGCGTGGCCGGCATCCACCGGCTGCTGGGAGCACGGCCGGATTTCGAGTCAGCCCGCGTGATCGTCGTTGTGGCCGGTATGGAAGGCGCGTTGCCGTCGGTCGTGGGTGGAATGGTTTCGGTGCCGGTTATCGCAGTGCCCACGAGCATCGGCTACGGAGCGTCGTTCGATGGGCTGGCGGCGTTGCTTGCAATGCTCAACTCGTGCGCGTCGAACGTGACTGTGGTGAACATTGATAATGGCTTTGGGGCCGGATTCGTTGCGAGCTTGATAAATCGAAAGAGGGAGTCAGTAGTCCGTAGTCCGTAGCCCGTTGCTAGTGTTACCCACGTCTGAGTACGGACTACGGACTACGGACTACTGAGTTTCGCCTTGACCATGTCGCTCAGCGCCTTGCCGTCAACCGTCTTGCCTTCGAGCTTCGCACGAACAGCCTTCATCACCGCGCCCATGTCCTTCATCGATGAAGCCCCCACCTCGGCGATTGCCTCATCGACAGCACCGGATAGGTCTTCTTCGGAGGCGGCCGCCGGCAAATAAGTCTGAATGATGAGCGCCTCGTTCTCTTCTTTCAGGGCAAGCTCTTCGCGGCCACCGGCTCGAAACTGCTCCGCTGCATCGCGGCGCTGTTTGAGCAGAGTATTGAGCACCTTCATCGCTTCGGTGTCGTCGACTCCTCCAGGCAATTCAGTCTCGCGAAGTTTGAGCGCGGTCTTAACCATTCGAAGCGCGCTCAGCCGCTCGGCTTCTCTAGCCTTCATAGCCTCGGTAAGGTCGCTATTGATCTGATCAACAATCGGCATAACGATTCCTCGGACAACAGTATAAGGACCAGCTCGATTCATTGACAAACCCTCGACCCAAAAAGTAACCTTTTGCTGAACGTTCGTTCGATGACAATGGTTTAAATGTTCACCACTATGAAGCAACCGATCTACCCTGGCATCGCTCCTGAAGACGATCCCGACATCGAGGTCACCTATCTCGAAGAGCCCTCCGCTTCAGCCGGACTCTGGGCCGAAGTCAAATCGATCACCCGCGATATTATCTTCGCGGCGGTGATGGCTGTGTTGATCGTCGTGTTCGTGGTACAGCCCGTCAAAGTCGAGGGCACCTCGATGCAGCCGCGCCTCGAAAACGACGAGCGCATCTTCGTCAATAAGTTTGAATACACTTTCTCTTCGATCAAACGCGGCGACATCATCGTGTTCTGGTTTCCGGACGATCCGACCAAGTCGTTCATCAAGCGCGTGATCGGATTGCCCGACGATAGCATCGATATGGACGCGTCGGGTCACCTCACGATAAACGGCGAGCCAAAAGATGAACCTTATCTGGCGCCCGAACGCAACCAGTCCGCTCGCTCGCGTTGGAACCAGGGCCCGTACACTTCCGCAGGCCATCAGGTGCGCGTCAAGGCTCACTATTATTTTGTGATGGGCGACAATCGCGACGCGTCCAACGACAGCCGATCGTGGGGGTTGGTGCCCGAAAAGTACATCTACGGCAAGGCGATGTTCAGATACTGGCCGCTTCCGCGAATAGGGTCACTCAACAAACCGGTAGATGTTGAAGACGAACGGTAGCATAGACTTTAGTCTGTGTTTCCGATGACGCGAAAAGCAATGTGATAAAACACCACCGGTAAACACAGACTGAAGTCATGCTACATCCTGGTCTGTGTTTCCGATGACGCGAAAAGTAATACGACAAAAACACCGATAAACACAGACTGAAGTCTATGCTACATCTCCTCTAATGCGCTCCAGACTGACGCCCCTAATCAAACTCTTCTACAATCCGCTGCAAGCGATGATTGAGATTTCGGCCCGGGCGCCGTTTGTCTTCGGCGCCGCTCTCGCGCTGCTGGCCACCTTCGCTTATTACGAACTGCTCAGCGGAGATTTCTTGAAAAACACCGCCGCGTTGAGCGGACAGCGTTCCCCCGGGTTGGTCGCCCCGTTCATCCTCCTGGTCTACCGCGTGGGTCGGGGTATAATCGGCCACGTTTCGCCCGTGTTATTCCTGATAGTCGTATTCGTTCCCGCCTGCTTGCTGGCTACCAGCGTGATCCATCGGCGAGCGAGTTTCAGCGTCCTGCTCCGCCAGGAGTACGCCCCGCTGACGAGTTGCGTGCTTTATGGTTGGGCGGCGGCGCACTTGATGATGCTGATTCCGGCGATGCTTTTGTTTCGGCCGGGTGGACCCAATGCAACTGCTCTTGAAGCGCTCAAGCTGGTGCCGCTACCTTACTTCATTTTTCTGATAGTGCTCGCCGCGCACGCCGTACTGCGAGTCGGCTACGGCGGCGCCGCGGGAGTCGTCGCGCTCGGCTCGTTGTCGCTCTTTGCAATCCCGCTCTTACCAAGGCTGCTCTTCATACTCACCTCTCCGTTCTTGCTGATCCTGGTAATCATCCTGTTAAGGAACTTGCTCGGCGACATCGTCAGCTCGCAGCGCGCGCGCGAAGATTTCAAACGCAACCTCGAAGCCGCGACCTTGAATCCCGCTGACGCCTCGGCACACTACAATCTCGGATTGATCTACCAGCAACGAGGCCAGCGCGAAGAAGCGAAGACGAGCTTCACGCGCGCGATCGAGATAGACCCCGAAGAAACTGACGCGCACTATCAACTCGGCCGCATTGCGCGCGAAGAGGGCAAGCTTGCCGAAGCAATCAATCATTTCGATGCCGTGGTCAGCCGCAACCCGGAACACAGCCTGAGCGAGGTGTGGCGCGAGATCGGTCATGCCTACTTTCAAGCCGCCCAGTACGAAGACGCTCGCGTGGCATTCGAGCGCTTCATCGAGCAGCGACCCTCGGATGCGGAAGGGCGTTATCGTTACGGGCTGACCCTTCATCAATTGGGAAGGTATGATGATGCGGCGACTGAGATGCGAGCTTGCATAGAGGCAGTGCGCACGTCGCCCGCTTACAAGTATCGGGCTGAGAAACATTGGGCGAGTGAAGCGCAGTCGTTCTTGAAGTCGCAAGGCGCGGTGGCTAGCGGTCAGTAGGCGCGTTACCGCTGAGTGCGTGGACGAAAATTGAAAGCAGGGGGTAGATTCTGAGAAAGGATTCATCATTGAACGCAATCCTGGCACTAGAAGACGGGCGAGTCTGGCGAGGCCGAGGCTTTGGCGCCGAAGCCGAGGTCGTTGGCGAAGTAGTCTTCAATACCTCGATGACCGGCTATCAGGAAATCCTCACCGATCCCTCCTATTGCGGCCAGATCGTGACGATGACTTATCCGTTGATAGGCAACTACGGCGTCAACGACGAAGACCCGGAATCGCGCCGCGTGTTTGCTGAAGGCTTCATCGTCCGCGAACTGTCGCGCATTCATTCGAACTGGCGAGCCGGCGGATCTCTCGATCAATATCTGAAGACAGCGGGCGTCCCGGGCATTTCGGACATCGACACGCGCTCGCTTGTTAGGCACATCCGCGAGCGTGGCTCGATGCGTGGTTGCCTTTCGACCCAGCAGACTGACGAACAGGCCGCGATTGAGCGAGCACGCAGCGCGCCTGAGATGATCGGTTCGGATCTCGCCTCGGTAGTAACCTGCAGCGAGCCTTATGCCTGGACGGACACTCAATCACAAGCTTACGGCTCACCGATTCTGCTCCACCCAAATGCCAACGGCGACGCGAGGGCCAACCCGCGCTTTCACGTCGTCGCCTACGACTTCGGCTTGAAGCACAACAGCCTTCGGAACCTCGCAGCGCTTGGCTGCCGAGTTACCGTAGTCCCCGCTCACACTTCGGCTGAAGACGTGTCGGCGCTCAATCCGGATGGCGTGTGGCTGTCAAACGGTCCGGGTGATCCCGAGCCGTTGACCGGTGTTGTTGCTAATCTCAGGAAGCTGATCGGCCGCTACCCGATCTTCGGAATCTGTCTTGGCCATCAACTTATGGGGCTCGCGTTCGGCGGCCGGACTTACAAGCTACCGTTCGGCCATCACGGCGGGAATCAGCCAGTGAAAGACCTGACCACCGGACGCGTGGAGATCACCGCGCAGAACCACGGCTTTGCGGTTGATGCCGACTCGCTGCCTCCCGATTGTGAGGTAACGCACATCAACCTGAATGACAACACCGTAGAAGGCCTCCGGCATCGGAGCCTTCCAGTTTACTCCGTACAGTATCATCCCGAAGCAGGGCCCGGCCCGCATGATCCTTCTTACCTGTTCGACAAGTGCGTCGAGATGATGGAGCAGAACCGGAAACACAAAGTCGAGCTGTGACTCGGGCTTCACGACCTGCGTCTCCACTTGAGTCGCTTCTTGGTAAAGATTCGGTCCCAGTCTATCCTAGTAAAGAC